>FWPV01008514.1_pt1 | contig 17902 bp, 16 predicted proteins | sample 2228371 | NCBI WGS metagenome assembly FWPV01 (sample SAMEA103939776, study PRJEB20133) | metagenome | reverse complement strand
AAATACCATTTTAGGATTTTCTCAAGAATTCAGAGCCAAGAGAGCCCTTTTACTTTTGAAAAAATATATTCCGCCCGATGCGAATGTTTTGCGAGAAGGAAAAGAAAAAATAATTGATAAAAGATTTTTGGTTCCCGGAGACATTGTTATTTTGGAAACAGGCGATATTGTCCCCGCTGACTTGAGGATCTTGGAGGCAAAAAATTTGATGGTTGATGAATCAATTTTGACTGGAGAGTCAGAACCAGTGGCCAAGGTTTCGGAAAAATTAGAAAAAATAAGCCAAATTTTTGAAGCAAAAAATATTTTGTTTTCAGGAACTTATTTAGTATCTGGAAAAGCAAAAGGGATTGTCATTGCAACGGGAAAAAATAGTGAAATTGGGAAAATTGGAGGGTTGATTGCTAAAATTGAAAGGCCAAGCGTTTATGAAAAAGAAATAATTGATTTTTCAAAAGCAATTTTGAGGTTTGTTGTTTTAACAATCGTTTTTCTTTTTTTAGCAAATCTCTTTATCAAAAAACAACCGAATTTAGTTGACTTTCTACTTTTTTGTTTGGCTCTTTTGGTTGGCATTGTTCCTGAAGCCTTGCCTGTGGTGGTTGGAGTTTCTCTTTCCAATGGGGCATTGAAATTAGCAAAAAGGAATGTTTTGGTAAAGAGATTGTCAGCAATTGAAGATTTAGGGAATGTTGAAATTTTGTGTACCGATAAAACCGGGACAATTACCGAAAATAGATTGATCTTAGATGAAATTTTCTCAAAAGATAAAGAAAAATGCCTTGAATTTTCATTTTTAGCCTCTTCTCTAATCGAAAAAGAAATAGAAGTTGTAAAAAATCCTTTTGATTTGGCAATTTTTGAAAGAACAAAAGAAAAGGCAAAAGATTTAAAAAGGACAAAATTAATTTTTGAAATTCCCTTTTCACCCCAAAGATTAAGAAATAGTGTTTTAGTTGAAAAGGAGGGGAAGAAATTCTTAATTTTGAGAGGGGCGCCAGAGAAAATTTTGGAATTAGTCGGAGATGGACTAGATAAAATGGAAATAATAGAAAAAGCAAAAGCAGAGGGAAAAAAAGGAAAAAGGTCTTTAGCAATTGCCTTTAAAGAATTTGAAAAAGAAAAATATTCGGAAGAAGATGAAAAGAATTTAGAATTTTTAGGACTTTTATTCTTTGTCGATCCACTAAAAAAAGACGCCAAGTCAACAATTAATTTGGCAAAAAAATTAGGGGTTCAGGTTAAAATTTTAACCGGAGATTCGCCAGAGGTAGCCGGTCAAATCGGAAAAGAAGTTGGATTGATAGAAAAAGAAAAGGAAGTAATTTTAGGGAAAGAATTAGAGAATCTTTCGGAAAAAGAATTTGATGAAATCTGTGAGAAATATTCGGTTTTCGCTCGGGTTTTGCCGGAAACAAAGTTGAGAATCATAAAATCTTTACAAAAAAAATATGAAGTTGGATTTATTGGCGAAGGAATAAATGATGCTCCAGCCCTAAAAATTGCCAATGTCGCCATTGCCGTAAAAGGAGCAGCCGAAATTTCCAAAGAGGCTTCAGATATAATTTTGTTAAAGGATGATTTAAAAACAATTATTGAAGGAATAAAAAGGGGAAGGAATATCTTTTCCAACATCCAAAAATATATAAAAGCTACTCTCTCTAGCAACTTTGGCAATATGTATTCGGTGGCAGCCATTTCTTTAATTTTTCCATTTTTGCCAATGCTCCCAACCCAAATTTTACTTTTGAATCTTTTAACTGATTTACCTTTGGTGGCCATTGCCACCGATACCTTAGATGTTGAAGAATTGAGGAAGCCAAAACTTCAAAAATTCTCTCAAATTTTCCCTTACATTTTCTTTTTAGCGATTATTAGCTCTCTTTTTGACTTTATCTTTTTTGGAATTTTTTATGCTCAAGGAGAAAAAATAATTCAAACCTATTGGTTTTTGCTTTCCGGTTTAACCGAAATTTTTATTATTCTTTCGGTCAGGACCAGAAAATTTTTCCTAATGGCCAAACCTCCCAGCCCGGTTTTAATTTCTCTTTTAATTTTTGTTTTCCTTTTCTCTTTTCTTTTACCCTTTACAAAAGTTGGCCAAAATTATTTTCGCTTTATCGCTCCTACTTTTTCCTTAATTTTAATTATCCTTCCTCTTTCTCTTGCTTATTTGCTTTCCAACGAAATTGTGAAATATTTTTATTTTAAGCATTCATTAAAGAAATAGCCCACTTTCTCTAGAATTTTACTCTGGTAAAAATTTAGGAGGTTAGAAAGGGTTCCATTCGATTAAATTATCTTTAATTTTAAAATTTTTTCCTAAGAATTTTTCAATCACCAAGATATTGGTTTTGCGAATTGAAAAAAAATTGAGCCTGTGGAAAATTATTCTTGACAATAATTCTTGTTATAGTTAGTTAGATGAAACTAAAATGTAAATTCTGCAATTATATTTGGAATTATAAAGGAAAAAACCCCTATTGGGCTTCTTGCCCTCGTTGTTTACGTAAAGTAAAGGTTGCGAGGCTAAAACAATCTAAAAACTTTCTGAATCATAAAGATTAAGCCAATATGAAAATCATAAAGATCAAATTAAAAAGTGATGGGCCATTATTAATGCATGCCTTGCCCAAAGAGCCGCAGCGAGAAATGAGAGATGCGGGGAAAGAATATGATTCTCAAGAAGAGGTTGAAAAAGCACTATATAAAGACAAAGAAGGCAAAATTTACTTTCCTTCTAAATGGATAAAAGGATGCATTGAAGGCGCGGCTAAGGGTGTGAAAAAGGGAACAGTCAATTTGAGGTCAAAGGTAATTCAGGCAGTTTCAGTCTATCCACCGATGATTTATCCAACAAAACTATCAGACTATGATATTGATCAGCAATATGTAAGGTTGCAAAGTCGAAATCTTATTCTCCGCTCTCGACCGAAATTTGATGAATGGGAGATCGATTTTGAGATTAATTTTGATGAGGAAATTATTAGTGAGGGAGACATAATGAAATTGTTAATGCGAGTAGGTAAGTTCATCGGTATCGGTGATGGACGGAAATTAGGATATGGAAGATTTACAGTAGAAAAGTTTGAAGTAGAGAAGTAAATTAAATATAAGAGTCTCAATAAGGTCTGGTTTGGTGAGGTAGGGGGGTAGGGTTTGGTATGTTGGGGTACAGCGGAGGGTTTCCTCTGCTATTATTTTAAAAAGTTATGGATGAAGTGGAAAAAACAAAAAATCTTATCAATCAATTCTGGAAGAATAAATTTACTTTTAGAAAGGAGATTCCGCTCAAAGAGCTCTTTCCCGAGCCTCAAAATAGAAATTTGAAGCATATTTGGAAATATGACAGTTGTGATTTAGCTGTTTTTAAAAATGGAGAATTAATTTCAATTTTTGAACCAGGTGGCGACCGTCATTTAAAAGACAAAAAGCAAATTCAAAATGATATTTTAAAATATAAACTTTGCAATCAAATAAGGTGAGTTGTTGCCATTTTACTAATGCCACTCTAGAGAAATTGAAAAGTAATAGGGAAAAGAGAAAATTTTTAGGAAGTTATCTTTTTAAAACAAAATTTTAATTTTAAGATATGGTTAGCTCTGGTATGGTACGGTGAGGCTTGGCGGGGTAAGGTACGGTATGGTATGGTGGGGTAGGGTGAGGTAAGGTTTGGTGGAGTACAGCGGGGGAATTCCCCCGCTGTCTTATTTAGGATTCCAAGAAATAACATTTCCCTCTATTTTAAATTCCCCTTCTAAAAATTGCTGGATAATCCAAATATTAGTTTTAACGTGAGAAGTTATTTGTGAAACGGTGACTTTAGATGGAGCATTTACTAAAGCTATATATGGGAGGATTTGATCAGCGAGATAACGATCCAAACAGGCTCTTGATTTTTCCTCTTCTAACAATTGTTGTGTTGCCTCTTTTCCTACTTCCTCGGCTGATTTTCCCAATTTTTCTAGACCATCGGCCCCTAAATAACAATTTTCAAATTCCCCAACAAGGCAAATTGAACTTCCCGGGCAATCAGTTTTAACATATTCTATTTCCGTTTCGATTGGTAATTTGAGTTTTTCAAAAATTTTTCTTGATTCCATTGCTTGCCTTTCGGCGACTTTTTTCTCCTTTAAAAATTCAGAAGCGCGAGAAGAAATTAAAATTTTTTTCAGTTTTCCCCTTTCGAGTAAGGTTATTGGTTTCAATTGTGAAGGGAAAACTTTTGCAATTATTCTCCCTCCGCCTACCGGGAAATAGCCTCTTTTCGAAATTTCAATTTCAACTTTTCCGCTCATTTTTTCTAAAATTTTCAAAAAGAGATACCGAAAATAATCAATGGTTGGTGAGAAAAAAGTATCAGTAGCACCACCGTCAAAAGCTATTTTTATCGGAGCAGGCGCAAAGAGGGCGGCTGGCAAAAGGGATTGAAGGCAAAGGGTAATGGAAGCCGCAGTTTCAATTTTTATATGAAGATCTTCGGCTTTAATTTCTCCGGGATAAAATTCAATTTCTTCTGAGCCTAAAAAATCGCCTTCCAATTTACCATCACAAAGTTGGGCCAGGGCTTGAATCCCTAAAAGATGCTGGGTCATTAAACCTGGTTTTGGTCGACCCTTTCTAATATTGAAAACGCGACAAGGTTTTTTGGTGACGGCCGAAAGAGCACAGGCTGTTCGTAATATTTGGCCCCCGGCTTCGCCCACCGACCCATCAATTTCAACAATTTGATCTGGCATAAACAAAATTTTCTTCTATATTAATTTTAGCATTTTTTATCCTCCTCTTGACAGGGCTTTTTAATTGTTTATAATGACAATTGAAAAAATCAAAGATGAGGGAGATATTAACAAAAATTCTTTATTTAATTTTCTTGACCGAGGGCACCAGGGACGATTTGGTTTTTATCCTCAAAAAAGAGGCCAGAAAATTGAGCGAGGGGTTTGGTAGAAGGCAAAAGCGTTGACCCCAGAGCAATTAAATAAAAACAAGTCTACCAAACCTCCTCAACAAAAGGAGGTTTTTTACCAAGATAGTTATGGCTCAAAAGTTTTATCTAACAAAAGAAGGGCTTAAGAGGTTGAAAAAAGAATACGAAGACCTGAAGAAATTGAGGTTAGCCAAAACAAAAGGGGAAAAACCAGAGATTTTACATTCAGAAGATTTAAATCCCGAATATTTAGCATTCCAGGAAGATTTGAATTTTTTGGAATTTCGAATTCTTGAACTAGAGCATATTTTAAAGAATGCTCAATTAATCAAAGCCCCTCCAAAAGGGCAACAAAACATTGTTAATTTAGGGGCAACCGTTACCCTAGAAGAGCCAGGAGGACAAATTAATGAATTTACGATTGTTGGAACCCTAGAAGCAAATCCCAGCGAAGGGAAAATTTCTTCGGAATCTCCAGTTGGACAGGCTCTTTTGGGCCATAGAATTGGGGAGGAGGTGACAATTGTCTCACCGATAAAAGTAAAGTATATAATTAAAAAAATTAAATATCAATTGGGTTAATTTTGGTATTGAAAAATAAAGACAATTAAGGTATACTCAGCTTGAAGCTGAGTATATTGTTTTTGATGAAAAAACTTCTTAAATTTTTAATTGAGGTTAATAAATTAAAAGAAATAACCAGAACTGGCTGGATTATTTGGAGAATTAAAAACCCGGAGACAATTGCTGACCATATTTTTAGACTTTGCCTTTTGACTTTTCTCTTGGGCTGGAAAAAAGGTCTCCATTTAAAATTAGCCCTTCAAGCTGCCCTTTCTCATGATTTATGTGAAGTTTATGCGGGTGATGCCACCCCTCTTTTTTATTATCAAAACCTAGATGTGAAAAGAAAAAAAGATAGAGAAATTCTAATGAAAGGAATAAGGCTCGTGGGAGAGGAAAAAGAGCGTATGGCTCGGCTTAAATTTGAGAATGAGAAAAAATCTCTTCTGAAATTGGTTGGGTTATTAGAAAAAGGAGTTGGGAACGAAATTTTTCTTCGTTGGATAGATTATGAAAAGGGATTTTCTCGAGAAGGCAAGTTTACTAAACAAGTAGATTGGATTGAAAATCTCATTCAGTCTCTTGAATATCTGGGGCCAAAAGGTAGTGGGAGTGGTTGGTGGGAAATAGCCGAAGAGAAAGTTTCCGACCCTCTTCTCTTAGAATTTTTGAAAGTTATTCAAAAAAAGTTTTATCAAAGAAAATTTTCTGGAAAAGTTAAGAAAGAACGAGAATTAGAAGGGATTTTAGATTTTATTTTAAAAGTTGAAAAATTAAAGAGAATGCCAAGACTCTATTGGATGGCTCAAGGCATAAAAAATCCGGAAACAGTTGCCGGGCATATTTTTACAGTTGCCTTGATTGCCTGGCTTTTAGGAAGGGAAAGAAAAGGGCTCAACCAGACGAAGATTTTAAAGATGGCTCTTTGTCATGAATTATCAGCGGTTGAAACCGGCGATACCATTCCCTATCTTGAAAAATTGCCCAAAAATCAGAAAAAAAGAAAAGAGATTCTTAAAAAATCGTGGCATCGGCTTCCGGAAGATGAAAAAGCAAGGAGATTTCTAAAAGAATATAAAAAAGAAAAAAGGGCAATGCTCAAACTCACTTTTAGTTTGGAGCCCGATTTAAAAAAAGAAATTGTTGGGCTTTGGGAAGATTACAGAACAATCCGCAGTCCGGAAGCTCTTTTTTTAAACCAGGTTAACGTTTTGGCAGTTTTATTTCAGGGACTTTTATATCAAAAAAGATATAAAATTTCTGCCGGTCCCCTTTGGGAATGGGCTTTTGAAAAATGTGACGACCCACTAATTTTGGCATTTTTAGAGGAATTGAGTAAAACATTCTCTTAAATTACGAATAATTACGAGAAAATGAGAAAAATTTTTATTGGCACTTCGGGCTGGATTTATGGTCATTGGGAAGGGATTTTTTATCCTCAAAATTTACCCTCAAAAGAAAAACTGAGATATTATTCAAAGCATTTTAAAACTACTGAAATCAATTACTCTTTTTATCATTTACCCCGCCCCACTACTTATCAAAATTGGTATAATCAAACCCCAAAAGATTTTGTTTTTGCCGTCAAGGTCAGTAGATTTATTACTCATATTAGACGGCTTGAAAGAGTAGAGGATGCCTGGCAAGAATTTCTCAAAAGTGCGCTTTATCTTAAAGAAAAATTAGGTCCGATTTTATTTCAATTTCCTCCTTCTTTTAAAGCCACTAAAGAAAACGTTAAAAGATTAGAAAACTTTCTAAATTCAATACGTAAAATAAAAGCCATGGCAATTATTTTACGCATTGTAATGGAGTTTCGCCATCAGAGTTGGTGTAATGATACGATTTATAAACTTTTGAAAAAATATAATACAGCTTGGGTGATTGCTGACTCACCAAGATATTCCAAAGCCGAAGTTGTTACTGCCGATTTTGTTTATATCAGGATGCATGGCTCAAAAGTTTTGTTTGCCTCAAAATATACTGAAGAAGAATTAAAAGATTTAGCTCAAAAAATCAAAAAATGGCTGAAAACTGTTGATGTTTATGTTTATTTCAATAATGATGCTTATGGCTATGCAGTTGAAAACGCCAAAGAACTCTTGCGACTTTGTTCGGCCTTTAAAGAGAGGTAAAATAGAAAAAAGTAAATGGCATGAGAAATTTTATTTATCTTTCCATTCTTTTTGTCTATTTCTGGTATATTTTTGTTATTATTTATCATTTTATTAGATTTGGAGTAGGCAAAGAGCCAAAATTAATTTCTTTAATTTTCTTTTTTTGGCTCTGTTTTACTTTTCATTTTGCTTTCAGTTGCTTTTAGCCAAATTAAGACCGAAGAGCTGCTAAAAATTTTCTCAATGATATGACTTTTTGGTTAGCATCTTCAAAAAACACTTTTGAGGGTCAACTGCCAGGAGAAAAAACTATTTTCTTGGCTAGAAAACATCGCTTTGTTTTGCTTTTCCCATTTTTAGTCTTTTTTCTTCTCGCCCTTTTTCCTTTTTTAATTTATTATTTCATTAAGAACTTTTTTTGGCACAATATTTTCGCTTCTCTTTTTTGGTTTTGAGTTGCAATTTATTTTTTATTTTTGTGGATTTTGCTGTTTTACAATTTAATGATTTATTTTTTGGCCTGTTTCATTGTTACCAATAATCGCCTAATTATAATTCAGACAAAAGGCTTCTTTAAATACGAAAGAGTAGAAACAGAATTGAACAAAATCCAAGACATTTCAGTGAAAATTTATGGCTCCTTTGCCGGATTTTTAAATTTTGGGTGATTTAGAAATTCAAACCGCCGGCACTATCCCCAAATTCACTTTTTCCTAAATACCAAATTCGGAAAAGATAAAGGAAACCATAATGGGATTAGTTGGTATGATTTCTTCTTAAGTTTTCTTTCAGAATTGATCTTTTAAAATGCCATCTGTTAAATAATTGCTTTACCCCATAAATTTGGGATTATTGTTTTTAACAAGCATTGATGAGGAAAGTGATCTTTGCTAAAATCAAAAATGAAATAAGGCCTCTCATTTTAGCTAAAGATTCAAAACAAAAAATTATCAAAGAAATTCAAGGTTATTTAGCCAACCAATCTCTCAGATACCTCCTCAATTCCTAAAATAATTTGATTCCCATACCCAATTAGGGGTGGGAGCTTGAAAGGCAATTTAATGAATATAGAATAAAGGTATAAGAAAAAGGTCGAATTTTGCTAAATTTTTGATAAGTAAAAAATTAATTAAAAAATGAAGAAGGGAAAAATTGGTTTGACAATTTTAGCATCGGTTATTTTCCTTGGTTTAGCTTTAGGTTTGGTTTCTCAAGCAAGACCAGAGCCAATGGTAAGAAAGATTGTTGTTTTTAAATCAGGAATTGATGAATTGGTAAAAGAAAATCTGATTAAAAAACATGGGGTAAGTAAAATTAAGAATTTGAGCTTGGTTAATGGAAAGGCAGTTTTGATTTCACCAAGGGTAGCAGCTAAATTAGCTCAAGAAAGAGAAGTTTTAAGGATTGATGATGATGTTGAGATTTTCGCCTTGGCCAGACCAATTAAAGTTAAGCCGGTTAAACCTCAACCAGCGCAGGTTTTACCTTGGGGAATTGATAGAATTGATGCCGAGAAGACCTGGTCAATAACAACGGCTGACTCCATTAAGGCGGCGATCGTTGATACTGGAATTGACTTAAAACATCCTGATTTGAAAGATAATATCAATGGTGGTTATAACGCGATTTATCCCTGGAAATCAGCTAATGATGATAACGGTCATGGAACTCACGTTGCCGGAATTGTTGCTGCTCTTAATAATTCTATTGGCGTTGTTGGAATAGGTCCGCAAATTGATTTATATGCCGTTAAAGTTTTAAATGCTTCTGGCTCAGGTTATCTCTCGGATGTGATTGAAGGGCTTGATTGGGCAATTGCGAATGGTATGCGTGTGGTTAATATGAGTTTGGGAACTTCGGAAGATATTCAATCTTTCCGGGAGGCGGTTCAAAAAGTAAATGAGGCTGGTATTATCCAGGTGGCTGCCGCTGGTAATACCGGAGGATCAGTCCTATATCCAGCCGCCTATCCAGAGGTGATTGCCGTTTCAGCTACTGATCAGTTAGATAATGTAGCTTCCTGGTCTTCTCGGGGTTCAGAAATTGATTTAGCTGCTCCAGGGGTCAATATTTACTCCACTTATAAAGGCCAAACCTACAAGACCTTGAGCGGTACCTCAATGGCTGCTCCCCATGTCGCTGGCACAGCCGCTTTGGTTTTGTCAATTCCGGGAAAATGTGATTATGATGGAAATGGAACCTGTTCTCCAGTCGAAGTCAAGCAAAAACTGGAAGAGGGAGCTGTAGATTTAGGTCAAGCTGGTCGCGATGAACTTTATGGCAGTGGTTTGGTCAACGCCTATCAAGCTCTACAATAAAAACACAAGAGCTTTTCTTCTTGACCAACAAATTCTCCCTGGAGATAGGTAAATATTTCATAATCTCTCGTTAAAAATATCGTAAGCTTTTATTCTTGCAATTTGTTTGCGTTTTTAGCCAATGAATAATCTAACTTTATCTTATGTGCTGATGATTGCTATGTTTTAAAAAAGAGGTTTTTTGTTTTGGCCGGAAGCGTGATAAAATTAAATGACATGAGGAGGCTTTTGCTTTTTTTGATTTCCCTTGCCATTGGGATAATTTTATTTAGCTGGGTCTTAAGACTTGTCGGTTGGCCGGAAATTAAAAATGCCATTTTGGTTTTTACCGGCTGGCAGGGAATGGCAATTTTTTTTCTCTCTTTTTTGATTTTTTTAGTTGGAGTTTGGAAGTGGAAGGAGATTTTAAAAAGTCAGGGAAATTCAATTTCCTTTTTTCAACTTTTTAAAGCCTATCTAGCTGGTTTTTCTTTAATGTATCTTTTTCAAATTTTTAGTTTGGGTGGCGAATTGTTGCGGGGATATATTTTAAAAAAAGAAAATTCCTTACCCCTATCTAAAGGATTGGCCTCAGTTATTATCGATCGGATTTTAGACTGGACGATTTCATTGTTTGTTATTCTTTTTGGAGCTTTAGTTTTTATTTTCAAAGTTGGTCTTCCACCAAGAAATTTAGTAATGATTTTAGGGGGTACATTTTTAATTTTTCTCATTGGAATCCCCCTTTTTTATTATAAGGTTTTAAAAAGAGAAAGCCTGCTCAAGTTTTTTCTAAAATTCTTTCGGGGAAGATATAAAAGAGATATTTTGCCCTTCCCGATTGAAGAAGAAATTTTTAATTTTTTTAAAATAAAAGAAAAATCTTTTTGGAAGAGTTTTGGAATTTCTTTTTTGAAGGAAGGATTGCTGTTTTTGAGAACCTGGCTTTTAATTTTCTTTTTGGGAAAAAATATTGGCTTTTTAATCACCCTTTCTATTTTAGGTTTTTATACTTTAGCCACCGCTCTCCCTATTCCGGCCGAGCTGGGAAACGCCGAGGTAGTTCAGCTTTTCGTTTTTAATTCTTTTGGGTTGGGGGCTGGTTTGGCCACCGCTTTTGTTATGGTGATTAGGGGGGCAGAGTTAATGATGGCCTTAATTGGCCTTTTTCTTTTTTTCCGTCTAGGACTTAAATTAACCGAAGAAAACTTATTTAAAAACAAATTTTCTTAGCGATTTTTAAAATTGAAAAAATGTTAAGAATTCGATATAATAAATTTGATGGGTGAAGAAACAAAAAAACCAAAGGTAGCGGCCATTGTCCCAGCCTATAACGAAGCAGCTACCATTGGCAATGTTTTGAAGGTCCTTTTGTCAGCTAAAGAGATTGATGAGACAATTGTTGTCAGCGATGGTTCAACTGATGAGACGGCCAAAATTAGCAAATCCTTAGGGGTGAAGGTTTTGGAAAGCCCTGAAAGAACTGGGAAGGGGAAAGCAATGAGAAGAGGGGTGGAGAGTACTGAGGCAGAGATTATTTGTTTTTTTGATGCCGATTTAGTTGGATTGGTCCCTGAACATGTGAGTCAGTTAGTTCAACCAGTTTTAAAACAAGAGGCGGTAATGGTGGTTGGTATCCGAGACCGCCTGGGAGAAACGCCCTTGTTTTTGCTCAAGATCGACCCCCTTTTGGCTTTTGGTGGAGAAAGAGCTTTAAAGAGAGAGATTTTTGAAAATTTACCGGAAAGATTTAGTCGAGGATTTGAAATAGAAACCGCCCTCAATTTTGAATGCCAGATAAATAAATTGCCGGTAAAATACGTTAAATTAAAGGGCCTGAAAATGGTTATTAAAGAAAAGAAATATGGTTTTTTAAAAGGATTCTGGGAAAGATTAAAAATGATCTGGGAAATGTTGAAAATAAGGATTTTGCTTTTTTTCCATAAGCAAGAGTTCAAAAAGTTCTTATATAGGAAATTCTATCCCGAGTCTCGGCGAGCACGAGCCCGATAGGGCGAGTCGCCGAAACGAGGGATACCTTAGTTTTTTTGGCGATTGGACACCTTTCTTGTAAAGAAAGGGGTCCATTAAGGTTTCTTAATTTTTCAATGAAAAAACTTTCTTTATTAGAGAAAATCAGATTTGCCAGCGGAAGGATAGCCAATCTTTTCAATAACCAAGTCTTAGTTGTTTCTTTTGAGGTGACTTTATCTTGCAACTGTAACTGTCATCACTGTGATCTCGGCGGGATTATCAAAGATGAAAAACAAATTGGCCCAGAAGATTATGCCCAAATTGTCCGACTTTTAAAGCCCTTGGTGGTTCAAGTTTCGGGGGGAGAGCCACTTTTGCGCCAAGATATTGTTGAGATAGTCAAAGCGACAAAGCAATTTGGGGGATTGCCCTATACAATCTTGGTTACCAATGGAGTTTTGTTAAATGAAGATATCTACCTCAAACTAAAAGCAGCCAACCTTAATCAGCTTTCTATTTCGCTTGATTTCCCCGATCAAAGGCATGATGATTTTCGCCGTCATTCTGGTTTATTTGAGCATTTAGAAAAAACTGTACCTAAATTGGCAAAACACGGATTTAAAGACATTGTTTTAAATACCGCAATTACCAGAGCCAATTTTCGAGAGCTTGTTTCCCTGGTCAAAAAGGCTATGGAGTGGGGGGTATCAATTTCTTTCAGTGCTTATACTTCGCTTCGAACCGGAAATAGAGAATATGCATTTGAAAATGAAAAGGATAAAAAAGCTTTGCGCCAGAATTTTCGAGAACTCATTGAATTTAAAAGAAAGACCAATTGTATAGTTAACTCAAAAACTGTTCTTTTAAAAACTCTAAAATTTCTTGAAGAGGGTTGTAAACCAAATTGCAAAGCTGGCCTGAAATTTGTTGTGGTGATGCCTGATGGAAGTTTTGTTCCCTGTTCAATGAAGCGTTATAAATTTTCCAACCTCAATGAATTGAGAGAAAAATTTTCTCGCCAGAATTTTTGCCAGGGATGTTGTGGTTGCTATGTCAGCATCAGATGTTATAGTGAGCGATCAATCTGGGAAGAGATAAGAGAAATTCCTGAATACTTTCGAATTGCTCGAGGAAGTATTTTTGAATAAAAAATTTAAATTGGGTCAATGAAAAAATGAAAAAGAAAATTGATCAGATGAGATTTTCAATTCAAACAAGAGGATTCAATGATGTAATTGATATTACTGAAAAGATTTCAGATTTGGTTAAGGCTTCTGAAGTTAAAGATGGATTTGTTTTGATTTCCTGTCCCGGCTCGACAGTGGGTATTACTACCATTGAAGCAGAACCAAATTTAATAGAAGATTTTAAAGAATTTTTAGAAAAATTAGTTCCTTCGGGTAGGTCTTACCGACATGATAGAACCTGGGGGGAAGCCAATGCCCACTCTCATATTAGGTCAGCCCTAATTAAACCTTTCTTAACAGTTCCACTAGAAAATGGAAAATTGGTTTTAGGTCAATGGCAAAATCTGGTTTTAGTTGACTTTGACAATCGCCCAAGAGAGAGAGAAATTTTAGTAAAAATCATTGGAAGCTAAAAATGATATTGAAAATTAATCGGATTATTAAATATCTAATCTGGAGTGATTTGGCTTTCTGGATGGGTTGGGGATTAATTAATCCGGTTTTTGCCATTTTTATTGTTGAAAAAATTGAAGGGGGATCGGCAACCGTGGCCGGAATTGCCTCAGCCATTTACTGGATTTTAAAGTCCCTTTTCCGAATTCCCATCAGCATCTTTTTAGATGCTTGTCCGGGAGAAAGGGATGATTATTGGTTTTTGGTTTTAGGACTTTTCTTAGCCGCCCTGGTTTCTTTTGGTTATATTTTTTCTCATCAGCTCCTCCATATTTATCTTTTGCAGGCAATCTTTGCCCTGGCTATGGCTATGGCTCTTTCTGGTTGGTCAGCCATTTTTACCAAACACATTGACAAGGGTTGGGAGGCAACCGAGTGGGGAGTAGATGCTACTTTGGTTGGTTTGGGAATTGGAATTTCCGGAGCGGTTGGCGGTTGGGCAGTATCCAAATTTGGTTTCAATTCCGTCTTTATTGCTGTAGGAATTTTGGGAATGATTGGGGTTATTTTACTTTTAGCCATAAGAAAAGATATTAAAGGAATTTTTGATCACGGTTTACATTTTTCTTTTAAGGAAATTTTCCACAAAGAAGAAAAAAAATAGAAAAATAGGGACGTAAGAAAAATAGGGACGTGCACATTTTTTGAGTTTTTGAGGAGATAATAAAATGAAAATATGCCACGCATTGTTCGTTTAATTGTCGACAATTCAATCTGGCATGTTTTCAATCGAGGTAATGCCAAGCGCGAAATTTTCCATTGCGACGAGGATTTTGAACATTTCCTCTATATTTTGGCTTATTATAAGGCCCGCTATGAGCCCGAAATTAAATTTTATCACTATTGTGTAATGCCTAATCATTTTCATTTAGAGCCAGAGATTGGGAATGGCAAAGTTTTGCCTCAATTCATGCATGATGTCACCCAGACCTACACTAACTATCATCATGAGAAATATCAAACCGTAGGCTATTTGTGGCAGGGGCGCTACAAAAATATGATTGTTGAGAAGGGAGATTATCATCAAAAATTGGGTGGTTATATTGAACGAAATCCCGTAAGGGCGGGACTGGTGGTAGACACACAAGACTGGCCCTGGTCGAGCTATCGCTTTTATGCCTTTGGCGAACCGATTAGGTTGAAAATTAAAATTGGTGGCGTGGAGAAGTGGGTAGATTTAGTCGATGAAGATCCCTATTATCAAGGATTTGGCTCAACGCCAGCAGGGTGCCAGGAAAATTATCGTCAGTTCATTAGGGGGATGAATGATGAACTGACTAAAAAAGAATTAGGTTTGGAAGAAAAAAAATTGGTCATAGGTTCGACTGGTTTTCGAGAGGCAATGCGAGATTTTTTCAAAAAGAAAGGGATTGAGATAAACTTGCGACCACGGGGTAGACCACGAAAACCCTAAAAAATGTGCACGTCCCTATTTTTCCTATTTTTCTATTTTTTGTTTTTTGAATAAACCCTCCTATTATTGTCGTTTTGAGCTATGAAAAATCAGGAAATTGCTAAAATTTTTTATGAAATTGCTAATTACCTTGAGATGGAAGGGGTGGCTTTTAAGCCTCATGCCTATCAGAAGGCAGCTCTTACTTTAGAAACATTGGAAGAAGATGTTGAAGCAATTTATAAAAGAGGAGGTTTGGTGGCATTAAAAGAAATTCCTGGGGTGGGAGAAAGCATTGCTTTAAAAATTGAAGAGTATTTAAAGACTGGAAAAATCAAATATTATGAAGAATTTAAAAAGAAAATTCCCATCGATCTTAAAGAGCTAATGCAGGTTGAAGGGTTGGGACCGAAAAAGGCAAAGGTGCTGTATCAGAAATTGGGAATTAAAAATATCAAGGATTTAGAAAAAGCAGCCAAAGCCCATAAAATTGCTCCTCTATTTGGTTTTGGCGAAAAAACAGAAAGAAATATTTTAGAGGGCATTGCCTTTTTAAAGAGGTCAAAGGGAAGATTTTTATTAGGGGAAATTTTGCCAAAAGTGAAAGAAATTTATGATCAATTAAAAAATTTAAAAGGGGTTCAGGAGATAAATTGGTGTGGTTCAATCAGAAGAATGAAAGAAACCATTGGTGATGTTGACTTTTTAGTTATTTCAAAAGAACCCCAAAAAGTAATGGATTTTTTCTGCTCTTTACCAGGAATTATCAAAATTTGGGGAAAAGGGACAACCAAATCATCGGTCAGAATGAGAGAGGGTTTTGATATGGATATCCGGGTGGTTCCGGCTAAGAGTTATGGTTCAGCCCTCCAGTATTTTACCGGTTCAAAAGAACACAATATCGCTTTGAGAAAAATTGCCATTGATAAAAATTTAAAACTGTCCGAATACGGGCTCTTCCGGGGGTCAAAAATGATTGCTGGAAAAAAAGAAGAGGAAATTTATGAGGCCCTGGGAATGGACTGGATTCCGCCAGAATTAAGAGAAAATCAGGGAGAAATAGAGGCGGCTTTAAAAGGAAAATTGCCAAAATTAATTGATTATAAAGATATTAAAGGAGATTTGCATTGCCATTCAAAATGGGATGGAGGAGCAAATACAATTGAAGAATTGGTCGAGACGGCAAAAAAGATGGGATATCAATATTTGGGAATTGCCGATCATACAAAGTTTTTAAGAATTGAGCATGGTTTAGATGAGAGAAAATTGACTCAACAAAGAAAAGAAATTGATAAAATTAACTTAAAACTTACAACTAACAACTTAAAATTTCGAATATTACAGGGCTGTGAGGCAAATATTTTAAATGATGGATCAATTGATATAAAAGATGAAGCCCTAAAAAAATTGGATTATGTTATTGCCGGAGTTCATTCTAATTTCAAAATGCCGAAAGAAAAAATGACAGAGAGGATAATTAGAGCAATGAAAAATCCTAATGTTGATATTATTTCCCATCCAACAGGTAGAATCTTAAAAAAAAGAGACGAATATCAAATTGATTTTAACAAAATTTTAAGAGCGGCAAAAGAAACAAAAACAATTTTAGAAATTAATTCTTTTCCGGAAAGATTAGATTTAAATGACCAAAATATTCGACTAGCAAAGGAAGCAGGAGTAAAAATGGTCATTAATACCGACGCTCACCATAAAGACCAACTAAGGTTTATTGAATTTGGCATTGCCCAAGCCCGTCGCGGTTGGGCAGAGAGAGAAGACATTATTAACTCCTGGCCATTTGAAAAACTATTGCAAATGTTAAAAAATAATATGTATTAATTTTCTCGTAAAATAAAAGCCATGGCATTTATTTTACGAAGATATTTTTGTTTATTTTTATTTTAAAAACTGATATACTCTTCTAAAATATGCTGATTGAGAAGTCAGCGGGAGCAATAATTTTTCGTAAAAATAAGCAAATTAAATATTTGCTGTTACACTATCCTTCTTCGGCAAGGTCAGCAAAGGCTTATTGGGATTTTCCAAAGGGGCATATTGAAAAGGGAGAAAAGGAGTTAGATACGGTAAAAAGAGAGGTGGAAGAAGAGACCGGTTTAAAAGATTTGGAATTTATGATGGGATTTAAGGAACGAATAAAATATTTTTTTAAACTTAAAGGGAAAACTATTTTTAAAATAGTCACTTTTTATTTAGCGAAAACAAAAACTAAAAAAATAAAAATCTCTGGCGAGCACATGGGCTATCAATGGTTATCTTTTGAAGAAGCCTTAGAGCAGATCGCTTTTAAAAATTCCAAAGAGCTTTTGATGAAAGCCAATCAATTTTTAGAGGAAAACTTGCCTTCAACAAATTGATTTTTTAATATATTAAATAAGGGGGATATTTTCAAAATTATTAACCCGTCCAGTTTGCTGGAAATCTTGGCGGGCAAGGGTCGGCCCCCAAAATTTCAAGCGGAATAAAAATGACTAAACGAATTAAACTGATAGGCATTGTTACTCTCTTTTTTATCTTGTTCTTCTCCGAATCTTCTTTTGCGACGGCGGGATTAATCCCAGAGGAAAGTTGTGATAGTTTGTATCAAAAATACAGCGCCCAGATAATTCAATATGATACCAACCGAGATGGCAAGCTCAGCCGTCAAGAAGTTTTTGCTGTTTTGGGCGATTGGTTAGATTATAAAATCAGTTCGGAAGTCTTTGTTGGGCTTTTAAGTTATTGCCGACAAAATTGTTCATTTGTGCCTCCGACCCTTCCGCCAATCGGAAATCACCCTGTTTCCGGCACTCTCAGTGCTTCAGCCACAACAGTGAGCGTTGGCGAAAATATAACCTTAAATATTGTTGGTCGGGATGAAGACGGAGTAGGAAGAGTGGCAGTGTGGTATCACAATCAATGGAATTTAAGAGATTGTCAAAAAACCCCCCAATGCACCGCCTCCTTTACTTTTTCTGAATCAAATGCAG
>FWPV01008513.1_pt1 | contig 17904 bp, 19 predicted proteins | sample 2228371 | NCBI WGS metagenome assembly FWPV01 (sample SAMEA103939776, study PRJEB20133) | metagenome | reverse complement strand
AGCTTGGTCAGCGCTGAAGCGGCAAACTGGCCAAAGGCAGGTAACGAACTCCGGTAGGGGTTGACAGCGAATGGTACAACGTCAATTTTTCCGGTGCTAACAACACTTCTGGCGGCTTTGGCGCAGCTGCTGGCAACAGTTTGGCTTTGCGCGCCAGCGTGATATGGGGGCGCAGCGCATGCTGTGGCGGTAAAAAACCGGCTTGTAATGCAGCTTGTCGCAGCTGAATATCTAAATGAATCAAGCCGGGATGCTGTAAAGCACCGGTCAGGCAATACACGCCAGGCCCGGGCCATAATTCCAGCTGATTAAGCAACACCGCAAAAGCAGGTAACTGCTGCGCTTGAAGATGGCGCCATAACAGCTCTGTTTGCGTCGCGCTGCTTTGGCCTAAAAATAATAACGTCAGATGTAAATTAGTTGGCTTCACCGGCTGTAATGGCGGTTGTAGCTGCTGCAACAAAGCGGTGAGCTCTTCTTGTTGCGCTGTTGAAGGTGCTACGCCAATAAAAAGCCGCCGCTCTCCCTGCCAATTAAATTCTGCCCTATCAAAATTGGGCCCATCAACATCAGGCCAGCCAGACTCAGTCTTCATCCGGCAACTGCGATGGGGTTAATCTGGACGCTTCTTCGGTTTTGCTCGAGCTTAATAACATGGTTTCCAGCTCAGCCATTTCGCTGGCGGTTAATTCACGCCACTGTCCGGGGGCAAGCCCAACCAGCCGCACATTCATAATGCGCACCCTTTTGAGTTTAGTGACATTAAACCCCAGATATTCGGTCATGCGGCGGATTTGCCGGTTTAAGCCCTGACGCAGCACAATATTAAACGTATGCCGCGATTTTTGCGTCACCTGACAAGGCAGGGTCACAGTGTCGAGAATAGGTACGCCGGCGGCCATTTTGCGGATAAAAGCATCGTGAATAGGCTTGTCGACTGTCACTACATATTCTTTGTCGTGGGCGTTACCGGCACGCAGAATTTTATTGACGATATCACCGTCATTGGTCAGGAAAATCAGACCTTCAGATTCTTTGTCGAGCCGGCCTATCGGAAAAATCCGCTCCGGATATTTCACCGCATCCACAATATTGCCTTTGACATGCAGCTCTGTGGTACAGGTAATGCCCACCGGCTTGTGGTAGGCCAGATACACTCTTCTGGGTTTGTTTTTCAGTGGTTTACCAGCAACTTCCACCTGATCAGTGGCCGCCACTTTAGTGCCCACCAGCGCCAACTGCCCGTTCACTTTCACCTGGCCAGACTCAATCAGCTTGTCGGCTTCACGTCTGGAACAAAAACCAGTGTCGCTGATAAATTTATTTAAACGAAAAAGCTCGGTAGATGCTGTCAACTGGAGTACGCCTGTGGCAAAAAATGATGCAAAGTTTAAGGCTCCGTCAGGCTAAGGGCAAGCTTGGGCTTTGATTGGCGCTGATGAAGCCGGCGCGGTGCAGCCGGTTTTTGTCTTTGGCTACAACAACACAGCCAATATTTATTCCGCCCAAATAGCAAATTCATTGCCGCCTGGTTCCAGAAACTGAAAACGCCGGCCACCGGGGAAACTAAAAATGGCTTTAGTGATGGTTGCTCCTGCAGCCTGCACTGCCGCTAAACTTTGTTCCAGATTGTCGCTTTTTAACACCACCAAAACACCACCCTGGGCCGTGGTCGCCACCTGAGTAGCGCGGTAAAAACCACCTTCCAGACCGGCATCAAAAAATGCCAAATAATCAGGGCCGTAGTCGACAAAACGCCAGCCAAACACGCGGGTAAAAAAGGCTTTGCTTTGTTCAGGTTGCAAGCTTGGCAGCTCAAGATAATTAATCTGATCAGGGCGGGTCATAGCTTTTCCTTGTTGAAATAACACACTGTGGCGAGAAAGAATTCTGAGGCTAACAAGGGGTTGGGATTTAGGCAATCACAGCAAGGGGTTGGCTGGTAAAAAATGCAGCCTAAAACAGAAAAACTGTCAGTTAATACAACAAACAACAGGCCCCAAATGCATCAGGGGCACCCTGTAAGTGCCCCTGACGGTTCTGTTTGCGGCTGTATGCGCCTTTGCCTTTTTTCGGTTTTTCCACTTTGCTGCGAAATAACGGGCTGGTGACTAAAGCCGCGAGAGCATTGTGGTGGATGTCACCACGGCCATGGGCAACTTTGCCCTTTGCTGATTTTTTCATTGTGCTGCCTCTCTGGTTAAAAAACGAGCGCAGTGTAACAACAATCACAGCAGCCACAAGTGTTTTTTATAGGTACATTTTTGTGCGGCGCCATGTCTGGCTGCGCAGATTTTTGCCATAATGCAGCGCCTGCTGTTTTAGTTTATTTGCCCGCGGAAAAACCATGTTATTTGACTGTATTTTGTTCGACGCCGACGACACCTTATTTCATTTTGACGCTTTTGCCGGCTTAAGCCGGTTGTTCAGCCGGTATGAACTGGCCTTTGATCAGGCCGAATTTCAGCGTTACCAGCAACTGAATTTACCTTTGTGGCAACAATATCAGGCCGGTGACATTAACGCTGAACAACTGCAAAGCCGCCGTTTTATGCCTTATGCCGAAAAGCTGGGCTTAGATGCAGCCGAGCTGAATGATGAGTTTTTGCTGACCATGGCCGATATCTGCACTTTATTGCCTGGTGCCCTTGAGTTGCTGCAAGCAATCCGCGGCAAAGCACAACTTGGCATTATCACCAATGGTTTTAGCCGGATGCAGCAGCTGCGGCTGGAACGTTGTGGTGTGGCACATTATTTTGACAGCCTGGTGATTTCCGAGCAGGTGGGTGTGGCCAAACCCCATCCGGCTATTTTCGCCCATGCTTTAGCAAGTCTTGGCCATCCGGCAAAACACAAAACTCTGATGGTCGGCGATAATATTCTGGCTGATGTGCAGGGAGCCCAGCAAGCCGGCATGGCCGCCTGTTGGCTCAATCATCAACAGCAACAGGCACCACAGGGCATTCAGCCCGACTACACAGTACAGTCTTTGTCTGAGCTACAGCAATTACTGCTGGCCTGAGCTGGTTGGCCGTGCTTCGCTTTGACCACTGGTGCCGTTTTGCGCCTGGTTGTGCTGCGCTATCGCCTGATGTTCGTTTTCATATTGCATCAGCAATAAGGTCAGATAAATTTTGGTGGGTAACGACAAAATCAACCCCAAAGCACAGCAGAGCGCCACAATAATAATGCCCTGCACGCCCATGGTTTCCGGCAATTTCGCACCCACCCACAAATAATGGCCAAAGATAATCAGGCTGATGCCACTCAACATCACCAGCTTTAACCAGAACATCAGCCTTTTGGTGGCGGCAAGGGCTGCAGTTCGCTGAGTGACAGCTTCGGCCTGTTGCTGCACCGTGAGCAGCGGCGTTTTAAGGGGTATTGCTGCCGCAGCTTCTGCAGCCTTTGGTTCAGGCTCTGTCGTCATGATTGTGGCTCCGCAAATCTGCATCCCGTCACTATAGAAGCCGGTCACCAACAGCGCTTGATCCAGCACAACAGAGCTGCGGATCAGGCGCAAAATACCCCTGGTGTTTATTCGCTGTGCTGATTGCGACTGTTATTGGCAAGTCTGAATTTTAATCCAGTCTCTTTCTGCAATGCCAAGCGCTGCGGCCGCCTGATAAAACTCAGCACATTGCACAGCTGCAGGTTTATCACTACGCGCCAGCAACCAGGCGTAACTGAGATCAGGCCCCACCACCAGCGCCATACTGTAGTCCGGCGCCAGTTTGGCAATATTGTAAGCACCGTAAAAAGGGCCAAAAAAGGACACTTTGAGCCGGCCTTCATTTGCCGCCCCCACAAATTTAGCCACCCCCTCGGCTTCGTCCCACTGTTGGTTTTCTTCGGAAAACCCCCGGTTCAACACTTTCACATGACCATCTTCCCGCAGGCTGTAAGTGGCGCTGACCTGAGTTAAACCACGCTCAAAACTGTGATCCAGCCGGGCTATTTCATGCCACTGCCCCAAATAACGCTTTAACTCAAAAGGCGTGACCGGTGTGACATTGTCCGGCACGCCGGTGCAGCCCGTCAGGAGCAAACCGGCCAGCAACAGCGTCAAACCTGTCTTTATAACACTGAATTTTTTCATATTTTTTCCTGTTACTCCAAGCTGCACCTGCTGCTGAATACGCTGCCACAACACAAACAGAGCAGCTGGCGGCAAAAAATAATGACAGTTGCTCTGATGCAAATTGTTGCGTCAACCTTGAATATCGACAACTAACGATATATATTTCGATTTATCGCGATATAAGGATATTGGGATCCCAAATGAGTAACCCTGAACTTGATGAACTGATCAAAGCCCTGTCACACCCGGTCAGGCGCGACATATTGCATTGGCTGAAAGAGCCGGAGCTGTATTTTGCCGACCAGGAGCACCCGCTGTCGTTTGGGGTTTGTGCCGGCAAAATTGATCAAAAAACCGGGCTGTCGCAGTCCACAGTGTCGAACCATCTGGCCATTTTGCAAAGAGCTGGTTTTATCAGCAGCAAAAAAGTGGGTCAGTGGAACTTTTTTTCGCGTAATGAAGCGGCTATTCAGGTGTTTTTACAACACCTGCAGCAGCTTTAAACCACAAGGCTGAATATTGATGAGCACAAAAACTTTGTTTGATCCGCTGCAACTGGGCAGCCTGACGTTAAAAAACCGTATTGTGATGGCGCCGTTAACCCGCTGCCGCGCCAGTGAAGGCCGGGTGCCTAATACACTGATGGCCGATTATTACCGCCAGCGCGCCAGTGCCGGTTTAATTTTATCTGAAGCCACTTCGGTGACCCCTATGGGCGTGGGTTATCCCGACACGCCAGGCATCTGGTCTGACGAACAGGTGCAAGGCTGGAAGCTGGTGACAGACGCTGTGCACCAACAAGGCGGGCTGATTTTTCTGCAACTGTGGCATGTCGGCCGGGTATCGGACCCTTATTATCTGAACGGTGAATTACCTGTTGCACCCAGTGCAGTCAAACCGGCTGGCCATGTCAGTTTATTAAGACCGATGAAAGACTTTGAAACGCCAAGAGCCTTAACGCTGGAAGAAATTAAAGAGGTGATTGCGGCCTACCGTCAGGGCGCTATCAATGCCAAAGCGGCCGGTTTTGACGGTGTGCATGTGCATGGTGCCAATGGTTATCTGCTCGATCAGTTCCTGCAGGACAGCACCAATTTGCGTACCGATGAATACGGTGGTTCGCTCGAAAACCGCGCCCGTTTATTGCTGGAAGTGACAGACGCCTGTATTGAGGTTTGGGGCAAAGACAGAGTGGCAGTGCATTTAGCGCCCAGAATGGACGCCCACGATATGAAAGACAGCCAACCGGCTGATACTTTTGGTTATGTGGCGCGTGAACTGGGTAAACGCCAGATTGCCTTTATTTCAACCCGCGAGCATGCCGCAGACGACAGCTTAACGCCGATGCTGAAACAGCAGTTTGGCGGTGTAGTGATTGCCAACGAAGGCTTTAATAAAGCCCAGGCCCATGCCTGGCTGGCTGAGGGCAAAGCAGACGCTGTGGCTTTTGGTGTGCCTTTTATTGCCAACCCGGATTTACCGGCGCGGTTGCAACAAGACGCACCACTGAATCCACCGCGTAAAGAGCTGTTTTACGCCAAAGGTGCTGAAGGTTATACCGACTATCCAAGCCTGCAGCAGGCTTAATCACAGCCGAAATTAGCTGCTGACAATAAAAAACCACCGTCGCCGGTGGTTTTTTATTGTTAAAGCCTGGTTGCTGTTTCAGGCGCTGTATCAGACAGATGACACAAGCCCAAATCCAGTACAGACCTCAGTCCATACGCTGTGTTGATCAGTGGTGATGGCTATGGTCTTCAGTTTTTTCAGCGTCATGCTGATGTTTTTCACCATGTTCATGATGATCATGATCTTTGGCCGCTGCCGCCGTTGGTTTTAATGGCTCAAACTTGGCTGTTTGTGCACTTTGGCCTGGCATAGTGACATTGGCCACCACTTTCATCTCAGGTACAGAAGCGTATACAGCCTCCCCCACCAGGGCATTGTTGCCTTCTGGTTTTAACTCCACCTTGGCTTTTTGTTTGCCGGCCACCAGCACCAAATTGGCGGTGGCGCCTGCTGTTGCGACCGGCGTGTTGGCATGGTCCATCACAAAGACTTTAATGGCATTGTTTTTGGCATCTTTGCTGTTTTTCACTACCAAAAGCTCAAAATGATAGGCACCGGCCATCCGCAATTGACCCCCATTAGGGCCCACCACAGTGTCCAGATATTCATCGGTATGCGCCTGGGCTAGACCGGCAGTAACCATAGCCAACAGCGCCGCTGCTTTGGTCAGTTGGGAAAAAGTGGTTCTGAACATAATAATCTCCAAAAACTGTTAGTTAAAAATTAGTAAAAACAATAACTTTAATAAAGTTGTGTTTGGTCGGTCCCGGCCATTAACCGCTCCAGCGGTGCCTTACCCCATAACCAGAACATCAAAGGTGTCAGCACTGTATCCAAAATAGTGGAGCTGACCAGGCCACCAAAAATCACCACAGCTACAGGGTGCAAAATTTCTTTGCCCGGCGCGTCGGCCGAAAATAACAAAGGCAACAGCGCAAAAGCCGCCACCAAAGCGGTCATCAGCACAGGTGTTAATCGCTCGAGCGAGCCTCGGATAATCATCTGAGTGCCAAACACCTCAGCTTCAAACCGGCATAAGTTGATGTAATGGCTGATTTTTAGAATACCGTTACGGGTAGCAATACCGGCCAGCGTAATAAAGCCCACCAGCGCCGCCACCGACAACGGCTGATCAGCCCACCACAACGCCAGCACAGAGCCAATCAGCGCCAGCGGAATATTCGCCATAATAATCAGCGTTAACCGAAGCGACTGATATCTACTGTACAACACCAGCAAAATGGCAATCAGGGAACCCAGCGCCAGCAAAGTGATCAGGTTCGCTGCTTCTTCCTGCGCCTGGAACTGACCTTCCAGCGCGGTGAAATAACCTTCAGGCAACTGGGTTTGCGCCAGTACAGCCCTGATATCGGTAATGGCATGGCTTAAATCCCTGCCCTCCACATTAGCCGATAGAACTATACGACGCCGGCCATTTTCGCGACTGATTTGGTTAGGCCCGTCTGACTCCAGCACCTGTGCCAGCATACTCAGCGGCACTGTTCCTTTGGGCGTTTGGATCAGCAGCTGCGCCAATGCCGCAGGGTCACGGGCGCTGTCGGGCAAACGCAACAATAAATCAAAACGCCGTTCATTACTGATCAGCTGACTGAGTTTTACCCCATCAATCTGTTGCTGCAGGCTATGCAATAAAGCGCCGGGCGCCACACCATAAGCAGCTGCTTTTTGATAATCCACCTGAATTTTTACCTGTGGGATCAACACCTGTTTTTCCAGGCTGAGGTCGGTAACCCCTGCCACTTTGCTAAGCTCCTGCTGCAGGTTATTACCAAGGGCGCGCAAAGTGGCAATATCATCACCAAAAACTTTAATGGCTATTTGTGCCCGTACCCCAGACAACAAATGGTCCAGCCGGTGTGAAATTGGCTGACCTACACTGACACTGCCCGGCAATACCGAAAGTACCCGGCGGATCTCGGCCAGCACTTCAGCTCTTGGCCGTTCTAACACCTGTAAATCCACGTCAATTTCGGTGTAATGCACCCCTTCGGCATGTTCATCCAGCTCGGCACGGCCGGTACGACGGCCCACCTGCGTCACTTCCGGCACCTGCAACAGCAGTTGCTCAGCCAATGCACCTACTTTATTGGATTCAGTGAGCGCAGTGCCGGGCTGCAACATCAGATTGATGGTTAAAGTGCCTTCGTTAAAAGGCGGCAGGAAACTTTTGGCAAAAAACGGCACCGAAGCAGCAGCGACAGTGACGGCCAGCAGCGCGGCCGCCAGCAAAGAGCGGGCATGACCAAAAGACCAGCGCAGCAGCTGCTCGTCACGTTTTTTCAAAAAACGTACCAGCGCGCTGTCGCCATGTTGCTGCTGGGCTAATTTTGGCAGCAGGTAATAACAAAGCACAGGGGTGACGGTAATAGCCACCAGCATACTGGCCAGAATAGAGGTGATATAAGCCACACCCAGCGGGCTGAATAACCGGCCTTCAATGCCGGACAGGGCAAAGAGCGGCACAAACACCAGCACTACAATTAAAGTGGCGTACACCACCCCACTGCGCACCTCACCGGATGCTGCAGCTATGACTTCCAGCACAGGTTTAGGCACTGCCAGCTGCCGGTTTTCTTTTAACCGGCGCAGCACGTTTTCCACATCCACTACTGCGTCGTCCACCAGCTCACCCAGCGCAATAGCCAGGCCACCCAGCGTCATGGTGTTAATTGACAAACCAAAATAACGGAATACCAGCACAGCGGCTAATAAACTCAGGGGTATCGCCAGCAGCGAAATGGCGGTAGTGCGCACATTCAGCAAAAACATAAACAGAATAATGGTGACCATAATGGCACCATCACGCAGCGCTTCTTCAACGTTATTGATGGAATTTTCAATAAAGTCAGCTTGTTTAAACAAAAACTGCGGTGCCTGCACCCCATCAGGTAAGCCTTTGCCAAGTTCTGCCACCGCAGCTTCAATCTGCCGCGTCAGTTTTACACTGTCGCCGGCCGGTTGTTTTTGCACCGACAAAATCACTGCCGCTTTGCCTTTATAACCGGCATCCCCTCTTTTGGTCGCGGCGACAATATTGACGTTAGCCAGCTGCTGTAATAACACCGGCTGACCATCTTTGACCGCCACCACCAGCTGCTGTAAATCTTCCAGCGCTTTGGTACGGCCAATATTACGAATGAGCCACTCACGGCCCTGGGCTTCGAGAAAACCACCGCTGGAATTCACACCAAAATCGGTCAGCGCCTGCTCAATTTCATTCAGGCTGACGTCAAGCGCCGCCAGTTGTGAAGCAATAGGCTCGACTCTGTATTGCCGTACTTCACCGCCAATAGGGATCACCTGAGCCACGCCCGGAATACTCAATAACCTGGGCCGCACCACCCATTCGGCAAATTCGCGTACCGCCATAGGGCTGACCTTGGCCGGATCGGCCGGAATGGCCAGCAGCAGAATTTCCCCCATAATGGACGACACTGGCCCCAGCTGCGGCATCACACCATTGGGCAGTTGCTCCTGCGCCAGGCTCAGCCTTTCGGCCACCATCTGGCGGTTGCGGTAAATGTCTGAGCCCCAGTCAAATTCGATATACAGCACCGACAGACCCACACCGGACACTGAACGCACCCGGCTCACCCCCGGAATACCATTCATGCTGGTTTCCAGCGGGAAAGTGACCAGCTGCTCGACTTCTTCCGGCGCCATACCGCCGGCTTCAGTCATTAAAGTAACAGTAGGTTTATTTAAATCAGGAAATACATCCACCGGCAGCTGCTTCAGGCTCATACTGCCAAATACCAGCAATAACAAAGCACAGCCCAGTACAAACAGCCGTTGTTTTAAACTAAAGCGGATCAGCGCATCAAACATGCTTACCTCACCTGCGCCAGCAACGAAGCGGCCTGTACCACCACTCTGTCACCGTCATGTAAACCACTGACAATCACCACTTCGTTGGCATTCAGCGGCAACGGGCTCACTTTTTGTGCAATAAAACGTTCCGCCGACTGATGCACCCACACCGCAGTTTCACCTGTGTCGAGTTTTTGCAAAGCTGTTCTTGGCACAGCCCAGCCGGAAAGCAGCTCACCTGTTGCCAGCACCACAGTTAAAGGCTGACCTACGCTCAGTTGTGGTGTGGTGTTTGCTGTGGTGTTTGCTGAGGTGTTTGCTGCCTTAGGCTGTGGTTTAAACCATAAAGGCCTGGCCTGCTGTTGTAACTGCAAACCTTGCCCCTGGAATAACAACGGGAAACCTGAGCCTGTGTTGTTGCCCGCCAGCAAAATGGCACTGGCGCTGGGTGCTGCCGGCAAGGTCAGGCTGTTGTCATACAAACGGGCGGCAATTAACAGCTCGGCCGGGTCGACAATCTGAAATAACGCATCCTGACTTTCCACCACCTGACCACGCAGTTTATACACCTGACTGATCACACCCGACACTGGCGCCACCACAGGCACCAGCTGGCCTGTACCTTTGGCCGCAAATTCACGGCGTTTTTTCAGGCCGGCTAAATCGATATTCAGTGCGTCCAGCTCATTGGCCGGCACCAGAGTGCCCAATTGTTTAAAACGACGGATACGATCCTGTGTTAATGCGATCTGCGCATCCAGCTCCGCCAATAAGGCTTGCTGATTGCTGCGATCTAAACTGGTATCCAGCGGCGCTATCGCCGCCAGCACCTGACCGGCCCGCACCTGCTGACCCAAAGTTGGCCAGCCATCCGGCCCGGCTTGTAGCTGCCCCAACTGGCCGGCTTCAATCAAACCGCCAAAAGCCGGATCCAGGATCACCTCCGCCTGTAATTCAATACTGCGCTGATGCTGCGCCTGTTGCACTTTGCGGGTACGCAATTGCCACTGATGTTGCGCCGCTTTAGGAATAAATAAACTGCCGTCCGTTAACCGGCTGGGTTTATCACCACTGACCTGCACTTGCGGGGCTTCATCATGGGAATGATCTTCGCCGCCATGGGCGGCCACCTGCGCAGAAAACATCGTTGACACCAGGCTCAGTAACAGCAGGTTTTGCAGAAATTTGTTCATTATTTTGCCCCCTGCGAACGACGTGACGCCAAACGCCAGAACACCAAAGCCAGTATCAGCACACCCAACGCCAGCAATAACTGCGAGCTGTATTCAGTCCAGCTATGGTCGTGTGGCACCTCCGTGCTGACCGGCGTTAAATCCAGTTCTGTGGTCAATAAATCCAGGTCCTCACCTGCTTCAATCGTCAGGGTCACATTGTGGCGCTCAGCTTTCAGTGCCGGTGCTTTCAGCTGGTAAAAACCGGGTTGCACCATAGCGGCTTTGCCAGAAAAACCAGCCAGGTCCAGCTCAATCACTGCGCCTTCTACCGGGCTGTTATCGGCAAAATAATCCAGATAAATACTGAGTTGTTGCTCAGCATTACCGGCAGCAGGCGCAACCAGCACCAGCTCAAATAATTCGGAGCTGGCATAAGCGCGGCTACCAGTGCTGGCCGGCATAGCTGCGGCTGTTTTTTGTTCTTCCTCGCCATGGTCTTCACCGCCATGGGCCCAAAGCTGCAGCGGCAAACAAAACAAAATGAGCCAGAGAAATTTCATCACGATCCCAATAAAAACAGTATTGATGGCAGCAGTTTGTCAGAGCAGAGGCAACAGCAGCCTGACCGCAAGATTACAAATTTGTCATCTGGGCTTTTAGTGATGTGATCGAACCTTCAGGCAATGTGGTGCGACAAGCTGTAAAGGGAATACCAGGCTGCAGTCACGCCACAGCCTGAACAGAGGGGCAGCTGCTAGGACCAATGCACCAGCACTATTTGCCACTGACCTTTGATATTGCGCAGCACCAGCGACTCGGTGCCGGTGCGGTCAATTTTTTTGCCTTTGATCTCACCTTTTTGGCTGCTGCGGCTGACGGCATAAGCAACATCACCAACAATTTCAATTTGCTGCTCCAGCAATTCACTGCTGACCTGTTTTAAATAATTGATATCTGCGTCCAGGTGATGGGCTTTGTATTCGTCGCGTGAACGCTCCACGGCCCCCCCTTCAAAAATTTGTACTGATGGTGAGAGTTGCGCCAGCACAAGATCGCGGTTGCCTTGTTGCAGCGCTTGATGAAACTGCTGCACCACTTGACCTGCCGCGCTTTGGTACACTGCGCTGTTCACGCCTTCAGTGCTACTGCTTTTGCCATGGGCCCAGAGCGGATTGCTCACCGCCGCCAGCAACATCGCCAGAGAAAAGTGTTGATAAAACTGCATTGTGGTTCCCTTATGATTGTAATAATTCTGAAAAATACCGGCCTGCTGCCCGCCACAAGTGGCGCACTATAAGTTGTGACAACAAACCAGGTTTCAGGCAGTGTGCCGCCTGCTGCATTGCAGTACTCTGTCACAAAGATGACAATATTGTCATTTATTCCTCAGGCCACAGCCCCCTGCTATGCCTGCCTGACAGATTGGGCTAAGCTGGAGGCCGCTGTCGCCCTGGCGAAACCGTGGATACTCAGATGCGTTTATTAATAGTTGAAGATGAAATTAAAACCGGTGATTACCTGAAACAGGGTTTTACTGAAGCTGGTTTTAACCCGACTTTATGCCGCAATGGTCTGGACGGGCATCACCTGGCCATGACCGAAGACTTTGAGCTGATTATTCTGGATTTAATGTTGCCCGACGTTGATGGCCTGCGCATTTTAACGGCGCTGCGTCAGGCTGGCCGTTATACCCCGGTGTTGTTACTCAGTGCTCTGGACAGTGTGGACGACCGAGTGCGTGGCCTGGAGCTCGGTGCTGACGATTATCTGGTGAAACCTTTTGCTTTTAACGAACTACTGGCGCGGGTGCGCACTTTGCTGCGCCGTGGCCAGCTGCAGCCTCAGGCCGACCGATTGCAGGTGGCTGATTTAATTCTGGAATTTAGTAAACACAAAGCCAGCCGTAACGGTAAAAAACTGAACCTGACACAAAAAGAATTTGCGCTGCTCGAGCTTCTGATGCGCCGCGAAGGGGAAGTATTGCCACGTTCTTTAATTGCAAGCCAGGTCTGGGATATGAATTTTGACTCAGACACCAATGTGATAGATGTGGCGATACGGCGGCTACGCAGCAAAGTGGACGACGATTTTGCAGTCAAACTGATTCATACAGTGCGTGGCATGGGTTACAAAATAGAGGCGCCTGAGCATGAGCTTTAACAGGGCGCCGCTGTCGCTGGCCAACAGAGTCATGCTGTTTGTGGCTGTGGCCGTGTTGTTATGCGCCCTGTTGCTGGCGTCGATGTTACAAAACTCTATTGAACAACATTTTTCCGAACAGGATGCCGGTGAATTACAGGCAGTGGCGCACTCGGTATTACATGCACTGGAAGATGATCAATTATCCCCACAAAATTATCAGGCGCATTTGCATCAGGTATTAACCGGCCATCACCAGAGTTATTATTTGGTGCTCGACAGCAGTGCCCAGCCGGCACTAAGTGCTGACGGTGCCGATCTCACCCCTTTGTTAAAACTCACGACCCCGGTGCGGCAAATCCGGCCGACAGATTTAGTCAGCTGGCAGCAGGACAACAGGCATTTTCGCGGTGCCATTTTACAGGGCAATAACGGTGCAAAAGTGGCTGTAGCCATGGAAATGGAATTTCACCTGCATTACCTGCATTTATTACGCTGGACTTTATGGCTGACCATCACAGCCGCAGTAGCGGTCATTCTGCTGGCCGCCTGGTTTGGCGTGCGTCAGGGGCTGCAGCCTTTGGCCAAACTCAGCAGCGACATTCGCCATATCAGCGCCGAACATTTGCACCTGCGGCTGGAACCTTCGGCGGTACCGCGGGAGCTGCGCGAGCTGGTAGAAAGTTTTAACGAGATGATCAATAACCTGCAGCAGGGATTTACCCGCTTGTCGGAGTTTTCTGCCGACATCGCCCACGAACTGCGCACGCCGTTAAGTAACCTGATCACCCAAACCCAGGTGACACTGGGTAAAGAGCGCAGCCTGGAAGAATACCGTGAACTGCTGTACTCCAATCTGGAGGAACAGGAACGGCTGGCCAAAATGGTCAGTGATATGTTGTGGCTGGCCAAAACCGATCACGGCCTGCTGAAACTTCATCGGCAAACTGTGTTGCTGCAGCCTCTGATCAATCAGCTGTTTGAGTTTTTTGAATTATTGGCCGATGAAAAACAGGTTCGGCTGAGCTATACCGGGCCAGAACTGCAGTTATCGGCCGATAAAGTGATGCTACAACGCGCTTTGTCGAATTTATTGTCCAACGCCATTCGCCACGCTGACGCCGGCAGCACCGTAAAAGTTGCTGTAAGCCTACAGCCACAACATTGTTGTATTCAGGTGAGTAACAGTGGCACCACTATAGCACCACAACATTTACCCTTATTATTTGACCGTTTTTACCGGGTGGACCCGTCCAGACAGCGCCACAGCGAAGGTGCCGGCCTGGGTTTGGCCATGGTGAAATCTATTGTGGAACTGCATGGTGGCCAGGTTGCGGTCAGCTCAGAACAGGGCCTCACTTGTTTCAACCTGACCTGGCCTGTAGCAGGGCAAAACCAGGGACAACAACCATAACATTCAAGGCTAAGGGCTGCCCTGTTAGGATGCAGAACTTTACAGCGCCGCCCGGCTTTCGCTTATGCCAGCTTTTGCTAAAGTAATAACATTCTCCCTCTAGAGCGGCTGTGTTGCTGACAGGATGCCGGCCTTTGCTGCAGGTGAAACCTTATGCAAGCCCTGTATGTCGCCGTTTTTTTATTGTTGCTGCCTTGCTATGGCCTGGCGGCACCGGAACAAATGTGGTTACTGCTCAATAACACCAGCGACAGCAGAGACAGCCGCGGTGATGTGGATATTCAAATTCTGGCTTTGTTGCAGCAGCTGGCACCACCCGATTTAAAAATAGAACCGCTGCGCCTCGGCGACGCGCGTACCTGGAAGCTGCTGCGCGAACAAGGCAACTATTGCGCCTTAAGTAAAATCCGCACTGCTGAACGCGAAACTTTTTTATTGTTTTCCAAAAGGCCCACCTCGGTGTATCCGCCGGTACAACTTATCAGCAACAAACGCCTGGCCGATAATCCTGTTGATTTAACCTTGTTATTCCGCCAGAACCCCAGAATGAAAATTGGCATAGTGCAGGGGCGCAGTTATGGGGAAAAACTCGATGAGCTGATCGAACAATATCCTCAGCATTTTTATCAGCGCAGTGGTGAATACGCGGCCGAAACTTTATTACAAATGCTGGCAAAACAACGGCTGGATGCGCTGTTGGAATTTGCCGCCACAGCACGCGGTCACCAGGCACAGGTGCCGCAAAGCAGCCATTTTGTCACCCATCAGCTGCTGCATCAGCCGGTAATTATGGGTTATCTGGTATGCACCCACAGTGAAAACGGCCAGAAGCTGATTAGTCTAATCGATGCCAAAATGCAGTTACCGCACTACCGCAAACAAGCCATTGAACTGCACCGGCAATATTTTACGCCGGAAGATTTTTTATTAATTGAAGCGGATTTATTGCAGATTTTTTAGCGAAGAACCTTGCCTGAAAGCTGAAGTTTTTTACTGAGACCAGTCGGATCTTAACAGGCACCATGCCAGCACCCTATTGGGGTTGCGATATCTAGTTCGCACCTCTGCTCATCGTTCACACGCCACCATCAAGATGATACTGCATCACACTGACCCAATGGCCTTCATACCATTCGGTATGATGCAGCTGCCAGCCCAAACGCTGATAAAACGCCTGCTGATCTTCGGTAAACAGATACAAAGTTTTGATGTTCAGCACAGCGGCTTGCTGCATTAATTGTTGCACCAGCCAGCTGCCCAAACCCTGTCCGCGCACCCCGGGCCGCAGATAAATATTGGCCAGCCAGGGACTGAGTTCCTGATTGGTCTGCATATCATGCACCAACAACGACCCCGTCCCGACAACCTCGCCGGCTGCATCCAGCAACAACCAGCTTTGCGGCACTGTATCTTCAGTGAGACACAAGGCTAATTCTGCCGAAAAATCCGCCAGGCTGCGCTCAGGAAACAAGGCGCCCCACTCGACAAAATGCCAGGGTGCAATAAGCGCAATAGCCTCCGGCCTTTGGCGTAGATTAATCAGTTGCATAAGCTTGCTCTTATCCCCGTTTTGACTGACATCTTAACAATGAAAAACCCGGCATCAACCGGGCTTTTTAATATAAAAACAACGACTTAAATTATTCAACAGTGACCGATTTTGCCAGGTTACGTGGCTGATCCACATCTGTGCCTTTGATAATGGCAACATAGTAGCTTAATAACTGCAGCGGAATAGTGTACACAATAGGTGCGATCAGCGGATGCACGTGTGGTACGTTCACCACACGCTGGGTGGCGTCTGATTTAAAGTGTGCGTTGGCGTCGGCAAACACATACAAAATACCACCACGGGCACGCACTTCTTCCACGTTCGACTGCAGTTTTTCCAGCAGTTCGTTGTTTGGCGCGACCACAATAATCGGCATCTGGGCGTCAATCAGCGCTAAGGGGCCGTGTTTTAATTCACCGGCGGCATAAGCTTCAGCGTGAATATAAGAAATTTCTTTGAGTTTCAGCGCACCTTCCATTGCAATCGGATACTGGTCGCCACGGCCTAAAAACAACGAATGGTGTTTATCGGCAAACTCTTCCGCCAGGCTTTCAATGCTGCCGGCCAGTTTTAACGTTTCTTCCAGCTTGGCAGGCAATGAACGCAGCGCGTCAACCATGTCTTTTTGCTGAGCAGCGGTTAAACCATTGTATTTACCAATGGCCAGCGTCAGCATAGCCAGACCAACCAACTGAGTGGTAAAGGCTTTGGTTGAAGCCACACCAATTTCAGCACCGGCGCGGGTCATAAAGGCTAAATCAGATTCACGCACCAGCGATGAACCGGCCACGTTACAAATGGTTAAGCTGCCAACATAACCAGCTTCTTTGGCCAGACGCAGCGCTGCTAAGGTATCGGCAGTTTCACCGGACTGAGAAATGCTGACTAACAGGCTGTTTGGCTGTACAAAAGATTTGCGGTAACGGAATTCCGACGCAATCTCAACGTTACAGGAAATGCCGCCTAAAGATTCCAGCCAATAACGGGCCACCATGCCTGAGTGATACGAAGTACCACAAGCCACAATTTGTACGTGTTTTACTTTTTTAAACAGTTCTGCCGCGCCGTTACCAAAGGTTTCGTCCAGCACTGACTCGCTGCTTAAACGACCTTCCAGCGTGTTGTTAATGGCATTTGGCTGCTCATAAATTTCTTTGAGCATAAAGTGGCGGTACTGGCCTTTGTCGCCGGCGTCATAACTGACGTTGGACTCATGCACTACACGGTCAACCGCCATACCGTCTTTATCAAAAATGCGCACTGTGGTGCGGGTAATTTCCGCCACATCGCCTTCTTCTAAAAACATAAAACGACGGGTCACCGGCAATAACGCCAGCTGATCAGAGGCAATAAAGTTTTCGCCAATGCCTAAACCAATCACCAGCGGGCTGCCAGAACGGGCAACCACTAAACGGCTTGGGTCTGTTTTATCCATTAAAACAGTGCCATAGGCACCAGAGAATTGTTTCACAGCTTTTTGTACTGCGGCTAATAACGACTCGGCGGTTTTTAATTCTTCTTCCACTAAGTGTGCAATCACTTCAGTGTCGGTGTCGGAATTAAACACATAACCTTTGGCTTTGAGCATATCGCGCAGCGGGTTATGGTTTTCAATAATACCGTTGTGTACAACGGAAATTTTGCCGGAAACATGAGGGTGGGCGTTTCGCTCAGAAGGTTCACCATGAGTGGCCCAACGGGTGTGTGCAATACCGGTGCCGCCTGGGGTTGGCGTCAGTTTTACCGCGTCAGCCAGCTCTTTTACTTTGCCTAAACGGCGAATGCGCTGCAGCTCACCGCCCGGGCTAACCACGGCCACACCTGCTGAGTCATAACCGCGGTATTCCAGGCGGCGTAAGCCTTCCACCAGAATGTCGACTACATCACGTTGCGCTACTGCGCCTACTATTCCACACATATTTACTCCGAAAATTCCGTATTGAGTTGCACAGGGGCACAAATCACTCTGACACCCTGCTGTTCTATTTGCCTTTTTGCCGTGTCGGGTAACTTGTCATCTGTTACCAGAATTTTTATCGACGTCCACGGCAGTTCGAGATTATGAATTTTGCGGCCGATTTTATCGGACTCAACCATCACCACCACTTCACGCGCCACCTCAGCCATTACCCGGCTTAAGCTG
>FWPV01002914.1_pt1 | contig 17904 bp, 15 predicted proteins | sample 2228371 | NCBI WGS metagenome assembly FWPV01 (sample SAMEA103939776, study PRJEB20133) | metagenome | reverse complement strand
CGTCGTGCTCGCTCCGGCGCAGACCTTACCGTACCTCAACCATTATACCCGCATCCGCGCCACGGGAGCCGGGAAGGGGCCGGAAAGCCCCGCCGCGCCACCCGTCGCCGAGGCCGGCGGCACGGCCGTCCATGGACGGCCTGGTAGGTATCGGCAAGGCACGGATGAAGGGGAGCGGGTGCCCGAAACGCGGCCCTCTCGGCATCTCCGGTCGGGACACACCTCTCATGGTGGCCGAAGGGCGTAAACGCGCCCCCTTACGGAAAGACAGGGCATTGGATGATGTCACCGGGCGAGGACTCGCGAGCGCCCGTGACGGCATGCGGCCGTGGATCACCGGCGCGACGGAGATGTCTGCAACGGCGGATTGGGGGGTGCGAGCGCCGCCTGCGGGCACGGTACCCCGCCGCCCCGTATGCGCGTGGCGGCGGTCAGGCGCTGTGGCGGAGGCCGTGGCGCAGGATACCCCGTGGCAGCCTGACCTCTTTGGGCACCGCGCGCACCTCGTGCGCGTCGAGATGCATGCGACCATTGCGGCGGCAATGCCCGCAGAAGAAAGAGCCGCGCGGCATGCGCGCGCCGCACAGAGGACAGTACACACCGCCCTGGGCGAAGGGAAAGCCGTAGCCCTTGTGCGCGCCCATCTCCTCTTCCTTTCGTCGTCCGTATACGCTATCCACAACGCCCACACCGGCCGCTTGTCTACACCACCCTATATAGCCTTTTTCGTCTCCCCTTATAATTACCTGAAGGATTGGTGCCGGCGTGCCGTAAGGGGGATATCCCGCGGGTGACGGACGGGGGTGACGGCGGGGCTCCGCGAGCCGGGACAGAGGGAGACGGGAGACGGTCAGGAGAACCCGGGTGATGCCGGAAGAGCCTGGGGGCCGCTCGCATAATCGACATCCCGCCCGCCGCCCGTATCGCTCGCGATAGGGATCCCGGCGGGAAGAGCGAGGACGAAAGGGTCCCGGGGGCAGCTCCGGGAAGCGCCCGGGAGAGGAGGGTAAAGTGCGTAACCGCGATGTTCCACGAAGCCGCGACGCGGGCAACCGGAAACGGGAGGGATGCATGGGGGCAGGACGTTCCGAGGAATCAAGGTGTCGCATCTCACCTGAGGCTGCGGGAGGCCGGGAAAGGCTCCGCCGCGGGTTGGGCTCGGCTCTGGTGGCGGCGGGCTGCCTCCTCTGCATCCTCTCCGCCCTTGCCCTCCCCTGGGCACGCGTCGCGGTGACCTGGAAGAGCATCCTCTTCAACACGGACGTGGACCTGGGCATCTATACCTTCAAGCTCACGGAGAACCCCTGGTTGACGGGGGTCCTGGTCGCCGTGGCCTGCCTGGGACTTGCCGGACTGGCATGGAAGCGACGGTCGGGAACGGTCGCGCTGGCCGTCTCTCTGCTCCTTCTCGCGGGCTGCATCGCGTACCTGGTATCCCTCCTGCGTGAGGCCCTTGACTTCCTGGGTCTGTACAAGCGCCTGCTGGAGCTGGTCCGCGCCACGCCTTTTATCGGCCAGGCCGCAGAGGAACTGATCAGGGAGAGGCTCGCCGTCCGGGCCCTGCCCCACGCGGGCGGCTTCGTCTTCGCGGCCGGCGTGGTTCTTGTCCTCGCGGGAGGGCTGCTGCTCCGTCTCCGGGACGGTCACGGAAAGACCGCCGCCTTGAACGGGGGCGGGGATGTATAATAGCGCCATGAAAGTGATCCATTACTCGGAAGTCCCGGCCGAAGACCCCGGCGGCGATACCCGCGGTGTGAGGGTGAGGTGGGTCATATCCGCGGAGGACGGGGCGCCCAACTACTACATGCGCGTCTTCGAGATCGCTCCCGGAGGGTACTCTCCCCTGCACCGCCATGCCTGGGAGCACGAGATCTACATCCTCTCGGGGGAAGGTGAGCTGGTGGGAGAGGACGGGCGCCGCGGTATAGGTCCCGGGACCGCCGTCTTCATCCCCGGAGAAGAGCTTCACCAGTTGAGGAACCCCGGCAGGGAGGCGCTGTGCTTCATCTGCACCATCCCCTCCACGGGCTCCTGATCCGCCTGACTCCTTATGCGCGCGTACTCGGGGCGTGACCGGGTACCAGGACCCGCTCCGGGAAGGAGGAGAGCAGGGTTCAGGGTTCCGGGAGAAGGTCGTCGCCTTCCAGGATATGGATGACCTCCAGGCAGTCCATTACCATATCCTGGTATTTCCTCTGGTCCCATCCCAGGTATCCCACGGGACAACGTACCGCGCGTACTCCCTCCACCAGCAGGTCGCGCTTGTCGTGGATATGACCCGAGATGGAGGTGCTCACCTTGGGATGGGCAAGGAGTATGTTGCCCGTGTCCCGGGAACCGGGGAAGGGCACGCCTTCCACCGTAAGCTCGTCGAAAGGCGGGTAATGCGTGACCACCACGATCTCGTTCACCTCGGGATCGCCCGCCAGCACCTCTATATCCTGGTCCAGGCGCAGGTTGAACTCGCGCGCCACCTCGCTGTCGGGCCTCCTCGCCAGCGAAGGCACCCCCTCCATCATCAGCGAGATGTCTCCCCAGCAGGCCCAGCGCATGTCGTTCCAGACGCTGTCCAGGAGGTAATGGTGCTCCCTGGGAAACGCCGCGTGCTCCTCCCTGCCGCCCTTGCGATCGTACCAACCCACGCTCCCCGCGAAGCCGACCCCGCGCAGGGTCACCGGCTCCATCCACAGGGGCACGAACCCGTTGCGCCTGCAGGCATCGGGCAGGTAGAAGAAGTATTTCTCGTAGGAATCGTGCCCCAGTTCCTGCATCTCCTCGGAAAGCACCCAGATGTCCTGGTTACCGGGGACGAACAGCTTGAGGCAGCGCAGGGAGGAAAAACGGTCCAGCGCGTATTCCAGGTCTCCGAGCTCGGGACTCACGTCACCCGCGATAACCAGCACGTCCGGGTCCACCACCTTCAGCACCTCCACCAGGTAGGGGACGAGCTCCCAGTTGCGCTGGGAGATATCCACGTGCAGGTCGCTGGTGTAGGCGATCCTCAAATGCAGCACCCCCGATCGCGAGGCGACGTCATCTCTATACTAAAGCAAAGCGGCCGGTCATATGAAGGCAGCTCCCGCGGGCGCCCCCCACCCGTCCGTCGCGCCGGGTGCGCCCGCGGGGAGAGATTCCGGCTTCTTCGTCCTCGCAGCGGGGGAAAGAGGACATGGGCACGACGAGGCCTCACGGAAACGCACCGCCGGGAAGCCGACAGGGTAAGGACACCCGAAAACCGGCCTCCGCGGTCAGGCCCTCGCCGCCTCGTCTCTGGAGGCGCCGCCCTCCATGCCGGGCTGGGGCAGGTGTACGAGAAAAGTGGAGCCTCTGCCGTGCTCGCTCCTCACCTCGATGCGTCCGCCCTGCGCCTCCACCAGGCGGCTGACGATGTACAGGCCCAATCCCATGCCCTTCACGGAACCGCCTCCGGCCTCCCCGACGCGTCGGAAGGGCTGGAAGATCAGCTTTATGTTCTCCTCGCTGATGCCCTGTCCCTCGTCCCGGACCCCCAGCACCGCCTCGCGGGCGCCGCGGCGCGCGAATACCTCCACCAGGGAACCGGGGGGAGAGTATTTCAGGGCGTTGTCCATGAGGTTGAAGAGCACGATCTCCAGCTTGTCGCGGTCGGCGAAGATCCTCTCCGCTCCCGGCTCCAGCCTTATCTCCAGCGCGTGCCGCGAGGAGCGCGCCTGGAGCTCTTCCCGCAGACCCGCCAGCAGCGCCCGCAGGTCCACCTCCTCGGTGACCAGGGAGAGCTTGCCAGACTCCAGGCGCGATATCTCCATCATGTTCACCACGCTGCGCCGCAACCTGTCCGCCGCCTTCACCAGCTTGTTGGCGACCTCGCGGCTCTCCTCCACGTCCATGCTCTCTCCATAGTCCCGCATGACCTCCGAAAAGCCCATGATCAGGGTGAGGGGATGGCGGATCTCGTGGGAGGCCATGTTGATGAGGTCGGTCTTGGCCTTGACCCTTTCCTCCTGCACGCGGCACATCTCCTCCAGCAGGCGTATGCGGCCTCGCATGGCGTCGTGCTGCAGCGGCACAGCGATGTAGGCGCTGACCATCCCCGCCGTCCGCTCCAGCAGCGCCTCCTCCCTCGCCCCGAAGGCGCCGCCGCGGGAGCTTCCCGCCAGCATCACGCCCTGGAGGTCCTCGCCCCTGAGGTCCAGGGCCATGTAGGAACGGATGCCCTTCATGGCCAGCTCGTCCTCTCCGGGACCGCGCAGGAAGGAGTTGAGGTTGTTGCGCACCAGCCTGCCCGCGCGCGAGACGGTGAGCATGAGCGGCCCCCGGGGGTCGAGGAGCTCCTCGAAGGCGCCGTTCTCCTCCCTCTTTCCCTTGAGCAGGGACACCCTCCTGATGCCCGCCTTCCCGAACACGGAGACCAGGAGCAGGTCCAGGTCCATCCGCGCGGCCAGCTCCTCGTAGAGGACGTCGCACATGTCCTCGAGGGTGCGCGAGGACGGCAGGCGACGGAAGATCCCCAGCAGGGACTCGCTCTCGGTGAGGGTGTCCTCCAGGATCATGCCCTCGCGCCGGGACTCCAGGGCGGAGACCGCCTGGCCGGCGAGGAAATGCGCCAGGCGGCGGTGAAATTCCTGGAAGTAATGCTCTTTGAAGAACTTCTCGAACACCAGCGCGCCGAACCTGCCCCTGCGCCCGATGAGGGGAACCGCTATATAGGAGCGTACCGCGGCCTCTCCGCCGTCCCCTTCCCGCCGCTCCGTGCCGCACACCGCGTGCCCCCGCTCCAGCGCCGAGGCCATGCCCTCGCTGGAAATAAAACCCAGATCGTCCTCTGCCGCGCCCTCCGGGGCGTCCACAGCCCCCCTGAGCGCCCCCCCGTCCTCGTCGTAGACCATGATGGCGGCGCGGTCGCAGCCCAGGAGTTCCCTGCCGCCGCGCGCTATGACCCGCAGGGCCTGTTCGGGCTGGGAGCATGCGCCCAGTTCATCCTCTATCCCCGTCAACGCCTCCAGGGCGGCGCGGTACCCCTCGGCCAGGGACCTGCCGGCCAGCCCGCGCGCCAGTCCGAGCACCGCCGAAGCCAGGGGCTGGAGGGATCCCATCTCCGCCCTGGTGAGCTTTCTCTCCTGGCGCAGGTAGAACCCGTTCACCAGCGCCGCCGCCCCTTCGCGTGCCGGCACCAGCAAGAGCACCAGGTCCTCCAGGACCGCCTGGTCGTAGGCAGGCATCTCCCGCAAAGCGGGGTTATCCGGCTTCACCACCGCCATGCGTTCCAGATGCTCCGCGACGCGTTTAACCCCCGCGGTGTTCGCGAAGAGGGCCTCCCCGCCGTACACCGATTCCGCGTACCAGCGGAAGTCCTCCATCACCTCTTCGCCCCCGGGTTCACGGAAATAACAGAAGGCCATGGCCGCTCCCAGCTCCGCGGCCACCATGCGCAGCGCCGCGGCGAGGAAGTCCTCCAGGCAGGGCGCCGCGGCGGGAAGGCGTGAGAGTTGCTCCACCAGGGCTGGGAAATCCCATTTTTCGCCGCGCCCCGGCTCCGCTCCCCCCGCGGCCTCCGACTCCCCCGCGAAAAGCTCACCCAGCTTCCGTGACAGCTGTACCAGCAACTCCATGTCCCTGGGCTCCATGGCCGCATAGACCCTGCCGAAGAGGGTGAGCAGGCCTACCAGCCTCTCGCCCCGGAAGATGGGGGTGAGGAGGAAGCTCTTCACCTGGTTGGCATGGAAATAGGGCTTCACCCCCGGGAAGAACTCCGCCACGCGCCCCGCGTCCAGGCTGAACTCGCGCTCCTCCGTCCGCCGCATGGCCTGCAGCAGCTCCGCCAGGCGGTTCTCGAAGAGGTGTTCGATGATCTCGGTCATCCCTCCCCATCCCCGGGAGGCCACCAGCACCGCCCGGCTCTCCCCGCCTCTCTCCTCCATGCGGTGTACGGTACCGCCGTCCACGTTCAACAGCTTGATGAGCAGGTCCAGCCCCAGGGAGGCGGCGCGGGCGGGCTCTGCGCGACTTGAGAGGTATTCCGATAGCACGCCCGATTCCGGCGCCTGCGGTTCCGCGGTCGGGCGCTCCACCTCCTCTCCGTCTCCGGACGAGAGCAGCTCCAGCAGCTTTTCCAGGACCGCCCCCACGGCGGCGGTCCTGAAGGAATGCTGGTCCGGCAGGACGTTGCCGGGAGGGATCACCACCAGCAGCGCCGCCCTGAGCAGAGCACGGCTCCTGACCGGAAAGAGCAGAAGGGTCTCGCCCGCGTCCATGCACAGGTCCTGCAGGCCCAGTTCAGCCAGCCTTTCTCTCTCCATCACGGCGTAATGCCGGGCCGGTTGCGCCTCGATCCAGTCCGCCGCCAGCAGCACGTCCTTCATGCCCTCGCGCCTTTCCAGGGGCACTCCCCAGCCCATGCCGAGCTCCAGGAACGGCGAGAGGTCGCGCCGCACGAATAGCGCCGCCCTGGTTCCACCAAGCGCCTCGACGATCACCCCGAGAGCCTCTTCCAACGAGAATCCCTGGGAATAGTGCTGCAGGATATCCCGGTACAGGTCCACGGCCTCTTTCAAATCCATTCGCCCCTCCCCTTCCACCTTCGAGGGAATCTTCGCGACATTTCCACCACACCAGACAGCGGCGGAAACGAGGTTTCCGCCCGCGGAAATGTCCTTTTATAGTATTTCACCTGCCCTCGTAAAATCCTTCCCGCCAAGGACCAGGCAGAACGGCGTTCGGATAACCTCCAGCGGTGCTTCTCGAGGGCAGGTCACACGCGCCCGGCGTCGCTTTCTCGCCGCCTTAAAGTCCACAAGCCCGGCGGCACGGGCAGCAGAGGAGCAAGTCGAGGCGCACCCCTGGGGGGCACCTCGACTCACCGGCGCAGGAAAGCCCTCTATCCCACCACCGGCCGGCGGCGGGTGGCGGCGCTTATGGAAAGGACGGCCAGGACGACGAGGAGGGAGAGGATCCCCGCCACCGCCCAGCTCTTTTTCGCCCCCTGCTGGTAATTGTAGGTAGGAGGTGTCTGGTAGATGAAGGCCAGGCCGTTCTCGGCCGTTCGACCACGCCCCAGGATGTGGTCGAACTCCTCCCCGCGCTGTTTTATCGCCTCCAGCTGGGATTCCGTGAGGTATAGCCGGGCCAGGTTGCCCGACAGTCCCTCGTACATGGCGTTGATGCCCTCTTCCGAGATCCTCCTCAGCCCCGACTCCACCTGGTCGGCGCCGTAGAGGAGGGTGTCGGGGGTGGTGGTGGAGCCCAGCCCCGAGACGGCCTCCCCCAGCCCGGAAGAGATCATCATCAGCCCTTCTTTTAGGCCGGGATTGTTCATGTCGCCGCTGGAAAGGCCGGTCTTCATGCGGTACAGGCCGTGCTGCACCTGGGCCATGGCATAGAGCAGGGTGTTGGGAGCCCCCTCCGCGCCGATCCCGGACTTCATCAGTTCCAGGCCGTTGCCCACCTGGGCGAGGGCGTAGAGGAGGGTGTCGGCGGTGCTCTCGCTGCCTATGCCCTCCTTGATCTGCATGAGCCCGTCCCCCATGGCGGACATGGCGTAGAGCAGGGTCTCCTCCTTGTTTGCCGACCCTATCCCCTCCTTCATGAGCTTGAGCCCGTTCTCCACCTGGGCCACGGCGTAAAGGAGAGAGGGGTTGGTGGTGGGGTCCCCTATGCCGCCGCGGATCTCGTTCAGCCCCTTCTCCACCTCGTTCACGGCGAAGAGCAGGGATGGGTTCTGGTCGATATCCCCGATGCCGCGCTTGAGCTCCTCCAGTCCGCCCCTGATCTGGGCGGCCGCGTAGAGGAGCTTCTCCTCTCCCCCTATGCCTTCCCTTATCTCCCGCAGCCCCTTGCGTATCTCGTTGATGCCGTACAGCAGGGTATCCTTTGTTTCCGGTGATCCAATGCCCGCGATCATCTCTTCGATGCCATCCAGCATCAAGCCCAACCCGTAGTGCATGGAGGGATCATCGGGGTCGGTGCTCAGGATCAGGCCTTGCTCCAGCTGGTCCACGATGGGCCCGGTCCAGAAGGCCAGCACCCTGATGAGCTCCAGGCCTGACCACAGCTCGCTGCCCACCGAGGTCTGCGAGTACATCTCCGAGACGCCGCCTTTCAGCTCCTTCAGCCCCTCGAGCAGGCCGGGATTGGAGGGATCGCCGCTGCTCACGCCCTTTCCGATCTCCGAAACGCCGTAAAGGAGGGTGTCGGGGGTCGTCTCCGAACCGATACCGGCCAGGATCTGCTGCAGGCCGTCGGCCATGGCGGCGATGCCGTAAAGGAGGGTGTCGGGGGTTCCCGCTGAGCCAATCCCCTGGCTTGCCTCCTTGAGGCCTTGCTTCATCTCCTTCATGGCGTAGAGGAGGCTGGGGTTGGCGCTCGCGTCGCCTATCCCCGCCTTTATCTGCGTGAGGCCTTTCCGCATCTCGTTCATGGCGAAGAGGAGGGTGTCCTGCATGGCCGCGTCCCCGATGCCCGCGGCCATCTCCTCCAGGCCCGCGGTCGCCTGGTCCACGCCGAATAGGAGGGTATCGGGGGTATCGCTGGACCCTATGCCCGCGGCCATCTCCCGCAGCCCCTGGCTCATGGCGTTGATGGCATAGATGGCGGTGTTGGCCACGTCGGGACCGCCGATACCTCCCAGCATGCTCACGAGGCCCGCCGAGGCGGCGTCGATGGCATAGCTCAGGGTATCGGGGGTGCCCGGGCTGCCGATGCCCGCAACCGCCTCCTCCACCCCGGGGATGAGCTGCCCGTCCAAGGCCGCTCTGGCCTCGGGCAGGCCGGCGGACATCTGCTCCAGGCCGTCCTTGATGGCATGCACGCCGTAGAGGAGGGTGTCCTCCGTATCCGCGGTCCCCAGCCCGTCTCTGATCTGCTTCACCCCGTCGAAGAGCATCTTCAACCCGATGACGAACTCGGGCAGGGTATCGCGCTGGTTGGTCTGGGGGAAGATGAAGTTGGCCGACAGCACCAGGGGGGGCATGCTGAAGTTCTTCACGTCCGCCTCCACCCATATGGTGTGGCTCTCCTCCGTGGCCGGAGGGAACAGGGGTATGGACCAGCCCACCTGGTAATGCTCCGGCAGGGGCACCACCACCCCCGTGGGATCGGCCTTGAGGTTGAAGAACACCTGGTTGTCGAAATACCAGTCGTAGGGGAGGATGACCAGGGGTATATAGGTCTCCACCTCCTCGCTCTTGATCTCTCCCGTCTCGGGATCCTCGTATTCCAGGGTCCGCTTCTCCTTGCTGGTGTTCTTCATCCGCAGGTAGAGCTTGAAATGGCCGTCCTGGCCCGTCTTCTCGTTGGGGTCGGAGATGATCTCGCCGTTCCACTCGTAGATGTATTCTATGTCCAGGGGGATGCGCATCCTGACTTCCCGCACCTGCTCCTCTCCCAGCATCACGGAGCTGAGGTAGTTGGCGTTCCCCTTCACTTCCAGCCCTTTCCAGACCAGGCAGTCTCCGTCCACCGTGGGGGTGGTGAAGCCCTGTACCCCCTGCCATTTGCCTCCTTCCTCCAGGGCCATCGCCTTGCGCACGTCGACGCTGCCCTCGCCCTTGAGCCCGAAGAAAGTGATCACCCGCCCCTTCTCGATGGCGCCCTTGTGGTTGGTCTCCAGGATCACCGCCTCCGAGCTCAGCACCTCGACGGCGTCCTCCCTTGTGTCCGCGCCGGCCGCGGGGAAGGCCGCCAGCAGGGAGATGATGAGTATGGTCGCGAAAAGGATGCCCGCGCCGGCCTTACCCCATCTACGTATGCGCCTCATCTCCATCACCACCCCTTACTCCGCCGCCGGGACTTCCGCGGCCCTGGACCTGGAGAGCAGGAGGGCGTCCAGCACCGCCGCCAGCAGCAGGCCCACCAGGAGGGAGAGCACCGTGCCCACCAGGGTGGTGATGGCGCGGTGGATGGCCTCCACCGGCTTTTCCGCCAGCAGGTAGTCGAAGCGGGCCACCGCCCCCAGGAAGCATCCCCAGCCCACCAGGAGCATGGGGAGCATCTCCCTCAGCCTGGGGATGGAGATGAGCCCCGCCACCAGGATGAAGATGGCCCCCGCGATGGCCACCGAGAGGCCGTAGTAGAGCGGGAAGACCAGCATGAAGAGGACGAAGGTGAGCATGCCCAGGAGCACCCCGATCACGCTGCCCAGGGTCATCCAGGGCAGGGAGCGGGCCAGGGCGGGGCCGTAGGCCAGGCACACCCCGAAGGAGACCAGCGCCACCCAGTAGGCCTTGGCGCCCAGGTAGTCGAAGAGCCAGATCCAGAAGAACGCCACCACGGCCAGGACGGCCGCGAGGATGGCGTTGCGCGCCATCTTGTTCATACCAACCCCCCCTTACAGGTCTCTTGCCTCGAAGCCGACGCCCGAAAGAAAGTCTATCCCGAAGGTGGTCCGGCCTTCGGCGATGGGGCTAAAGGCCCGGAAACCGAAGTTCGCGTGGCATCACCTCCTCCAGCCGGCCCAGTCCAGCGATTACATTATCCTTTAACTGAACAAGGATAGGCAACACAAACCAGCTTGAAATGTATACTCCAAGCCGACCGGTTGCACTATCGTCACATCTATTCTTTCTATATTCCCTCGCTTTAATGTTTCCACACCTCGGACGCAAGCCCTTCAACCATATTCTCGGGCGTCAGGCGAGGATTATTTAGCCCTTTGCCGGCATCTTTCCGTCCGGCCCGTCGCGCGAGGGTAACCCACCCGTAAGCCTTCCCTTGATCTGTCTGTATCTCTCCGTCCGGCCATCCGGCCGTCCGTCGCGCGGCCCGCTCCGCCCAGCCGGCGGCGGCGCGGCGTAAGATGCGCGCGACCTCCGCCCCTATCTTCCGCCGCTCTTCATCATGCGGCGCAGGCTGAGAAGGTTTTCCAGGGGCCCGGCGGGGAGCTCCCTCGCCCCGCCCAGTTGCTGGGAGGTGAAGGTCACCTGGGCGCAGAACTCCACCGTCTCCAGGCGGTGGTAGGCCTGCTCCACGTCGCTGCCCCAGCAGAGGACGCCGTGGTTTTCAAGCAGCACCGCGTCGTAGTCCGCGAGGTAGGGCACGATGGCCTCCGCGAGCTCAGGGCTCCCGGGGGGATGGAAGGGGACCAGGGGGACCTCGCCGAGGAAGATGACCGCCTCGGGAATGAGGTGCAGGTCGAGGGGTTTTCCGGCCACAGCGAAGGCGGTGGCCACGGGGGGATGGGCGTGCACCACCCCGCCGATGTCCTCGCGTTCCCGGTACAGGCGGAGGTGCATGGGGGTCTCGGTGGTGGGATAACCCTCCCCGCGCAGCACCTCTCCCTCCAGGTTCACCGCCAGCAGCTGCCGGGGGAGCATGAACCCCTTGCTCACCAGGGTGGGGGTGATGATCACCGTATCCCCGTCAAGGCGGGCGGATATGTTGCCCGAGTTGGCCGAGGCCATGCCGCGCTGCCATACCCGCTTTCCGATCTCCACGATGAGTTCGCGCAGTTCCTCTTCCCTGTCCATGTCCCCTCCTTTTTCCGTGGATGCGTCCCGGGGCGTCGCTCCTTACCGGGCGGGTCGCGCGCGGTACGCACCTCTCCCGCGGTGTCGGCCTGCGGGGTGCGGGTATCCACGCGCATCAACCGGCCCGCCTCGTCCGCTCCGCCTTCGGCATGCGCAGGCGTGTATGCGATACGTATATGCGTATATAAATCTATGCCACCACCGGAGCGGGGGCAAGGCGGGTGAGGGGCGTTCGGGGCCGGGCCGCCCGCACGCGGAATGGTCTGCGGACGGGATGCCCTCCCCCGCGCTTTACCGGTCTCCTCCACGGGAGAGGCCGCTCGTCCCCGGAGTCGCCGCAGGTGCGGGCACGGCCGCTAGAATATCTTCTTCTCCCACCAGCGCTCGCGCGACGGTCCCTTCTCCCGGTAGACGCGCACGCTGATCTTCTCCACGCGCCTGCCGTTGTCGGGGGGTGTCTCCATGGGGTCGGGCTCCTCGGGGAGGCTCTCCGCCTTTTCGTCCTCGTGCAGGACCAGGGCCGCGAGCACCTTGATGGGGGAGGGCTCCAGGCGGTCCAGCATCTCCTCCCAGCCGCGCCGCGGCTTCCCCATGGACTCGTAGACCTCCATGAGATGCTCGGCGAAGACGAAGGCCAGAGGTTTGATCTTGCTCTCGTAGAGGTCCCTGTCCTCGGGGGTGAAGGCCTCGAAGGGGACGTCCATGATGCTCAGGAGCTGCTGGGGGACCTCCAGGCCCTTCTCCTCGAACTTGCGCTCCAGCTTCTTGGTGAAAAAGCTGCGGAATATCCTGCGCCTCGCGGGAGTCTGGCGCGCTTCCCCACCCGTTTCGTTCGCTTCCATCATCTTGCTTCGCTGGGTCTCCCGATCCGGTATATCTCGCCTTCGCTTCAGGACGTCGTTCTTTTATATCGGTAAGGAGGCCGCTTTCTTGAGCGCGAATTGTCCGAACGGACGCTGCTCACCATGACCGGCCGCTTTCCGGGGCGCGATCCTAACGCGCTACAACCGCGTGATCTCGTGTCGCGGGAACCGCGTGAAGCAGTACCCGAAATACAGCGTCCAGGATCGGGAAAAGGATCCGATTCCGGGTATCGGTCAAGGGCTCGTTGCGCCGTCCATGCGTTTGGAAACGGGTGGTTTCCGCGGGGTGCCGGGGAAGTGCGCACGGCGGCGTCCGCCGCCCCGCCGCGCCCTCGCGGCCGTCTTCCCCCTGACCCCTTTCCTCCGCTGCCCCGCGTCATGCGGTCCGTGCCCGCCTCCCCCTTTATCCGATATAATCGATTCGCGTGTCCTCGACGTCCGGGAGGTGTGACTTGTCCGGCTCGTACCCCCGCCACATCGGCATCATCATGGACGGCAACGGCCGCTGGGCGAAGATGCGCGGGCTTCCGAGGATAGAGGGCCACCGCCGCGGCGAGGAGTCGATCATGGAGGCGGTGAGGGTCTGCGCGGAGCGTGGGGTGGAGGTCCTCTCGCTCTTCGCCTTCTCCACCGAGAACTGGGAGCGCCCCGAGGAGGAGGTCCGCTTCCTGGTGAACATGAGCCGGGAAGTCCTGCGCAAGCGCATGGAGGAGTTCATGCGCCTTGGCGTGCGCCTGCGCCACATCGGCAGTCGCGAGCGCATCCCGCCGGAGATACTGGCCTGGTTCGACATGGCGTACGAGGTCACGCGGTCCAACCGGGGCCTCAACCTGAACATCAATTTCAACTACGGAGGCAGGGGAGAGATACTCGACGCGGCGCGCGGGCTGGCGGCCGAGGTGAGGGCGGGAAGGATGAACGCCGCGGATATCGACGAGGCGGCGGTATCTCGTCACCTCTATGCGCCGGAGCTCCCGGATATCGACCTGCTAATCAGGACGGCGGGGGAGATGCGGATCTCCAATTTCATGCTCTGGAGGCTGGCGCGTTCCCGCATGGTGGTGACTCCCGTGCTCTGGCCGGACTTCGGCCGCGCCGAGCTGGAGGGGATCCTGGCCGCCTACCAGGCCGAGAGGGGCAGGGAGAGCGATTACGACCCCTGCTGAAGGGCTGCTTACCATGGCGTTCGCCGGTCATCCCGCCATTTATCCGTAATGCCCCGGGCTCTTTCCCGCCGTGCGCGGTCGGCCGGTATCGATGCCTCTGGGTGACGGGCTATATCAGAGACGGCTTTCGCCGGTCATCCCGATATCTCTCCGCACCAACCCGGCCTCTTTCCCTCTGTGCATGGTTGACCGGTATCGATATCTCCAGGGAACGGGTCATATCGTGAGGACGGATATCCGGCTTCACCGATCGCCCGCGTGGACCTGCACCGGAAGTGTGCTTGCTCCTTCGGGAGCGAATATCGCATACCGGTCATTGATTTTTGCTGTTCCATGTCCGCCATATTCACCCATGGTCATGGAAATGAGGTAATGCCATTTATTACCATGTTCATCATAGAATAGATCTCCTGCAGCTCCTCCGCAACCATCCATCCCCATATGGGAGCGAGCGTTTTTATCGGTGATGATTACCCGGAAGGAAAAAAAGAGATAAGAGCGAAGTCTATTAGAGAAATTCTAGGAAAGGAGTGAAAAGATGGCTACGAAACCCGCCAAGAAGCCGGCGAAGAAGGCAGCGGCCAAGAAGCCCGCCAAGAAGACGGCCGCGAAGAAGCCGGCGAAGAAGTAGCAGCGTTAGCGGATAGAGAGAAGGCAGCAGGGGCCTTCCGCGTGATCCGACCTCACTGTTCGCGTGCGAGGACCGGGAGGGCGGAATGCAAGGCGGCGGAGGGCCTCGCTGCGTCCGGCGGCCGCCTTCCATGCCGGGATGCCCCTCTCATGGGAATCGTTAACGGACACAGAGCCCGAAATGGCCGCACCAGGAAAAAGAACACCCACTGACGTCACCGCGAACATGCGGGCATGCCATCCGCAGTTCGCCGGGGATGCTCGATCTCGGCAAGGACCATGACTCGTGCGGTCATTATCCCGTGGACCGGTCGATAAGAAAGTAAACCGCACAGTCCCTTGAGCGCTCCTGTCTTGCTCTTGAAGAGGCGGCGCCCGTGCCGGCGGACCGCCTGGAGATCGCCATGCTGCCTTGAGCTCGCGAGAGGCCGGAGGGCGCGAGGCCGTCTCCCGGAAAGAACGGCAGATAGACGAACAAACACGCGTTATCTCCAAAGCCGCTCTCTCTTTGACCCTGATGGCCGCGCGCGGATATACTCATATGGATGGGCGAGAAAACGGTGCTGGTGATCGAGGACGACCGTTCCATAGCGAGGCTGGCCGAGATAGTGCTGAACAACCGGGGGCTCAAGACCTACATATGTCTCGATGCCGGCAACGCCGTGGAGATCGCGCGCCGCATCGGTCCCGACCTCATCATCCTCGATATACACATGCCGCGGCGCAGCGGGATGTGGGTGTTGAAGAGGCTGCGGCAGGACAGCGCGACCATGGACACCCCCATCATCGTCAACTCCGTGCTCACGCGCACCCAGAGCATCGTGAACTTGAAAAAGATGGGTGCGAGCGAATTCGTCCCCAAGAGCGCGGGTATAGAGGCGCTGGTGGAGAAGGTGCTCTCCTTTCTCGAGGCCTGAGCTCCAGGGTGTCCCGGTGGCGATCCCCGGAGCTCAAAACGCCCGGCCGCCGCCGAAGCGAGCGGCCTTCAATCCAAAGAGTAGTCGAACACCTTCCACTCGGAGCCGTCCTTCCGGAGGTCGAAGATCACCCTGAACTCCTCTCCCTCCACGTCCTCCATGTCCACCCCGACCTCGGCGCGGTCGTTCTTCACCTCCACCTCGTTGGCGTTCCAGCTCTTGAGTCTGGTGGTGGGCTCGATGACCTCGGACTCGAAAGTGCTCAAGGTGTAGTCGCGCTTGAAACGAGATGAAGGGTGCAGGAGCTCCCAGGCCTCGCTCGCGTCCCCGTCGTTCACCGCCTCGATATAGCGGTTGGTGACGTCCACGGGAGCCTTGACCGCCCTGAAGACCAGGACGCCCAGAAGCACCGCTCCCACCGCCACCACTACGACTATGGAGACCACGATGATGATCGCGGCCTTCCAGCCCGAACCCATTTTCTTCCTCGCGGGCGGAGGCGGCACCACTCCGGGCACGTGGGCGGGCGGAGCTCCCGCGGGGTACTGCCCAGGGGGCGGCGGCGTTCCCGGCGGCGTGGGGGGCGTGGACGCGGAGCCCGCGGAGGGGGGCGGCGGCGCGGACGGAGCGCCGGCGGCCGCGGGCGCCCCGCACACGGGACAGAAGGCGGCGCCCTCCGACATCTCCCTGCCGCATTTCTGGCAGTAGGCCATGTTCATCTCCTTCCCGGTTTCTTGCGCGGGATCTTTCATCCCGCGGCTCATACGGTCATCATCGGCATCCCCGCGTCATTCCTGCAGGCCGAGAAGCTGCGCGGCGTTGTCGTGCAGGAGGCGCCGCAGCGTCTCCTCCCTCAGCCCCAGCCCCTTCAGCTCCTCGACTATCCTCTTGCGGGAGACCAGGGGATAATCGCTGCCGAAGAGAGCCTTGTGGGAGAGCACGCGGTCCATGTAGCGGACCACGAACTCGGGGATATGGCGGGGAGCCCAGCCCGCGATGTTGAACCACACGTTCAGGTTGCGCTGGCAGATGGTCATGGTCTCCTCGTACCACGGCCATCCGAAGTGGGCGATGATGATCTTGAGATCGGGGAAATCCACCGCCACCTCGTCCATGTCCACTGGCATGCAGTACTTCAGCTTGGTGCCGGTGTGGAACTGGGTGCCGGCGTGAAAGAGCACGGGGATGCCGAGGTCCCTCGCCGCCTCGTAAACGGGGTACATCTCGCGGTCGTTTGGTCTGAGCTCAAGGAGGTGGGGGAGGAGCTTCAGGCCGCGCAGGCCCAGCTCCTCGACAGCGCGCCGCAGCTCCCGCACCGCCAGCACGCCCTTGCGCGGATCAACGCTGGCGAAGCCGATGAAGCGGTCGGGGTGCTCGGCCACCGTCTGCGCCACCAGCTCGTTGCTCACCTTGTAGCCCCAACGCGTCTCCGCGTCGATGGCCACGATCACCGATTTCGCCACCCCCGCGGCGTCCATGTCCTCGAGGGTATCGCCGATCTTGGGCAGGTTTTCCCCGAAGATGCGCAGGTAGCCCTGGCGCATGGATTCGGGCATCGACATTATGGCGTCCTCCGTCCAGAGCTGAGCGTGGGTGTCGATGATCTGCATGCGGTACCTCCCTCTCGCGGTGTGCGCCTCCGATAAGATTATAGACCGTCCTCCCGGCCTGCTCCATGAGGTAGAGTGGCGCGCCCGCCCCTCTCGGCGGAGGCCGCGGTTCAGCCGCGCTCTCCCCCATCCCGCTCGCGGGGACGGCGGGAGAACCATTCGGCGAGCTGGCAGAGGGCGCATAACCCCTGGGCGGAGGGCTCGCCGCAGCGCGCGCAGGGAAGGCGCGGACTCTCGACCTCCTCCCACTGCGGGGGGAACGCCTGCATGAGGGAGAGCAGGAGCTGGAGCTTGCCGGAGGGCATGACCTCCTCCATGTGCTCGAAAACCCCCTTGAGGGCGTGGCCGCGGGGCGTCCATTCAGGGCATTTGTCCTCGAACACGGGGACCTCCCGCAGGCGGCAGTAGGCCAGGTTCAGCCTTTCCGGCGTGTAGACGAGGGGCTTGACCTTTCGCGGCAGGCCTCCGGTGGGGGGAAGGACGGGCTGCGGGACGTAGTACTTGCGCGAGAGCAGGTTCTTGAAGGTGAAGAGCAGCACGTCCTCCAGGGTATGGGCGGTGGCCACCGCGGTGGCCTCCATGCGCCTGGCCTCGCGGTTCATCAGCGAGCGCTTGATGGCCCCGCAGACCGCGCAGGCATTCCAACCCTTCACCCGCTGCACGCGCAGTCCCAGGTCGTCGAGGCGCACCACCTCCAGGGGGACGCCGGCAAGCTCCGCCTGCGCCTCCACCACCTCCAGGTTGAGGCGCGAGTACTCTCCCATGTTGAGGTGGAAATGGAGGGCGCGGAGCTCGAAGTCCATGACCGTGCCCAGCCGCTTGAGGGCGAAGAGCAGGGCGGTGGAATCCTTGCCCCCGGAGACCGCGAGCGCCACGCGGTCTCCCTCTCCCGCCATGGCATGTTTTTCCAGGGCGCGGCGCACGCGGCGCTCGTAGAACCTCAGGAAGCAGTGCTTGCACAGCTTGAGGTTGAACTCCGTCAGGCGCAGGATCTCGGTGCGGTCGCCGCAGATGCGGCAGCGCCCATCGGTCATCTCCACGCCGTGCTCGCATGTCGTCTCCGTCATGCCCTAAGGATAGCAGACGCCCGGGCTCAGAGTTCTCCGCTACCGGCTGCTCCGCGGTCGAGGGCGGGCGAGGGCGCGGGGAGGAAGTCCCCCACGGTGAGCTCGGGAAGGCGCAGCACCATGGTGAACCAGGCGCCGGAGGTGGGGATGAGGCTGAGGCTGCCCTGGTGGGCCTGGACGATCCTCCTGGCGATGGCCAGCTCGAGGTCCCCT
>FWPV01006927.1_pt1 | contig 17906 bp, 19 predicted proteins | sample 2228371 | NCBI WGS metagenome assembly FWPV01 (sample SAMEA103939776, study PRJEB20133) | metagenome | reverse complement strand
ATGACTTCGAAACCGTTGGTCAGGCGCACCTTGGCGACCTTACGCAGAGCGGAGTTCGGCTTCTTGGGCGTCGTGGTGTACACACGGGTGCACACACCGCGGCGCTGCGGCGAGTTTTCCATGGCCGGGCTCTTGGATTTGGTCTTCTCGACCTCCCGGCCGTGGCGCACGAGTTGGTTAATGGTTGGCATGAAACGTCCCTAAACGTTTAAGAAATCGGAAAAGAGTGCTCCTCGGAAATTTCCGAAAAGCCCTCTACTGTAGCACGGGGGCACCCAAACCTCCAAGCGGAGGTCACGGGCTTACTGAATCCAGAGGCGAATAGCGTCCCAGGCTCGACCAAAGACGCCACTTTCTTCGACCGTCTCGAGCACCGCCAAGGGCACTTCGGCCACCACACCGCCAGCGCCCATCGTCACGCGCAAAGTACCAACGGACTGGCCTCGCTGCAGAGGGGCCACCAGAGGATCGGGGCGGACCACCTCAGACTTCAGGCGCGCGCCCTCGCCTGCGGGAACCGACACCACCACACCTTCGGGACGACCCAGCTTCACGGTGTTGGACTTGCCTTTCCAGATGCGCGGTTCAGCGGCCGCCTGTCCTGGCGCCAGCAGGCGCACCGTGTCGAACGCGGTGTAACCCCAGTTCAGCAGCTTTTGGCTCTCAGCGGCGCGAGCGTTTTCGCTCGTGGCACCCAGGAGCACGCTGAGCAGACGACGCTGACCAGCCGGGCCATCACCCAGGCCTTGAACCGGCCGCTTGGCAGTGGCCACCAGGCAGTAGCCAGCGGCATCGGTGTGACCGGTTTTCAAGCCGTCCACCGTGGGATCGCGAAACAGCAGCAGGTTGCGGTTGGTGTCATTCGCCGCCGGGGTGCCGGGGTAGCGGTAGCGCTGGATGGAGTAATAAGGAACGTACTGCGGGAAGTCGTTCATCAGGCGCGTGGCCAAGGTGGCGAGGTCGCGTGCGGTCGTGGTGTGCCCCGCTTCGGTCAGGCCTTCGGGGTTCTTGTACGAGGTGTTGGCCATGCCCAGGGCCTTGGCCTGCTGGTTCATGAGCTGCACAAAGCGCTCCAACGACCCGCCCACGCCCTCGGCGAGGGCCACGGTGGCGTCGTTGCCGGACTGCACGATCATGCCCTTGATGAGGTCTTCCACCGGCACCTGCATCTTCGGGTCGATGAACATGCGCGAGCCCGGCATCTTCCAGGCGCGCTCACTCACGCCAAAGGTTTGGGTGAGCGAGATCTTGCCCGCCTTGAGCGCATCGAACACCAGGTACGCGGTCATGAGCTTGGTGAGCGACGCGGGTTCGACCGGCTGATCGGGGTTCTTCGATGCCAGCACTTGACCGGTGGTGACATCCAGCAAGAGGTAAGCCTTGGCGGCCACCTCTGGAGGCTGAGGCATCTGGGCCAGCGCGGCGCCATGGGCCAGACTGACAACGGCAAGAGCGCCGATCCACGCACGGAAACGTCGGAACAACAACACGGGAATCCTTGTGAGAGAAGAAAGAAAAAGCGCCAGCAGCGCCTTAGGCCTGAAGGTGGTGCAGCACCCGATCGCGGAGCATGGGCAACTGGCCATGAAAGAAATGGCCACCTGAGGGCACCACCAGCACCGGCAGGACCTGCGGCCGAGCCCAGTCCATCACGCTGGACAGGGGCACGGTGTCGTCCTGCTCACCATGCACGACCAACGTGCGCACGTGAAGTTCCGGCGGAATCGTTGCGACTTGAAACCGACTCGCCGCTGTCCCCACCAGCACCACGTGGCGAATGTCGCGACTGCCCTGGAGGCGATCCACCGCATGGCTGGTCACAAAAGCGCCGAAGGAGAAGCCCGCGAGACACAAGGGCCCGCTGGGCGCCTGCGCCTCGACCACCGACAGCAGGTCGTCCAGCTCGCCTCGACCGTTGTCGTGAATGCCTTCACTCTGCCCCACACCGCGGAAGTTGAACCGCACCGCGGTGTAACCCGCCAGAACAGCAGCGCGGGCCAGCGTCTGAACCACCTTGTTGGTGAGCGTGCCGCCATGCAACGGATGGGGGTGGGCGATGACGGCCGTGCCGACCGCCAACCCTTCCGGGCGGTCAATGGCCACTTCCAGCAAGCCGGCAGGGCCTGACTGGGTCTTCCACTCGGTCTGCGCGTTCACGATCGACTGCTCAACGGCCCACCTCAGGCGGCGTCACCAGGCGCTCGACCACCACGCCGTCCCGCAGGTGTGACTGCACGATCTCGTCGATGTCGTTTTGGTCAACGTAGGTGTACCAGACTGCCTCAGGGTAGACCACGGCGATCGGCCCGCCAGCGCATCGATCCAGGCACCCAGCCTTGTTCACGCGCACCTTTCCAGGCCCCAGAAGCCCCAGGGCTTTCGCCTGTGACTTGCACCGGTCGAAGGCTTCTTGCGCCTTGTGGTCGGCGCAGCACGCCTCGCCGTTGTCGCGGCGGTTCAAGCAGAAAAAGATGTGCCGCTGGTAATAAGAGGGTTCGGACATGTCGCGATTCTAGTGGGCCGATGCCGCCGGCCACTGCCGCACGACGGCTCGCAAACCGTAGGCCATGGCAGCAAAAGGCCAGAGCCAGCCAAGCCACTGTGACACCCCGTGAAAGCGAATAAAACGCCCCTGCTCCCAGACCTCCAGCGATTGCTCGAAATAAGGACTGTCCGGGGAACCATTCAGCAGGCTGAGCGATGTCGCCAGCGACATGAGCATCAGCACCAGGCAGAGCCGCCTAGGCATGGGCAGCGCCACCAGGCCAGCCAGCAGACCGATTCCCATGCCCAGCACCACCTGCGGACTCATCCAGGCCCAGGCGTGAGCTGGGCCGTAGGTGAGCGATGCCGACAAGCCCGCCACGCCGAACGCCCCCAGAAAGAACAGCGGCAAAAACACAGCCCTGCGCAAGAGGAAACGCATATCCGAGAAGGCCAGCAGCACTGGCGACAGGAGACACAGTGCAATGCAGAAGGCTTCCGCCAATGGGCTGAGGGGCATGGGCGGCTCTAGACTAAGGGGCAGCCACTCGACAAATGGCGTGTCCGCCAGGATGTCGACCAGCCCCCCTTCCAGTCGCTCCCAAATGTGGCCCAGGCCAAAGGGCACCGGTGCGGGGTACAAAAGCGCCAATGGCCACAGCGCCAGCAACACCAGACCCCCATGGGCTGAGGGCTCGAGCCACTGCGCCCTGAACGCCGCCCATCGCCGCAGCAAGCCCAGCCGCCACGCCAGCACCATGCAGGAGGCGCCGATCAAGGCCCCCGCGCTGTTGAGCAGGAAATCGACGTTCGAGGGCACCCGCATGGGCAGGTAGTTCTGCAGCGTCTCCACGCTCAGCGACAGGCCAACACCCATCAATGCCCCGCCCAGCCAGCCGACCCGAAGCGAATGGCCCGATCGCACCAGGGCTACCGCGAGCAGAAATCCCAGGGGGACGTAGCCCAGCAGATTGGAGGCAACGTCAAACCCCGTCCAGTACTGAGGCAGAGGTGCCAGCAAGAAGGCCCAAGGCTCGACGCCCTGGTCCCGCCAACCCACGAAGGGGTACAGGCTGGCGTAGAGGACGACCGCCCCCAGTAGCAGCGCCAGCGGCCAAGCGGAGGATCGCGTCTTGGGCAATGCCGTCAGAAGGGTTTGACCACCACCAGCACGACGGCGATCAGCAACAAAACAACCGGGATTTCGTTGAACCAGCGAAACCACACATGCCCTCTTCGGTTGGCGCCAGCGCTAAAACGTTTGAGCAGCACGCCGCAGCCATGGTGATAACCCAAGACCAGCAACACGACGAAGAGCTTGGCGTGCATCCAGCCATTGCCTGGCCCCTTGCCGATGCCGTAGCCCAGCCAAAGCCACAAACCCAGCGCCACGGCGGGCACCATGAGCAAGGTGGTGAAGCGCATGAGTTTGCGGGCCATCTGCAATAGACGCTCGCGTTCGGCCACGCTCTCCGGCGGCACCATGGCCAAGTTGACGAAGATGCGCGGCAGGTAGAAGAGGCCCGCAAACCAACTGGCCACGAACACGATGTGGAAAGATTTGACCCAAAGCATGTCGGCAGTGTAGTGCGCGAACGCGGGTGGGGCTTACGCCCCTGGTCAGCCTTCGCTGGACAAAAAAAACCCGGCCAGAGGCCGGGTTGGGAAGCCTTTTTGCTGTCACACACTAAGGCACCCGCTCAGGGAGGAAAAGCGGGGGACACCTTGCGGCGTCCGGCGCGGATATTACCGCATGATGGCGAAATGTCCATGCGAAATATCACCGTTTGGCTGCCCCGCTAGGCTCCCAACCGCAAAGATCTTTCACATCACCTTGGCCAGTTCAAACATGACCGCCGTGCCCAGGGACTCCCGGATATTGGTGCGTCCCACTTTCGCCATGGACATTTCGTCGAACCCCGACATGTCGAACGATCGGCTGTCGGGTGAGATTTCGACGAACGGCATTTCCATGAAATCGCGAAGCACCGTGCGCTGAAAGTCGTCGAAGTCGTCGCCCCGCAACTCGGCGTCCAGGACGATGAGATTGGGTGTGCGGTGCGTCAGGGCCTCTCGGGCCTGCACAAAATCCACCACGCTGTCAGAGGTGATGCCCAGTTCACGCAGTGCATCGCGCACCTCGGCCCGAAGCCGCAGCGAGGGTGACACGGTGAGCACATAGACCCCCTGCATCGACTTGAAGATGGTGGTGGGGTCGTCGCCCATGTCAAGGGTGGACAGACCGTCGATGGACTGGACGGTGCGCGTGAAGAAGACGGTGAGCGAGACACCGTCCTGGGTGACTTCTCGCTCAAGCTCGATGCCTCCCGATGCCCTGGCGACCTCGCGCAACAGCATCCAGCTCAGGCTATCGGACTGCGCCGCGCTGGAGGGCGGCATGCCTTCGTTGAAGGCGCGGACCTGAAGCCTGGCGTGCTGGGGCCAGGTGTTGATGTCCAGGCGTACGTCCACGCGCTGGCCGAAAGGCATAGCCCAGTCCAGGGCCGCGTTCACGAAGGCGTAGGCCACGGTCGGGTCGATCAGCACTTCGACAGGCTTGCACTTGCGACGCAACTCGATGGCCAAGGCGGCAAAGTCGCGGCGGCGCTCTTCCAGCAACGCCTCGACCAGATCGGCCATCGGCACCTTTTCGTGAGACTGACGGATTCGCCCTGCGTGAAACCGCTGGATGCGCTGCGCGGTGAGCCCGGTGTGCTTGAGGCGTTCAACCGGCGCCGACAGGGCACGGTGCTCAATGGGGCTCAGCCTCTCACGCGCGAGCAGGTGGTCTAACTGGTTTTGCAGGGTGGTCACGGCGTGGGCCATGTCGTCTGCCATACCCGTCACCAAGTCGCCCCAGCGGTTCTCCAACGACCACTCCTTTGCCTCTTGGGGCTCAAATGGGGCTTGGACTGAGGAGGCGGGGCCGTGAGGCTTCTTCAGGGTGGACATGATTCGAGCAGCGTGAAAACGGACGGAAAACCGGCGAGGATTGAAACTAACACCTTAGACGTCAAACAGGCGGATGAGGCATAAGCGGAAACGCCTCAGGGCGTGGAGTTAGGCACACTCCCTGCGGGTTTGTGACCAGAACCGGCACTTTTGCCACAATGCGCAGATGCACACCCCTGCCCCGTACCCCTCCAATCGTCCTCGTCGCCTGCGGCGCGACAGCTTCACCCGAGACCTGGTTCGCGAGCATCGCCTGCACCCGTCAGACCTGATCTACCCGGTGTTCGTGCTCGACGGACAAAACCGGCGCGAGGCGGTAGTGTCCATGCCCGGCGTGGAACGCCTGAGCCTGGACTTGCTGCTGCCGGTGGCCGAAGACTGCGTGAAGCTTGGCATTCCGGTGATGGCCCTGTTCCCGGTGATCGACCAATCGCTGAAAACACCAGACGGCCGGGAAGCCAGCAACCCGGACGGCCTGATTCCGCGCGTGGTGCGCGGCCTGAAAGAGCGTTTTCCCGAACTGGGGGTGATGACCGACGTGGCACTGGACCCGTACACCAGCCATGGCCAGGACGGGGTACTGGATGAGAACAACTACATCCTGAACGACCCCACCGTGGCGATCCTGGTGCAGCAAGCCCTGACCCAGGCCGCCGCTGGCGTGGACATGGTCGCGCCCAGCGACATGATGGACGGCCGCGTGGGCGCGATCCGTCAGGCGCTGGAGGCCGGCGGCCACATTCACACGCGGATCATGGCCTACAGCGCGAAGTACGCCAGCGCCTTCTACGGCCCCTTCCGCGACGCCGTGGGCTCGGCCGCCAACCTGGGCAAAGCCGACAAGAAGGTCTATCAGATGGACCCGGGCAACAGCAACGAAGCCCTGCGCGAGGTGGCACTTGACCTGGCCGAGGGCGCGGACATGGTGATGGTCAAACCGGGCATGCCGTACCTGGACATCGTTCGGCGCGTGAAAGACGAGTTCGCGGTGCCCACCTTTGCTTACCAGGTCAGCGGCGAGTACGCGATGCTCAAGGCCGCGGCCCAGAACGGCTGGCTTGACCACGACGCGGTGATGATGGAAAGCCTGCTGGCCTTCAAGCGCGCGGGCGCCGACGGCATCCTGACCTACTTCGCGCGCGACGCGGCGCGCCTGTTGCGCGCCTGAGGGCGATGCGGGTCTTTCGTTTCGGCCAGCCGGCGCTCAGCGAGAGCGACACGCTGCCCGACCGACTGGGTGACAAGGGCTATGTTTGGGTGGCCTGCACCCGAGCCGAGTTCGAGCAGCGCCTGACCGAGATTCAGGCGATGTTGCAAGCGCTGTGCGGCGCCAGCCTGCTGGAGCTGCACGTGAGCGACCTGCTGAACACCCAGCTGCCCTCGCACTACGACTACACCTCGCAGTACGACCTGCTGGTGTTTCGTCGCCTCACCAGCGAGCGCGGCGAGGCGCCCGCCAAGCCGGTGGCCAAGCGCGGCGGGCCACCGGTGCTGCGCAGCATCGACACCAGTCCGGTGGGTTTCGCGGTGTTTGACCGGGTGTTGCTGAGCGTGCACCCGGGGGACTGCGCCGTGCTCAACCAATACGCCGAGCGCCTGCTGTCCGGTGCCAGCGCCTCATCGCGTGCGGCCGGGGTGCACCTGCCCACGCAGCCGGCCGATCTGATGCTGCGCGTCGTGAACCAGGTGGTGGACGGCTACCTGGAGCTGCGGCGCGAACTGACGCGCCAACTGGACCACTGGCAGACCGAGCTGCTGCTGCCGCGTTCGCGCTTCAGCAACTGGAACGCCTTGCTGGAGGCGCGGCTGTCGCTGCACCAGCTCGATGAGATCTGCGAAGACCAACGCACCGCCATCGTGGACTGGATCGATGCGCTGGCGCTGTGGGAACCCGACGACGAGACGGGCGGACAGCGCGGACTGGAGCTGTTGCGGGTGCGCAGCCGCGATGTGCTGGAGCACATCGAGCGCGTGGTGCACCACGTGCGCCGCCTAGAACAAAACGCCGAGACCGCGGTGCAGATGCACTTCTCGGCCCAGAGCCACCGCACCAACGACATCATGCGCACGCTCACGGCGCTGACGGCCATTTTTCTGCCCCTGAACCTGATCGCCGGCATCTTCGGCATGAACTTCGAGTTTGTGCCCCTGATCCACCAGCAATCCGGCTTCTGGTGGGCCATGGGCTCGATGGCGTTGATCGCCGTGGCCCTGGCTGTGGTGTTCTGGCGCAAGCGTTACCTGGCGCGAACCTCGGGGCGCTGAGCGGGCTCTGGCAAGCCGAACAGGCGCGCGCCATTGCCCCAGGCGATGCGGTGCGCCACGTCGGCAGGCAAGCCACCGAGCCAGACGCGGTAGCCGCGCATCAACTCGCCGTAGGACGCCCAGCGCGAGTTGACCCAGGTGTCCGAGCCGATCAGGAAGCGGTCGGGGTACTTCAGCAGCAGGGCCCGCCACTCGGGGCAAAGCTGGCCACCTTCGCAGGTCAGCCCAGGCCGGTAAGACAGCTCCCCCATGAGCCCGGGGTAACGGGCCAGCAGTTCGTCCACGCGGCGCACCGGCGTGCCACCGATGCCGCTGTGCGCCCAGATGAGCGACAGGCGCTGCCCGCGCGAGGGCGTGGCGGCCATGAGGGTGTCGATGGCGGGGTCGTCCACGTGGGCCAGCACCGTGAGCCCCTTGGCCTCGGCCAGGGCCATCAGTTGCCGGGCCACCGGGCCGTTGGCGTTGCCGTTCTCGTACAAGTGAAATTCCCCCAGCCCCCGGTAGGGGCCGGCGGCGGTGCCACGGGCAAGCTCTTCGTCCACCAGGGTGGCGATGGACGGATCGCGGAACCAGTTCTGGTAGTCGGCGCGGTCGCGGTACAAGCGCACAAACGGCACCACGGTGACGCCCGCCGCCTGGGCCGCGTCGCGGGCCTGGGCCAGTGCACGCGTGCCGTCGTTGGGCCGGGAATTGGCCAGCACGGCGCGCACGCCGCTGGCCTGCATGCGCTGCAGCACATCGGCCAGCGGATAAGGGCAGGCCGACGAGGGCGTGGCGTGCACGCAGGCCTCGTCGTTGTAGTGCAGGTGGGCGTCAAACAGGGGGCCCGCGTAATCGGCCGCGCTGGCGCTGGCCGCCAGCAGCGACAAGCCCCACGCGACCAGGCCGGCGCGACCCATGGCGATCAGCCCACGTGCTGGGCGAAGAAGGCCAGCGTGCGCTCGCGGGCCAGCTTGGCAGCAGCGGCGTCGTAAGAGCCGCGCTGGTCGCAGTTGAAGCCGTGGTTGGCGGCGTAGACCTGCACCGTGACACCCGGCTGAGCCTTGCGGAAGGCCTCCACCGTGTCGAGGGGAATCCAGTGGTCCTGGTCGCCGAAGTGGGCCAGCACCGGCACGCGTGGCTGGCGGCTGGCATCGGCCTCGGCGGTCATGCCACCGCCGTAGTAGGGCGCGGCGGCGGCCAGGCCATTGAGCAGGCAGGCCGCGCGCCAGGTGAGCAGGCCACCCCAGCAGTAGCCCACGATGCCCACCTTGCCGGCCTGCGCGGCGTGGTCGATGGCGGCCTGGATGTCGGCCAGCACGGCGGGCTCGGCCATGCCGTCCACGGCCATCTTGTAGCCGAAGCCTTCCTTCATGTCGGCTTCGGTGTAACCCAGCTCAACCGAGGCCTTGCCGATGCGAGAGAAGGTGGACGGGGCCACCACGAAGTACCCTTCGGCGGCGTAACCGTCGGCCACCGAGCGGATGTGCGAGTTGACGCCGAAGATCTCTTGCAGCACGACGATGCCGCCCTTGGGCGTGCCGGCCGGTTGGGCCACGTACGCGGGGAAGGTGTGGCCGTCGGCGGCCTTGAGCTCAATGGTTTGTCCCATGACGGGTTGACTCCTGTTGACGTTGGAATGAAAGAAGCGGCAGCCTTGCATGAGGCGCCACGGGGTTGTACGCGATTCAATTGCATTCTGCAGGAGACGGGAAATGGACAAGGTGTTGCTGGTCACCGGTGGCGGGCGCGGCATTGGCGCAGCCACGGCGCGCTTGGCGGCCCAGGCGGGCTGGGCCGTGGCGGTGAACTACACGGCCAACTCGCTGGCCGCCGATGAGGTGGTGCGAGCCATTCGCGCCGAGGGCGGGCAGGCCATGAGCGTGCGGGCCGACGTGGCCGACGAGGCACAGGTGATGGCCATGTTTGAGCGCATTGACGCCAAGTTCGGGCGCTTGAGCGGCCTGGTGAACAACGCGGGCGTGGTGGACGTGAGCGCGCGCATCGACCAGATGGACGTGGCGCGCTGGCGGCGCATGTTCGACATCAACGTGCTGGGCTCATTTCTGTGCGCGCGTGAGGCGGTGCGGCGCATGAGCACGCGCCACGGTGGCGAGGGCGGCGCGATCGTGAATGTCTCCAGCGCGGCAGCGCGCCTGGGCGCGCCGGGTCAGTATGTGGACTACGCAGCCGCCAAGGCGGCGATCGACGCGTTCACCATCGGGCTGGCCAAGGAGGTTGGCGGTGAGGGCATTCGCGTCAACGCCGTGCGCCCGGGGCTGATCGAGACCGACATCCACGCCTCGGGCGGCCTGCCCAACCGGGTGCGTGACCTGCAACACCAAGTGCCCATGGGGCGCGGCGGCCGCGCCGACGAAGTGGCCCAGGCCATCGTCTGGCTGCTGTCGGACGCGGCGAGCTACACCACCATGGCGCTGCTGGACGTATCTGGAGGACGCTGATGACCGCACCGCAAGACAAGCTGCACTGGGAAGACCTGGCCGTGGGCAGCACGCACGACCTGGGCACCATCACGCCCACCGCCGAAGAAATCGTGGCCTTCGCCTCGCAGTTCGACCCGCAACCCTTCCACCTGGACCCGGAGGCCGCCAAGGATTCGGTGTTCGGTGCGCTGTGCGCCAGCGGCTGGCACACCTGCTCAATGGCCATGCGCCTGATGGTGACCAACTTTCTGAGCCGTGCCGCCAGCCTGGGCTCGCCGGGCCTGGAGAGCCTGAAGTGGCTCAAGCCGGTGTTTCCCGGCGACACGCTGCGGCTGCAGCACAGCGTGCTGGACAAACGCCGCATGAACAAACGCCCGGACGTGGGCTTGGTGCGCACGGCCTGGGAGATGTTCAACCAGCACGGCGAGAAGGTGCTGCACATGGAAGGCTGGGGCATGTTCCGCGTGCGCCACCCGGAAGCGCCCATCGAGTGAAGCGCCACCGGGGGCTGGCTCGCCGCACAATGCGCGCATGGACTTCAAGCCCCTGATCACCCTGCTGGCCATCGTCAACCCGCTGGCCATCGTCCCCTTTTTCATTCACTACACGCAGGGCTTCTCGCGCAAGCAGCGCCAGCGCACGGTGATGATCGCGTCGCTGTCGGCGTTCGCGGTGATCGCCACCTGCGCCATCGTGGGCCTGCAGGTGCTGGCCTTCTTCGGCATCTCGCTGGCCAGTTTTCAGGTGGGCGGTGGCATGTTGCTGCTCACCTCGGCGCTGTCCATGCTCAACGCGCAACCGGCCGAGGCCAAGGCCACGCCCAATGAGGTGAACGACGCCTCGGCGCGCGCCTCGATCGCGGTGGTGCCGCTGACCATTCCCCTGCTCACCGGGCCGGCCACCATGTCCACCGTGGTGATTTACGCCGACCAGGCCAAGACCTTTTTTCAACACGCGGCCCTGGTGGGCTACGGCGTGGTCATCGCCCTGGCCACCGCGGTGTGTTTCACCCTGGCCGAGCCGATCGCGCGGGTGCTGGGGCAGACCGGCATCAACGTGATGACGCGGCTGATGGGCCTGATCCTGGCGGCGCTGGCGGTGGAAGTGATGGCCGATGGGCTGATCAAGCTCTTCCCGGCCCTGGGCTGATCGGCTCAGGCCGGCACTTCATCGGGGTACAGGCCCAGCGTGCGGGCTTGCAAGCGGGCCAGGCCAAACAGGGCATCGAGGTAGGGCGTGGGCACGTGCACCCGCTGGCCCAGCTCGCGCACCGCGCCCACCAGGGCGTCGAGCTCCACCGGGCGGCGCGCCTGCACGTCTTGCAGCATGGAGGTGCGAAACGCGCCGAGCTTGGCGGTGACGGCGTGGCGGTCTTCGGGTTGCTGGTCAATGGGAATGCCGATGCGCTCGCCGATGGCCTTGGCCTCCAGCATGGTGCGGCTCATGAAGTCGCGCACCAGCGGATCGGCCAGCAGGCGGTCGGCCGTGGCGCCGGTGAGCGCGCTCACCGGGTTCACGCTCATGTTGCCCCAGAGCTTGAACCACACGTCGCGCTGAATCTGCGGCGACACGGTGGCCTCCAACCCCGCCAGGCACAGCAAGGCCGCCAGGGCCTGCGCGCGCTCGCTGTTCTGGCCGCGCGGCTCGCCCACGATCAGCCCTTGCCCGAAGTGGTGGCGCACCACGCCCGGCGCCTGCACCGAGCAACTGGCGTGCACCACGCCGCCAACCACGTGGCGCGCCGGAATGGCCTGGGCGATGGCGCCGTGAGGGTCAACGCTGCTCAGGCGCGCCTGGGCCAACTCGCCCGTGAGCCCCTCGCAAAACCACCAGGGCACGCCGTTCATGGCGGTGAGCACCACCGTGTGGCGCCCGATCAGAGGCGCCAGCGCGGGGGCCAGGCCGGGCAAGGCCGGGGCCTTGAGCGCCACGATCACCAGGTCTTGCACGCCCAGGTCCACCGCGCGGTCTGAAGCCGCCACCGGCACCTGAACCACCTGATCGCCGCTGTGCAGGCGCCAGCCATCGCGGCGCAGCGCCGCCAGGGTCTCGCCCCGGGCCAGGGCGCTCAGTTCGCAACCGGCCTGCGCGAGCCGCACGCCCAGCCAGCCACCGATGGCGCCCGCCCCCACGATGGCCACACGCTGAAAGTCGGTTGGGTTCATGCCTGTGCCTGTGTCTGGGTGAATCAATAACCGTGACGCGGTGCCTCGCTGCCGCCTTTGAAGCGCGCGAGCAATTGGCGTGCCGCTGCATCGAGCAGCATGGTGTCGGCCCCCACCGCCACGAACAGCGCACCGGCCTGCAGCCACTGGCGCGCCGCCACCTCGGTGGTGGCCAGGATGCCGGGCGCCTTGCCAGCGGCGCGGATGCGCGCGATGCCATCGGCAATGGCGGCCTGCACCTCCGGGTGCGCGGCGTTGCCGGGGTGGCCCATGGAGGCGCTGAGATCGGCCGGGCCGATGAACACACCGTCCACGCCCGGCGTGGCGGCGATGGCGTCCAGGTTCTGCATGGCCAGCGCGGTTTCGGCCTGCACCAGCACACAGACCTGCTCGCCAGCTTCGTGCACGTACTGTGCATGGGCCTGCCAGCGCGAGGCCCGGGCCAGCGCACTGCCCATGCCCCGAATGCCCTGTGGCGCGTAGCGCGTGGCGGCCACCACCAGCGCGGCCTGTTCGGGCGTGTCGATCATGGGCGCCAGCAGGGTCTGGGCCCCCAGGTCGAGCACCTGCTTGATGAGCGCCACGCCCACCTCACCCGTGGCCACCGGCACGCGCACCACCGGGTGCGAACGCTGGTCACCAAACGCCTGCTGGGCGCTGGCCACGGCCTGCAACTGCGCCAGGGTGCTGCGCAGGTCGTTGGGGGCGTGCTCGCCATCGATGAGCAGCCAATCAAAGCCGGCGCCGGCCAGCAGTTCGGTGCTGTACGGGCTGGCCAGGGCAGCCCACAGGCCGAACTGGGCCTGGCTGGTGGCCAGGGCTTGCTTGAAGCGGTTGACAGGTGTTTGCATGGCAGGCGCGGGGGGTAAACCGCCCCATCTTAGCCAGCACACCACACAATCGCGTGCATGACGACCCTCACCACCCTGCTGGGCGTGGCCACGCCCCTGATCCAAGCCCCTATGGCCGGCTCGCAAGGGGCGGCACTGGCCGCCGCCGTGGCCCAGGCCGGCGCCCTGGGCTCGCTGCCCGCGGCCATGCTCACGCCCGAGGCGCTGCAACGCGAACTGCAAACCCTGCAGGCCAGCGCGGGCACCGGCTTCAACGTCAATTTCTTCTGTCACACCCCGCCCGAGCCAGACGCCCAGCGCGAGGCCGCCTGGCGCGCGCTGCTGGCGCCGCACTACGCCAAGGCCGGGCTGGACATCGCGCAAGCGCCAAGCGGCCCCGGGCGCGTGCCCTTCAACGACGCCGCGGCCGAGGTGCTGGAGGCGTTTCGCCCGCGCGTGGTGAGCTTTCACTTTGGCCTGCCCTCGCCCGCGCTGCTGCGCCGCGTGAAGGCCTGGGGCGCGGTGGTGCTGTCCTCGGCCACCACGGTAGAAGAAGGCCTCTGGCTTCAGGCCAACGGGGCCGACGTGGTGATTGCCCAAGGGCTGGAGGCCGGTGGGCACCGCGGGCATTTCCTGAGCCATGAGCTGTCGCGCCAGATGGGCACCCTGGCCCTGGTGCGCCAACTGGTGCTGGCGCTGGACGTGCCGGTGGTGGCGGCCGGTGGCATTGCCGACGCGGCCGGGGTGCGCGCCGCCATGGCCCTGGGCGCAGCGGGCGTGCAAGTGGGCACCGCCTACCTGCGCAGCGACGAGGCCAGCACCAGTACCGTGCACCGCGCGGCCCTGGCCAGCCCGCAGGCCACGCACACGGCGCTCACCACCGTGTTCAGTGGCCGCCCGGCGCGCGGCATCGTGAACCACGCCATGCGCGAACTGGGCTTCATGCCCGCCGCAGCGCCCGCGTTTCCGCTGGCCACGGCGGCCATCGCCCCCTTGCGGTCGCACGCCGAGGCACAGGGCAGCGGCGACTTCTCGCCCCTGTGGGCGGGCCAAGCGGCCAGCGCCTGCCGGGACGGCAGCGCGCGCGACATCACCCTGGCGCTGGCGCAGGGCTTCTGAGGCCGCACATCAGTCGGCGCTGTCTTGCAGCCAACGCTGCAGTCGCTCGGGCGAGCGGGCCTGCGACACCGCGCGCTGCCAGTACGCCAGGGTGGCGGCGAGTTGGGCCAGCTCTAGCTCGCGGGCCAGGGCCAGGGTCTGTTCGTTGGCGGGCACGCCTTCGGGCAAACCGGCCTCTTGCGCCAGGGCCTGCTGGCGGGCCGCGCGCTCGCGCTCCAGATCGGCCACGCGGCGCTTGAGCAGCTCGGCATAGGCCGCCAGTTGGGCCTCGGCCACGCCGGCAGCCGGCGCTTCGGCCAGGCGCTGCTGCACCTGCATCAAGGCCAGCAAGTCGCGGCGCTCGTAGGCGGCGTTGGCCTCGGCCATCCAGGCGGTCTTGCGCTCGCGCACGTGGGGGTCGGGCTCGCGGTCGGGGTGCAAGGCACTGGCGAGGGAGCGGAACAGGCGCCGCAGCGCGTCTTGGGCGTCCAGCTGTTGGGCGGCTTCCTGGTCGGTGGTGCGCCGGCGCTCACGCGCGGCGCGGCGCTGGGCGCGGCGCTCGTCTTGCTCAGTTTGCCAACGGCGCATGGCGGCCTGCAGGCGGGCCTGGACCGAGCCCCCGGTTTCGTCCAGCGGCTGGGCGAGCTGGGCCTCCACGCGCTGGCGCCAGGCGTCGGCCCGCTCGGCTCGGCGCTGGGCCAGCGACACCTCGGCGTGGCGGTCGTGCACCGCCTCGGCGGGGGCACAGCCGGCGTCGGCCAGTTGGCCCAACAGCGCCAGGGCGCGTCGGCGCAGGGGCCCGGCCAGCCACTTGGCGACCAGGGCCTGGTCCAGCGCCTGGGCCATCTGTTCGTGGGCCTGGCGCAGTTGCTGGCGCTCGGCGGCCTGCTGCGCGTGGCGCTCGGCGCGGTGGGCTTGGGCCAATTGGTCCAGTGCCTCGATCTGCGCCTGCAGGCGCTGCGCGCTGGCCAGCTGCTGCGCCCAACGCCGCGCCTCGGGCGAGGGGGCCACTGCCGGGGCGTCGGTGGTTTGTGGGGTGGTGCGTCGGGTCATGGTGGGCGGTGGACTATATTGCCGCTCCTACCCGAGCACCCCCATGGCCAAGGACAAGACCCTCTTCACCTGCAACGAGTGCGGCGGCACCACCCCGCGCTGGCTGGGCAAATGCCCGCACTGCGGCGCCTGGAACACGCTGATCGAGTCGGTGGCCGAATCGGCCGCCGGCGCCTCCAAAAACCGCTTCGCCGCGCTGGCCAAAACCGCCGAGGTGATGCCGCTGGCCGACATCGAAGCGCGCGACGTGGCGCGCACCCCCACCGGCCACGACGAGCTGGACCGCGTGCTGGGCGGTGGTGTGGTGGAAGGCGGCGTGGTGCTGATTGGTGGCGACCCGGGCATCGGCAAGTCCACCCTGCTGCTGCAGGCGCTGGACAGCCTGCAGCGCGCCGGGCAGGCCACGCTCTACGTCACCGGCGAAGAAAGTGGCGCCCAGGTGGCGCTGCGTTCGCGCCGCCTGGGGCTGGACGGCTCGCGGGTGAACGTGCTGGCCGAGATCCAGCTGGAGAAGATCCTGGCCACGCTGGAGGCCACCAAGCCCTCGGTGGCGGTGATCGATTCGATCCAGACCGTGTATTCCGACCAGCTCACCAGCGCGCCGGGCTCGGTGGCGCAGGTGCGCGAATGCGCCGCCCACCTCACCCGCGCGGCCAAGGCCAGCGGCACCGCCATCGTGCTGGTGGGCCACGTGACCAAGGAAGGCGCGCTGGCCGGCCCGCGTGTGCTGGAGCACATGGTGGACACGGTGCTGTACTTCGAGGGCGACACCCACAGCAGCTTTCGCCTGATCCGCGCCATCAAGAACCGCTTTGGCGCGGTGAACGAGATCGGCGTGTTCGCCATGACCGAGAAGGGCCTGAAGGGCGTGAGCAACCCCAGCGCCATCTTCTTGAGCCAGCACAGCGAGCCGGTGCCCGGCAGTTGCGTGATGGTGACGCTGGAAGGCACCCGGCCCATGCTGGTGGAGATTCAGGCCCTGGTGGACACTGGCGGCCCCTCGCCCCGGCGCCTCTCCGTGGGCCTGGACCGCGACCGCCTGGCCATGCTGCTGGCGGTGCTGCACCGCCACGCCGGCGTGGCCTGCATGGACCAGGACGTTTTCGTCAACGCGGTGGGCGGCGTGCGCATCAGCGAGCCCGCAGCCGACCTGGCGGTGATGCTGGCCATCACCAGCAGCCTGCGCGGGCGCGCCCTGCCCAAGGGCTTCATTGCCTTTGGCGAGGTGGGGCTGGCCGGCGAGGTGCGCCCCGCCCCACGCGGCCAGGAGCGCCTGAAAGAGGCCGCCAAGCTGGGCTGCAGCGTGGCGGTGGTGCCCAAGTCCAACCTGCCCAAGAAGGGCGACAAGGCCTTCGAAGGCCTGACGGTGCACGGCGTGGAACGCATCGAAGAGGCCATGGAACTGGCCCGCAGCCTGGGCTGAACCGCTCACACACGACAATATCGCGCATGACTTTTCAACGCATTCTGATCGCGCTCGGCGCGGCCGTTCTTCTGGTGTGGGCACAGCGCAGCTACGGCTGGCCTGGCGTGGCCGCGGTGTCGGGCGCCCTGGTGATGTGGCTCATGCTGCACTTCACGCGGGTGATGATGGTGATCAAGCGCGCGGCCAACCGGCCCATTGGCTACGTGGACAGCGCGGTGATGCTCAACGCCAAGCTGCGCGCGGGCGTGCCCATGCTGCACGTGATGACGCTCACCCGCTCGCTGGGGCAGCGCGAAAGCGCCGAAGGCGAACAACCCGAGGTGTACCGCTGGACCGACAACGGCGGCTCTTACGTGCTGGCCACCTTCCAGGGCGGCAAGCTCAAAGAGTGGGCGCTCACCCGCCCGCAGCCGGCCGCCGAGGCCCCTGAGGGCACGGATACCCCCTCCCCGGCGCCGTAAAATCCCGGTTTTGCCCTAGACACAACCTTCCAAAGGACCCCCATGAGCCCCATCGTTCCTTCGATGTCCGACCGCGACGGCAAGATCTGGATGGACGGCCAGTTGGTGGACTGGCGCGACGCCAAGATCCACGTGCTGACCCACACCCTGCACTACGGCTGCGGGGCATTCGAAGGCGTGCGGGCCTACAACACGGTCAATGGCACCGCCATCTTCCGCCTGCAAGAGCACACCGAGCGCCTCTTCAACAGCGCCAAGATTCTGCGCATGAAGATCCCCTTCACCCAGGAGCAGGTGAACGAGGCCCAGAAAGAGGTAGTGCGCGCCAACGGGCTGGAGAGCTGCTACATCCGCCCGCTGGTGTGGATCGGTGACCAGAAGCTGGGCGTGAGCCCCAAGGGCAACACCATTCACCTGATGGTCGCGGCCTGGGCCTGGGGCGCCTACCTGGGCGAAGAGGGCCTGAAGCGCGGCATCCGCGTGAAGACCAGCAGCTACACCCGCCACCACGTCAACATCACCATGACGCAGGCCAAGGCGGTGAGCAACTACAGCAACTCCATCCTGGCCAACATGGAAGCCACCGACGACGGCTACGACGAAGCCCTGCTGCTGGACTCGGCCGGCTTCGTGTCCGAGGGCGCGGGCGAGAACATCTTCGTGGTGAAGAACGGCGTGATCTACACGCCCGACCTGTCGGCCGGTGCCCTCAACGGCATCACCCGCAACACCATCTTCCACATCGCCAA
>FWPV01008512.1_pt1 | contig 17909 bp, 11 predicted proteins | sample 2228371 | NCBI WGS metagenome assembly FWPV01 (sample SAMEA103939776, study PRJEB20133) | metagenome | reverse complement strand
TTCATCAATAAATTTTGGCCTCCACAGCTTGACTTTTTTCTGTGGAATTGGTATCAATTACCTACAACTGCATAAGGCATGCTTCTTTAATAAGTCGTTGCTTTTCATCCTGAATTTGCTGATAAAGTTCCTCAGCTGTGCCTTCCTCCGGGCGCTGTTCGACCAGTTTGCCCTGGATTGCTAACTGGAGGATGGATTTATGCAGATCGCTCGGGAAACGCTTATTGAGCTCTTCAAGCTTGCTCCATGCCTTTTCATAGCGATCTACATACGGTAGCAATTCTTCGATTCTAGCAACAATGCGCTCTTGCTCAGAAAGGGGTGGGAGGGGGATTAGTTTTGGCTCGAGCATAGGAACGGTAAGTTGTTGAATACTTGTCCCTACTCCTTTCTCAAGTAAAGCTGTAAGCACTATTTGAATATATTTAAGTGATACATTGTTGACAATCCTTAACACCAATAATCTTACAATTGGACAAAAGGGTTCTGTTCTAATACAGGAAAATCCTATTGTCCCTCGACCAGATACAGTTATACATGGTTCATCAACTGTTGCGACATTTGTATAACCAATAACTCCATTATTCTGGACACCATTGGCTATCACTGGAACTTTATGTTCTTCTGTTTTTACCAGTGAAAAGTCTTTTGGTTTATCGCCACCAGCTTTTATAAATAAGGTAATGCTTTTTAGTCTCACCCACTTCCAACTCTCCGGAATATCAAATGGTATCTCATCCTCTGAAATTTCCGGCAGGGGCTTTTCTTTTTTGATTTTACCTTCCTTAATAAGCCGCTGCTTTTCGGCCTGAATCTGTTGATATAGTTCCTCGCCAGTTCCTTCCTCCGGGCGCTGTTCAACCAGTTTGCCCTGGATTGCCAACTGGAGGATGCTGTTTTTCAATTCCTGTGGGGTCATTCTTTGGCACCTCCCAAAAGTGCCGTGATTTCGGCAAGTACACGGTCAATCTCCGCATTCAAAGATGCCCGTTTCTCCTCATATCGCTGAATCAGATCCATCGGGTCAAGAATCTCTTCCTCCTCATGGGGATAGCCGCACAGGTCGAGGTTATAACCAAAATCATCTGTAAGCTGTTTTACTGTGTATTTCTTCGCCTTGTCGAAGCCGTCTATATTGATTTCCTGTCTGTTATTCCACCATTCAATAACGGGGTCAAAATGCTCTAACTTCATTGGCTTTGTCTTGGAGAAATGCTTGTAACCCTCCGGCATATCCAGACGGTAGTACCATGTTTCCGTGGTAGATCCTGTACGGTCAAAGAATAAAATGTTTGTAGTTATTGATGTGTAGGGAGAAAACACGCTGCTCGGCAAACGGATTATAGTATGCAGATTAAATTCCGATAGCAGTTTCTTTTTGATGGCAACCTTGGCATTGTCAGTGCCGAACAGAAATCCGTCCGGGAGAATAACGGCTGCACGACCGTTTTTTTTCAGGCGATACATGATGACAGACATAAAGAGATCTGCTGTTTCGCTACTTGCAAGGTCTGTAGGAAAATGATTCTTAACATCCGCTTTTTCACTACCACCATAAGGAGGATTCATTAATATTACATCAAATTGGTCGTCTTCTGTATAATCTAATACATCCCTTAACAAGGCATTATCATGATATATATTTGGTACATCCAAACCATGAAGTAACATATTTGTTATGCATAGCATATATGGAAACTGCTTTTTTTCAATTCCATAGATAGAATTAGCATATTCGGCCTGGTCTGCTGTGGTCTTAACTTGCGGAGCCAATTCCTTTAGCCAGCTTGTTATAAAGCCGCCGGTACCACAGGCAAAGTCCGCCATCTTCTCGCCAATCTTTGGCTTTATCATTTTTGCCATGAAATCTGTTACTGCACGAGGAGTATAAAATTCACCGGCAGAGCCTGCACCCTGAAGTTCGCGAAGGATTGATTCATAGATTTCGCCAAAAGCGTGGCTTTCCTCATAATCACTTAAGTCGAGTTCGTCGATAACATTGATGACCTGACGAAGCAATACACCATCCTTCATATAGTTGTTGGCGTCCTCAAAAGTGGTTTTAACAATAGATTTCTTAAGGGGTGTATCTGGTGTAACATTAAGGTTCTTCAATGTGGGAAACAGGGTATTGTTGACAAAGTTCAGCAGAGTATCGCCGGTCATAGCTTTGCCGCTTTTGTCATCCGCAGCCCAATTTCTCCAACGGCACTCTTCCGGAATGATGGATTGATAATTATCATCATCTATTTCCCAGTCATCTTCCCTGGCATCATATATCTTTAAAAACAGCATCCATGCAAGCTGTTCTATCCGTTGAGCATCACCATTAATACCGGCATCATTGCGCATAATGTCACGGATTCTTTTTACAAAATTCGATAAACTGCTCATATAATTTAACCCACCTTATAAAGTTCTTCTTCTAACTCCTTAATTGCTCTGAGATATCCATCCTTACCGCCGAAGAACTGTGCAATCCTTGAAGGTTTGCCGAATTTCTGAAACGGATCAAGCTTTAAAATCTCAGTTTTCTCGATTTCGTATATCCCGGCGTTCATATACTTATCCAGAAGAGCCTCCAGCACCTCTCGAGCTGCGCCCTTATATTTATTTAAGAAATCACGCTTCTTGACATTATTAGCGCGTTCTTGGCGCGTCAGCGGTTTCTGGCCAAACGCAACATGACAGATAAAATCAAAATCGTCCACATCCGCCATATTCTGGTCTGCTTTCAGATTTTCCAGGTTGATGCCTCGCTCCAGGAACAAGGCCCTGATGTTCTCTTTCTTCTCCTCGACAGACCAATGGCGGATAAAATTATCGAGAGAAGCATATGTACCCAAAATATTTGACTTGGTATAATCGATAATGCTTTCCTGCCGAAGCAGCTTACCGTTAGCGTCATAAACGGAAACAATCTTGCCTATTATTTCAACCTTACAACCGTTTGCATCAACAATGGGCTTTTCTTTCGGTTCTGAATTTGAGCCGTAAGGTGTATCAGGGCCAGGTTCGGAAATACAACTGTAGCCTTTGACATAATTGTCATCTTGCTCAATGGGGCCATCCCACTCTGGATCAGCAAACAGGCGTGTTACGTTGCGGAAATCCATCACCGTGAAGTGCGTTTTCCCTTCCTTCTCACGAATCCGGGTACCGCGTCCGATAATCTGCTTGAATTCAGTCATAGAGCCAATCATCTGATCTAGGACAATGAGCTTGGCCATTTTGCAGTCTACACCAGTAGAGAGCAGTTTTGATGTAGTCGCAATTACAGGGTAGGGAGAAGAAACGGAGATGAAATAGTCGAGTTTGCTCTTTCCGTACGCGTCACTGCCGGTTATGCGAACCACGTAATCAGGATTCTGCTTGACCATATCGGCGTTTAGGTTGTTAAGCGCAATCCGCATCCGTTCGGCGTGATCCTCGTTGGCGCAGAACACAATCGTCTTCTGCATTCTGTCCGTGCTTTTCAGGTATTCCGTAATCTCTCTGGCAACCTCGTATGTACGGTCTTCGATGATGATGTTGTAGTCAAAGTCGCTGTTTGTGTATATGCGGTCTTCAATCTCGTTGCCATTCTTGTCCCGCTGGCCTTTATATGGACGCCAGCCTTCACCAATATTGGTGCGGATATTAATAACTCTGAACGGAGCAAGGAAACCGTCTTCGATACCTTCGCGGAGACTGTAAGTATATATTGGCTCCCCAAAATAATCAATATTCGAGATATATTTAGTTTCCTTCGGAGTAGCAGTCATACCAATTTGCGTAGCTGACGAGAAATATTCGAGGGTTTTGCGCCAGTTGCTGTCTTTTTTCGCTGATCCGCGATGACACTCATCTACGATGATAAGGTCAAAGAAATCCTTATGGAACAGCTTGGCAAGACGACTGACGGTTTCGTCTTCATCGCTTTCGCACTCGTCATCCTCCCGGTCTGTCAATTGCTGATACAAAGAGAAATAGACCTCATAGGAGGTGATGGTTATAGGATCATCCTTGGCAAAATTGATTTTATGAATTGTTTTCGCCAGCGGTGCAAAATCTTGCTGAATCGACTGATCAACAAGAATGTTTCTGTCAGCAAGGTAAAGTATCTTTTTCTTGATGCCACTCTTTAACAGGCGATAGACAATTTGAAAAGCAGTGTACGTCTTGCCGGTGCCGGTTGCCATGACAAGTAGAATCCTCTGCTGTCCCCTGGCGATAGCTTCTACCGTTCGGTTGATAGCATTGCGCTGATAATAGCGCGGTGGATATGTTGTCTGGCTTGTGTAGTAGGGCTGATCTATGATTTGTTTTTCGTTTTCAGTCATACCTATACCCATCTGATACCGGTCTATTAATTCATCAGGAGAGGGAAACTCGGACAAAGGAATCTCTCGTTCCTGGCCGGTTATAAAGTCATGCTCATAAAAAGCGTCACCATTAGAACTGTAGGCAAAAGGCACATCAAGCATCCGGGCGTAGGTCATTGCCTGTTGCAAGCCGTATGATACAGTGTGGTTGTTGTCCTTTGCCTCAACTATGGCAATGGGTTTATTGGGATTTATATAAAGAATATAGTCAGCTTTTTTCGGTTTTTCTCGGAACACAAAATTTCCCTTTAGGTTAATCTTACCTTCCGTGATTTTTGTTTCCATTGTTATATGGTCAAGGCTCCATTTAGCGGTGATTGCCGGAGTGATATATCGGAGCTTGATATCTTCTTCGGTCATTTGCTTTTTATCAATCATGTATTATCACTCCTTTCCGCATCCGGAATGTAATCCATAATATCTCCATAATTACAACCAAGTGTGCTGCAAATCTTATCCAAAACATTAAGCATGACTGGCTCATCCCGGCGTAGCTTTGTCATTGTGTTTGGAGATATGCCAGAGGCTTTGCGCAAGTCTGCCTTGCTCATTTTTTTGTCAACAAGCAGTTTCCAAAGCTTATTATATGAAACAGCCATAATCAAGCCTCCAATGCCATATTTTTGAATATTATATCATACAGCCATTAATCTCTCAAGACCTTGAGAAGAATTCGCAAAACAAAATTAAGTCCAAAAAAGAAAGACTGCGCTAAAGGTTTTATCCTTTGGCACAGTCTTTTCTTCCTTTTTACGCTTGAAGAGAGTCGGTCAAAAACTTACTTGTTTTCGTAAATCCCTATGACTAACTCCCTTTTAAGAGCCTTTTCTTTATCAACCGTAAATTTGGAATTCTGATCGCCATTGAGGTACAAGGAAGCAATATTAAAATAACACTCTGCTTTTGAAATTTCCTTATCTCCGTCTATGCTACTAAAGACTTCATATTTGAAATTGAAATCCTCATACGAAATGCTGTCTTGCTTGATTGTATTCCCCTGTATAGCTCCAATCAGATCATTTCTTACATCTATCGGAACGGAAGCATCTTCCATGAATTCTTCAATAAGAGCTTCCTCTTCACTTTTTGACACTTCAGTACTGTTTTGAAATCTTCCGGGTGTAGAAGTTGTTTTATTATTTGACGGTAAATTGTCATTACATCCAACCAACAGCATCATACATAATGCAAGAACAGCTATTTTTTTCATATCTTAATCTCCTATTCTTCCGGTTTTAAATAGACATTAAATACTCGATTTCTTCTATACATACTTATTATTATTTCCGGTAACCGTTACAGTATTATTTGCTATAGTATTATTTTAAAAAATCATGCTTTAAAAAAACTCATTTTGCGATGCTTTAATCAAAAAATTACTATATTCTTTTTCCTTCAAAACTTAATTTTACTGAAAATTCGGCTGACATCATCGCCCGGTCTGTTAAAGATCAAACAGCACTTCTTAAAACCGTTTTTCTCCGGATATATGTAAATTCCTGTAAACTGCCTGTTTTTACTTTCATAATAAGCCTCTGCATTATCCGTATCAGATCCTAAATCAATTCTTGTTTCAGACTTTTCATAATTTACATTTATTTGATTTAAAAAAGCATCGAAAGATTCTACTGGAATTTTAAAAATGACCGAGACAGCCGGCTCCTGAAAAGACCAATGGTATTGAGCTTCAATGAATTCCGTGTTTTGAGGAAAATTAATCGAAAATCCTTTTTCCATTGTTTTTATATCTCTTTCCGTGAATTCTGTTAGTATCGGATCCCTACTTAATAAGATACTTTCGTAGATAACTATACCTGATAATACAATAAAGAATAGCACTATAAATGCTATAATAACTCTATATTTTATATTCATAATTTCCTCCCCTCACCTATTTGAGTAACAGCAGAGTCAATTAAATAACGTCATGCCGTTTTATACATTCATTCTATTTAATTCTTACAGAATTAATACTATGTAAATATATAACATAACTATACAAATTTTATCATGTTCAAAAACACATGTAAACACATTCAATCTTAACTTGCTTCCGTACCCGTTTAATTGTTATTCTATATCACCCAATAAAAATAGTTACTGCAATTTAGTATATTTTACAAGTTATATTGATGTTTTATTGATTGTGAAAAAAGCCTGTCAGAAACTGTTTCAAAGTCTCTAACAGGCTCAGTTCATATCAAAACTTTGTTTTTATACCCGGAAAGAATCTATCTTGCGAAGTATTATTGCTATGCCGGGAAAGAATCTATCTTACGCAAAATATACCGTTTTAGCAAGGAAAGGTCTAAAGAGTCTACCGCACCGTCTCCGTCGGTATCCGCATTTAAAAGCATCTCTTGCGTAAGGGTTATTTTTCTAAGCAAATATCTTTTCAATACCGTAACGTCCAGCGAGTCAATCGATCCGTCGGCATTTACATCACCTCTAAGTACCGGTGGCGGTGTTGGAGAAGGTGGAGTAACCACTTTTCGGGAAACGGCAGTCTCCAATTCCCATCGGTTCACGCTTATAACGCTTCCATGTCTTACTCCCGACGGTACACTGATTTCGGTTACTTTCGTCCATGTCAAAGCATTTAAATCGTTTGTCTTCCAGCATTCAAAATTACCGTTGTTGGCAAAAAGGTCAACATACATATACCATGAGTCGGAATTATTGTCTTTGAGAACAAAGGGTCCCTCCGTATTGGCCGAAGTTATAAAATTCGGGGTAAATACACTGAAGCTCATAGGAGTCAAGGAACTTGACTTTGCCGCCTTAATGGATTTTCCCGAAGTCCTCTCGTCCTTGAAAAACAAATAATACATTCCTTTGTCACCGACAATATGGGCGTCAATTACATCATATCCGGGGTCAAAAAATACTTCACAGTCACTCACTGTCACAAAATCCGTTGTATAATTCACATATATCCGGTTATAATCCGTATTACCTGCCCAGTATATCCCGTACTGCTTCCTGCTCTCGTCATAAAATACCTCCGGAGCCCAGGCGTGCATGTTACTCCTGTTATGTACTTTTATTAAACGCTCGGTAAAGTTTATTAAATCCTCGGATTCCCAATAATGAATATACTGGCTCGTATCTCCCCAGTTAGTCCCCAGCATGTCGGTTGCAACAATTCCGAATTTTCCGTCCTGCTTTCTGAAAATATACGGATCCCTGATTCCCTTGGTTCCCATTTGTGCATACAAAACCGGTTTTCCGTCATTTATATTTCTCCAGTGAAGTCCATCTGTACTATAGCAAAGATTGAGCCCATACTCGCCCGGTGCCTGTTTGAAATAAGCCATTATATACCCTGAATCCGTTATAGGTTCGGGAGTATCATCGCTGATTATTATAAAGGTTGCATCCTGCCTGTCCAGATCCGTTGAGATTTTCTCCAGTTTCAACAAGAATCCATAATGCCTTATATACCTGTCGGGATAATTGTACGACTGAAAAGAAACACCGGAAGGGTCTGCAAGTCCCGGAACCAGTTTAAAAGTTGCATCCTCTGCAAAAATTGCAGTCCCGTCGTTCTTATCCAACCGGAAATCATAATCCCAGTGTCTTAAGTAATATCCCGGATTGTTTACCGATTGAATGGAAACATATCCCTCGCTGCTGTTGGCAAGACCCGGAACCAGTTTCCATTGCGAATCTTCTTCAGGAGTAACGTTTTCATCTATCCTTGCATCAAAGTCTGCATGTCTTACATATCTATTGGGATAATTATAAGATTGAAGCCTTACCGCCGGTACTGATTCAACACCGCCGTCAAGGGATATGACATATGTATTTATCGAATAGGGGGGCAAGGTATCGGAAACGGTTTTATTTGACGCTGTTATAATGCTTTTTGCAAGGCTCAGGCTCGGAGATGTTCTGTAAACCTCCACGGTACTGTTTACACCTGCAAACCTTGACAGGTTAAATGTATAATTTTCGCTGGAGGATTTATTGTCGTTGGTTGCCACAATAACAAGCTTCTTTTTATCCGGGCTTATTGCCGCAATTGTTTTTTCATTATTGGCACCTATAATTGTATAACCGGGCCTTATAAACCTGCTGTAATTTGCATGCATATAGAATTTTTCGGTAAGGGTAAAGGTCTGGGCAGCATCATCTACATATATACTGCCCCAATTCCCCCCGTCAATTATCTGCCAATCCAGCCACGCTACACACTGCAATTCTTTCAGGTCGGTAACGATACGTTTTGACAGCATAATACATGAATCCGCCATATCGCCGTTAAAACTCAACGGACCGGATTCCGACTGCCAGATTCTAAGCCCTTTGGATTTTGCAAGGTCTCTGAGCTGGGTTCTTTTTGAGCCGTAATAAGAATGCACATTGAGCTGGGACATATAGGACAAAGTAGTTGCATCATAAGACTGAAGCCCCGAAAGGGCAGTGTCTATACTGGCTTCATCGGCAGCACTGACGGTTGTCCCGGTCAAACCTTTGGCTTTTAATCTCTCTCCAACTTCTTTAATAAGTTTCTGTTGATTGGCGAAGGAAAAGGAGCAGCCTTCCTGTCTGTTACCGGCCTTCCACCAGTCTGAAGTGGGTTCATTCATGGGCTCCAGAGTCCTGAAGGTAATACCCCATGCATCCCTGAAATGCTTTACCACCTCAGTAAGGTAATCGGCAAAATCGTCATAATAATCGTCCTTTAAGTTATTGGAACCATCGGTGGTTCCGGAAGCGCAACCGCTTTTAGTCATCCAGTAGGGTGGAGAGTTGGAAAACGCTTCAAGTATAATTTCCGATCCGTAATATTTACCTCTTTCTATCAGCCGGTTAAGCACAGCCCGTTGAGACGCATCCGCATTCCAGTTCCACGAACGGTCTGCATTCTGATATCCTTCAATATCCGCATAAACCCTCATATGATTATGACCGGGATTCTCTCCGCCGCCGATGTTGTACCTGAATATATTATATCCCATACCGTCGATCGGGCTGACGATTTTCTCTATAAGTCTGTTCCTGTTATCGGCAGACCACCGGCCAATCTGATTCCCCCACCAGCATAGGCTGGCTCCCCAGCCTTCGATGGTCTGATAGGTTGCATCAGGATCTATAGTAACGGTTGTTGCTGCATCGGTTATTTGGGGATGATAAAAGCATATTACCAAAAGAAAAACCAATGCAACCACTAATGCCAGCTTTCTTGAATTGATCATAAAATTCCCCCCTTAAAATCTTTTATAGTTTCCGGATTATTTTCTTCATAAATATTTAAAGCACCAGAGGCAGCGCTTTGATTTTACCTAAAATGTACCTTTTAAGTATTGTCAAATCCAATGAGTTTATACCTCCATCCAAATCAAGATCGGCGGCCTCTCTCCAGTTTGGTGCCATAGGGACAGTTTTCCCAAGCAAATGCCTTTTTAAAATTGTCAGATCCAAAGAATCAACAAAATTGTCTCCGTTTATATCGCCGTAGATTATAACATTGGGCGTAGCATTATTTGTAGGCATTGGCGTTGGTGTCGGTGTTTGGGGCGGGATATATATAACATTTTCTCCGTCGGCAACCGGTATTCCGAAATTCGGTGTACCGTCCGCATTCCAGTTAACTATTTGAGCGCGGGTATGTCTGTTCGGGTCATACAAAGGATCTCCCGTTATGTCCCGGTAGTTCCTCGCATGATAAACCATAATATCCACTTTACCGTCGGGTGAGGTTGTAAAGGAATTATGCCCCGGTCCATACTGCCCTGTGGACGTATTGCTCTGAAATACGGGATTCGGAGATTTGTGCCATGATTTCGGATCCAATAAATTATCGGTATCGGAGGCAGTCAGTAATCCCATACAATAGTTTGAGTCTGTAGCACTTGCCGAATAAGTCATAAATATTTTTCCGTTCTTCTTTAAAACGGCAGGGCCTTCATTAACTGCATAGCCTACCTTTTCCCATGAATATTCAGGTGTAGAAATCATAACCTGACTTCCGCTTATGGAAAGAGGCCCATTCATTTTGGCAATATAAATATTACTGTTACTTGCTATCTTAGGATCCTTCTGAGCCCATACAAGATACCTCACACCGTTATGCTCAAAGGTGGTGGCATCAAGGGTAAAAGACTCCCAATTGGTCTTTAACTGACCTTTTTCCACCCAAGTTCCGGTAACAGGATTGGAATCCGAGCATTCAAGAACATACAAGCGTATATCGAAGTAATTGGATGATGTTCCCGCTGAGAAATAAATATACCATTTTCCATCAATGAAATGAATCTCCGGAGCCCAGATATGCCCTCCCATAACTCCGCTGGAGTGCCTCCTCCAAATCGTCCTAGGTGTGGCTGTTGACAGTCCTTGCAATGTCTTCGCGCGTCTTAGCTCTATTCTGTCATATTCCGGTACGGATGCCGTCATATAATAATAACCGTCGGTATGCCTGTATACCCAGGGATCTGCCCTCCGCCTGACTATCGGATTTGTCACAATAACCGAATCATCCGGTTTGTCGGGATCTACGGATGAACCGTCAATCACTCTGAATGTAGCATCCTCTCTGTCAAGGCTCGTTACAATTTCATCCAATCTCAACAGGTAATCATAATGCCTTATATATCTGTTAGGAAAATTATACGACTGAAAAGAAACATATGAAGAATCCGCAAATCCCGGAACCATTTTAAATGTCGCATCCTCTGCAAAAATTGCGGTCCCGTCGTTTTTTTCCAATCTGAAATCATAATCCCAGTGTCTTAAGTAATATCCAGGATAATTAGCAGATTGAATGGACACATATCCCTCTTTGCTGTTGGCAAGACCGGGAACCAACACCCATTGGGCATCCGTTTCCGGTGTAACATTATCATCTATCCTTACATCAAAGTTTGCGTTCCTCACATACATATGCGAATAATTATAGGATTGCAGTTTTGCGTAATCACCTTCAGCACCCGCTGAAGTCAGCGTTATAGAAGGATTACTTGAGTAACACACTGAAGTGGCTAGCAGTATTATAGCTAAAACCAATACAATAAATTTAAAAATCCTCATTATCGTATTTAATCCCTCCCCGTTTTCTTTTTTTCTATTTTAAAAATTTATAATCTAATATAATAATACCATATTTATAATCCCTTTTTTATCTTCAATCTCATATGAAAGCCATCCTTCCTCTATGTGCGAAGACATTCCAAAATACGTTATATATAATGATTTAAGAAAAACCCAGAACTACTTTATAAATTGTTTCGTTCTGGGTTTTTGGTTTGTGACAGATTCTTGTTATCTGTTGTTACTTAATACGTAAAAATACTTTTATTTAGGGTATAGTTTTTTAATTTATTTATCAAAATCTATTAAAACTCGGACCTATCTGCATTCGGATCAACATACCTTAATAAATCGGCTATTTCAAGACAGTGACAACTGCTTTTTATGAATTAACAGTAGGTTAATTTTTTCCAGCCAAAGCTCATTTAGCATTCACTGGAAATTCATTTATTTTTCTTAGTACATACCTTTTCAGCAAAGATACGTCAAGTGAAGTTATAGAGCCATCCCCATCTACATCTGCTGCCTTTATACCGTTTTCATAGGGAAGCTCGTTAATTTTCCTTAGTACATAACGTTTCATATAAGTTATGTCCATGGAATCAACCCTGCCGTCCCCATCTAAATCTCCATATACAAAATCCTTTGTCGGAGTAGGAGTAGGAGTCGGAGAAGGAGAAGGAGGTGGAGTTGGTGTTGTTCCTCCCTCAAAGGGAGCAGCGATTATTATCTTATCGATATTGGGCGCATACCCCGATGAGCTGTTATAAAATCTGATTGTATTGTTTCCGGCCTTCAGTTCTACGTCGATTATATCAGTACGATATGTACTCCATCCACGGGTATTAAAGAAATAATGGCCTATTTCAGGTCCTCCGTTTACACTAATACTGCAATACCTGTCAACTACATTATTGTTATAGGAGTGCTGACCGAATACTTCAGCGTTTGCAAATTGAACCACCATTCTGTAAGTACCTGCTTCCGGAACATTAACGTTGTTAATTTGGAGATAATTATTAGAACCGTTTCCAATCCAGCCTACATTTTGTCCACCCGATGCAGCATTATCTCTTTGCCTTACAGCCGCTCCACCCAGTGTATTCGCAGAATCCTCGGCTTCGTAGCTTTTCATGGTACCGGTTGTGGATTGAATCTCAATATAGTCAATATTTACACAGTCAGATTCATCCGAAGTAAATGCTTTAAAATCCAGACGGTTGATACCTGCCTGCAGAAATACCTTGACAGTAACATTTGCCCATGTATTCCAATCAGCAGTCTGGCTGCAAGCTATATCCCTATAGAGCCCGCCGTTCACAACCATCCTTAAATATCTGGTAGTAGGTGCACCTGAGTAAGGACCTGCAGAATATCTCAAGGTTACATTGTAGTATCCGTCATTTTCAGCAGTTACAACAAAATTGGTGCTTGCATTATTGCTTCCGGCATACCCTTCAACATAACCTGTCCCTGAATAACCGGTATGGTTACCGTGAACAACTTTTGCAGTTCCCAATATCCTCGCATACTCCGCCTCATAACGGTTTTTATTATTGACGGGCGACAGGTCTGTGTTAGGAGTTATTATCATATGATATGCCGACAACGCTTTCATATTATTGACAGGTACTGTAATCTGTCCGTTGGAAATGTTGTAGTCTCCTTCACTTACCACGTATGGCCCACCGGAAGGATTAGAACCGGTATTGTCCACTCCCCAAACAGTTACATGAACCGAGTTTCCAAAGTAGGAGTGGGAATTGAAACCTTTAACTACTACATCAGTACCGAATACGTCAGTGCTTCTCAGTGACCCACCAAAAATAACCCGGGCCTGTTTTTTGTCTTTGTCCAGAGCAGCCAATCCCTGAAGTGATCCATTCAAGCTGGGCGGAGTTACCTTTACGGTATTTCCCGTAAGCTCTCCATACCATTTATACAGCCACCATGCACCGGTTGCCTTATTGTTCTGAGTTACAAGGTCATTCAAGGTTCCTGCTGTTGTCCAATAGGCAAGACACGCATCCACTTTGCTGTTTTCAAAGCGTGCTATAAACTGCACGAGATTTCCGGGAATACCTCCATCTACGTTGATTCTGCCATATTCGTTTATGTTAATCGGTCTTGGCGAAATTCCGAGGCTTTTCTCAATGTTCCTGTAATCATTATAATGGTTATACCAGTTTGAAAAGAATCCATCATCCAATTCATGCCATGTCACTAAATCCGGCAAACAGTTGTTGTTTTTGCAAAAAGTCATAAATTGACGGTAAACCGAGCTGTTGTATACCGCATAGTTAGGTCCTGCAATCTTGGCGGTAGGATCGATAGAGCGGATCTTTTCGTACATCATTTTCCACTCGTTACACAATCTAGTCATATTTCCCCTATACCAAATCCATTCAGGTTCATTAATCGGAACATACACATATTTGCTTCGGTGCGGATCTGCAACAACCTTTCTGCATATTGTCTCAATTTTCGATAGATAGTCATTAATACCAAGATCTTCATAGGGCCAGTTCCTGTATATGTCCTGCATCATTATCATAATATACTCTCCACCGGCTTTTACAAACTGCGGAGCAACAATAAGTGCATCACCGGTAGGATGTTGAAGCCCTTCAGGAGGCTTTTGCGAAATAGATTTCATATTTAAAGGAACAATCACGTTATCAGAAGGTACGCCATAGCTACCCATTGCATAAAGACCGCCAATGCCACCATATTGAATTTTCCCTGTATCTTCTGAAAGGTCTACGGTCATAACTTGATTTGCAGCATAACTCTTAGATAAAGGTATGCCGCTCATTATCAGAATTAAACTTAAGAAAATTGCACACCACTTCTTAAAATCACTCATTTTTTTCCCCGTCCTTTTTTCAATAATTATCTTTATTTTTTTACTTTCATCCAATAGCCAATTCTTTTCTGCCCCAAATTCCTCCAAAATTCGGAGTTCTGTCACTTCTGAACGCAATCTTTTGCATTCATGTCAATCTCGTCCTTACTCAGCATAAGGAACTTTAGTCGCATTAAATATAACCGCCATCGGCTGAAGCCTGAAATACCGGAACAGCTGACGCAGTTTTGATAATGAATCTTGATTTGTTATAATAACACTTCCAATGATCCCTCCCTCTTTAAAAGATACTAAATAACCTCAACGCTTATTCAAGCGTCCCCTCTCGTCTTTAAACTTTTTAAGACGAATTAAAACAGTATTTACTTATAAATTTATCCTCCCCCTTTTTGCAAAGCACTCATATAATCTTTAGGTGCTTGTAATTTTGCGGATAGTAACAATAAAAACATGTCCACTCCCCTAATATTATTTTTAATTAACATTTTTTCTCTTTTAATTTACATATACGAATGCAATGCACTTTTTAAGTTGTGAATTTGTAAACATATTCGACTTTTATTTCAATAAAGTATATTGCATCCTTTTTCTCAAGTTCTATTTATATTTGCTTGGTGTATTTACCGATTTAAAGCAATTGTCTTGACGTATCTATGAAAAGTAGAATTCATGATTTAATTAAAGTTCTTGAATAGGGAAAAAGAAACCACGGTCATTTAACCATGCATGATATGAGCGATATTGATGCATTATGCAAACAGATTTTATTCATAGACAAGGTAAATCTACTGGATGATAAAAATATTGAACATTTAAGAAGATTTTTCAGAACACTTAATCTGCATTTTTGAAGGCAAACTTCCGACTGTTCGTAAGATGACATTATAAAGGACATGAAAGAAGCATCAGAAAAAAAATAAAAGTGTAATTTTCCAATTGCATTTATTGCATATTATCCAAGCCTGATATTCTTAAGACCGAATGAAGTACCAATTTTGACATATTTGTCGCCGGTATTGGTAGTATTATTCTTCTATTTGAGCTATAAAATCTGGATGAAAGGTGCAACCCGGTATAGCGGGACAAGCTCATAAAGCACCTTTCTTTCAGTGATTATTTGAGCCTTTAGTATTCGATTCCCTTCCTTGCACTTATTCCTTTTTCGAAAGGATGCTTTTTGCAGGTTATTTCGGAAACATAATCCGAAAGCTCCATTATTTCAGCGGGCGCATTTCTTCCTGTGAGAATGATTTCAACACCTGCAGGCTTATCTTTTAAAACATCTACGACGTCGTTTACATCAATCAAACCATTCCCCATAGCAGCCATTATCTCATCAAGTATCAATACATCACACTCGCATCTTTTAAGCACCGTTTTGACAAAACTAAATGCCTCCCGGACTTCTTCTTTAAGCTGTTCAATTTCCTTATCATTTAGAGTCCATATAAATCCCCGTTTTTTTTCAAAGCGAAACACTTTAAAGCCGGGATTAAGCTTTTCAAGAATCTTTAGCTCGCTCGTATCCTGACTCTTTAAAAACTGCACCATATATACCTTGTATCCGTTTCCCAATGCCCTAATACCAAGTCCTATTGCCGCTGTTGTCTTTCCTTTGCCGTCCCCGGTATAAACATGTATCAAACCCTTATTCATATTTTAGCCTCTCCTATTTATTAATCCTTATATATTTTAGCATAAAACCGGAGGCTAATTATTTAAAAAACTATAATTTTGAAGCAATAGTTTGGTTTGATACTTATGTGTAGTGTTTCAGTCCTTATTTTAATGGAAGTTCCTCTCCAACAAGAAACTAGAAAAATAAGTATTCGTGTTTGTGTAGGTTTCAATCTTTGTTTTAGTGGAAGTTCCTCTTCAACATGCTGATTGGAACCGCACAGAGGTTTCAACATATAGAGTTTCAATCCTTGTTTTAATGGAAGTTCCTCTTCAACCTGGTACTGGAAACATCTTTTCTGCTTCTTCTTTGTTCCGTTTCAATCCTTGTTTTAATGGAAGTTCCTCTTCAACGAAAAAGATAAGGAGATATTGAAAGCATTGCTGGACAGTTTCAATCCTTGTTTTAATGGAAGTTCCTCTTCAACCTGACCAGAAGAAGGGGGGCGGCCGTAGGATCATAGCGTTTCAATCCTTGTTTTAATGGAAGTTCCTCTTCAACCACTAAAGCGGGCCACTTGTGTTTTATCAAGTGGGGGTTTCAATCCTTGTTTTAATGGAAGTTCCTCTTCAACGGAACTGTTGTAACCAAGAGGACCATCAGCGATATTAGGGTTTCAATCCTTGTTTTAATGGAAGTTCCTCTTCAACAAGTCGTAAACCAGAAGCGAAACAATTTAAGCGTTGGAGTTTCAATCCTTGTTTTAATGGAAGTTCCTCTTCAACCGCTATCCCAAAAAGCCATTAATTCCTGGCATATTTCAGTTTCAATCCTTGTTTTAATGGAAGTTCCTCTTCAACGGTTGGACGCCATATATGCTCAAGCAAGTTTATATGTTTCAATCCTTGTTTTAATGGAAGTTCCTCTTCAACAAGCGGAGGGAGGACTACCTCCGTAAAGGTCGTAAAGTTTCAATCCTTGTTTTAATGGAAGTTCCTCTTCAACAATCAAGCCCCATGAATTCGCCAATTCTCAATCCCGGTTTCAATCCTTGTTTTAATGGAAGTTCCTCTTCAACGGTTTTAGCACTCCAGAGGATGCAATGCTGTTTGAGTTTCAATCCTTGTTTTAATGGAAGTTCCTCTTCAACAATTGCTTTCGAGAATTACGAAGGAAAAGAGGAAGACATGTTTCAATCCTTGTTTTAATGGAAGTTCCTCTTCAACAGTTTTTACATCGCTATCTTTGAAGCTATAAGCGAGGTTTCAATCCTTGTTTTAATGGAAGTTCCTCTTCAACACCTTCTCTTTCGGCTGAGGGATGCCGGAGTAAACATGTTTCAATCCTTGTTTTAATGGAAGTTCCTCTTCAACTAATGATGCAGAAAAAGAATTGTATAACAGATTAAAGTTTCAATCCTTGTTTTAATGGAAGTTCCTCTTCAACAAGAAACCAAAACACTAATTGACACATTCAACCTGAAGTTTCAATCCTTGTTTTAATGGAAGTTCCTCTTCAACTTTTTTTCTCCTACAACTGCATTCATTAGCTCATATGGTTTCAATCCTTGTTTTAATGGAAGTTCCTCTTCAACACCCTTTTTAATAATTGTGTCTTATATATATTACTGTTTCAATCCTTGTTTTAATGGAAGTTCCTCTTCAACACAGGTCTTCAGCGTATGCTTGTGAATTTCTGTTTTGTTTCAATCCTTGTTTTAATGGAAGTTCCTCTTCAACGCTGCCAGCGTTGGAGGCATAACAGCCTCCAGGTAGGTTTCAATCCTTGTTTTAATGGAAGTTCCTCTTCAACAAGATCTAGATGACACATTCTTAATCGACAGTTTTAGGAGTTTCAATCCTTGTTTTAATGGAAGTTCCTCTTCAACTAAAAGTTGAATTAGAAAGTAAGTTCGGATCAGTTAGTTTCAATCCTTGTTTCCCATAAGCCCCCTAATCCGTTTGGACAATTAGACCGAAAGCTTATATAATAAAAAAGTAAGCAAAGGGGAGAAAAAACATGGGAG
>FWPV01008509.1_pt1 | contig 17911 bp, 12 predicted proteins | sample 2228371 | NCBI WGS metagenome assembly FWPV01 (sample SAMEA103939776, study PRJEB20133) | metagenome | reverse complement strand
CAACCCTGATCCTCGCCGCTGCCCGCGCGGCCATGACCCGCACCCTCTCTCGCCGGGACTTCCTCGGCGGCTGCCGCTGGCTTCAGGCCGGCGCTTCGATCCGCCTCGACCGCCTGATGCAGCATCTGCTCGACACCGGCTACCAACCCCAGACCCTGGTCACCGAGCCCGGGCAGTTCAGCCACCGCGGCGGCATCCTCGACCTGTGGCCTCCGGCGGAGGCGTCTCCCGTGCGCCTCGAGTTCTTCGGCGATGAGATCGATTCGCTCCGCCTCTTCGACCCCTCCTCGCAGCGATCGACGGAGCCGATCCCCGGCCTGCTGATCACCCCCGCCCGTGAAGGCCTTCCTAGGCTCTACCGTGAAGCGTGGGACCAGTGGCTGCCCTCTTCCGACACCGCGCCCCAACAGCAGCGGACGGCCCTTCTCGAATGCTTCCTCCCCCTGATGAATCCGTCCTCGCCGGGGCTGGCCGAGTTCCTGCCGCCGCAGACCTTGGTCCTGTTCGAAGACCTGACGGCGTTTTCCAGCGCCGTCGAAGAGCTCGAAGAGCAGGCGGTCCACCTCCGGCGCGAGCAGATCGAAGCAGGCATCCTGCCGCCGGACTTTCCCATCCCCTACCTCCCGTGGCCCGAACTGCGAGACGCCCTGGCCGAGTTCCGCTGCCTGGACCTGGGCTTCGGCTCGGCGGAGGCTGAGCCAGAGACGGAACTGGGTGAGGCGTTTGGCGCCGGACCCCGGTTCGGCGGCCAGGTCCGCCCTCTGATCGACCATCTGGCGGACTGCCGCATGCGTCACGAGAGCGCCGTCGTCGTCAGTCGGCAGGCACCGAGGCTGGCCGAGTTGTGGGCTGAGCGAGGCCCCTCCCACGGCGTGGTGGAGAGTGTGCCCCGCGACCTCCTTCCCGGCGAGATCTGCTTCCTGCGCGGCGCGCTGTCGGAGGGCTGGGAGCTGCGTTTGGAGCACGGCGGACGCTTCCACCTGCTGACCGATGCCGAGATCTTCGGCTGGGGCCGGCCTCGGCCGCGGCCGTCTGCGCGGGTCTCCCCTCTTGCACCCGAGGCGGCTTACGCCGACCTGCGCCCGGGGGACTGGGTGGTCCATGTGGATTTCGGCATCGGGCAGTTCGGCGGGCTGGTGGAGCGCACGCTCGACGGCATCCGACGCGAGTTCCTGCTGATCGCCTACGCCGACGGCGACCAGCTCTACGTCCCGGTCCATCAAGCCGACCGCGTCACGCGCTACATCGGCGTGGACGACACGCCGCCCACCATCTCGCGCCTGGGAACTCAGGAATGGGAGCGCGTCAAGAGCCGGGCGCGCGAAGCGGCCGAGCAGGTGGCGCGCGACCTCTTGGAGCTCTACGCCCGGCGCATGGCCGTGCGCGGCCATGCCTTCTCGCCCGACACCGCGTGGCAGCGAGAGCTGGAGGCCTCCTTCCCCTACGTCGAGACCGAGGACCAGCTCCGCGCCATCGAAGCCGTGAAGGCCGACATGGAGCTCCCCCGCCCAATGGACCGGCTCATCTGCGGCGACGTCGGCTATGGCAAGACCGAGGTCGCCCTGCGCGCCGCGTTCAAAGCCGTGATGGACGGGAAGCAGGTGGCCATGCTCGTCCCCACCACCGTCCTCGCCCAGCAGCACTTCGACACCTTCCGCCAGAGGCTGGCCGCCTACCCGGTGGAAGTGGAGATGCTCTCCCGCTTCCGCACCCGCGCCGAGGCCGAGGCCATCCTGCAGCGGCTTGCCTCCGGCGAAATCGACATCGTCATCGGCACGCACCGCCTGCTGCAGCCCGACGTGGCGTTCAAGGACTTGGGGCTGCTCATCATCGACGAGGAACAGCGCTTCGGCGTGACGCACAAGGAATTCCTCAAGCAGATGCGCACCGAGGTCGACGTCCTCACCCTGACCGCCACGCCCATCCCCCGCACGCTGTACATGGCCATCACCGGCGTGCGCGACATCTCCACCATCAACACCCCGCCGGAGGATCGGCTTCCGGTGCTGACCCACATCGGCCCCTACGACCCCCGGCTGGTGCGCCAGGCCATCCTGCGCGAACTCGATCGCAACGGCCAGGTCTTCTTCGTCCACAACCGCGTGCAGACGATCGAGGCCATGCGCGCCCGCCTGCAGACCCTCGTGCCGGAGGCGCGCATCGCCGTCGCCCACGGTCAGCTGCCCGAGAAGGAGCTGGCCCGCGTGATGGAGCAGTTCAACGCCGGCGAGATCGACGTCCTGCTGAGCACGTCCATCATTGAGTCCGGCCTCGACATCCCGAACGCGAACACCCTGATCGTCGATCGCGCCGACACCTTCGGCCTGGCCCAGCTCTACCAGCTGCGCGGCCGGGTCGGGCGGGGCGCGGCGCGCGCCTACAGTTACTTCCTCCGCCACCCACGGCTGCGCCCGACGGAGGAAGCGCTCCAGCGCTTGGAGATCATCGCCGAGAACACGCAGCTCGGCGCCGGCTACTCGATCGCCATGCGCGACCTGGAGATGCGCGGCGCCGGGGACCTGCTCGGCACGCGCCAGCACGGCCACATCGCCGCCGTCGGTTTCCACCTGTACACTCGCCTCCTGGCCCAGGCAGTGCGCCGGCTTCGCGCCCGCCAGCCCGCCTCCGATGCCCTCCCCAGCGAACCCACCGAACTGCCGCCCCTGACGATCGACCTGCCCCTTCCCTGCACCCTCCCCGCCGACTACATCCCGGACCGCAATCTCCGCCTGCAGATCTACCGCCGCCTGGCGGACCTTCGCAGCGTGGCGGAGATCGAGCGGCTGCGAAGTGAGTTCAGTGACCGCTTCGGCCCTCCGCCGCAGGAAGTCGAGAACCTCCTCTACCAGCTGCGAGTGAAAGTCCTTGCCAGCCGCGCCCGCGCCGAGGGCATCGTCCTCGAGAACGGCCAGATCCTGATCGCCCTGCCGGAGGAGGCGGCCGAATGGGCCCTGCCCGAGCTGGGACCGGACATCCGACGGAGCAAGCGCGGGCTGTGGCTCAGCCGCGCCCTCAGCGCGAACTGGCAGGAACGCCTGCTCCAGGTCCTGGAATCCCTCGCGGCATGGGCCGCGGCGCAGGGGGACCATGCCTCTGCCACCGCCCAGCATGCGGGCGCGGCGCGCTAGCGTCTTGCTTGGACGGCGAATCCGACAGCCCGCGCTGCGCCGAAGGGCCGGCGTGGTTCCCCCCTGCAGTGCAGGGCATCTTGTCTCTCTTGTGTTCCCTCAGGGGCAGGCTGCGCAGCCGCCTCAGACTTCGCCGCGATAGAGCACCAGAACGGCAATGTAGGGCTCGCCCTCGACGTACTCCACGCCCACTGCCCAGGTGCGCCAGTTGTAGCGGCTTCCCGGCATCGGGTCTGGGCGGTAGAAGGTGTAGAAGTTCAGATTCGTATACTCAGCCGGCCAGCGCGGGCTGCGCTCCGTCGCGCCGGTGCGCAGGCTGTTGCAGGTCACTTCCGGCTGGTTGTCGAGCACATCCTGCAGTGGAGGCAGCACGACATCGCGGAACGCCCCGCGCAGCGGCACGTCTGCCACCTCGCCGGCGCCCCAGTCGTACTCCTCACTGCTGACGAACAGGCGAGACACCTGTTCGCGCTCGATCACGACCTCCACGTTCCACCAGCCCAGGCGCACGACCAGGCCCCGCCGCGGGCTGACGAGATCGAAGAGCGCACCGCCATCCCGGTTGCGCAGCACCTGCTGGAAGCGGTCCAGCAAGGCCGTCACCCGCGGGTCGGCGCAGAAGTCGGTCGGCGCGACGTCTTGGGTCAGGTTCCAGCTGTTCACCCATCCCTGAACCTGCGGGGTGACGATCTCCACCCAGGTGGAACTCCCCAGGAAGGTGCTGTTGCCCGTCAGGCGAATGCCCCGCTGATCCGCCTCGAGGGCGCCGACTTGGGCTCCGGCAATGCCGGCCGGCTGACGCACCGGCAGGCTACCCCCCGCCGGCACCCAGACCACGGCGTAGTCGTAGCCCATGGCCGGGCCGAAGGGAGGGGTGGCGGTCGGCGGGGGGACGGTCTCGCTGGGCTCGGGTGTGCCCGGCAGAGGAGGCAGAGTGAAAGGAACCGTGCTGCGCGTGCAGGCCGCCGCCAGTCCGCAGAGCACCAGCAGGTGCACGCTCCTGCGGGCGGCTGCGAAGAGCAGGTGAGAGCCAGGCGAGTCAGGCTTCGGCATGCGCGGTCTGCTTGAGTATATAGTATGTTCCGCGCCGATCGCCAACCTTCAGCAGAATCCCGCGGGCGACCAGATCGGCCAGGTCGCGGCGGATCGTCTCGGGGTGGACGTCGGGCGCCAGCTCCTGGAATTCGCGGTTGGTGATGCGTCCGCAGCGGTGCAGATAGTCGAGCGCCTGCTGCTGACGCTGGTTCAGGCCAACGCCTTCGGGGCGCGGCCGCGACGGCTCCGGCAGCGTGAGGCTGGGGGCAAAGAAGGTCACCCGGAAGCCGGCAGCCGTCTCTTCGAACAGCGGCCGGCGCAGCCTCCACTCCGCCGCCAGCGCAAGCACGCGGTCGATGCCGTAGCCGAGCCGCTCGATGTAGCCGAGGTCTGCCAGGACCTGGACGATGACCGGATTGCGCGAGAAGCGTGCCTCGGCGATGTTGTCCACCGTCACCGGTCCGGGCAGGCCGCCGGGGGACTGGACCTCGAGCCTGTCGGAGAACAGGAAGAGGCGGATGCCGTCCCCGCGGATGGAATAGTCGCGGTGGGCGACCGCGTTGACCACCAACTCCCGCACTGCCTCCAGCGGATACTCCAGCCTGCGGCTGGCCTGCATCCCCTCCAGGCGCACGACTTCCTTCAACTGACTGTGCAGGAAGACCTCGACGGCCTGCAGCTGCTCGGGGAGCGTTCCGCGGATGACCTGACGCACGAACGCGTCGGTGACCGTCCGCCCGGCGAAGCGCGCCGCGGTCAGATCCGCCTGGGGGAAGAATCGCTGCGGATCGCGCCCAAAGAGCAAGATGCCGGCAGCCGTTGGGACAAGCCCGCCGCCGGATCGTGCCACGCAGCCACGGCTGAGCAGCCCCTGCCATGGATCCCCGCCCGGGGCCGCAACAGCAGCCAGGTAGGCCTGCACCCGCTCCATGTCCAGGTCGTCCAGGGTGGCTCCGGCGGGCCGCTCCGACTCAAAACTGACCTCGCCTCGTTCCAGCAAGAGGCGCCGGAGACGCGGCGCCGAAAGCGGGCTCGTCACCACACCATCCCGGACCAGGTAGCGACCTTCCAGCGCGTAGACGTGCGGCAGGCCCGGAGGCACCCGCACCACCACCACTGCCCCGCCGTCGAAGTCGACCTTCTCGGGGAAGGGCAGGATCAGCGGAGGCTCCAGGGTCAGTGCTGCCTGAAGGACGGTGTCGATCGTCCGGTCGGGGTCCGCCACACCGTGAACGCGGTTGCTGCGCGGCGAGACCCCCAGGATCAGGCTGCCGCCCTGGGCGTTGGCCATGCCGGCCAGGGAGGCCGCGATGCGGCCGGCCTCGGTGCCGTCGGGAAGCCAATCGACCTGAGGCCCTTTTCCCCCGGCGAGCAGGTAGCGGACATCTCCTGCGGTGGTCACGCCCGAGCCTCCCCGGGCCTCCTGCCCGATGGGTCACGGCGATGCTGTGGGCTGTCGGCTGCGGCGGGTGACGGCGGACGCCGGCCGGCGGCGGGGCGAGGCCCTGGCCGGCTTTGGCGCCAGCGCGATCTCCAGCACCTCGTCCATGTGCTCGACGAGGCGGATGTCGAGTTTGGCGCGCGCCCTGGCCGGGATGTCGGCAAGGTCCTTCTTGTTCTGGGCCGGAAGGATGACGGTGGACAGATTGAGCCGGTAGGCAGCCAGGACCTTCTCCCGCACGCCCCCGATGGGCAGCACCCGTCCGCGCAGCGTGATCTCCCCGCTCATCCCCACCTGGCGGCGGACCGGGCGGCCGGTGAGCGCCGAGGCCAGCGCCGTCGCCATGGTGATCCCCGCGCTCGGACCGTCCTTGGGAATGGCGCCCTCGGGGATGTGGATGTGAATGTCGCGCTTCTCGAACACCTCCGAGGCCACGCCCAGGTCCTTGGCTCTCGACTTGACGTACGACAGGGCCGCCTGCCCCGACTCCTGCATCACCTCCCCCACCTGCCCGGTGATCTGCAGGTTGCCCTTGCCGTCGACCAGCAGCACTTCGACGGACATCGTCTCCCCGCCGTTCTCCGTCCAGGCCAAGCCCGTGGCCGCGCCCACCGTGTCGTCCTTCTCCGGCTGGCGCGCCGGGATCTGCGGCGGCCCGAGCAGGCGAGCCAGCGAGGCCGGCGTGATGCGCCGCGTGGCGGCGTGACCTTCGGCCTTGCGCCGCGCCACCTTGCGGCAGATCTTGCCGATCTCCCGCTCCAGGTTCCGCACCCCGGCTTCCCAGGTGTACTCGCGGATGATGGCCTTCAGCGCATCCTCCGTGAACTCGACCTCGCCCGGCGCCAGGCCGTTCTCCTCCAGTTGGCGGGGGATGAGGAAGCGGTGGGCGATGACCAGCTTCTCTTCCTCGATGTAGCCGGGGAATTCGATGACCTCCATGCGGTCGACCAGGGCCGGCGGGATCGGGCCGAGGGTGTTGGCGGTGGTGATGAACATCACCTTCGACAGGTCGTAGGGAATCTCGAGGTAGTGATCGGAGAAGGCATGGTTCTGCTCGGGGTCCAGCACCTCGAGCAGGGCGGCTGCCGGGTCGCCGCGGAAGTCGTGGCCGAGCTTGTCGATCTCGTCGAGCATGAACAGGGGATTGATCGTGCGGGCCCGGCGCATGGTCTGCAGGATGCGTCCGGGGAGAGCGCCGATGTACGTGCGGCGGTGGCCGCGGATTTCGGCTTCGTCGCGCACGCCGCCCAGCGAGACGCGCACGAACTTGCGGCCCAGCGCCTCGGCGATCGACTGGCCGAGGGAGGTCTTGCCCGTGCCGGGTGGCCCGACGAAGCACAGGATGGGCTGCCGCTGCCGCTCACGCGCCAGGCTGCGCACGGCGATGTACTCCAGGATGCGCTCCTTGGCCTTGCGCAGGCCGTGATGGCGCCGATTGAGGACGCGGGCGGCGTTGCGCACGTCGAGGTTGTCGGGCGTGGCCTCGGTCCACGGCAGCTCGATCAGCCAGTCGAGGTAGGTGCGCAGGATGCTGACCTCGGGGGACATGGGCGGCATCTGGGCCAGCCGCTGCAGTTCCTTGAGGGCGCGCGCCTGCACCTCCTCCGGCAGGGCGAGGTGGTTGATGCGCTCACGCAGCTCGGCCAGCTCCTGCTGCCACAGATCGGATTCGCCCAGCTCCGTCTGGATGGCCTTCATCTGCTCGCGCAGGTACATCTCGCGCTGCGAGCGGTCGACTTCGCTCTGGACCTGGTTGTGGATCTGGTCCTCGAGTTCCAGCACGTCGAGTTCGCGGCCGAGCAGCACGCTGATCCGCTGCAGCCGCATCACCGGGGCGAAGGTTTCGAGGATGGCCTGGCGTTCGGGGAGGGAGAGCGTCAGCGCCGAGGCCACCAGGTCCGCCAGCCAGCCGGGCTCCTCGACGTTCATGGCGTAGACGTAGGTTTCCTCGGGCAGGCTGCGGTTGAGCTGGACGCACTTCTCGAAGAGCGTCAGCACGGCGCGCATCAGCGCCAGGGTCTCCTTGCTGCGGTCGGCCTTCTCCTCGACCGGGCGGGCGCGGGCGCGCAGGTAGGGCGAGGTCTGGGTGAACTCGACGATCTCCAGGCGGCGGCGCCCTTGCGTCAGCACCGAGGTCGAGCCGTCCGGCATGCGCATCACCCGCCCGACCGCCACCTCCGTTCCCACGCGATAGAGGTCCTCCGGCAGCGGCTCCTCGACCTCGGGGTCGAGCTGGGCGATGGCGGCCATGGTTTCGCCGTTGTGCGACGCGTCCTCGATGGCGGAGAGCGTCGGCCCATGGCCGACGAACAGCGGCGTCACCATCCTGGGGAAGAGGACGACATCCCGCAGCGGCAGGACCGAGACCTCGATCAGGCCCTCGTCGTCGACCGGGGCGTCCTCGATCTCGTAGAGTTCGTCCGCCCGGCGGCCGATGGCCTCGCCGAGTTCGGACGGCAGCGTCGGCCAGCGGAACAGGAAGCCGCTCATGCCGCCTCCACCCCAAGTGCCAGCCCGACCGACTGGCTCACCTGCTCCCAGGATGCAAGGACCTCGCCAGCCACCGTCAGGCTGCCAGCGGCGACGATCACCTCCCCCGGCCTGGACTGCAGGATCGCCTGGCGCAGGGCCTCGGCCACCGGCACGATGCGCGAGACCCGCCAGCCGTAGCCGTGCGCCAGCTCGGCCAGTTCGTCGACGGTTGCGGCGCGCGGATGCTCGGCCTGGGTCAGGATCAGGCGCGAGACGCGCGGCAAGAGCTCGGCCAGCATGCCCGGGATGTCCTTGTCGGCCAGCGCGCCGAAGACGAGCGTCACCGGCTGGCCCGGGAAGTAGTCGTCCAGGGCAATGCGCAGGCGCAGCGCCGAGTCCCGGTTGTGGGCCGAGTCGACCACGACCGCCGGGGAGCGAGACAGGATCTGGAAGCGGCCGGGCCAGGAGACGGAGCGGAATCCGTTCCGAACCGCCTCCTCGTCGAGGGCAAAGCCTCGCTCGCGCACGATGTGCAGCGCGGCATAGGCCACAGCGGCGTTGACCACCTGGTGGTAGCCGAGGAGGGGGATCTCGTAGCGCGGGGGCATCCACTCCACCGCGCCCGCCGACTCGACGAAGGCGTCGACCCGTTCCTGCTCTTGCGACGACCAGATGTACAGGCTCTGCTGCTCGAGATCTCGAGGGCCAGGAGCAAACAGCCAGTCGCGCCCGACCTGGATCAGCGGCGCCCCCCTTTCGCGCGCCACCTGCTCGACCACCCGCGCCGCCTCGTGCTGCTGCGGCGCCAGCACCACGGGAATGCCGGGCTTGATGATGCCCGCCTTCTCGCGCGCGATGTCCGACAGGCTGTTGCCCAGCAGGTGCATGTGATCGTACGACAGGGAGGTGATGACCGCCACCAGAGGCGTCAGAACGTTGGTGGCGTCCAGCCGGCCGCCGAGGCCGACCTCGATGACGCCGATCTGCACGCCCCGGCGAGCGAAGTGCAGGAAGCCGAGGGCGGTGAGGAGCTCGAACATCGTCAGCCCGGGGATCCCTTCCGCCTTCGGCTTGATCTCGTCCACCAGATCGACGACGTCGGACTCGGCGATCTCCGCCCCATCGACCCGGATGCGCTCGGTCAGGCGGACCAGATGGGGCGAGGTATACAGGCCCGTGCGGTAGCCCGCCGCCCGCGATGCGGAAGCGATCAGCGCGGAGACCGAACCCTTGCCCTTGGTGCCGGCGATGTGCACCGTGGCGTACGCCTGATGCGGATCGCCGAGGCGGTGCAGCAGCTCGTGCACCCGCTGCAGGTCGAAGTGGTCGGCAGTATAGCGGTAGGTGCGCTCGAGGCTGTAGTCGACGAAGCTGTAGAGGTAGTCCAGCGCCTGCGCATATCGCGGATGATCCATGGCGCGAGCATTGTAATCGCCGCTCCCCAAAGAGACAAGGCCGCGGGCGCCCAGGGACCCTCAGGAACGAGCCGTGAGGCCATCGGCTGCCCCTCCCGCCCAGCCGCGGAACAAGCCTCGGCTCGGCGATGACGAAAGTGCTGGCGCTTCGTGGATCGCGCGGGGGAATCGCCGCCGAGCACGGGGCCTGTCGCGCGTGAGGCTCTGGCTGGATGACCGGCGGATCCGTGGGGGCCATCGGAGCCGAGGGATCCGTCCTTGCCGGGCGCGTGAATTCGCGCTATCATGTCCGCCCATGGGGGCAAGGCGCCGCTGAAGGGAGGTGATATCGACCACCGACTCCATCACCGCCGTTCCCGTCTCTCGCACGATCCGGTTTCGCCAGATCATCTCGAGGAGGAAGAAGGATCATGCCCAAGCACAGCCTGTTCCTAGGACTTAGCCTGCTTGTCATCGGCGCGATGCTCGCCGCCTGCGGAGGTGCGACGCCGACCGCAGCGCCGACGGAGGTCCCGCCCACCCCGGTTCCGCCCACTGCCACCCCTGAGCCGACGCCGATCCCCTGGGGAACGGAAACCAACCCGATCAAGTGGGTGTTCGTGCCCTCGGGCGAGCTTGAGCGCGTCTCGGCCGGCGCGCAGGCCGTGGCCGATCTGATCTATCAGCAGACCGGCCTGGTCATCGAGACCTTCGTCGCCACCGACTACACTGCCGCCATCGAGGCGATGTGTGCGGAGCCGCCGCAGGCTCAGATGAGCTCGCTGGCGACCTTCGCCTACATCGTCGCCGCAGACCGCGGCTGCGCCGAGGCCGAACTCGTGTCCGTGCGCCGCGGCAGCACCACCTACACCGGCCAGATCATCGCCCGCACCGATGCCGGCATCGAGACCTTGGCCGACCTCGCGGGCAAGACCTTCTGCGGCGTTGACGAGACCAGCACGAGCGGCTGGATCATCCCCAGCATCATGATCCGCGCCGCCGGCCTCGATCCCGAGACCGACATGACGGTGACCTTCGCGGGGTCGCATGACGCCGTCGTGGCCGCCGTCTACGCCGGCGACTGCCAGGCCGGAGCCACCTACGTCGATGCTCGCACACGGATCGAAACCGACCATCCCGACGTGATGGAGGTCATCAAGCAGGTTGAGGTCTCGATCGGTATCCCCAACGACGGCGTACAGTACTCGCCGGTTCTGCCGCGCGAGATCCGCGATCAGATCAACAACGCCCTGCTGGCCATCGCCCAGACCGAGGAAGGGAAGGCCGCCCTCGACACCGCCTATCAATGGGGCGGTCTCGAACTTCACGACGACACCTTCTACGATCCCTTCCGCCAGCTGCTGGATGCGGCTGGCATCGCACCCTCCGAGCTCCAGTAGCACGGGAGAAAGTCGCAGGGTCAACTCGCAGGACAGTATGGGGGGACCCAGCCGGTCCCCCCTTTCCATCGAGGAGCCGTACGCATGCTGCAGGTGCGTCACCTGACCAAGGTCTATGACGACGGCACCGTCGCCCTGAACGACGTCAGCTTCGAGGTGCCGGATGGCGAATTCCTGGTGATCATTGGCCTGAGCGGATCGGGCAAGTCGACGCTGCTGCGCTGCATCAACCGCCTGATCGATCCCACCGAGGGCGAGATCCTGTGGGACGGCGTAGACCTGGCGAAGCTGAAAGGCAAGGATCTCCGCAAGGTGCGGCGCCACATCGGTATGGTCTTCCAGCAGTTCAACCTGGTGAAGCGCTCCAAAGTGATGACGAATGTGCTGGCGGGCCGCTTGGGCTACACCCCTACTTGGCGCAGCGTGACCGGGCGCTTCTCTGCGGAGGATCTGGAGCGAGCCCACCAGGCCATGCGCCGCCTCGGCATTGCCGATCAGGCACACAAGCGCGCCGACGAACTGAGTGGGGGGCAGCAGCAGCGGGTGGGCATCGCCCGCGCTCTGATGCAGGAGCCGAAGATGATCCTGGCCGATGAGCCGGTCGCCAGCCTGGACCCGGTCTTGGCCCACTCGATCCTGCAGCACCTCGAGCGCCTCAACCGTGAAGACCGGATCACCATCCTGTGCAGCCTGCACTACCTGGACTTGGTGCAGCGCTACGCCACCCAGGTGATCGGCCTGCGCCAAGGTCGGCTGGTCTACCGCGGCACGCGCGCCGACATCCTGCGCATGACCGATCGCGAGTTCAAGGAGATCTACGGCGAGGAGGCTGAGCGCATCGGCGGATTGACGGGGGAGATGCAGACCGCAGGAGGTGCCGCATGACGGCCCGCCGCCCCCTTCACGAAGACCTCAAGCCGCCGCTAGTGCCTCCGGCTCTGGCCGCATTCCTCTCGCTGCTGCTGCCTGGGCTGGGGCATGTTCTGATTCGCTCGTACCGCCGCGGGCTGCTGCTGTTCTTCAGCCTGTCCACTATCGTCGGGCTGCTGGTGTGGCGCATCGCCCTGGTGGGCAGGCGGGAGGTCGAGCCGCTGGCGAAGGCGATCAAGGCCTTCCAACTCAAGCCGGTCCTGCTCGGGGTGGCGGCTGCGGTCGTGGTGCTCTACTTGTGGATCGCTGCCGACGCGCTGATCGCCGGCACGCGGCGCAGCCGCGGCGCCGGCCTGGTGCTGTGGACGGCTGTCCTTCTCGTCTACTTCGCCCTCGGCTGGCAGATCGGTGATATTAACCTCGTGACCCTGATCACCGAGAGCAGGGATGCCGCCCCCCTCATCCTGCGCATCGCCTGGCCATGGGACCGGGCCATTTATCGCGAGCCAAAGCATCTGGTAGGGACGGCCGAGATCCAGATTCCCTGCACCGGCATGCCTCCCGCCCCGCCAGAAGAAATCGAGGGCCAGCCCTATCTGCGCGCCGAGCCCACTTGCGGCAACCTCTCGGTCCAGGGCGGGGAACCCGGCACCCGGCTGACGGTGACCGGCCGCAACTTCGCCGCGACAACGCGCACCGAGATCTGGTGGCGCGACGACATGGGAAACGAGTTCCGCCAGCGCCAGGCCGGCGAATACCTGGCCGTCACCACCGACGAGCAAGGCTCATTCCAGGTCGAGGTTGTCATCCCCTACCGCACCATCCCGCCGAGCGAGGCCAGGCCGTTCTCCATCTGGACGCTCGAGGCGCGTCAGCTCGAGGCGTTCGGGGAGCCGCAGCTGAGCCAAGAGTTCCTTCTCGCCATCGAGAAGATGGTCGAGACCATCTTCCTGGGGATGATGGCCACGTTCTTCGGTATCGTGCTCTCGATCCCGGTGAGTTTCCTGGCCGCCCGCAACCTGATGTCGGCCTCGTGGCTGACGTTGACCGTCTACTACGGGGTCCGCACGTTCCTCAACATCGTGCGCTCCATCGAGCCGCTGATCTGGGCGGTGATCGCCATCATCGTCGTCGGCCTGGGCCCGTTCGCCGGCATCGTCGCCCTGACCGTGCACAGCATCGCCGCCCTGGGCAAGCTGTACTCCGAGGCCATCGAGTCGATCGATCCCGGGCCGATCGAGGCCATCCATGCCACGGGTGCCAACTGGCTCCAGACGGTGGTCTACGGGGTCGTGCCGCAGGTGATCCCGCCGTTCGTCTCGTTCACCATCTACCGCTGGGACATCAACGTGCGCATGTCCACAGTCATCGGGCTGGTGGGCGGCGGCGGCATCGGCTACCTGCTCATCCAGTGGATTCACCTTCTGGACTACAAGGCCGCAGGCATTGCCGTGTGGTTCATCACCATCACCGTGGCCGTGCTCGATTTCGTCAGTTCGGAGATCCGGCAGCGGTTTGTCTAGACGCCTGTGCTGGACAGCCGGCTGCTCGAGACGTATCGTCGGTCTGAGCTCACGGGAGGAGGGTGAAGATGTCCCAGAAAGGCTTCAACACACTGACCCTGGTGCTGATCCCGGTGGCGTTGGCCATCAACGTGGCGGTCGGGCAGCTCGTGCTCGCCATCAAGGTGCCACTCTACCTGGACTCGATTGGGACCGTGCTCGTGGGCGTCCTGGCCGGACCATGGGCGGGGGCCGTCACCGGCTTCCTGGCCAACGTGATCTGGACGGCCACCGGCTGGTTCCCGCAGGCCATCGCTTGGGCGGGCGTCGCCGCGGTCATCGGCGCCATGGCGGGGGCCTTCGGCCGGGCCGCCTGGCTTCACCAGTGGTGGAAGGCCATCCTGGCCGGCCTGATCACGGGCATTGTGGCGGCCATCCTGTCGGCTCCCATCGCAGCCTACGTGTTCGGCGGGGTGACGGGCAGCGGGACCGATATCCTTGTGGCTGCCTTCCGCACCGTCGGCCTCGACGCCCTCGGCGCCAACATGGCCCAGGGTGTGGTCTCCGACCCCATCGACAAGATGGCGACCTACCTGATCGTGTTCCTGGTGCTGCGTGCCCTGCCAGGCCGCTTCCTGGCTCGCTTCGGCAACTTGCCGCCCAAGGGCTAGCGCAGCCCGCCGGGATGGGGCATCCGAAGGGCCCACAGACTGCGGGGCCTCGCGCCGCGTGAAGAACGCGAGGCCCCGATTCGCACGCTCTCGCAGCCCACCATGTCCGCCAGCCTGTACCTACCCCGTGCCTCGGGGGTGCACGCCCTCAACCCGGTGACCAAGCTCCTCCTGGCGCTGGCGGCCGTCGTGGGCGCTGCGACGCTGCCCACCCTGCCGAGCGTGCTGGCGCTGTTTGCCCTGGGCCTGGTCCCCCTGGCGGCGTGCGCACGCCTGCTGCGCCCCTTCTTGCGAACCTGTTTCCGCGTCATCTGGCCCTTCATGATCTCCCTCTTTCCCATCCAGGGGTTCTTCAATCCCGGGGCCACGGTCCTGTTCACACTCGGGCCGTTCAGCCTCAAGGCGGAGGGCCTGCGGACCGCAGCCCTGCTCACCTCGCGCCTCCTGGTTGGACTCGGCGCGGCCACCCTCCTCCTCCTCACCACCCGTCCGGACACGCTCATGCTGGCCCTGGCCCAGCGCGGTCTGCCCGGGCAGGTCTCCTACATCGTGGTGACCGCGCTGCAGATCATCCCCGGCTTCCAGGCACGGGCACGGTCCATCCTCGACGCGCAGCGCTCACGCGGCCTGGAGACCGAGGGTGGCCTGTCGCGGCGGGTGCGCGCACTCCTTCCCCTTGTGGCGCCCCTGATCTTGAGCAGCCTGATGGAACTCGAGGAGCGCGCCATGGCGCTCGAAGCGCGCGCCTTCAACCGCAGCGGCCCGAAGACCAGCCTGCACGAAATCCCCGATTCCGCCCTTCAGCGCGTCACGCGCTGGCTGCTGCTGCTCCTGATGGCCCTGCTTCTCACCCTGCGCGTGCGGTCTGCCCTTTGGCCATGATCTCGCTGCGCGGTCTGTCCTTCACCTATGCCGGCACGAACCGCCCTGCCCTCGAGGACATCCATCTGGACGTGCCCAGGGGACAGCTGTGTGCCGTCATTGGGGCCAACGGCGCGGGCAAATCCACCTTGTGCTACGTGCTCACCGGCTTCGTCCCGCACTTCTTCCGCGGCACGTTGACGGGTGAGGTGTTCGTGGCCGGCCATGACGTCCCCGGCACGCCCTTGGCGGATCTGGCCGGCGAGGCGGGGCTCGTCTTCCAGAACCCATTCAACCAGATCACGGGGGCCCGCTTCAGCGTGCTGGAGGAGGTCGCCTTTGGCCTGGAGAACCTCGGCGTCCCCCGCCGCGAGATACTGGACCGCTGCCGCGAGGCCCTCGCCCTCACCGGCCTGGAGGACCTGGCCGAGCGCTCCCCGTTCGAACTCTCCGGAGGACAGCAGCAGCGCCTGGCGATTGCCTCGATGCTGGCCATGAGGCCTCAGGTGCTCGTGCTCGATGAGCCCACCTCGCAGCTCGACCCGGCGGGCACCGAATCCATCTTCGCCCATCTGGAGCGCCTGGCCTCCTCTGGCGAAATGACCATCGTCCTCACTGAGCACAAGCTCGACTGGGTGGCCGCGTTTGCGCCGCGCGTCGTGCTGCTCTCCGGCGGCCGCATCGTCGCCGACGGCAGCCCCCGGCAGGTGCTGGCGTCGGACCTGCTGGAGGCGAGCGGCCTGCTGCCCACGCGCTGCACGCGCGCCGCGCGTCGCCTCCGCTCGCTTGGTCTGGCTCCCAGCGATCGGCCTCTGCCCGTGACCGTCGAGCAGACACTGGAGTACCTGCAGTGAGAGTCGAGATCGTCGGCCTGAGCTTCCGCTATCCGTCGGGGGTGCTCGCCCTCGACGGCATCGATCTGGCGATCGAGTCGGGTGAGGCGGTGGCCATCGTGGGCGAGAACGGTGCCGGCAAGACGACGCTGGCGCGTCACCTCAACGGCCTGCTGCGCCCGCAGTCGGGAACCATCCGCATCGGCGATTGGGACACCCGCGACAAGACCGTCGCCCAACTCGCCCGGCGCGTCGGCTACGTCTTCCAGAACCCCGACGACCAGCTCTTCGCCCGCACCGTTCGCGACGAGGTCGCCTTCGGCCCCAAGAACCTGGGGTTGAGCGGAGCGGACCTCGAGCAGGCGGTTGCCTGGGCCGTGGATACCTGCCGGCTGACGGGCGCCGCCGCCCAGAATCCGTACGACCTCGCGGCCCAGGAACGCAAGTTCGTCGCGGTCGCGGCCACGCTGGCGATGCGAACGCCCATCGTCATCCTCGACGAACCCACCACCGGTCTGGACGCGAGCGGGCTGGTGCGGCTTGCTGAGATCGTGAACGGCCTCAAGGCGCGCCGCGTCACGCTGCTCACGATCAGCCATGACCTCGACTTCTGCGCCGAGCACTTCTCCCGCACCGTGGTCCTGTCGCGCGGCCGCGTTCTCGCCGATGGCCCAACCGGCACGGTCATGCGGCAGGCCGAGACGCTGCGTTCAGCCCAGGTCCGCCCGCCGCAGTTGATCCGCCTGGCGGTCGGATTGGGAATGCTGCAGACGCCATGCACGGTGGAGGAGTTTACGGCCGCCTACGCCGAGCACATTGCGCTGAGGAGCAAAGGACCATGCTCATCGTCTTCGGCGACCTGATCGCCGACTTCACCCTGCGCATCCCCTCCTTCCCCATCGGCGCCGGCAGCCTGCTGCGCGTCACCCACCTCGACCTCGGGCCGGGCGGCGCCACGAACACCGCCATCACCGCTGCTCGCTTGGGCGTGCCCGTCGCCTGTCTGGGCGAAGTCGGGGACGATCGATTCGGCACGATCGTCCTCGATGGGCTGCGCGCCGAAGGAATCGACGTGGCCGACGTGATCGTCACGCGCGGCGGCGAGACGCCTCTGGCAGGGGTCGTCGTGGATCAGCAGGGTGAACCGGCTTACCTGGGCTACCCCGGCCGCCAGGTCATCCGCGCCCTCCCGGATGGCTGGCGGGACCGCCTGCGCAGCGCCACGGCCTTCTTCGCCGACGGTTGGGCCGACCACGAGGATGTGCCATCGCTGATCCTGGAGGCGATGCGCGTTGCCGCCGAGGCCGGGGTGCCGCGCTTCTTCGACCCCGGCCCCGGCAACCCGGTCTACGACCGCAGCTGGCATCTGGATGCCTGCCGCATGTCGTCTGTCGTGCTCGCAACCGAGGCCGAGGCCTCCAGCCTCACCAACGAGAGCGATCCCATCGTCTCGGCGCGGCGGCTGCTGGGCTCGGGGCCCGAGATGGTGGTCATCAAGCGCGGCCCGGCAGGCTGCCTGCTGCTGCGCGGCGACGAGGTCCACATCGCCCCCGGGCTCCCCGTCGAGGCACGCGACACCACAGGCGCCGGAGACAGCCTCGACGCGGCGGTCATCTACGGCTACCTCAAGGACCTGCCGCTGGACGCCCTGGGCGCCCTGGCCAACGCAACCGGTGCGGCCAAGGTCCGCAAGCTCGGGACCGGCGCAGCCATGCCCACCCTGCAGGAGATCCGCGAGATGCTGCGGCGCTTCTCCCCCTCCCATGCCCATCTCCTGGTGGGCCCCTCCTGGGGAGAGTGTTGAAGAAGGCTCCCGGACCTTCGCGATCTCACGGTTGGAACAGCATCGGACAGAGCCCATGAACGCCTGAGCGCATGCACCGTCCGATTGGCGCACAGCCTTCCCTGTTCGAGCCGGACCCCTTCGCCTTCTTTGGGTGGCCGCTGCCAAGGTCCGGGCGGCAAAGCGACAGAGCACCCCCTCAGGCGTGGGTGGCGCGCTGCGGTGCTGTGTCTGCGTCGACTGACGGAGTGCGTGGCGAGCGTGCAGTCATCCCAGCGTCGTTCCGTTGGCCGCTGTTGTATACTCCTCCCGCAGACCAAGCAGCATCTGCCGAGAGCGGAGGCCGTATGCCCAAACGCTTCGTCCTTGTTGCGGGAAACATCGGGGCCGGCAAGACGTCGCTGACCGAACGCCTGGGCGAACGCCTGGGCTGGCAGACGGCCTACGAATCTGTCGCCGACAACCCCTACCTGGCGGACTTCTACGCCGACATGCGCGCCTGGGCCTTCCACCTCCAGGTC
>FWPV01008508.1_pt1 | contig 17912 bp, 15 predicted proteins | sample 2228371 | NCBI WGS metagenome assembly FWPV01 (sample SAMEA103939776, study PRJEB20133) | metagenome | reverse complement strand
ATTTTTCCGGGAGTTTGCCCGTCATAAAGGTATCGAAATCGTCCTCAAAAGAGGATGACAAGCCTGATTTCAGTGGTTTTTCAACAGCCTGCTAGTTTTCATGGGCCTTTATCCTCCTGGCTAAAAAAATCGACACTCCATGCTAAAAAGATTAACCCCCCTAGCCCCCTCTGGGTTACATCAGAAATGTTTACCAAAAGTTTACCATTTATCTTCTCTAATGCCTTTTTCTTGCCTATTCCTTATAATGTTTATGCACCTTAAAATCAACCTATTTCAGTAAGTTATGGTTTTGTGGGCAAAAAATGAAAAACCCCTGACCTGAATGGGGTTCAGGGGGTCGGAGGTTCAAATCCTCTCGTCCCGACCATAATTAATCAAAAAATAAGGCAGGTTACCGATAGATCAGCGGACCTGCCTTTCTTATTTTGTTGGGGACGTGCATATGACATACGCGAATTTGGCAAAGCCCCGGTTAGCCTATTTTGTTAGTTGTGTATGTCAAGTTCTGCAAATTGGTTTAGGCATACGGTTTTTAATACTCCCGAAGAAGCCGGGTAGAGCCGCGGAGGGCCGCCGAGAATGGGCCTCAAATTGCTCGTCGGAGGCGGCCCGGAGCGGCTAGTGCAACGCCTCGGAAATACCAAAAACCTGTATGCCTAAACCAATTTGCAGAACTTGACGTGCACAACTCAGGGGCAGGTTTGACGGCCTAGTTCCTCTGGGGAGGCCTCCGGTTCCATGATCTGGGAGGGAGGCAGGACCACGGCCCGCTCCTGGACATTGAGTTCCTGGATATTTCAGGGCCAGGAGTAGGTGAGGAGGGCCGCCCGCGCCGTGGGGAGAGTTCCAGGGTGGCCCCCCGTTCTGGCGAGTGGAAAAATCCATGAACCTGCGGGCCAAAGGGGGATATCCTTCCGGCGCTCCCGGGGGCGGCAGGCAAATCTGTACAGGGTTTGAGCCTCAGCAGCGGGGGGAGAATTGCGCAGCGGAATGGCGGGGCAAAGCCGGAAGCCATCTCGGAGCCGCCCACGCCAGCCGGATAGCGGGGGCAGCGATTCCCAGGGATTCCCGGCTCGCTCCATAGCATCAAACGTTACGCGCCGATACGCTCCGGGCAATATGAATGGTCGCCATTTATCTCCCAAAGCGCCGCAATCTGAGGGAGTTGGTCACCACGCTCACCGAGCTTAGGCCCATGGCCGCGGCGGCCACCGCCGGGGAGAGCAGGCCGAAAGCGGCCAGGGGGATGGCTACCACGTTGTAGATGAAGGCCCAGAAGAGATTCTGTCGGATGGTGCGCATCATGCGCCGGGAGAGGAGAATGGCTTGGGGGATGAGTCTGAGGTCATCCCGGATGAGGGTGAGGTCGGCGGCCTCCAGGGCCACGTCGGCCCCGGTGCCCAGGGCTATGCCCACGTCGGCTTGGGCAAGGGCGGGCGCGTCATTGATGCCGTCCCCCACCATGGCCACCACCTCCCCCTTTGCCTGGAGCTCCGCGATTGCCCGGCTCTTTTCAGCGGGCAGCACGTTGGCTATGACCCGTCGGATGGAAACCTGATCGGCCACCGCCTGGGCCGCAAGTTTGCTGTCGCCGGAAAGCAGATGGATGCGCAGACCCATCTCCCGGAGCGCCTCCACCGTTTCCCGGGCCTGGGGTTTGATGGTGTCGGCGACGGCGATGAGGCCCTGGGGAAAGCCGTCCACCGCCAGGAAGACCGCGGTCTTGCCGAAGGCGGCCAACTGCTCCTGGTAGCGGGCCAGGTCAAGGTGGGGCACCCCGGAGCGGATCATGAAGGTCAGGTTGCCCAACAGGACCTCCTGGCCTTGAATGGTGGCCTTGACCCCCAGCCCCGGAACCGCCTGGAATCCAGTCACCGGGAGGAGCCGAAGCTTCTTCTGTTGGGCCGCCTGATAGATGGCCGCCGCCAGAGGATGTTCGGATTTTTCCTCCAAGGAGGCGGCATACGTCAGGACCTGGACCTCCTTCCAACCGTTCCAGGCCCAGATGTCGGTAACCTGGGGCTTCCCCAATGTGAGGGTGCCGGTCTTGTCAAAGACCACAGTGGTAAGGCGATAGGCCCGCTCCAGGGGTTCTCCACCGCGGATGAGGATGCCCAACTCGGCGCCGCGGCCGGAGCCCACCATAATGGCGGTGGGAGTGGCCAGGCCCATGGCGCAGGGGCAAGCGATGATGAGCACAGCCACGGCGTTGATCATGGCCTGGGCCAGGGATGTGGGCTGGGCGAGGAACAGCCAGCCTGAAAAGGTGAGGGCGGCGATGACCATCACCACGGGCACAAAAATCCCCGCCACCCGGTCGGCCAGCCGCTCGATGGGCGCCTTGCTGCTCTGGGCTTCATCCACCAGGCGGATGATCTGGGAGAGCACCGTGGCCTCTCCCACCCGGGTGGCCCGGTACACCAAGTGGCCATCCTGATTGATGGTCGCGGCCCAGACCTCTGAGCCTGGCTCCTTGGCCACCGGCAGGCTTTCGCCGGTGAGCATGGACTCATCCACGCTGCTGGCGCCCTCCACCACTTGTCCGTCCACCGGCAGCCGTTCCCCGGGCCGGACCACCACCAAGTCGCCCACGGCCACCATTTCCACCGGAATTTTCGCCTCCTGGCCGTCTCTGAGAACCGTGGCCAGCGGCGGGGCCATGGCAAAGAGCCGCCGGATGGCCTGGCTGGCCCGCCCTCGGGATAAGGCTTCCAGCCAGCGGCCCAAGAGGATGATGGTGATAATCATGGCGGTGGTGTCGTAATAGACCGCCGGTACCTGGCCTGATCCTATGGCCGGGGTAACGGCAAAGGTCACCCGGGCCGAATACACATACGCTGCGGTGGTGCCCAGGGTAACCAGAGTGTCCATATTGGCCGCCAAGTGGCGAGCTGCCTTGAGGGCTCCTTTAAGGAAAGGCCAGCCGCAAACCAGCAATACCGGGGTGGCAAAGAAAAACTGCAGCTGTTGGTTTTGCAGGGGAGTCAGCCTGAGAAGGGCGGCAATGGAGGGCACCATCGCGGCCAGGAACACCGGCAGGCTAAGGGCCAAGGCCCATAGAAAGCGGCGGCGGAATAACCGGGTTTCCAACTCCGGGTCCAAGGCTGGCCGGGCGGAGCCGCGGAAGAGGCCTTCCACCTGATACCCGGCTTGGATCACCGCCTGTTTCAGGGCCTCCAGACCCGCCTGTTGAGGGTCATACGCCACTTTGGCCTGCCGGGTGGCCAGGTTCACTTGGACCTGAATCACTCCAGGAACGGAACTCAAGGCCTTCCCAACCCGGGCAACGCAAGCGGCGCAATGCAGCCCGCCGAGGGCTATGGTCACTTCAGCCTGTCCTGGAGTCATGGCGCCATCCTTAGGAGATTTTGACAAGTTCTCAAACTATTTTACCCTGTTATCAGGGAAGCTGAGAAGAAAAACCATCGGAAAAAATTTCTCTTCCGCACGTCGCCCAAAGGTGCCAGCCCGGTGGCAGCGCGATCCGTGTCTTGCCCATAAGTCTGAGGTTTGTTAGTATTACGACCATTGACCATGATCGGGCTCAAGATCAGGTCGCAGCCTTGGCGCCGGTGGCGGCCTCTTTTTCCCCTTTTCCCGGCGGCGCCTGCAGAGGTATAAAACCCTGAGCGGTAAGTTGGCGGCCGTGAGGCGCGGCGAAAAACCTTTCTCACAGCTTTAACCTTTGGATATGAAGCGATTCCGGAAATGGACGTTGAGCAAGCAGGCGAGCCAGGCGGTCTTAATTCTGCCGCTTTTGGCAGTGGGCCTGCTGGTTTGGTGGGGGTGGAGCCGGTTGGATCGGGAGGAACCCAGCCTCAAGGGACCCGAGCAGCTCAACCTGCTGGGCCAGAAAACCTCGTTTCAAATTCAAGCGGGGGATATTTCCAGTGGCTTACGCGAACTCAAGGTGAGTTTGTTCCAGGAAGGCCGGGAACGGGTTCTGCTGAGCCGCACTTTTCCTCCGGAGGGGGAAGCGGGCAAGGAAGTGGAGGTCACCGTCACCGTGGAGCCCAAGGCCCTGGGCCTCAAGGAGGGTCGGGCGACTCTTCAGGCCACGGCCTGGGATCGCTCCTGGCGGCAAGGATTCAGAGGCCGCAGCACCACCTGGAGCAAGGAGGTGGTGGTGGACCTGGTTCCGGTGCACCTGACCTTTGTGGGTGTCAACCATCTTCTCCATTATGGGGGCACTGGAATTATCCTTTACCAGCTGAACAAGGAGGTGAAGGAAAGCGGGGTTCTGGTGGACGGGCGGTTTTTTGCCGGCTACCCTTTGCCCCAGGGGGAGAAGAATGAGTATCTGGTCTTCTTTCCGGTGCCCTTGGAGCCGAAGACCCCGTTTTCGGTGGAACTGGTGGCCCGCCCTTCTCTGGGGGAGGAGGTGAAGCGCCTGGTGCCCCAGAAGCTCAAGCCCCGGAAGTGGCGCCATGACAACATGAACCTTTCTGAGTCTTTTTTGCGCCAAGTGGCGGCTACGTTTGGGCTAACCACTGCCGACCCTCTCCAGGGCTTCCTGACCGTAAACCGGGAAATGCGCCAGGCCAATCATAACCGGATACGGGAGGTCTGCCGCCAAAGCCAGCCCCGGCCTTTGTGGTCCGGGGTCTTCCAGCGCTATCTGGGGAAGCCCATGGCCCGCTTCGGTGACAAACGCACTTACATTTTCCAAGGCAAGGCGGTGGATCACCAGACCCACTTGGGGGAGGACCTTGCTTCCCTGGAGCGGAGCCCTGTGCCCGCCAGCGCCGCCGGGGTGGTGGTTCTGGCCGAACCCCTGGGCATTTACGGCCAAACCGTGATTGTGGATCACGGCCTGGGGATTTTTTCCATGTACAGTCATCTCAGCCAGATGGAGGTGAAGACGGGCGACAAGGTGGAACGGGGAGGAAGGTTGGGGCTTACGGGGGCCACCGGGTTGGCAGGAGGTGATCATCTGCACTATTCCATCATGGTGCAGGGGGAGTTTGTGGATCCTCTGGAGTGGTGGGATCCCCACTGGCACAAGGATCAGGTCCAGGGAATGATGGCGAAAAAGGCCGCGGCCGCAGCTCCGCCGGCGGAAGCCGCGAAGAAGGGCCAGTCCAAAGCCGGGAAGGGTAAAAAGAAAAAAGGCCGACAACCCTAACAAGTGGGCCGGGAGTAAAGGGACGTTCCCACTGCTCCCCGCCGTTCGGCTCCCCAGGGGGAAGGAGTTTCCCGGGCCTGAGGGCGCCGGACCGGGAAGGCGAGGCGCTCGACCATGAAAACGAAATTGCCGCCCATGATCAAAATCAATCCGCAAAATCCTCAGGAGCGTCTGCTCCGCCAAGTGGTGGACGTCCTCACCGGCGGCGGCCTCATCGGCTATCCCACCGATACCGGCTATGCGTTGGGCTGCGATCTTTACAACCTCAAGGGCATCGCCAAACTCTATCAGATCAAGCGGCGGCCCTTGAGCAAGCCCTTCAGCTTTATCTGCGCCGACCTGAAAAATATCAGCGAATACGCCCAGGTGGGCAATTTCGCCTACAAGACCATGAAACGCCTGCTCCCCGGCCCCTATACCTTCATCCTGGAGGCCTCCCGCCAGGTGCCCAAGATTCTCCAGACCCGGCGCAACACGGTGGGCATCCGGGTTCCCAACCACCCCATTTGCTTGGCTTTGGTGCGTATGCTGGGCCACCCTATCATCTCCACGGGGGCCAATTTGGCGGGCAGCCTGGCGGAGCCGGATCCGTATGAGGTGGCCGAGATGTTCAAGGGTCATCTGGAGCTGGTCATTGATGCCGGCGTCATTCCGCCGCGACCCTCCAGCGTGGTGTCCCTCATTGACGACGTGCCGGAGGTCATCCGGGAAGGGCAGGGGGATATCAGCATGTTCCTCTAGTGGAAGTGGCGGACAGAGGGTGGGACAAGCACAAATAAACGGGGAGGCAGGCCATTATGGCCTGCCTCCCCGGCGGTTTGTGAAGGGGGCTCAAGGGGCAGCTTCCCGGCCCCCCGCATTTCATCGGCTATCGGAACCAGGGGGGCAGCAAAGCAGGTTCGGGGAAGGGGGAGAAAAAGGCGGCATATTCCTCCAGCCGCTCTTCCGCCTCCCTGCCCAAGAGAAAACTAAAAAGGGACAAACGCTTTTTTTCGGGAAAGACCGGCTCCACCTTGCCTTTGATGCCTCCCAGACGGCCGGCCAGCTCCAAGGCGTCTTCAAAGTTGCCCAATTCATCCACCAAACCGTTCTTTTTGGCCTCCTCACCGGTGAAGACACTGCCGTTGGCCAGGGGTCCCATCTTTTCCAGGGGAATCTTGCGGTTGGTGGCCACGTCGTTGATGAACTGCTGGTGGATGCCGTCCAGCAGGCCCTGCAAAACGGCCCGCTCCTCCGAGGTCATGGGCCGAAACGGCGAACCCAGGTCCTTCAGGTCGCCTGCCTTCAGGGAATAAAAATCCACCCCCAGTTTTTTGGTGAGTTGCTCCACATTGGTGAGCTTCATGATGACGCCGATGCTGCCCACCGCAGTGCCGGGGTTGGCCATGATCACGTCGCTGGCGCAGGCGATGTAGTAGCCCCCGGAGGCGGCGATGGTTTCCAGGGAGGCCACCACCCGCTTCTTCTTTCTCACCTTCAGGATTTCCCGCATGATCTCCTGTGAGGGACCCACCGCGCCGCCGGGGGAATTGATGCGCACCAGGATGGCCTTGATGCGGTCATCCTCGCTCAGGCGCCGAAGCTCCTTCAAGGTGGGGCGGGAGCGGGTGATGAGGCCGGAGATTTCCACCACACCCACCTTGGGTTTTTGCGCCCAGAGGCCCTCCTTTCCCCACCACTTCAAGGTGGCGAGCGCCAGTCCGATAAAGAAGATCAGGATAAAAGCCACGATGAGGAATGAGGAGAGCAAGGGATGGCGCTTCATGCCAGTTCCACCTATTTCTGCTCCTGCTTGCGAGCTTCACTTTCCCCCAGGGATTCCCGCAGCAGGTCCCCCAGGCTGGTGGTGGCCTCCTGGGAACCCTTCAGGTAATCCCGATAATTGCGCTGCTCCTCCTCGGTTTCCAGGCGGCGGATGCTCAAGCCGATGCGCCGTTCCTGGGGGGAGCTGTGGATGACCTTGGCCCGGATGACGTCCCCCACCTTGAGGGCCGCCATTTTTTCCTTATCGCGGCTCAGCTCCGAGATATGCACCAGCCCCTCAATGCCGTCATCAATTTCCACAAACAGGCCGAAATCCGTGATGTTGGTGATGGGCCCGGAAACCACGGAGTTCACCGGGAACCGCTGGTCGATGGTTTCCCACGGGTTGGCGTTGAGCTCCTTGATGCTCAGGGAGAAGCGCTCATTTTCCTTGTCAATGGAGAGCACCTTGGCCTGGACGGTCTGCCCCTTCTTGAAGATCTCCGAAGGATGCTTGAAGCGCTTCGTCCAGGAGATGTCGGAGATGTGCACCAGGCCGTCGATGCCTTCGTCAATGCCGATAAAGATGCCAAAGTCGGTAATGTTTTTGATCTTTCCTTCGATGACCGAGCCCACCGGGTATTTTTCGCCGATGACCTCCCAGGGGTTGGGCTCCACCTGCCGGAGGCTGAGGGAGATGCGCTTGCGGCTGGGTTCCACCTCCAGGATCTTCACTTCCACCACGTCGCCCGGGCTGAGCACCTGGGAGGGATGGCGGACCTTGCGGGTCCAGGACATCTCGGAGATGTGCACCAGGCCCTCCACCCCGGGTTCCAGTTCAATGAAGGCGCCGTAGTCGGTGAGGCTGACCACCTTGCCGGTGGCGATGCCGCCCACGGGATAGCGCTCCTGTACCACGGTCCAGGGATCGGGATGGAGCTGCTTCAGCCCTAAGGAGATGCGTTCTTTTTCTTTGTCGAAGCTGAGCACCTTCACGGTGATGGTCTCTCCCACCTTGAACAGATCGGCGGGATGGCGAATGCGGCCATAGGAGAGGTCGGTGATATGCAGCAGTCCATCCAGACCGCCAAGATCCACAAAGACCCCGTAATCCGTGATGTTCTTCACCACGCCTTCCACCACCTTGCCTTCCTCCAGGGTGGCCAACAAGGTGGCCTTGGCCTCGGTTTTGGCCTTTTCCAGGAGGGTGCGGCGGGAGAGGACTACATTGCGGCGCTTGCGGTTGAACTTGAGGACATTGAAGGTGAATTTCTGGCCGATGAGGCTGTCGGGATTCCGCAGCGGCACCAAGTCCACCTGCGAGCCGGGGAGGAAGGCGGTGATGCCGCCCAGGTCCACCGAGAAGCCGCCTTTGACCTTGGCCGAGATCACCCCCTCCACAATGCCCTCATTGTGATAGGCGTAAGAGATCTCCTCCCAGACCTTGATGCGGGAGGCCTTGGTCTTGGAAAGCATGAGGGGGCCTTCTTCATCTTCTCTACTCTCGAGCAAGGCTTCCACCTGATCCCCCACCTTGGCCGTCACCTCGCCGTCGGGGGTGGTGAATTCGGCAATGGGGATCTGTCCCTCACTCTTATAACCGATGTCTACCATGACATAGTCTTTGGTGAGGGAAACGATGCGGCCGCGCACCACTTCCCCCTCCTGGACCCGCCGGAGGCTTTCTTCATAAAGCTCCGACATGGTCACTTCTTCCTCTTCAGCCGGGCTTTCCGGCAGGCGGGCTTCGGGTTCCGCTGCGAGAGGTGCTGCACCGGCATCCAGGGGAGCGGAGGCCACTCCCGCAGGGTTGGCTGAAGTTTCCTGGTCGCTGGGGCGGTTCTGGATGTCGGCCTCTCCAGGTGAGCTGTGGTTGTTCCCTTCGTTTTTCTCTAAGTTGATCATGAAAAAAGGTCCCCCTTCAAAAGGTATCGTACCTAAACAATTGCACTAGCCGCCCGCCGGCGGGCGCGCTGTACTTCGGCCAGGCAGCGGGCTACCACTTCTTCCGGCTTCAGATGGGTGGTGTCAATTACGATGGCTCCCGGCGGCACCGTTAAAGGCGCCTCCCGACGGCTCCTATCCTGGCTATCCCGGGCCGCCAGTTCGGTCAGGGTGGTTTGCAGGCAGCCTCCCAGGGCTTCCTGTTCCTGCTCCCGCTGGCGTCGGGCGGCCCGTACGGTGAGGTCGGCATCCAGGTAAAACTTTACCATGGCCTCAGGGAAGACCACGCTTCCCAGATCCCGGCCCTCGGCCACCCAGGCGCCGCGAGCTGCCAGGCGGCGGAGAAATTGGCTGACCCAGGCGCGCACCGCCGGGATTTTGGCCACCAGGGAGGCTTGCCGGCTCACCTCGGGAGTTCGCAGCTCCCGACTAAGTTTGATCCTGTCAATGCACAGGAAAAAGCCGCCGTCATCTTCCCCGGCTTCCGGGGAAAACCCGGCCAGCCAGGCCGCCAAGGCGCCGTGGTCGGCCAAATCCAGGCCGAGTCGGGCCGCCTGCCACGCCACCGCCCGGTAAAAGGCGCCGCTGTCCAGATAGCGGCATCCCAAGCTCCGGGCCAAGGCTTTGGCCACGGTGCTTTTGCCGGCCCCGGCAGGACCGTCTATGGTTATGATGTGGTTGCCGGCCACGAAACCCTTTATAACCCCATCACCTTTTGAAACGCCTTGAGAAAACGGCGGTTCTCTTCCGGCAGCCCGACGTTCACCCGGATGTGTTCCGGGAACTCGTAGGCATCCATGGCGCGAATAATCACTCCTTCCCGCAGCATGGCCTCGTAAACTTCCCTGCCTGGGCGCCCCACCTGAATAAGAAGAAAATTGGCCTGCGTGGGGACATATTGGACCCCCAAACGGGCGAGTTCCCGGCAGAGGAAGTCGCGGCCCTCCCAGACTAAGCGCTGCGTCCTGGTCAAAAAGTCGGTGTCCGTCAAGGCCGCCCGGGCTCCAGCCTGGGCCAGGCGGTTGACGTTGAAAGGCAGACGCAGACGGTTCAGATAGTCAAGCAGGGTGCTGGGGCCATAGGCATAGCCCACTCTGAGGCCGGCCAGGCCATACGCCTTGGAAAAGGTGCGCAGTCCCACCAACAGCCGATCTTCGGCCAAGTAGGCCAGGCCGTTCGGGACCTGAGGATCATCCGCAAACTCGAAATAAGCTTCGTCCAGCGCCACGGTGACAGTGGGCGGGATGGCTGCCAGAAAATCTTCCCATGCCTGCCGAGAGAAGGCGGTGCCGGTGGGATTATTGGGATTGTTCAGCAGAATGAGCTTGGTGCGGGGGGTGACGGCGGCGGCCACCGCCGCCAAATCCACGGTCATGTCGCTGAGAGGCACGGCCCGAAACACGCCCCCCACGGCCTGGGTCAGGAGGCCGTACATGAGGAAGGTGTGGGTGGTGCTCACCACTTCGCCGCCGGGGGGCACCAAGGCCCGCACCAGCAGGTCCAGAATTTCATCCGAGCCGTTTCCCAAAATGAGTTGCCGGGGCTCGACGCCCAGATGGCGGCTTAAGTCTTCCTTCAGGTAGTAGGCGTGACTGTCAGGGTAACGATGCAGGTTCTGGAGCTCCGCCTGAATGGCGGCCAAAGCCCGGGGCGAGGGGCCCAGGGGGTTTTCATTGGAGGCCAGTTTAATGGCGTCGGTGAGGCCAAGCTCCCGGGCCAGCTCTTCCAGGGGCTTGCCGGCCTGATAGGGAGTCAACTGCGTCAGGTGCGGTTGAATCAGCGATGCAATGGGGGCCGCAAGTGCCATACCGGACAGGTGGTGAGGGACGGGAGCCGAAAGGAGGCCAAAAGTGGCGCACGCGATGTGGGTGATGGCGATGCGAAGGCCATCTCCTGTGTGGTAAGGCGAATCAACCCACCTCCCGCTCCGGCGGGAAAGGGGCCGCCTCCTTCACCCGATAATTCTTCCTCTAATGTAATGGATTTGTTTGGTCGGGGGTGACGTTGTGGTCGTCCAGCCCAAACGGCTATTTTATCGCGCAGGTCAGGAAGAAATGCAAGCTTTGCCGAAGGGGTTCCGAGAAAATCTCGGCAGCAGGAGGGGGCGGGGGTCAAAGAAAACGCCCCGGTGGGGGAGGTACCGAGGCGTTTGGGGGGGGTAGAACCATAAAGGTCCTGACTTGTTAAAAAGATAATAAAAGCTCGTTTTCTTGTCAAGAGCAAAATTCCGGGAAAATTTTTTCCGGGTAAATTTTTTTCTCGGGAAATCCTCGCGTCTTTGGGGGTCAGCCTTCCTGCTCCTCCGGCCACCCGTCCTCAGCCATGAAGGCGGCCAGAGATTCGGCCAGCACCCGGCACCAATGGTTCACCTCCCGGGATCGATCCCGGTCATAAAAGCACAGAAGCCCGTCCTTACTGTGGGACTCATCCTCCAGAAAGCCATGCCAGTGGCGCAACACCTCACCCTTCATAGTCGTCCGGATCCAGCTAAAAATTTTTCATGATTACTTTTCCCCCCAAGAGAAGCGGGGAGAAAAGCGGCCCTTGGGGTCCCCGGGCCCTCATTGCCCCACCTGGCGTTGCCAGAAGAACCGGGCTCATGCGCCCCCGGAGCGGTGTGCCTGCCGGGGCCCGCAACAACCAGCCGGCGCGCCTAAAGATTTCAGGAGCGGCGGTTCGCCGCGATGAGGGCCGTCAGTGATAAGAGAAACAATCCCGTTCCCAACCACAAAAGAAAGAGTGGCATATCCATGGCCCCGGCCTCCTTAGGGAGAGTATCCCCCGAAACCCTCATTTTAAATGTGATGGACAAGGCCAGGAAAATCCATGACCATCCTGATGATTTTCCCATGGCTAAAGCCCGTCATCCGAAGGCGGGCCACAACTGGCAGGGCAGGCGGGGAGCTTGGATCAGGGAGGCCGGGGGAGCTTCCTGGGGCGTAAGGGGGAAGGTTGGGGCGGACTTTCAGGGACATCGTGCCAAGAGCCCTCGGAAAGCGGGAGATCATGCCCAACCCCGGCAGGTGCAAGGCGCCCGCGTTAATCCGCCAGGGACGCGGGGGCCGTGAACCCACCGGGATTTTTCAGATCTGATCAGTAATATATTGCTCCGCGAGGGCATATTTGACCAAATCGGCCATCGTTTTAATATTAAGTTTTTCCATGATGTTATAGCGGTGGCGGCGGACGGTGTTGACGCTGATGAACAAGAGATCGGCAATCTCTTGGGCCCGCTTGCCTTCGGCCAACAGCTTCAGCACCTCTTTCTCCCGGCTGGTGAGCTGCTCCCGGCGTTCCTCCGCCAGGCTGAGGCTGATCAGGGCGTCCGCCAGCAAAGGGGAAAGAAACTTTTCCCCTTTCCGCACCGCCTGCACCGCCCGCATCAGTTCGCTGGCCGGATCCTCTTTCAGCAGGAAGCCATCGGCCCCGTCCGCCAGCCCTTGGCGGATGAATTCCTTTTTGCGGTGCATGGTGAGAATGAGAACCTTCACCTGAGGATAAAAGCGTTTGATCTCCCGCATGGCTTCCAGGCCTCGCATGTTGGGCATGGAGATGTCCAAAATGATCAGGTCCGGGGTTTGCTGCTTTAAAAACTCCAGAAGCTCCAGGCCGTCGGCCACCTCGCCGATGACCGTCGTGTCCTCCAGACGCTCAATGATTTTGCGGATGCCGGTTCGGAACATGGCGTGATCATCGGCCAACAGGATGGTAAAGGGGCTCATTCCTGGGGTCCTCCCTGATGAGGGATGTGGAAGGCGATGCGGGTGCCTTGGCCAGGGCGGCTGAGGAGTTCAAAGGTCCCCCCCAGGATTCTGATGCGTTCCTCCATGGCCAGCAGCCCCAGAGTCTTTTGATGGCTGAAAACTTGCTTGGTATCAAACCCGCGGCCGTCATCCTCGATGAGAAAAGAAACCCGGTGGTGATCCCGGTGGACGGCCAGGGAAATGTGCTGCGGGTCGGCATGCTTGCCGATGTTGGTGAGGGCTTCCTGCACCACCCGATAAATGGCGGTCTGGGCGGTTATCGGGAAAAGGCCGTCCACGTTTTCCAGTTCAACCGTAAAGCCGACGGTTTTTTTCAGGGTCCTGAACTCCTCGATGAGGGAATGCAGAGCCCCGGTCAAACCCAGATCTTCCAGGTCCCCGGGGGTCAAATCCAGGTAGAGGCGGCGCACCTCGGCGATGGTGTCGCCAATGGCGTTGAGGATCCCGTTCATTTCCCGTTTCAACTCCGACTGCTGCGGGGTGAGCTCCTCTTTGAGGGACTCCATTCTGAGCTTCAGGGTCAGGAGGGTGTGCCCCAGCTCATCATGCAACTCCGCGGCCAAGCGTTTGCGCTCGTTTTCCTGGGCGGTAAGGAGCTGGCCTGCCAGCGCCCGGAGCTTGTGCTCACTCTCCCGGAGGGCTTCTTCGGCCTCCCGCCGGGCGGTGATGTCGATGCCGATGGCCCCCACCAAGGGGGTGAAGCCCTCGGGTTGCGGAATGGGAAAGCGGGTGACCAGCCAGAACTGGGTCTTGCCGTTTCGCCGCAGGGTTTCCACCCGTTCCAGAGGATGCCCCTCCTCAATGACCCGCCGGTTCAGCTCCTCCCAAACCTGTCCTGACCCGGCCAGCTCCAGCGTCGGAAACATTTCCCCAGGCCCCTCCCCCGGCTGGGTCCCGAATACCCGTTCCCAGGTTTCGTTGGCAAAAAGATAGGCGCCGGTGGGATCCATGATCACCGCGGTGCCAGGCACATGGCGCATAAAGGCGGCAAACCGGGCTTCGCTCTCCTTTAATCTTTGTTCCGCTTGCCGCCGCTCTTCGATTTCCTTCAGGATATGCGTGTAACTATCCTGCAACTCAGCAATTTTAGCGATGGCCTGCCCTTCAATGGCGGTCACCTGCACTTGCGCCTGCTTCAGAAGGCGGCTGGTGGATTTGGCATACCACCAGGTGGTGCCGAAAAGCATGAGAAGAAAGGCGGCCTCCAGGATGGTGAGCACCGGGTTCATGGCTGTTCCGCCTTTGCGGCATGGATATTTTTCGCAGGGAATCGCCCGCTCTCGAAAGCTGGGATCATTTCAGGGAAAGGGTCTCCTTGCTGCCTGGGGCCTTTTGCCCATAACCTGGGCTTTGAGGGGAAGGACAGGGGAAGGAGAAGGGGGTAGGCGCTTCCTAACCCGGACTGCATAGGGTGCATAGGTTGCTTGCCGTGCTCCGGGAGGCGCCATCGGGTCAGCCGCCTACATGGCCTCCGGCTCCAGCGCCTCCTCTTCCTCAGAGAGGGGTTCCGGCGTTTTTGGAGAGGCCGCTTTTTTGGCGGACCTTTTTGTCCCCGGGACGATCTGTCCCTTCTCAGTAATGGGCGCCTCCCGAAGAAGCCTGGTTTCCAGCCAGCCTTCCGCCCCGGTCTCCAGATAGCGGACTTTGCGCCATTGCTCGCCGGAGTGCGCGATGGGCTCCACTTTGTCGTTGAGCTTAAGGGTTTTGATGGACGGGGAGCTTTTCAGGGGCAACTGATGCAAAGGAGCGGAGGCGGCGGCCACATAGAGCGGTGCCGGCTTGGCCGGCGGGCTGGCCATGGTTCCGGAGGCGCCGCCGGCGGAGGCAGGTTTCTTGGCGATCTGGGGAGGGATGGGTTTGACCGGCACCTCCGGCGCTACCTGGTCGGCGGGTAGCCAACCGATGGACCGGTCCTTCTCCACCAGTACCCGCCACCATTTCTGGTTTTCGGCCAATTTTTGCACCTTGTCGCCAAAATTCAGGAACTGGCGGGAGACGGCCTCCTCCTGGGGTGAGCTGCGCAAGGGCAACCGTTGGACAGTCACATAATAGATCTGGACCGGCAGCGGGAACTCGCTCAGCAGGGCGGCCTGGGTCCAGCCCACGGTATCATGGCGCAGGGACTTCACCTTCCACCAGCCGGTGCCGGTTTCCTCAAGGAGCTGGAGCTTGTCAGAGTTGTAGATTTCCGCCACCACCTTGCAGGAAAAATCAGGGCATTCCCGCAGATAGGACACGGTGGGAAGGCAGTAAAAAAATTCCTTTTTGAGGGGCGCGGTGGCACAGGCCGGAAGCAACGCCAGCCAGGCCGCTGCCAGTAGCCGCAGAAGCGGGCGGCAGGTTCTGAGGTGCTCGTGCTCAAGGCCAGGTGTGCGCATGGCTCAATCAGGGAGGGGGTCAAGTCTTTGGATCAGCCACTGGCCGGAATCCTTGGAGAACTGCACCTGATAGGATTTCGCCAGGGTCTTGACCGCCTGGGTCTTGCGGTCCCGGGTTTTCAGATCCCAGGTGATCTTTCCCCAGAGGGTGGCGGCCCCCTCTGGCCTCAGATCGTTGACATGAAAATGCATGTCCAGATAATCATAGCGGCGCCAGATGGTGAGAGTTTGCTCCTTTTTTTTCTCTAGGTCGGGAAAGGTCGGGGAATAGGCCTGGAGGAACAAGTCAATGTCTTTTTTATATTGGGCTTCACGGATTTGGTTCAGAAGTCTGATCAAGCCTTCCTGCTCCGGAAAGGGGGGAAAGGTGTCGGGGGAGGCGGTGACAGGAAGTTCCGGCGCCTTGGCGGTTTCGAGGGTAACTGAGCTCTTGGGGGCCGGGCGAGTGAGGGGGGTATAGGTGGTTACCCAGAGATAAGAAATGGCCAGAGCCGCCACCACCACCCAGATAAGGAGCAATTGGCGCCAGATGCGGCGGACCGCTTCCACCAGGTTATCGTTTAACCCTTTGGAGGCATGAGCAATGGCTTCCGCTTCGGCTTTCAGGGCGGAGCGCGCCTGTTCCACCGTTTCCTTGGTTGGGCCTATGGTGTCCATAGGAGCCCCCTTGCGGCTGGCTTTGGAAGGGAGAACAAAAACCCAGGCATTCTCTCGTACAATATCACATTTTCATTCTCCGGGAAATAGCTACCCCATGGCGTCCTTAACCAGCGAGACAGGGTGGCGGGCCGTCCTTTTGGCCGAGCCGGGCGGGGAGGGCGGCCAGCGGCCACAGGCTGCGGTTTTTTCCGGGTCAGCCCTTTAGAGGGCTGTTGAAAACCCCCTCCCCCACGCTCCTGGTGGGAGAACGTCTCTCTCTCAAGGGGGAATTGGCGCAGCCAAAACCCTACATGGGATTCGGGGAAGGGGGCAAGGGGCCCTGCTCCTTGGCCCTTTCCTTCGAATCAACTTTTTCAACATCCTGTTAGGTCTTGCGAGGGGCGAGCTCTGCTTAGGTCAGGATTCCCGGGTGTGCTGGATGGTGGCGAAAATGTAAGGCACGGTAACACCCCAGAGGGAGGAGCTCACCCCTCGGCCATCATCCGGCGCCTGACCGGCCCCAAGGAGGGACCCATGCCCATCATCTATAACCAGGGGCTCAACGAACTGACCGTTTTGGGCTATTCCGAGGCAGCCCCCTGCACCCTTACCGATCTCTACCAAGCCGACCTGAATGCGGTAAACGGCCGCACCTTGCTGACGGCTACGGCTCCGGGCAGTTCCTGGATTACCAGCCTGACCTCTCAGCCGCAGCCATGCGAACAATTGGCGGTGCCCTTGAAAATCACCTGCACCGCCCGGACCGGAGCCACGGTGACCATTACCGGCACGGACGCCTGGGGGGCAGTACAAGAAGAAACGGTGGACATCTCCTCCGGAGCGGCCAGCACGAGTCGGCGTTTTCGCACCGTAAATGCCAATGGTCTGCAAGTCACCGGGCTCCTAAACGGCGACAGTTTCACGGTCGCCCAGGACCGCTGGGGGGTGATCTGGCGCTTGGGAAATGTCTTTGTTTTTGACGCCCGCCTCACAGTGGGGGATGATACTCCCGCCAACAAGGGGCATCTGGCAGACACCAAGAAAACCCTGATTTTCAATGCGGCTGCCGGTGACTCCAGCACCTACAATTACTGTCTCCAGCTGAGACGCTACAGCTATCTGCGGCTGGGAGAAGTTGTCAACGAGGCCGCCAAAACCACCCGCCACGGTTGCACTCTCATCAACCTCAAAAATCTGACCGGTACCTTTTACACCATCAAAAAATCCACTGCCACCGACATAACGGTGCAGTTGTATGACTGCACCTGTCGGTATGAGGGGCCCAGCTCCTCCACGCCGTTTTTGGAATTGCGCTGCAGCGACAGCGACGCCAATGTGCGGGTCTGGCACGGCCACCTGTCCAGCACCAAGCTGATCCAGTCCACGGCGGACAAAGGGGACTTTTTTGATCTTATCATTGACAACGCCGACAACGGCTTCGGCGGCGGAGGCCTGGCAGAGCGCCTTTCCCTTCATGGCCAGTCCCAAGGCGCCCTGTATTTTTCGGGCGGCTCCCGGACCATTCGCAATATCTTTTCCCGGGGGTCCGCCAACCTGGTGAGGGCCTACAATTTTTCGAATGTGGGCAACGTCCTGGACGCCGACAGCGATACCTGGGGCATAAGCTGGTCCGGCTCCAGCGGTCGCATCAACCGGCAATATTCCTTGGCGGTAGTCGTGAAGGACACAGCCGGGGCGCCGCTTCCGGGGGCGACCGTGGTGCTGACCGACCGCTTGGGAAACCAGGTCTTCCGCCAGACCACCGGGCCCGACGGGAAAATCGTCCCCCAGATCGTGACCCGGGGGTACTATGAGCAAGCCACCGGGGCCGTCCTACAAGACTTAGGGCCACACACCCTGACGGTGAGCAAGGATGGCTTTGAGTCATACCGGGATGTGCTGGAGCTGACCGCCAAGATGGATCTTTCCCTGGCCTTGATTCCCTCCCGTGCCCCGGTGTATGCCTTGGTGCCGCTGGAACGGGTCACCATCGAGGTCAGCCCGCCCGCATTCCTGGAAGCCCGCCTTTCTTCCTGGGTCCTGGAGGTGGCCCTGGACGACTAAGCCCGGGATCGCCGCAGAACCCGGCCATCTCCCCCGGAGGGGGCCGAAAGGCCGCCTTTATGAGGGCGGAATTCCAGGAAGAGCCGTCAGGTCGAGGCGGCCGCCGGATGCTTGGCTACCTTGGGCTTCCTCCTTCAGGAACGGGGGAGACCCGGCTTCCTTTAGCAGGCTGTTGAAAAACTCTTTTTCTTGATGACCGTAATTAATGCTGTGCATAATGGCAAAAAGGTGCTAAAGTCAACGATAACAATA
>FWPV01008507.1_pt1 | contig 17913 bp, 10 predicted proteins | sample 2228371 | NCBI WGS metagenome assembly FWPV01 (sample SAMEA103939776, study PRJEB20133) | metagenome | reverse complement strand
ATGCCGATGCGCTGGTAGGCGTTCGGCTCGCGGATGGGGAACATCTTCGACCCCAGGCGGCCCGTCTGAGTGGGGTCCTGGAGGTAATGGTCTATCAGGCACGCCACCAGCCGCACCTGCCTGCCGATGTTGCGGACGTCCACCCGGTCGGACGTATCGAACGGCGTCTCAATCAGCGAGCGGGCGTCGTTCAGCGTCGCGAACGTCACTCCCGCGCCTCCCGCGATGGAGACGGACTCCGCATCGAAGGCGATCTTGCCGGGGATGTAGTTCCGCCAGTTCTTCCCGGCGATGTCATTGACTCCGTCCGCGAAGGCGGTCTCCGGGTCCCGCCCGAAGGTGGCGCACACCCGCGCCGCGTTCTCCCGCGTCACGGTGGCCAGGTCGGAATAGCGGCCCTTGAGGTCGTCCCGCGCGTCGTAGAAGTAGCCCTTGAAGAAGATGCCCACACCCTCGGACCGGCTGGAGAGGTCCAGCCCGGCGAACAGGTACACATCCTTGCGCGGGCGGGGCTTGCGGTCCGGGATGAGGGGAAGCCTGGAGAAGAAGATCGCCATCCGCTCCCCGACGCCCGGCCGGCTGAAGTCGTCCAGATGCCGGTCCAGCCAGTGCCGGATGCCCGCAAGGCCCTGGAAATGCGCGTCGGTGGCCAGCAGCCAGACGGTGCGCTTCGGAGGATGCTTCTGCAGCACGCGAGCGAGCTCGAGCAGGCCCGCGATGCTCGAGGCGGATTCGGCCCCCGGCGCAAGCGAGGGCGCTATCCCGATGGAATCGTAGTAAGCGCTCAGGATGATGATCTGCTTCTTGAGGTCCGGGTCGGTCCCCTCGATCTTCGCGAGGATGTTGCGCCCTTTGGCCCGCTCCCAGGGCATCCGGCAGGTGACGGTGGCTTTCTCCTGCCGCTCGGCCAGAGCCATGAGTCCCTGCGCATCCGCCCGCGGCAGCAGGAAGCGCGGAACGTTGACCGGCAGGGTCATATGCTTCGCTTCCGCCTCGCCGCGGATGGTCGTCTCCGGCTCGATGAAGACGATGGCCTTCGCCCCCATGCGCACGGCGTTGATCCAGTTGTTGCCGCAGTTGAAGTCCACCAGGGCGATGCTGCCCTGCATGGTCTTGTTGCGCATGTCCCTCAGGGTGGAGCGGCCGATGTACGCCAGCGGCCCCGTCACGCCTCCGGGAGGAAGCTGAGAGGTCCGCACCATGTTAGGCCAGAGCGGGTAGATCCGCATGGAGCGCCCGCCCGCCGTCAGCTCCGCGCCGCGGTCCATCGGGACGCTCACGTCGAACTCCTCCACCGTGACGTCCTTCAGTCCGATGGAGCGGAACTGCTCTTCGACGAACCGCGCGGCCTTCTCCGAGCCGGGATATCCGGGAATGCGCGACCCGATCGCAGGGCTGGAAAGGTAGCGGATGACGTCCCCGATCCGCTCATCGCTGATCTCTGCAGCGATGGAGCGGTAGCGGGCCTCGAGACGAGGGTCTTTGTCCGGCTGGTCCTGCGCCAGCGCCAGCCGCGGAAGCCACTGCTGGCTTTGAAGCGTCAGCGCCGTCAGCGCCAGGACGAGGGACAGCAGCACAAGAGTCTTGAGCGACGTTCGCCTGTCTATTGCCGATGCTCCTTGTCGAGAGACTGGCAGGCGGGGGGAATCAGTCCCCGCCCCGCACACCCGGACGCGCGCCCGCGACAGCCGCGCCAGCGTCCATCAGCAGATGTTACACGCATCCCTGCGTCTTTCCTTCTCGGGGATTGCGAACTCTTTACGAAAGATGGGAAGCCGCTCAGCCCGGAGCCACCATCCGGCAGGTCTGTCCGCTGAGGGTCTCGTGAGCAAGGCGCAGGAGCCGTTCCGTCTCCTCCCATCCGATGCACGCATCCGTGATGGACACCCCGTATTTTAGAGCCGAGATATCCGGGCCCAGCGTCTGGTTGCCCTCGTGGAGATTGCTTTCCAGCATGAACCCCATCAGCGCCCGGTTGCCCGCCACGCGCTGACGCAGCACCTCCTCCAGCACCCTCGCCTGGTTCCGGTGGTCCTTGCCCGAGTTGCCGTGGCTGCAGTCCACCATGATGTTGGGCCGCAGTCCCGCCGCGAACATGCGCTGGGCAGTGTCCGCGATGCTCCGGCTGTCGTAGTTCGGGCCCTGCCGCCCCCCGCGAAGGATGACGTGCCCCAGAGGATTCCCCCGGGTGTTGATGATGCAGGTCTGCCCTTCGTAGTTGATGCCCAGGAAGCTGTGCTGATTGCGCGCGGCCTGGATGCCGTCCACCGCCACCTGCACGTCCCCGTCGGTGGTGTTCTTCCAGCCGAGCGGCATCGAAAGCCCGCTAGCCATCTGCCGGTGCGTCTGCGACTCCGCCGTCCGAGCCCCGATGGCCCCCCAAGCCACCAGGTCCGCCAGATACTGCGGGGTGATGGGGTCCAGCATCTCCGTGCCGGCCGGCAGGCCCATCTCCGCAAGCGTCAGACAGATGCGCCGCGCCTTGCGCAGCCCCGTGGCGATGTCGAACGTCCCGTTCAGATACGGGTCGTTGATGAGCCCCTTCCATCCGATGGTGGTCCTGGGCTTCTCGAAGTAGACGCGCATCACGATGAGCAGACGCGCCCGCAGCTCGTCCGCGAGCCGCCTGAGGCGCTGCGCATACTCAAGAGCGGCATCCTCGTCGTGGATGGAGCACGGACCCACCACCACGAGCATCCTCGCATCCAGACCCCGGAGGATAAGCTCTATCGCGTCGCGGGCGTCCAGCACCGTCTGGGCGGCAGTCTCCGTGAGCGGAAGCTCCTCCTTGATGACTCGCGGCGGCACGAGCGGGACGGTGTTCAGGACGTTGATGTCAAAGGTGGATCTCAAAGCTCCAGCGGCCTCCGGCAGGCCGGCGCGTCGCGACGGCCCGTCAACCTTCTTATCTTACATTATCTCAAAACCGGATGTCGCTCGCAGGGCAAGCCGGGCCGCCCGGGCCGGCGGGACGCTTTTGTGATATCCTGTTGCGTAAGGTTCGCAAGAGAAGCGGGCCGGTCCAGGAGACTGCCGTTGAAGATCCTCCTTGCCTCACCCAGGGGATTCTGCGCGGGCGTCGACCGCGCCATCGAGATCGTGGAGCAGGCCCTCGCGCTCCACGGCGCGCCGCTGTACGTGCGCAAGGAGATCGTGCACAACCGGCACGTTGTGGAGACCTTCCGGGCGAAAGGCGTCATCTTCGTGGACTCCCTGGCGGAGGTCCCCGCAGGGGCCCTGGTCATCTTCAGCGCTCACGGAGTGTCGCCCGCGGTCCGCGAGGAGGCCGAGCGGCGCGGTCTGAGGACCATCGACGCCACCTGCCCTCTGGTCACCAAGGTGCACCTCGAGGTGCAAAGGTTCGCCTCAGAGGGATATGACATCATCCTCATCGGGCACGAGGGACACGACGAGGTGACCGGCACGACGGGAGAGGCACCGGAGAGCATCCTTCTGGTGGGAAGCGTGGAGGATGCGGAGCGCGTGGAGCCGCGCAACCCGGAGCGGCTTGTGTACCTGACCCAGACCACCCTCAGCATCGACGAGACCCGCGAGATCGTCGCCGTCCTGAAGCGAAGGTTCCCCTCCCTCCAGGCGCCTCCCCGGGACGATATCTGCTACGCCACCCAGAACCGCCAGGATGCCGTGCGCGAGCTCGCCCGCCGGGCGCAGGTCGTGCTGGTGCTGGGCTCCGCGAACAGCTCCAACTCGGTGCGCCTCTGCGAGGTGGCCGAGCGCTGCGGAGCGCGGGCCTACCGCATCGACAACGCCGGCGAGATATCCCCGGACTGGTTCGGTCCCGACGTGGAGTGCGTGGGCATCACGGCCGGAGCATCCAGTCCGGAAGTCCTGGTGCAGGAGACGGTGGCCCGACTGCAGGAGCTCGGGGCGACGGACGTGGAAGAGCTTGCAGGACGCCCGGAGCGCATGCGCTTTGCGCTCCCTCCGGAACTGGGACGGGCCTCCCTCTCGCGGGCCTGACCGTCCTGCGCCGGGGACTGCCTGTCCGCAAGAATCTTTCCGCACCCCCTCCCCCTGCGGGCGCGGACGTGCTATGATTGAGGAACCAGGGAACCGGAGTGCACCCCGCGCCGAGTCACCGGGCGCCTCTGACGGCGGCGGCCGGCGCGGATGGAGCTTCCGATGACTCCCGGGAAAGGAGGATACCACTGATGAAACGGCTGACGGCGGCGGCCGGCGCGGATGGAGCTTCCGATGACTCCCGGGAAAGGAGGATACCACTGATGAAACGGCTGATGGCGGCGATTGCCGCCGCCGGAGTCTGCGCCGCGCTGATGACCCCTGCGGGCGCGGCAGGGTTCTACCTGAACAATACCATCGACCTGAGCCAGGTATTCAAGGAGGGTTCGCAGCTCGGCACCAATGTCATCTCGGTCGCGTATGACGGCGCGAGCGCCTACGTGGCCGGCTACAACGCATCAGGTCAGACGGCCACCATCGGCGTCGCGAAGCTGGACGGCATCCTGCTGGGACAGAGCCTTTCGGCTTCCGTGATGGCAGGGAGCATCATCTCTGCGAACAACCTCGAGGGGTACAATGCGCTGGCCCTCGGAGCCGGAGCGCTGTTCGCCGGCAAGGATGGCGCCAACGGCGGCGGGAGCAAGATCGTCAAGCTCGACCCCGCGACGGGCGCGCTGGTGCCGGAATTCGGCACCGGCGGCATCCTGGACAGCCCGGGCGGCCGGGCTCGGATGCATGGCGGCATCGCGTTCGACCCGGGCTACAACGGGCAGGGGTCCGGCGTGTCCCATCTGGAGTCCGGACAGGGACGCCGCCAGCTGGTCGACGCTGTGACCGGGGCGGAGATCTACGGTGTGACCGGAGACCCGAACCCGGGGTTCATCATCTTTCTGGAGAACTCCACGTACCGCGGGCACACCTTCGACCCGGCGACCGGGGACATCTACGTGCGCCGGCAGAATGACGTCCAGCGCAGCATCAGGACCGGAGCCAACAGCGTCACCGGGACGGCCACCCTCGTGGACCTGACCAACGCCGCGGCCATCATCGGCCAGAACATCGGGTTCATCAGCGCCGGCACGGGCGCGGGACTGTCCAATCTCATCATCTTCAACGACCGGACGTCCACCTCGTATCCGCAGCCTTTCGCCCAGTCCGTGATGCTGGCGCAGAGCGACGGCGCTCCGACCGGGACGATGCTGATGGACGCGTTCGGCGGGCCGCTGCTGCTGCCGGACGGAAACGGTCTCTACTCGTTCGCCTACTCCGCGGTCACGGACACGCTGCTGATAGCGGATTACTACAACAACGCGCTGTATGTCTTCACCAACGAGCCTGTGCCCGAACCGGCCAGCCTGCTGGCTCTCGGCGCGGGAGTCGCCGCGATGGCGCCATCTCTGCGGAGGAGAAAGGCCTGACATCCGGAACTGCCGGATTCGGACTGTGAAGCGCGCGGGACGCGGCGGAAGCCGCGTCCCTTTTCGTGCCGCCCCCGGTCAGGCGGCGGGGGGCGAGACGGCCGTCGGGACCAGAGCAGGCGGCCCGCTCGCGACCGCCACGACCCTGCGCTCCAGAAAGACGCTGCCGCCCGTCGAGATGGCGCCCACCCGGTCGCGGCGGGACACCGTGACGCGCGGGCTGAGGACTCCGGCCCTGAGAGCCGCCTCCGTGGCCCGCTCGCGAGCGATGCGCACGGCCGCATCCGTGGCTCTGGCCAGTTCCGTGAACTCGATGCGCTCCCGGCTCCCGTGGAGCACGTAGTTCGACACCTCTCCCGGCCGGATCAGGACCTCCTCCCGCGCCGTTATCTCAGCGGCGATGGCTCCGACCGCGTTCGCGACATCCGCGTGCTCGGGCACGATGACCCGGCCGTCCAGATGCTTTTCGACGGGCTTCACCAGGCTTGCCGCCGGGGCTCCCAGCGCCACCACGGGCCGTGCAAGGGAGACGCGCATCTTGAGAGCCCGGCCGGCATCCTCGAACGCCCTCTCCATCAGGAACTCCCATCCCGGCCCGCCTGTCTCCAGCCCCGGGTCCTCGCTCAGGACCTCCCTCCTGACTATCAGCTCGAAGATGCGGCGGGTGACTTCCCGCAGCGCGAGCGCCAGCACCTCGTCCGCCGGGAGGCCCATCATCGCCGCGAAGACCTCCAGCGCCTTGCGGGCCGCCGCGCTGTCCCATCTGCGGAACTCTCCGGCGACGTGCAAGAGGTCTGTGGGGGTGAGAGCCCCGCGCTTGACGACGCCGCGCCCCTCCAGCCTCGAGAGCGGCAGAAGCTCCGGCGCGACCAGCCCCATCCGCAGCGCGCACGCTGAAGCCGGCAGGGGACCCTCCCGGAGGATGTCCACCAGCGACTGCTCCGAAGGAGTCAGGTCCGCGGGCGGAGCGCCGGAGAGCACAAGGACATCCAGAGCGGACGCATCGGCGGACTGGTGGTGGAACCCCGGGTCCAGCCCGTCCAGGAACCGTCGCACCGTCTGATGCTCCGCCGCAAGATAGCAGAGAGGGATGTTGCGCTCCGGTCCCACCACGATACGGCGGCCGGGCGTGAAGGAGAGCCTGCTGTCTCCGCCGAGCCCCACGGTCGTAATCTCCACCGCGTCCACGCTGATGACCACGCCGCCCACCGACGCCCCGTCCGGGGCCACGGCGACCTGCCCGTCTTCGATGACCGCACAATCGGCCGTGGTGCCGCCGATATCGAGCACCAGCGCATCGTCCAGGCCGGTCAGTACGCGGGCCCCGCTGACGCTGGCCGCCGGCCCGGAGAGGATGGTCTCCACGGGCCGCTCCAGGGCGACGCTCTCATCCACCGGAGTGCCGTCTCCCTTGACCACAAGCAGCCTGCCGCCTATCCCCCGCTCCGCGAGCACCGAGCGCACGGATGAGACAAGCTCCCGCACCACCGGCAGCAGGCAGGCATTGGCGATGGCCGTCCGGGCGCGGTTGATCCAGTTCAGCCGGCGGGCCACTTCGTGGTCGCAGATGACCGGGACATCGAAAAGCTGATTGGCGAGCTGGCGCACCCGCTCCGCCATCTCCGGGTTCCTGATGGTGGCCTGCCCCGCCACCACGATGGCGTCGCAGCGCTCCTGGAGCACGAGGCGATGAAGCGCCGCGATGCAGGCCCGCTCGTCCAGCGGGACCGCAACCTCGCCCGACATCGTCACGTGCCCCGGCACCCATTCCGCAGGCTCGTGGCCGATCTGCTCCCGGTTGTGCCGCCACAGGGGGGTCAGGGCTATCAGCCCCACCTTCCGGCTCCGCCCTTCAACGATATAATTCGTGGCGAGCGTGGTGGAGAGAGAGGTCACCTGCACCCGGCCCAGCAGCTCCGGGGGAAGACGGTCCAGCGCCTCGGAGATGCCCAGAGCCAGGTCGTGATAGGTGGTCAGCGCCTTGGCCTTCGCCAGCACCCGGCGCTCTCCGAGGTCGAAGATCACGGCGTCCGTGTAGGTCCCGCCGGCGTCCACCCCCAGCCCGATGCCCCGGGCGGACGCGCCCCCGCCCTCGGAGAATACCACCACGTCCCTCTCCGAGAACACCCCTTCCGGAAGGCCCTCCGTCTCGAGAGCCGCCGCTTCGTAGATGCGGTCGTCACCCGTTGCGACCACCCGGTGCCGCGGAGGGAGCACGAAGATGCGGCTGTCGTCCCACTCTCCCCGCACCAGCGAGCGCATCAGGTCCAGGTCGCCTCTTATCTCCTCGTGCCGCCAGCCCAGCAGGCCGGCCGCCTCCCGTGTGAACGCCTTGCAGCCCTCCTCTCCCGGGATGCCGAGATCGATGTAGGCGGCGCGGGTGTAGTTCTTCTTCCAGCCGTCCAGGAACGAGAGGATGAAGCCGGCGTTCTCCTCCCCGTAAGCTTCACTCAGGCGGCGGAAATCCGGGTGGGCCGAGATGTCGCGCTCCCCGTAGCGCCGGTACAGCCGGGCGGCATCGCGGTTCCTGGGGTTGATCTTCTGCTCGATCCATCCCCGGGTGTGGTACAGCGTGCCGGGATTGGCCCGGAACTGCCGGAGATACTCCTCGCGCGACCCGAGGAACAGCGTGATGCAGTCATGAGCGCGAGGCATGGCGACGGGGATGCCGCGCGACGCCAGATTGGCCACTCCCCGCCCGCAAAGGCCGTAGACGAGGACGATGGCATCGTACTCGCCGCTCTCGGAGGATGCGTCAATCTCCGCCTGGAGCTGAAGCCGGAGGTCCCCCGGAGCCTCGTGCAGACCCGCGTCCAGCACGCGGACGCTGAGCGGCGGACCCGGCTCCGCCGCCAGATGCTCGAGATAGGGTTCGAATACTCCGCACGCGATGACGCGAATCCGCATTCGGGTCTCCGGGCCGCAGGCGAAACCCCTCCGGCCCCGTCATGCCGGGCCGCACCTCCCCATCCGCCCGCGCTGCAGGCGCAGACATCGAGGGAAGGCGCGGCCGCGGCGTTCTGGCTTCCTGTCAGATGCCCAGCCGGCTGCGCCTCTGCAGCTCGGCGATATCGTTGGGACGCTTCACGGTGTAGCCGGGAAGCCGCTCGATATGCTCGTGCACAGCATCCAGGATGTCCGACGGGAACGGGAAGAAGCTGTCCTCCACCTCGTCCGCCGGAGTGATCCAGTTCCGGGCTCCCACGACCACCGGCGGCGCGTCCAGGTCGTCGAAGCAAAAGTGGGAGATCTTCGCCGCGAACGTCTGCAGGATGCTGCCGCGCTCGCAGGCGTCCGACGCGAGCAGGATGCGTCCCGTCTTCCGCACCGACTCGATGACCGGGTCGTAGTCGAAAGGCACCAGCGAGCGGGCATCGATGATCTCGCACGAGATGCCGTACTGCTCTTGCAGGATGCGGGCGGCCTCCAGCGCCCGGTAGAGGGTGGCGCCGACGGTCAGGATGGTGAGGTCGCTGCCCTCCTTTTTGACATCCGGCAGGCCGATCGGCACCTCGTAATAGCCCTCCGGCACCCCTTCCGCCCCGTGGAACAGCTCGGGCATGTCGTAGATGCGCTGGCTCTCGAAGAACACCACCGGGTCGGTGCCGACCAGCGCCGAATACATCAGCCCTTTCGCGTCGTAGGGCGTCGCCGGGAAGACGACCTTCAGCCCCGGGATGTGGGCGCAGATGGATGTCCAGTCCTGGCTGTGCTGGGCGCCGTATTTGGAGCCCACGGACACCCTCAGCACCACCGGCATCCGGAGCATGCCGCCGGACATGGACTGCCACTTGGAAAGCTGGTTGAAGATCTCGTCGCCGGCGCGCCCCATGAAGTCGCAATACATGAGCTCCACGATGGCGCGCCCGCCCTCCAGCCCGTAGCCCACTCCGGTGCCGACGATGGCTCCCTCGGAGATGGGGGTGTTGAACAGGCGATGATACGGAAGCGCCTCCGTCAGTCCTCTGTAGACGGCGAAAGCCCCTCCCCAGTCGCGGTTCTCTTCGCCGTAGGCCACGAGTGTGGGGTCCACATAGAAGCGGTCCAGGATGGCCTCGAAGATGGCGTCCCGGAGCGCCACGCACTTCCGCTTAGGCAGCGGATTTCCGTCCGCGTCCAGCCCCGAGCGGCTCTTTCCGGCCAGCTGCTTGACGCGCGGGTTCTCCTCGATGGGGATGAGCGTCTCCGGCTTGCGGCCGGGGTCCAGGTTCTCGACCTTCCGGTCGGAGAACATCACCCTCTCCAGCAGGCTTCCCACCGAGTAGAGGTCCGCCCGCGGAGACAGCTCGAGGTCCACGGCCTTGCGGTATGCCCGGAAGATGCGGGTCTCCACCTCCCGGTCCATCGCCCGCAGGTCCTCCTCGGAGCACAGGCCGGACTTCACCAGTTCCTCGCCGTAGGTCTTGATGGAGTCCTGCTGCATCCACTCCTCCACCTCCGAGCGGTCCCGGTAGGAAGAGGCATCCGAGGGAGAGTGTCCGCTGAACCGGTAGGTCAGCGTGTCCAGCAGCACCGGCCCGTGCCCCTGCTCCAGCAGCTCCTTCTTGCGAGCGATGGCGTCGATGACGGCGAGCGGGTTGTAGCCGTCCACGCGCTCCGCGTGAAGCTGGTCGGGCGTGAGTCCCGCCCCCAGCCGGGCCAGAACCCCGAAGCCCATCGTCTCCCCGACGGGCTGCCCTCCCATGCCGTAGAAATTGTTCACGAAGTTGAAGATGATGGGGAGCCCGCCGCGGTGCTGCTCGTCCCACAGGGTCTTGAACTGGTCCATGGTGGCGAAGCACAGCCCTTCCCAGACCGGACCGCAGCCGGCGGCGGCGTCACCGATGTTGCAGATGACGATGCCCGGCCGGTGGTTCACCTTCTTGAACAGGGCCGCACCCACCGCGATGTCGCCGGACCCTCCGACGATGGCGTTGTTGGGATAGATGCCGAACGGGGTGAAGAAGGCGTGCATGGAGCCGCCCAGACCCTTGTTGAACCCCGCCTCGCGCCCGAAGATCTCGGCCAGCGCCCCGTAGATGAGGTAGTCGATGGCCAGCGACCGGACGTCCGAGGGGACCTCATCGTCATCCGGCAGGCGGGTCTCCACCACCTTCAGGGTGAGCCCGTCGTTGTAGGTCTTCATGATGTCCATCAGCTGCTTTTCGCCGAGCTTCGCGATGGCCGACAGACCCTTTGCCAGAATCTCTCCGTGGCTGCGGTGGCTCCCGAAGATGTGGTCGTCCACCCCCAGCAGGAAGGCCTGACCCACGGCGCACGCCTCCTGCCCGATGGAAAGATGGGCCGGTCCCCGGTGGTTGTACTCGATGCCCCGGAAGCTGGTCTTGGTCTTGACCTCGTTCAGCATGCTCTCGAACTGGCGGATGACCACCATGTCGTAGTAGATGCGAAGCAGGTCCTCCCGCGCGAACCGGTCCAGCTCATCCTTGAACTTGCGGCGGTACTGATTCAGCGGGATGGGCTCGAACTTGAGCTGTCCGCTCTTCCTGACATCTTTCGGGTGGATGGGAATGCTTTTCGGCATTGTTTCTCCTGACTGTGCGTGAATGGTCTTCAGAATTCGTGCGCGCGGCTCCGGGCCGGATGTGCCCGGATGCGCGCCCCGGTCTCAAAACGTTGAAAGCGCCGCCTCCAGCCGCTCCGTCAGCAGGTCGATATCCTCCACGGTGACATCCAGCACCGGGCGGAGGCGGATGGTGTCCGTCCCGGCTCCGAGAAGCAGCAGGCCGAACTCCTGCAGGGCGACCTCCTGGAGCCGGTCGCGCAGTTCGGGGGTGCGCATGCTCCACCCCTGATACAGCCCCAGCCCGCGGACGTTGTACATCAGCCGCGGGAACCTCGCTTCCAGGTCGCGCAGCCGCAGCACCAGATGCTCCGCCTTGCCGGGGACCTGCTCGATGAGCCGCTCGCTGCGGACGATCTCCATCTCGCGCACGAAGCGCACCATATCCGCGAGCGTCCCGCCCCAGGTGGAGTCCAGCACTCCGCGGTCCTGCATCGGACGCAGCATATAGACCACGCCGCAGCCCATCTTCTTCGCGGAGGCGACCGCCTGCGGCGGATGCGGCAGGTCGAACAGGTCCACCGCGAAGAACGACCCCGTCTGTCCGCCCGCCGTCTGCACCTCGTCGAACCCGAGCGCGACATCGTAGCGGTGGGCCAGCTCGCTGAGTCCGCGGTAGAACTCCGGCAGCGCGACGCGGTGCCCGCCGGCCCCCTGCAGCGGCTCCACGATGATGCCCACGATGTTGCGCGAGTCGGCCTGCAGCAGGCTCTCCAGCTGCGCCAGCGAAGCGCGGGTCCGTGCCAGGTTGTCCGAATCGGGCGCCGTGGTGTCCACGGCCGGGAACACGGCCTGGTAGTTCCCGTGGTCGAACCCGCGGAAGTCGCGAGTCACCACGGGGGCGTGCGCGAGCTGGGTCACATTGAGCGCGAACACCGTCCTGCCGTGAAACGCCTGATCGAAATAGATGAACCGGCGCGGGGTGCTGGAGGGCTCCGGCGGACCGTGCTTCTGCAGGTAGAGATTGATGAAATACTTCATCATATTCTCCACCGCTTCGGCGCCCGAGTTCACCGCATAGACTTCAAGGTCGCCGGTCGCTGACGCCATGCAGCGCGGCGCAAGCGAGTGGATGAGCCGGTAATACTCCAGGCACTCCGGCGTGAGGAAGTCGGGATTGGCGGTCTTGTTGTTGGCCGCCCGCGCGAGCCGTTTCAGATATTCCGGGGCCTGAAGCCCCGGGTGGTTGTGGCCCAGCAGCTTCGACGCGTAGTAGCCCGCCCAGTCGAAGACCTCCTGACCGTCCACCGTGGCCAGCCACATCCCGCGGGAGCGCTCGAGGTCCACCACGAACGGCCACGGCGTCGCGATGACGTATCGGCCCAGCTCCTCCAGCATGGCGCGGGAGACAGGTCCGGGGAAAGCGCCGCCGTGCTCAGGGTTCATCGTGTGTGCCCTCCGGCCGGCAGACGCACGCCGGCATTTGCGCGCAAAGCCTCGTTCACAGCAGGGCCTCCGTCTGCGTCTCAGCCGCCTCCGCGGCGGCCGGGGTCACGAGCCGGATGCCCCTGTCGCGGAGGAACTCCTCCCACCGGTCTCCCGGCTCACTGTCGGTCACCACCGTGGAGACCGGCTCCCAGCCGCAGATGCGGAACAGGGAAGGCGCCGCGAACTTGCTGCGGTCCACCAGAAGCACCGTGTCGCGCGCATTGCGCACGACGTGCTGGTAGAGGTAGGCCGTCTCGATGTCGTTGGACCAGAGCCCGAACTCCGTGTCGAGCCCGTCCGCGGAGATGAACGCCACGTATCCCCGCAGCTGGTCGATGGACTGGGCCGCCAGCGGCCCCACGCAGTCCTCCCGCTCGTGCCGGTAGTGTCCGCCGATGAGGATGACGCTGCAGGAGCCGATGCCTGAGAGCTCCACCGCCCAGCGCCACGAGTTCACCACCACGGAGAGGCCTCTGCGGCGTTTGAGCTGGTGGCGCATCTCGAAGCAGGTGGTGCCGCCGTCCACGTAGAGCATCTCGTGGTCGCGCACCAGTTCACCGGCCAGCTTGCCGATGATGCGCTTGGCTTCCATGTTCCGCAGCGCCCGGGAGGCGAACGACGCATCCGCTGCTCTGGGAAGCGTCGCGCCGCCGTACACCAGCTCGAGATGGCCGGCTTCGGAGAGCGCCCGCAGGTCGCGGCGGACCGTGGCCTCGGACACGCCGAGCTCGGAGGCAAGCCCGCGGACATCGACGTGTCCCCGGGCGAGCGCCCGGTTCAGGATCTCATCCCGCCGCGTGCTGGCTGAAACGCTCATCCGTCCCTGACACCCTGCGACAACATTCGCGCAACATCTTTGCAGGACTCGCTCAGGAATTGGTCACTGCATGGCCTATTCTACGCCATTTCACGCGTCCGCGCAACCCGCGGGTCACCGGATTCGCCTCAGTCGCAGTCCGCGGCTGGAATCTCCACCAGCACCTCGCTGAATCCCGCCCCTTCGAACAGCGCCTGCAGCTGCTGCCGGGCGCTTGCGGCGGCCTCCTCCAGGATGCCGGAGGCGCACGCCGCCGCCCGGATGGAGTCCTCCGCGACGCGGCGCGCCTGCGTCTCCAGGTCTCTGTCGCCCTTCGAAAGAAATCCCAGCCTCCGGTCGTAGACGCGCGTCTTCGAACTGTCCAGGCGGACCACGAGGATCTCGGGAGGCGGCAGGCGCAGGGTGAGGCTGCGCCCGGAGACCGTGATGTCCTTCTCCTCCACGCGCGAAAGGTCGAAGCCGGCCACCACCTGCCCGTGGGCGATGAGAAGGATGCGGTCCCCGTAAAGGATCTCCTGCAGCGCGTTGCCGTCGGTGCCCGCCTCGATGATCTTCTCGATGGTGAAGGAAGCTGTCTCGAGGCGCTGCAGGCGGGTCATCTGGCGGACCACGCTCGCGCGGGAGGCGTCCACCCGCACCCCGGGCCGCAGCCCGGCGGACGGGAGCGAACGGATGAAGAACCCCGCCCCTGCCAGCAGCACCCCGCAGGCGAAGGCCGCAGCGGCCATTGATACGATCAGACGCTTGCTCATAGGATGCAGTCTATCCCCTTTCCGGTTGCGAAAGCCGCATCCCCCGGCAGGGAGCGCGCCGCGGCAGGAGAAACACTACGACAGGTCTCCGGGAGGACAGAGATGGCGACGGACACAGTGAGCATCCTCGAGGCGCGCCCGACATCGCTTTTCGTGCGCCACGATGACGGCCTGCGTCAGCTCTACGAGCTGACCGTCACGAACCCCGGAGCGGAGACCGGGCTGCCGGCCGCATGCTCGACCGGAGGCGGCATTGCGCAGGCCGGGATGTTCCGCATCGCTCCCGGGAAGAGCACCCTGCAGATGCCGGTCCCGGACGTGCGGGCGGCGGACCGCTTCGTCTTCCGCCTCGGCAGCGCCAGTCTGGAAGTCCCGCACCGGCCGCGGAGACACTGGAAGGTCCACATCATCCAGTTCTCCCACCACGACCTGGGCTACACCGGGCTTCCCTGGCAGGTACTGGACGAGATGGCCGGCTATCTGGACGACGCCCTGCGAATGTGCCGGGAGACCGACGACTATCCCGAGGAGAGCCGCTTCCGCTGCACCATCGAACAGGGCTGGTCGCTGCTTCACTGGATGCGGACGCGTCCCGAGTCCGCCTGCGATGAGATGGTGCGGCGTCTCCGGGAGGGGCGCCTGGAGGTGAACGCACTCGTCGCCAACCTCATCACGGAGCTGCTGGGACCCGAGGAGATGGCTCGAGCGTTCTACCCTGTGTTCGCCCTGAAGCGGGAATACGGCATCCCGGTGACGTGCGCCGAGCACAACGACATCCCCGGGATAAGCTGGGGGCTGGCCGAAGCACTCGCCGCCGCCGGTATCCGCTACTTCGCGCCGGGCCTTCCGGACTACTTCCGCTGGGGACGGACGTTCCACAGCTTCTGGGATGAGGACCGGGTCGTTCCCGGCGGCCGCCCGCACGCATTCTGGTGGGAATCCCCGTCCGGCGAGAGGGTGCTGTTCTGGTACGGCGCTCAGGGCGCGGGAGGGCCGGTGCACGTCCGGCTTCCCGGCCTTCTGGCTGAGCTGGAGCGTCTGGAGAACACGGACTACCCGTTCGACATCCTGCGCTATCAGGTGCGGGGCGGAGAGCGGGACAACTCCCCGTACCGCCGGGGCTTCGCCGACACCTGCCGCGAATGGAACGCCCGGTACGCCTACCCGCGCCTGGAGATGTCGTCGAACGCGTGGTTCTTCGCGGAGCTCGAACGCGTGCTGCCGGCGGGGACGCCTGTGTTCCGCGGGGAGCTTCCCGGCACGGACTACTGCGTGGGCGCATCGTGCACGGCCTATGCGAGCAGCGTCAACAGGCGAGCGCACGACCAGCTGCTCTCGGCGGAGCGTCTGGCGGCTCTGGCGGAGCAGCTGGCAGGCTGCGGCTTCCCCCGGCGCGAACTGGAGGAGGCCTACCACTGCACCCTGATGAACGACGAGCACTGCTGGGGGCTGGCCCATCCCGGCGGGCCCGGGCAGGACGCCGCGATCGCCTGGCACTGCGAATACGCGTTCCGGGCCGCCGCGCTGGCCCACGACGTCGCGGTGAAGTCGCTGTTCGAGCTGGCGGACCGCGTGGAGGCGCCTGATGAGGGCTTTCACGTCCTGGTCTTCAATCCCTCCGAGCGGCCGCGCACGGACATCGCCACCGTGATGGCGGCCCCCTTCGACCCGTGCAGCCGTCCGGTGAAGCCCCGTCCGGAGGACCCGCAGGACCCGGAACACCCCGACGCCGTGCTCGTGAACTATCCCGTCTCGAACCACGGCATCCCCGGAATCCCTCCGGAGGTCTTCCAGCAGGGCGCAAGAGTCGTGGATGTCGAGACGGGACAGGAGGTCCCGTGGGAGGCCGTGACGCTCGAGTCCCCGGATGCGCCGGAGCCGTATGCGGCCTACCGCTTCAGCCTCGCGGCCCACGACCCTGATATGGCCCGGGAGCTCCGGTTCCTTGCGAGGGACATCCCGGCACTGGGATGGCGCCTTTACCGGGTGGAGCCGGCCGGTGAAGCTTCTCAACCAGCGGAGGAGGTGGAGGGGTGGACACTGGAGTCGCCGTTCTACCGGGCCGAGGTGGACCCGCAGACCGGGACGCTGTGCAGCCTGTACGACCGGGAGATGCGCCGGGAGCTGCTGGACCCGGAAGCGCCTGACAGGCTCGGACAGATGGTGCTTCGCTCATCCATCAGCGCGGAATACCTCCCGGAGGGGCACAGGCCGCTCGTCCGCCTGCGGCGGACCCCCATGCGGGAGGTGGCGACCGGTGAGACGACGGCCCCCGGCTGCCCCCGCGTCATCCGGGAGTACACCCTGCACCGGCATCTCAAGAGGTTGGACGTGGCCGTCAGGGTCCTGAAGGACTGGAGCGCCCACATCGAGACCTTCATGGCGTTCCCGCTGGCCCTGGAGCGGCCCCGCTTCCGTTACGAAGGCACGCTGTCGGTCATCGAGCCCGGAGTGGACCAATTCCCGGGCTCGAACACCGACTACCACGCCGTGCAGCACTGGGCCAGCGCGGACGATGGCTCCTGCTGCGTAGCCCTCGCGAGCCTGGACGCGCCGGTCCTGCAGTTCGGAGGGAACTGGCCGCTGTATGTCTCGCAGGCCCATCACGGAGTGACCCCTCCGGGATTCGGGCAGCCCTTCCACGACCCTGAAGAGGCAGCAAAGGGCCATATCTATGCCCTGCTGCTTCTGAACAACTACCGCACCAACTTCACACCGTACCAGACAGGGGAAGCCCTGTTCCGGTTCGCCCTGACATCGTTTCCTTCAGAGGGATCCTGCGGAAGAGCGCGGGATTTCGGCTACGCAGTGAGCCTGCCGTTCGAGTGCGCCGGCATGCGGGGCCCTCGCCACGGCCCGCTGCCCGCAGCCGCCGGCTGGCTGAAGCTGCGTCCCGGCGGTGTGCTGCTTCTGGCCCTCAAGCCCGCGGAGGACAGGCGAGGCCTCATCGTCCGCCTGCTGGAGACCGAAGGCCGGGACACGGAAGCGCGCCTTTCCCTGGCCACCGGGGAGGTGACGCGGGCCTTCACCACATCATTGAACGAAGAGGACCTGCAAGAGCTGCCCTGCTCCGGCGGAGAGGTCGGCATCCCTCTGCGCGCCCGGGGACTGGCCACGGTGAGGCTGCTCCTCTCCTGAAGAACTTTGAGGTTCTACCGGGCGGGCGGAGTGGCGACCATCAGGTAGCTGTAAAGGCCGACATCATCGGTCAGATGGACGGTCCACCCGGCATCCTCGAGCGCGATGTACGTCCGTGCGGGAGACACCCGGTGCTCGAGGGGCGGCCCCGGCGGCTGCTCCACATCGGTCCTCCAGTCCAGGATGGCCAGCCTGCCGCCCGGCTTCAGCAGGCGGGCGGCCTCGGTGAGGACCGCGCCGTGGTCGTCCACTTCGTGCCAGACGTTGGCGAGCAGCACCAGGTCCGCGCAGGAGTCCGGCAGGCCCGTACGGTCGGCGGCTCCCACCGATGGATGGACGCGTCCGGCTTCCGGCCGTCCGCGCAGGTTCGCGGCCAGACGGTCCAGCATCTCGGGTTGGATGTCCACGGCCAGCACGCTTCCGGCGCTCCCCACCCTCTCCGCGAGCGGGAGCGCGAAATATCCCGTGCCGGCGCCCACGTCCGCCACCGTCATCCCCTCGCGGATATCCAGCAGGTCCAGGACATCCTCCGGGGGAAGCCACCTGCGCCGCTCCGGGTCGTCGAGCCGCCCGGCATTCTGCGGGTCGAACAGCCGTTCCGACATTCGCCATCTCCTGCGCCGCCTTCTGCGCGGCGGCGCAAGGGATTATACCCGTCCGTGTGCAAGGAGGCCGGGAGGAACACGATGAAAGGAAGCTGCCGCGATGCCGAAAAGCCTGCTGCTCCCTCTCGCCCTGCTCTTTGCCTCGCCCCTGCTCGCCCGGCAGACGGCTGACGCGACGGAGATGAAGACGACGGAGATACACGTCCGCGCC
>FWPV01008506.1_pt1 | contig 17924 bp, 32 predicted proteins | sample 2228371 | NCBI WGS metagenome assembly FWPV01 (sample SAMEA103939776, study PRJEB20133) | metagenome | reverse complement strand
TTTCGAATTGCACATAACTCTTTCTATACGAAAAAGGTTGAATTTTGAGGATAGAAATGCTGGGAAAGCCATGTTCAATTAATTGCACATGCAAAAATAAAATCCGGCAATAAATAACTACAACTCAAACCCTTTCTTGCTGACCCACGCTTTTGTCATGCCTTCTAAGAAATCTGTTCCAGCATAGCCAATAAGGGATGCGTATCTCACATCAAATCCTATCACTGTAACTGTAAATATACCAACAATCATGGCTATTGCCACTGTTATTAACCAATAATGCCAGATTATCTTCTTTCCAGCAGAAATAGCTTTTGAAACACCTACCAGACCGCGTACAAATCCACCTAAAGCACCAAAACCGCATGCAAGTATTATGTCCTCAACCATGTCAATATATAATAAATCATCGTTTATAAATATTATCAAGAAAAAACCACTGGACAGCTATGGCAAAACAATTTATATATTAAAAAGCATTTTAACACATTAAAATGGACCTACTCAAAGGATTAAAAAAAATCTAAGAAAAAGATGACGTTAGCCTTCAATAGAATAAGAGGTAAAATGGCCGAAGATTCTTACGTTCTTTCAAGAACAATGCAAGGCTATGAAGTGAAAAGAAGAGCGCACGGAAGTGATTATTCAGAAAGAAAAGTAAATTTATTGACTGGAAGAAAAGGACCAGAAACATTAATCGAAATAAAATCTAGTAACACCGCACCCGTATCTGAATTACAAAGGAAAACAAAGAAAAAAACTCAAAGATATAGAGTAGTTAGATATGGAGAAATATGAGCATAAAATCCAAAGGCTCAAACGCAGAAAGAGAACTCATCCATCTATTCTGGAATACTGGAAAATGGGCAGCTTTCAGAGCAGCAGGATCTGGTTCAATGCAATTCCCATGTCCAGACATAATAGCAGGAAACAACATAAGAAGATTCGCAATAGAGTGCAAGGCAACAAAAGCAAAGAAGCAGTATTTAGAACGAGAACAGGTAGAAAACTTAAAGAAATTTTGTGATTTATTCGGAGCAGAGCCGTGGATAGCAGTAAGATTCGATAAAAAGAAAAACAACCCAGACCAAGGTTTCTATTTCTTGAGCTTAGACGATCTTAAAGAGACAGAAGGAAATAATTATGTGATAACAGCAGAATCAGCAATGGCTAGAGGATTGCTTTTTGAAGAATTAATAAAAATGTAAATTATTAAACTATCAATATCGGTTCTTCATAAAAATACCAATCAATTATTTTTTTAAAATCTTTTTTTACTTTTACTTCTTTGCCAAGCACAGGTTCATTTACAATATGCTCTATTGCAGAAAAAGGCACTTTCTCATATTTTCTTTTATAGTTTTTGCCGGGATTCCTGAAATACAGATCAACAAAATTTATCCTTGGCTTATCATAATCGACAGAACTTTCAATTCTTGTAACAGCCATATAAATGTAGTTTTTCATCCGCAGCCATCCCAGCAATAGGTGCATAGTTTGCATTTTGGCAAGCCTATTGCTTGAACCATATCATCAAGTCTTTGATATTGTAGAGTTGTCATGCCAAGTTCTTCTCTTATTACTTCAACCATTTTTTTATATTTTTCGGAATCAGGATTTGAGTATTCTGCAAGAACATCTTTGCTCACTTCTCTAGTTCCTTCAAGTTTTTCTATAGCTCTTCGAGCAGCAAGATCTGATTCAGATCTTGATCTTGAGAAATTAAGGAATTTACAGCCATAAATCAAAGGAGGGCAGGCAATTCTCATGTGCACCTCTTTCGCTCCAAGTTCATATATTCTTTTTATTTGATCTTTCAACTGCGTACCGCGCACAATAGAATCATCACAAAACAAAAGCCTTTTGCCTTTTATCAGGCTGTGAGACGGATTCAATTTCATCTTTGCGACAAGATCTCTTTGGGATTGATCCTGAGGCATGAAGCTTCTTCTCCACGTTTCAATGTATTTAGTATATGGTCTAGAATATTTCTTTTTTGATTCGTTAGCATATCCTATTGCGTGAGCCGTTCCTGAGTCAGGTATTCCTGCAACAGCATCAACTTCAACACTATCTCTTTTGGCGAGCATTTCACCACATCTGTATCTAACAGGCTCGACCTCAATACCTTCGTAACATGAAGCAGGATTTCCATAATAAATCCATAAAAAAGAGCAGATCTTCATCTCGTCATTTGGTTTTTTCTTTTGCTTAATTCCGTCTTTGTTAATGAAAACAATCTCGCCAGGACCAAGCTCTTTAAAAATTTTATATCCTAAGTTATGGAATGCACAGCTTTCAGAAGATATCGCAAAATCATTATCTTTATTTCCTATTATCAAAGGAGTTCTTCCAAGTTTATCACGAGCAGCATAGATTCCTTTATCATTCATTAAAATCAAAGTACAAGAACCATATATTCTTTCTTGAGCATATGCAATGCCTTCTTCAATAGAATTTTTTTGGCTTATTAGATATGCAATGATTTGAACAGGACTGGCTTTTCCGTCACCTATTTCCTCCAAAATGAAATTTCCTTTATATGCTTCATCAACAATATCGTCTATGTTATTTATTTTGCTTACATTAACAATAGAAAAGTTTCCAAGATGAGAGCCAAAAAGCAAAGGCTGACCTTCATAATCGCTTATTACACCAATGCCTTTGTTTCCTTTTACTTTCCCAAGCCATTCTGAAAATTTTGATTTGAACTGTTCATTTTCTATGCTGTGAATTTCTTTCTTGAAATTTGCACGGAAAAAGTAGAAAATAAGGGCAAAAGGAAAAACAGAACAACAGAAAATAAAAAAACTGTCAAAAAGCAGATGAAATAAGAAAAAAAATAGAAGAAATAGTCCCTAAATGGGAATTATAATCCGTTCCATAGAAAAGATCATTTATACAATCTTTCTCAGAAATAACCCCAAATAAACCACCCATACAATAAATTTAAGAAGATATGATTTATATAAATTTCTTTTTTAATGCACATTAAGTATTTTTTTAAGTAAAGAGGAAAATATTAAAGAAAATATTATATAAGTTCCCAGCCAGCCAAACTTTAAGCCCAAAAAATCAAAAACAATCTTTTTCTTATAATCAATCCTTATGAATTTCACGTTGTTGTCATTTATTTCTTTTATAGGAGCAGCATATTCTTGCTTGTCAGAAATTAAAACTTCTTTTGAATAAGTTTTTCCTGCAGCGCGCCATTCAATCAGATGAGAGCCGAGGCTTCCTTTCAGCGTCCAGTTGACTTCATTTGCAATAGTTTTTGTTGCATTGTTGTCAAGAAGGCTCATATCGTCAAGCATTACTATCTGCGCAGTCCCGACAGCGTTTTTATCAAACACTATAGTTATTGTAAATGTTTCATTAGGCCTTATCGGCTCATAAGCAAGATGAGTATTCAGCCAGCCGAATATAAGTATCAAGGGAAGCAAGGTGAATAAAGTTACCTTCATTGAATGTTTCATATATTTCATGTTCTTTTCCATGGACTGCTTCTGGAGTTCCATCAGTTTTTTTTGATTGTTTTTGAAAAGCTTCATCTGTTTTTGAAGCTCTTTTATCTCAGATTTAAGCTGTTTCATCATCTTTTGGTCTGTAAAAAGCATAAAAGCAAGAGTGGTTATCAGAGAAATAGCGAAAGAGATTATTACAATAGCCCAGAATGGAGATATTTTTACCAAAGGCATTAACAAACTGCTAAGCAAATCCATATACCAAGACATTTTATATCACCAATAAAATATTAATATAATCAAACAACACACCATATTAATTTTTAGCTACCACCCATAAATTTTCTCATCATAGGATTCATATCCATCATGTGCTGCTTTGCTATGTCCTCATAAAGCCTATAAATGATCATAACAGTGAGCAATATACCTGTTCCATGTGAAAGACTTCCTGACAAATCTGCTGCAGCAGCAAGTATTCCAACAGCAATTGCGCCGAGAACAGTAAGCGGGTTTATGTATCTGTTCAGTATTGTTTCAAGTATTCTTTCATCCCTTCTAAAACCAGGTATCTGTAAGCCAGAGGCAATCATCTGTTTTGCCTGTGATCTAGCATCTGTGCCAGAAGTTTGAACCCAAAATATTGAGAAAATAACGCATCCAACTATCATAAATGTGAAATAAAAAATAGTTTGAAAGAAAATATCCCAACCAACAAAAAAAGTACCTTGTTTTATCATAGTTCCTATTACATTTGGAGCACTAAGCCAGTATACAAATCCTGATGCTGGATTATTACCAACAAAGGTACCAAGTAAAGGATGACCCCAGTTCTGAAGCAAACGAGCCCAAAGATGTATGTTGGCAATTAAGGCAGAAACAAGAATCACAGGAATGTTTGATGTGTAAACAAAATTTAAAGGCCATCTAATTCCGTAACCTCTTACTCTGCCAAAGCTTAAAGGAATTTCAATTTTCATTGATTGGATATAAACAGCAAGAGCAAAAATTAACACTGTTGCGAGAACAGAGGATATCATCAGCATGGCAGTAACAGGGTCCCCTGCAGCCAAACTTTGGAACAGAGCGGGAATAGCTCCAGCAGCAATATTTGGGTTTGTAGGTGAAGGCAGGAATGAAAAAGCCCTCATGAATATGTGCTTTGAAACACCTGCTGCAATAAACAAACTTATTCCAGAGCCGAAGCCCCATTTATGACAGAGCTCATCCATGAACATTATGAGCAAACCACCTAGAGTTATCTGCACAATTAAAATCATTTCTAAAAGAAAGAAAGCACTTCCTGTAAATTCAGACGATGGCGCAAGCCCACCCATAAAAACGTAGATTGCTGCTTCAAATATTATGAAAAATATTCCTAATAATTTCTGTATTGCGTGAAATTTTTTCTTTCCTTCAGGAGAAGTCAAATCAAATTTTACTATTCCTGAGCCATTCAGAAGCTGCAAAACTATAGAAGCAGTTACCAAAGGCCCAATACCAAGAGAAATCAATGATCCAAACTCGGCACCCAAAATAACAGATAAAAATTCAAACTGTTGCAATTGGTTTGCTCCGAGACCAAACAAAGGAATTAAACCAAGAGTGAAAAATATAGCTAGGACAATCAATGTCCATTTCATCTTCTCCTTGAAAGGCAGTCTTTTCTCACTAGGGCCTTTCACTTCGGGAAGATTATCCGCTATTTTTTGTAACAGACTCATCTAACCCTCTTTTTCAGGCTCTAATTCAGCAGGCAGAATTACTTCGCCTCCAGCAGCCTTCACTTTTTCAACAGCTTTTGAAGAAGCTGACTCAGCAATTATCTTTAGTTTCCTGCTAAGCTTCCCTTTTCCAAGCAGCTTGTTGAATCCCAATGAAGCAATATCGATAGAATCCTTTATCTCTCCTTTCAAAACTAGTTCGTTCAGATATTCAAGATTTACAGGATTTATTTTTTTTGAAGTACCTTTGAACTTAAAGCCAATTTTTCCATAGTGTCTGCCAAGTAACCATTTTGAAGGCTTTTTTTGTCCTGCTCTCTTTCCAGACCCAGCTCCACCTACTCCGCCTCTGTTTCCAGCTCCTTTATGATGAGCCTTTCCTCTACCCCAACCATGAAATGTTCTTCCTCTTTGTCTCGAATTTTTCTTTCTTCTATTTACAACCATTATATCATCCTTTTAATTAAATCGTTTATTGCAGAGCCCCTATAACCAAGAGCCCCGCCTTTTGAGAAAGGTTTCTTAATACCTTTTCTTTCAAATCCCTTCCTAGGACTGTTCAACCTGAAAAAAAGCTTCAATTTTTTTGGGTCATCAGGATCTTTTTTAGCTCTCTTTTCGATAAGCAACTTTAAAGTTTCATCATCAATCTCACCATAAGTTACATAATCTTTAACTTTATATATCATGCCTTTGTTCGATGGTGTCGCTTCAACAACAGAGCACGTATTCTTTCTAAAAAGATTAAGCAACTTCAGAGTATCAAGAACTTCTTTTTTCATATCGTGAGTTCCTCTTACCAAAATTACAGCTAATTTATTCATTTACAGCACCATCCACTATACCTAATTTTTCAATCTGCGCAGTAGGTATTTTTGTCTGATTTAGTTTTTGCAATGCTAGGAAGCAAGCCTTTACAAGATTTATCTTGCTTGTTGTCTTACCCTCTGTTCTTGACCATACGTCTTTTACGCCTACCATCTTAAGAATCTTTTGACACTCCTTTTCCACACGAAGACCGGTTCCTTTTGGAGCAGGCATGAGTTTTATCCTTACAGATCCGCATCTTCCTGAAACTGCAAATGGTATAGAGTGCGGTGTCCTGCAGCCGCACTGCCATGATCCACACCCTCTTTTTATTCTGATTAAATTTAATTTAGCATTTCTTATTGCTTTTTCTCTTGCAGGAACTGTTTCTTTAGCTTTTCCGTATCCAATACCAACTATGCCATTCCTGTTCCCTACGACAGCATATGTCGCAAATTTAGGCTTATTGCCTTCGTTCGTCTTCTTCTGAGTCTGCTTGAAGACTCTTCTTTGACCTCCGCCAAATTTCCCTTTTGATTGGCCTATCATAAGCAAGTCAGTCTCAATATTTGGTATGAGCATATCAACTATCTTTGCTTCTTTTATCGCCATCGATTTCTCGAAAACATCATTTATGTCAGTTATTTCACCCAATTTTACCATTCTGCCAAGTTCAGTTTTTGGTTGCCATAAATTTATATCATCTTTTTGTGTTTTAGGGAGCTCTCCAGTTTCCTCTACTGCAATTATTTCCTTTTCATCAATTTCTTCCTGTTCTTGTAATGCTTCCTGTTTTGTTTCTTCTTTTTCAGGCAGCTTATCTCTTGTTCTTCCTGTTGGCATCATTTCCCTCCCTTAATTTTTGAAAGTACAAAATTAAAATTATATGAAAATTCTTGCTCTGAAATTTTTCTGTGCAAGCAGATATGTTTTCCTTTTATCCTGTCATCAGAAGGAAATATCTCTGCTGAACATGGGACTTTCAGTCCGGAATCATTAGCGCCTTTTACAACAGCATATAATTTTGCTCCTTTAACAGACGGATACAGACCTATATCGAGCACTGCTTCATTTATCTTTTTCTCTTTTGCCTTTTTCGCGATCAGGCATCCAACAAGATAAGCGCAAGGTATATTTTTCATGTTAAATTTCCATCCAAGCTTTACAATGTCCTTTGAATTTGCAGCTGCAACAACAATATCGCCTTTTGGATTAAACTTTACTATCTGCGCATAAATGCATTGAAGTGATTTTCTAACTACGAGCCGCGGCTTTCCTGATATAAGTAGTTTTAATCTTTTTCTGTAGTCTGTTTTACCTTCTCTTTTTCTCCTGTAAGCCACAGAGTATCTGTTATTTTTCATTTTTTACCTATTCCATGCTCTTCCATATAGAGCTTGATGTGCCTCTTGTTTCTAAAGAACCCTCCTTTTATTTTCATGTAAAGATCGCGATAAATTTTATTGTCCATTATCTTGTTTGTTTTAAGCTGTTTTATGAATTCTCTTTGAAGCCTTACATGGTTAATCCATCTTATTTTGCCAGGTTCTCTTGCTGTTCTTGTGCCTTTTCTTGAGCCATGACCTCGCCTTCCACCTTTGCTTCTTTGTATCTTGTTGATTCTTGCTCTTCCTCTTGAAACACCGATTGAAGGCTTCCTTATTATCGCCCCGTCTTTTATCAGGTTGCGGATGTCAACTTTAGTGATCGCTTCCTTTATTTCATCAAGTCTTTCAGGATTGAATACTATCTTTTTCTCAGAGCACTTCAATATTTGCGCTGCAAGCCTTTTTTGAACTTTCAATTCCATTTTATCCCTTTGTCAAAATTTTGTCTTTTTCCTTTTTCTCAAGTTCTTTTTTTTGTTCTTCAGTAAGCTCTTCTTTCTTTTCAACAGAAGGTTTCTTTTCTTTTTTCTTTTGTTCTTTTCTTTTCTGCTTCTCTTCTTCAGCAAGTTTCTTCTGCTTTTTCTTCTCTTCTATTTTTTTCAAATAATCATCAGGTTTAATATTTAATATATTGATTGATTTTTTCTTTGCTTCTTCAATGACCGCAATTCTTTTCTTAGCTCCGAGTTTTCCAGATATGATGATTCCTTCCGTCTTTGGGTCTACTTTGGACAGGTCAGAAAGCGAACGGACTAAAACCATTTTCAATCCTGATTTGTGAAGTCCTTTCACTTCAGTAGGAGAGCCCCAGCCAGGCTCCACATTTCTTGGATAGCCGCGAAGATTGTAACGCATCTTCGAAGACTTTCCTCGTGGCCTGCGCCACTTATCATTCATCATCCTGTTAGCGTCCTGTCTTACAAATTTAGGCTTCTTTGCCTTTATTGATCTTCTCAATTCCAATAGTTTATTCAATTTGTTGTCCATCTTTATCAATTATGTAAATTCCGTCTTGGAATATCCTCCTATCACGGTTAGTTATCCTGCAGAGCTGTTCAATATCTGCGCTTGTCTGACTTACAAGTTCAATATCTGCGCCATCTACTATTACAAAATCACCTTCTACTTTAACATTAACACCTTCTTTGAGTTTAAGTACGCGTGGCACCCTTTCCCCGAAGAAGTTCTTAACTACAAAATTTTTCCCTTCGACAGAAACTGTCATCGGGAAATGCCCTGAGCAAATTTTCAGCTTGTAAACCACACCTTCACGAACTCCTTTAATCATGTTTTTTATGTGCGATTCAAATGTTCCGATCATAGTTTTTTCCTTTTTCGTCGCGTTTTTTGAACTAATTATTACCTGACTATCTTTAACCTCAATTTTCACTCGCGGGTTTTTCAGACTTCTCTTAACCTCTCCTTTTGGACCTTTTACTATTACAAGATCATCCACTATTTCAACACTAACATTTTCAGGTATTTTTATTGTTGCCTTGTAAAGTTCAAGCCTCATTTTAGTAGCAGTAAGCCAAAAGCCTTCCTCCAATATTTTTCTTTTTAGCTTCTATATGAGTCATAACACCTTCATTAGTTGAAATTATTAATATTCCGAAATCTTTTGCCGGCAAAAACCTTTTTTCGAATTTCTCATATTCGCTTGTTGTCACAGAGAATCTTGGTTTTATCGCACCACATTTGTTTATTGTTCCAAGCAAATTGATAACAAGGGAATTTCCTTTACTGTCCTCAATCTCTTCAAATTTACCAACATACCCTTCTTTATTCATTACTTCAAGTACTTTTTTAATTATTTTTGAAGAAGGGAATACTACGCATTCCTTCTTACCTATTTTTTCACAGTTTAATATGTTTGATAACACATTTGATAACGGATCGTTTAACATTTTTCCTCCTAGCTAAATTTTTTGAAACCAATGCTTGTTGCCTTTTCTCTAAAACACTGCCTACAAAGTCCAACACCATATTTGCTTATATGAGCGCCGATTCTTCCGCAAAGCTTGCATCTTTTTAATGAAAAACCACATGTTCTTTTCTTTCCTTTGTTGTATTTTTCCCACTTTTTAAGTTTTCCAGGTTTATTCTTTAAAACCTTCAAAACTTTTCTAGGGTCACTATAACTCATTCTTCACCACCTAATTTAACATTAAATTGTTTTTTCATGAAATCTATCGATTCCTCTTTACTTATTTTGTGCTTTGAAGATATTTTTCCACTTCTGATTTTTTTCCTTTTCACCCTGAATCCATTTCTTTCAAGAGTAACACACACTTCTAAACCCATGATTCCTATCTCAGGATCATATTTTACTCCAGGTATGTCTATATACTCATGTATCCCAAAAGCAATATTTCCATTATTGTCAAACTGGCTTTCTTTTAGCGTATTTGCTTTTGCCTGCAAAAGTCTAATCAATATGTTCTTTGCCAAATTTTTTCTTAAAGTTACTTTACATCCAATAGGTAAGCCTGGACGCAAACCCCAGTCAGGTATTCTTTTTTGCGTTATTGTCTTTACAGGTTTTGCATCAGGCACTATATGCTTTAAAAGTTTGATACCTTTTTCAAGCACAGTCTGGTCTTTACCAGCACCGATGTTCAGAGTTACTTTCTCAATCTTTATATTTTTTGATACGTTCATTTTTCAAGTTTAATTAATGGTTTTTCTTTTCCGATTACAAAACAGTAATCTTTCAAGGTTTCAAATTCGCCATCTTTTGTGTTTATGATGGCTGTTTTCTCTTTTATTTCTTTTAAATGGCCAACTTTACCTACCTGTTTTCCACTTGTTATGTAGACAACAGCGTTCTTTTCAAATTTAATGTGATCTTTTATTTTTTGTTCAGGAATTTCTATGACAACTGTATCCTTTATCTTGTAGGTATCTTTATCTACAAGCAAATTTCTTCCGTCTGAAAGATTAAGCTGAACCTTCTTTCCAATCTGAGTTTTTCCTATTATTTTACACAATTTTATTTTGCTTTCTACGTCATTTATTTTTACCAGATCGATTTTTCCTTGCCTATCCAGAATAATTCTGAAATTTTCTTTTATTTCAGGAATTGAAACAACGTCCATTAATCCCACTGGGAATTTTTTGTCAGTTCTCCTTTTGCCGTCTACCAATATTTGTTTTTTTAATAGTATGTTATTGACTTCTCTCATTGTTTCAGCTAACTTTAGAATATCGCGAAGCAAAACAGCGAGAGGTACCGCTTCATTAAACGAATGCATACCAGGTCTAGGTCTTATTATCCATGTTAACCCTTTTTTTTTACCGATTACCCAGGATTTCGGCATCGCTATTCTTTTAAGATGCGATTTCATTTTTTCACCTTTGATTTTCTTTCTAGCATCTCTCTTCTCCTTTTATCATCAAGATTCAATTCCGTTATTATTAGATTTGAAGGATGTATGGGATAGAGCGATTTGCTTGAATCTGTTTTTGTCCTTTCGGCACCTGTGACATAAACTCTTACTTTTTTGTTGTCAATTCTCTCGATCTTATTTTCATGACCTTTATATTGACCTCTTACAATTTTTACCTTGTCACCTTTTCTTACAGGTACATTTCTGCAGCCGTATTTCTTAGTTAGCTCTTCTGAAAGCCTTGCCGAAAATAGTTTTCTTCTCAGATGCAAAGGCATATTGAAAAGATATTTTCTTTGCTTTCTCGGCTGTTTGCTCGATTTCCAACTTTTTGAAAATTTTTTCTTCATATTCTTCATACTATTATCCTCGCCACTTTTGCTATTTGGGGCCATCTATCGCATGCTTCTTTAGCAATAGGTCCTTTGAATATTGTTCCTTTAGGGTTTCCTTTTTCATCTTTTGAAATAATTGCAGCATTATCTTCGAACTTTATTCTTGTTCCATCAGGCCTTCTGTACTCTTTTTTCTGTCTGACTATGATTGCATAGACAACCTGTTTTCTCATTGAAGGAAGTCCTTTTTTTACTGATGCCAAAACAAGATCGCCAACTCCTGCAGCAGGCATTCTACCTTTTGAAGTTTTGCTGTTTATAACAGACACTATTTTAATTACCTTGGCTCCAGAATTGTCGCATGTTTCTACCCATGCCCCTTGATTAAGGGCTTTCGTAACTCTTGCTTTTATTGCTTGCATTTTACAATCTCTCCAATACTACAAAATGTTTCGTTTTGCTCAACGGTCTGCATTCACCAATCCTGACTACATCGCCTTCCTTTAAATCTATGCAGCCTGGTTGGTGCGCCTTAACCCTTGTTCTTTTTTTCAAATATCTTTCGTATTTAGGAATGTAAATTCTTCTTTCCCATTCAACATTCACAGTCTTGCTCATTCTTGTGGATATTACTTTGCCTACAAAGATCCTTCCTCTGACTGGAAGAGTGCCGTGGAAAGGGCATTTTTTGTCAGAGCATTTTTTCTCTGGTTCTTTTACATCTTTTATTCCAATTGTTTTTTTCATTTTAACCTTTTATTCTTTCTTCAGGCCTTTTGGCCAATTTTTTACCATCAATGATGGCACCATCAACCTCAATTACGACATTTTGTTTGATTATTTTTCTGAGTTTTTTATTTTCAATGACAAACGTGTTCTTTGTTTCGTCGATGACAACCCCCTCAATTCCGATATTTGAAGGGTTTTTTGCATCAATTACTTTGATTCTTTTTCCGATGAATTCCTTTTTTATCATTGGATCGGAATCATTTAATTTCTATGGTTTCTGGTGCGAATCCCGCATCAACCAAGACCTTCATTACGTTTTGTTTGTGGTCGCCCTGCAGTTCAATCCTTCCATCCTTAATAGTACCGCCGCATGCGAACTTGTTTTTCAGCTTTTTCATCAACTCTTTCATATCAACTTGTTTTGGGTCGATACCTTCGATAATGGTGTAGGTTTTCTTGAATTTCTTAGCTTCAACATACACCTTTATCTTCTGCTGCTCAATAGCTATTGTCTCACAAACGCATAGGTCTTTCGGCAGACCGCACATCGGGCATGTCTCACTCATACTTTTTTGCGTACCTCCGTATGTTTCTTTTTTACAACTTTCGGCTTTTTAGCCTCATCTGTTGTTTTTTGACTATTGATTATAGTTAGTATTCTTGCAATTGTTTTCTTAGCTTGTTTTATCTGTCCAGGATTTTTTACAGCAGTTCCTGTGGATACTTGCGCATTCAATTTTATTAGCTCTTTTTTTAGCTCTTCAAGCTTTGATTTCAACTCTGCGCTTTCCAATGATTTTAATTCTTTGTATTTCATTGTTCGGTATTCTGATTATTTTCAGCAGCTGTTTTTTTCCCTTGTTTTTTAGACTCTGTATTTTTTCTGTTTTTTTTGACTTTTTTTGTTTCCTCTTTATTTTCATTTTTTTTGTTTTCAGCAGATTCTGCCTCAATTTTTTCCTGTTCCTTTTCTTCTGCTCCATTTTTATCAATTATTTTAATTCTATCTGGAAGTTTTATATCAGGAGGCATTATGCTGACTTTTATACCAACATTTCCTGATTTCAAAAAAGCCGTTGAATATGCTTTCCTTACATCAGACTGAGCAATATTACCACATTTCTTCATATATCCTTGATAAAATCTCCACGATTTTGCTCTTGCACTAGGTATTTTTCCTGATATAACTACTTCAATCCCCAAAGCACCTGCATTCATAGTATCGCTTAAAACTTTATGGGCAATTCCTTTCATTTTTGCCGTTCCAAATCTTTCTAGAGCTGATGCAATTTTTTCAGCAACAATTTGAGCATCTAAGTTCGTATTTTCAACTTCTACGATTTCTATCTGAGGATTTTCAAGGCCAAATTTTTTCTTTATCGTCTCTGTGAGCTCTTTTATGTTGGCACCCTTTTGACCAACGATAAGACCAGGCCTTGCAGCATAGATTATTATTTTTTCTCCTATTGGAGTCTTGATCATCCTCGTGTGGCTATGACCAACATTTTTTAGAGTTTTGGCTATATAATCTTCAACCATATATTCATTCATTTTCTGTTTGACAAATTGTCTTTCAATCATTTTAATCCTCTTTCTTTCCTATTTTTTCCTCATTTACTTTAGCTTGCTTTTCGGCCAAGACAATTTCAACATGAGCTCTTTTTGCCTTTCTTCTGCTATGTCTTCCGTAACGCCACGTGTTCGAAGCCTTGTTTGCGCACATATGGATTATCACAGGGTTGCTTATGTTTTTTTGAGCAGCATTTGCTTCTGCTGATTTAAGCAATGCAAGTATGCTTTTGCATGTGTTTACAGCATAACTTCCCGACATCATGCCTTTTTTATGTGCGATTCCTTTGTTAAACCTCTTAAAAGGAATAGGTTTTTTTAGTGCGATAGCATCCTCGAGTATTTTTTTTGCTTTTGCAACTTCTTTTTTCTTTAAATATCTACAAACTTCAACAGAGTTCTTGTACGAAATAGGAAGATCTCTGCCAACAGCTTTCGCCATCTTTTCTTTATCAAAATTTTGCATTGCGTATTTATACACCATTTTACTTCACACTTATTGCTGCGCTTGATCTTGTCGCACCAATTCCAGGGGCACTGTGCTGTACTTTTTTTCTTGTGAGAGCAAACTCGCCCAATCGATGACCTATCATTTCTTCCTGTATTAATACAGGAACGAATTCTTTTCCTGCATGAACTAAAATAGTCATTCCGACCATTTCAGGAAGTATTATCATATCTCTACAATGGGTTTTGATATTTTGTTTTCCAGATCTTATATTTTTCAAAAGTATTTTTTGTTGCTCCGTAAATCCTTTTTTTAATCTTCTTCTCTCTTGCGAAGGCAAAAGTTCTGCTAGCTCATTTATACTCATTCTTTTAAGTTCTTCAAGGGTTTTACCTCTGTATGTGAATATTTTTTGGATCATTTACCTTTTCCTCCTGCCTGTTCTTTTTGGTCTTATCTTACCTACATTTTTTCCCGCTGGAGCGAATCTTGGAGCAATTGTAGGCCTTCCTTTATGATGAGATGAGCTTCCACCAAATGGATGATCCACCGCGTTCATAGATACACCACAAACTCTTGGATACATTTTGTTTCTTGCTCTCATGTAATGGTATTTTTTTCCTGCTTTTACGAAAGGCTTTTCAGTTCTTCCGCTTCCTGCAGCAACACCAATTGTAGCCCTGCATCTAGAATCAAAAATTTTTTGTTTTCTTGAAGGCAATAAAACTGTAACTTTACCAGGCATTTTTGAAATCACTTTTGCAAAAGCGCCTGAGCTTCTTGCAAATTTTCCACCATCACCTGGAAAAGATTCTATGTTATAAATTAAAGTTCCTTCTGGAATTTTTTCAAGAATTGTGCTATTGCCATTATTTATGTTGGCTTCTGAACCTGAAAAAACTTCATCACCTATTTTCACTCCTTCAGGTGCGACCATGAGGCATTTTTCACCATTTTGGTATTTTATTTCAACCAAAGGGGCGCTATGTCCTTGGCAGTGAATTATGTCTGTTATTATTCCTGGTACTGTTTGATTATCATATCTCCTGTGCTCAGACTTTCCTTTATATCTAAAACTCGGAGCCCTATAAGTAGATGTGCCTCTTCCACGTTTTTGTATTATTAGATTCTTACCCATTTTATATCAGCCCCAGTTGAGTAGCAACATCAATTGCAGGAGTTTCCTGACTGAACTTGACATAAGCTCTTTTATCCCCTTTTGGTGTAGTAGTTGTGTTTATTTTTACAACCTTTACTTTAAACATGTTTTCAATCTCTTTTTTAATTTCTGATTTTCTCGCTTTTCTGTCAACTACAAATATCAACTTATTCTCGGATTCCATAAGGCGAATCGATTTTTCAGTTGATACTGGGTATTTTATCAAGCTCATTGTTTAGTTTTTTTCTTCAAGTTTTTTTCTTTTGTTTTTTTGGCCTCTTCTTTAGCCTCTTTTTTTACTTCTTTTGTTTTTTCATCTTTTTTAGATGCTTTGTAATCGTTTGTAAAAAGTTTTTCATTTGCTAAGCGTTCAATAGCAGCTTCTGTCCAAATTGTCAATCTTCCAGGCTGCGTTCCAGGAGCTAATATTTCAGCATTTAACTTATGAACTTCAACAACATCAACACCAGGTATGTTTTTTGCAGATAAAATTAAAGGACATTTTGAAGAAACAACAATCAAAGGACCTACTTTTGTTTTGTATCTTCTGCCTCTTGATTTTCCTCTACCTGCTCTGTAAACAGGTTTTTTTGTTCTTTTAAGTTCTTCAACGAAACCGAGTTTCTCCAAAATTTTCACAACATTTTTAGTTTTAGTTTCATTTTCAAACTTAGTTTCAATTATAAAAGGATAATTATCAGGCACTTTGTGACCACGCATTTTAACAATTTCTTTTAAAACTGTTGCAGCTATTGCAGATCTTATTGCTTTTCTTCTCTCTTTCTTGTTTATTTTCTGAGCCCATATTTTTTCTGCTTTAGGAGGGTGCGCTTTTCTTCCACCAACAGTTCCAGGAGCAAAAGCACCAATCCAATTAAATCTCGTTCCACTTCTGCTTATTATTTTTCTAGGAACTCTTGAAATTCCTATTCCATAAGATCCTCTATAATGCCTTCTTCTCTTGTAAATTTGAATAGCGTATCTTGTTCCTGCTTTAGGGTCTGCCCCATATGGTTGTCTTTTGTTGCTCTGAATAGCTAAAACAGCCCTTTTTATTAAATCAGGTCTCACTTCTTCATGGAATTGTATAGGCAATTCCTTAGAACCTTCCTCAACTTTTCCAATTGAAAGTATTTTTAGTTTCATTGTTTCGAACTCAAACTTATGTAGGTTATTGTCGGAGCTTCGGTTGGTATGAGTTTGTTAGGCCTTATCGCTTTGTTAAATCTTATCAATCTTTTTCTTGCACCAGGCACAGAACCTTTTACAAGGATGTAGGCATTTTTAATTAACCCATAATTTTTAAATCCCCCTTTTGGGATTATCATTTTAGGATCTGTTCCAATTTTTATTAGTAACTTATTATATTCTGTTCTTGTGTGATAGCCCATCTGTCCTGCATGCGCAACCCTATACATAATATGGCCTTGGCCACACCATCCACCTAATGAGCCTGGATTTCTTATCGCTTTTTCAGATTTGTGCTGTCTTATCATGATTCCAAATCTTCTTACAGGTCCTTGAAGGCCCTTCCCTTTTGTTACTGAGTGAATGTCAAGCTGCTCTCCTTCGTTAAATACATTGTTTATAAAAAGATCCTTTCCAAGAATGTTTTTTGCGTACTCAAGCTTTTCCTCCTTTGTTCCACCTATCGCAATTTCAAAAATTTCAGGTTTTTTCTTCAGTCCGATCAGTTTAGGCTGAGTATGAACAAGAAGTCTTACGTCATCAAATTGTTCTGGTTTTATTTCATTAAGTTTATTTTCGTTGGTTTTTTTTGCGAGAGATATTTTTCTGCCAAGCTCCTTATCGGTTTTTGTTACAATTTGAGAAACAGTTTTTAATCCATAAACACTTTTTTTATAGAATTTTATGCCCCATATTTTTAGAGGAGGACATTCAATCACTGTAACAGGACAAAATATCTCTTCACCTTTAGTTGTTGATGCCTTTCTGTTATCAACGATATGCAAATGAGTCATGCCTGCTTTATAGCCTGCAAATCCGAGCGGCATAACTTTATCTACTTTTGCCCAGCTTCTTACTTTAGTGTATTGACGTTTAGCCCTTTTTCTAGGCCAAAACTGCATGCTTCCGCTTCTTGGTTTATGTGCTTTTGGCATATTGAGATAAGGCTAAATAAGCCTTTTCACAAGCTAAAGAGCCTATTTTTGACGCCTTTTCACAGAATAAGTTTATTTAAATAAACTTGTACTGAAAAGACACCTTTTCAGGCCCGTTTATGATATCTACAACGTATTTAAACTTTTTAAATACGCTTTATTATACAATTCAAAATCAAGCAGTTATTTATAAAGATTATCTTTTAGTGAGCTGTAAAGTAAACGTCACCTATTCAACCAATTTTTGAACGTTTTTTCTTTCAGCAAATTTTCAGCAAGAAGTCGATAAATTTATAAAATTTCCACATTTAAGCTTATTTAAATGTAAATGGTAGATTAGCCATGGCAAAAAAGACTGTTTCGCTGAGCGTTGAAGAGGAGATTTACGAAGAATACAGAAAATACTGCGAGCAGAAAGGCATCATTCTGTCAAAACAGTTTGAGAATTTTATGGCAGAAGAATTAAAGAAAAACAGAGGGGGAAAGCAATGAACCAGAAAGAGAAATTATTTTTTGATAAGTTGAAGGACATTTTCATAGGTGCAAAGATAGAAGGAGAATCAGGATTCATCAATCTAATGAGGATAAAGTCAGCCTATTTTGATTCCATCTTTAAGGAGCTGGTTAAAGAGATAGAAGAAAAAACAAAGCAGTTTCCAGAATTCAGAGAAGAAATGTTTGACAAGCTTTACAGCTTTTTCAAGACATACTTTTCTGAGTCAGGAAGCATCTATTTTAGTTATACTCCATTAAAATCAAAAGTATTCGAGAAAGTCTATACCAATCAGA
>FWPV01008505.1_pt1 | contig 17925 bp, 13 predicted proteins | sample 2228371 | NCBI WGS metagenome assembly FWPV01 (sample SAMEA103939776, study PRJEB20133) | metagenome | reverse complement strand
GGGCAAGCTGGACGCGCACATGGTCCTCAAGGACGCCGACCTCTACATCCTCACGGTTCGCGAGGCCACCTTCCAGGCGGCGGAACCCTCCAAGTCGGGCGAGATCGTCAAGGTCGCCAACCCGGTGAGCGAGGACATCTCCTACCGTAAGTTCATAGAGTACGTGGAGCCCGAGGTGGGTGAAGTGGACATCACTCAGTCCACCCTGCTGGTGGGAGTTGGGCGCGGCATCCGTGAAGACAAGAACCTGCCCATAGTCGAAGAGCTGGCCGCCGCCATGGGCGCTGACCTGGCCGCCTCACGTGCGGTGGTGGACGCCGGATGGCTTCCGGCGGACCGGCAGGTGGGCATCTCCGGAAAGACGGTCAAGCCCAAGCTGTACCTGGCGGTGGGCATCTCCGGCGCCTTCCAGCACGTCACCGGGATGAAGGGTTCCGAGTTCATCGTGGCCATCAACAAGGACCCGGATGCCCCCATCTTCAGCATCGCCCAGGTGGGCATCGTGGATGACCTGCTGAAAGTGGTCCCCGCCCTCACCGAGAAGATAAAGGAACTCAAGGGATAGCATGAGCGGGGGCGCCGGCATGCGGGGCCGGAGCCCCCGCCCGCGACCATGGAGCAAGGCAAGGAGGCGCTCTCCTTCCGGGGAGCACGAGGAGGAGTCGAGATAATGAATACCAGGCCAAAGATCGGAGTTTATATCTGCCACTGCGGTATCAACATCGCGGCCACCGTGGATGTGGAAGAGGTGGTGCGCTTCGCCTCCACCCTGCCCGATGTGGTAGTGGCGAGGAACTACAGCTACATGTGTTCCGACCCCGGCCAGGCGCTGATCACCGAGGACATCAACAACCTGGGGCTGAACCGGGTGGTGGTGGCTTCGTGCTCCCCCCGCATGCACGAGCCGACCTTCCGCAAGACGCTGATGAGCGTGGGGCTCAATCCCTACTTCCTGGAGATGGCCAACATCCGCGAGCAGTGCTCCTGGGTGCACGAGGACCGCACCGCCGCCACCGAGAAGGCCAAACGCCTGGTGGAGAGCGCCGTGGTCAAGGTGCGCCGGCTGGAACCGCTGGAGGTCAAGGAAGTGGACGTGGAGCCCTCCTGCCTCATCATCGGGGCGGGCATCGCCGGTATCCAGGCCGCCCTGGACATCGCCGACGCCGGCTTCAAGGTCTACCTGGTGGAGAAGACGCCGTCGGTGGGCGGGCACATGGCCCAGCTGGACAAGACCTTCCCCACCCTGGACTGTTCCGCCTGCATCCTCACACCCAAGATGGTGGACGTGGCCAATCACCCCAACATCGAGCTGCTGACCTACTCGCAGGTGGAGGAGATAAGCGGTTATGTGGGCAACTTCGACGTAAAGGTGCGCAAGAAGTCACGCTTCGTGGACGTCTCCAAATGCACCGGGTGCGGGGCCTGCGCGGAGGCCTGCCGCCAGGCCGGACGTATCCCCAACGAGTTTGACGAGGGGCTGGGCATGCGCTCATCCATCTACCTGCCCTTCCCCCAGGCGGTCCCGGCCAAATACACCATTGACAAGGAGACCTGCCTGTTCCTGACCAAGGGCAAGTGCGGCGAGAAGCCCAAGTGCGCCGAGGCCTGCGAGGCGGGTGCCATCGACTTCGAGCTGAAGGACGAGATGGTGGAGTTCAAGGTGGGCACCATCATCGTGGCCACCGGCTTCGACGTATTCGACGCGCGCAACAAGCCGGAGTACGGCTACGGCATCTACCCCGAAGTGGTAACCGCCCTGGAGTTCGAGCGGCTGGTCTCCGCTTCGGGCCCTTACGGCGGCAAGGTGGTCCTGCCCCAGCGGGGAAAGAAAAAGAAGAAGAAGGAAGGCGAGGAGGAGGAGGCGCCCCGCGTCCCCAAGAGCATCACCTTCATCCAGTGCGTGGGCTCGCGCGACAAGAGCGTGGGCAACGAGTACTGCTCCCGCGTGTGCTGCATGTACACCGCCAAGCTCGCCCACCTGGTCAAGGACAAGGTGGGACACGACTGCGAGGTGACCGTGTTCTACATGGACGTGCGCGCCTTCGGCAAGGGCTTCGAGGAGTTCTACGACCGCGTGCGCCGCGAGGGGGTCAAGTACATCCGCGGCAACCCCTCGGAGATCTACAAGAAGGGCGACAAGCTCATCGTGCGCGCCGAGGACACCCTCACCGCCACCCCCCTGGAGCACGAGACGGACATGGTGGTGCTCTCCGTGGGACTGTGCCCGCGCTCCGACAACCGCGAGATCATCGACCTGCTCAAGCTCTCGCAGTCCTCGGATCTCTTCTACCTGGAGGCGCACCCCAAGCTGCGGCCCGTGGACACCGCCTCCGACGGCGTCTACCTGGCCGGCGTGTGCCAGGGCCCCAAGGACATCCCGGACGCCGTTGCCCAGGCCAAGGGAGCGGCCTCGGCGGCCATGATCCCCATGGCCTCGGGCAAGGTGAAGGTGGAAGCCCAGACCTCGGTGGTCAACGAGGAGACCTGCCGCGGCTGCGGCTTCTGCGTGGAGCTCTGCCCCTTCACGGCCATCGAGCTGGTGGAGATCAACCGCATGGGCTGGCCGGTGAAGGTGGCGCGGGTCAACGAAGCCCTGTGCAAGGGGTGCGGCGCCTGCGCGGCCGCCTGCCTCTCCGGCTCCATCCAGCAGCGTTCCTTCAAGGACGTGCAGTTGCTGCCGCAGATACAGGCCCTGGGGGTGAAGTAGGACATGGCTGAGAAGACGGATTTCGAGCCCAACATCGTGGCCTTCCTGTGCAACTGGTGCTCCTACGCCGGGGCCGACCTGGCCGGCACCTCGCGCATCCAGTACCCGTCAAACGTGCGGGTGATCAGGGTCATGTGCTCGGGCAGGGTCAATCCCCTCTTCGTGATGAACGCCCTGCAGCAGGGCGCGGACGGGGTGCTCATCTCCGGGTGCCACCCCGGAGACTGCCACTACATGCAGGGCAACTACTACGCGCGGCGCCGCTTCAACCTCATGCGCAACTTCCTCGAATACCTGGGCGTCGAGCCCCAGAGGGTGCGCATGAGCTGGGTCTCGGCCTCCGAGGGCGCCAAGTGGAAGGAGGTCATCGAGGAGGTCGTCAACGGCGTGAAGGAAGTAGGGCCCATGGATCAGTTCAAACGGAGGCAGTTAAATTGGTAGACGTCAACAAGCTGAGAGAGAAGGCCAAGGAGGTTGTCTCCAGGGACGACGTGAGGCTGCTCATAGGGTACCGCCCCGGCACCTACGGCTTCCGGGCGCGCCCAGCCTTCGTCCAGGGCCCGGACGAAGCGGACGAGCTCATCTTCACGCCCGCCTGCGTGAACAATCTCGCCACCTACATCACCCTGGAGGAGAAACTGCCCGTCCCCCGCGGCCAGGAGCCGGACCTGCGCAAGGTGGCGGTGATGGTCAAGGGCTGTGATTCCCGCGCCCTGGTTCAGCAGATGGAGGAGAAGGCCTACGACCGCGACCGCATCCTGGTCCTGGGAATCCCCTGCACGGGGGTGGTGGACATGGCCAAGGTAGAGGCCAGGTTCCCCGGCGTGCTGGAGCGGGGCGAAATCGCCCTGGAAGGGGACAGGTTCGTGCTCTCATTCAACGGCAGCAGGGAGGAGGTACCCAGGGAGGAGCTGGTGGCGGACAAGTGTCTGCGCTGCCGCTACCCCACCCCCCTGGTCTACGACGAGCTGCTGGACGAAGCGGTGGAGCGTTTCGCCGACGACGACTACTCCGACATCGCCGAGCTGGAGAAGCGTGCGGCGGCTGAGAAATGGGCGTACTGGGAGGAGAAGTTCTCCCGCTGCATCCGCTGCTATTCCTGCCGCAACGTCTGCCCCATGTGCTACTGCGAGGACTGCGTGCTGGACCGGCTGCAGCCGCAGTGGATGAGGCGCAGTGTGGACATCAGCGAGAACACGGCCTACCACATCTCCCGGGCCTACCACCTGGCGGGGCGCTGTATCCAGTGCGGCGAGTGCCAGCGTGTGTGTCCCGTGGACATCCCGCTCATGGAGCTAAACCGCAAGTTCTACAAGGACGTGGAGGAGCTCTACGACTACGAGCCGGGCACCAGCGTGGAGAACCCGCCGCTGCTCTCGACCTTCAAGGTGGACGACCGTGAGGACTTCATACTCTAAGAGGTGGGTGCCATGGCATTGAAGAAGCTGAGCAAGGAAAAAGTGGGAGAGGTCCTCGGGGAGCTCTCCAAGTTCCGCCTCGTCGCGCCCGCCAAGTCCGACGAGGTCGTCGTGTTCAAGCAGATAGGGGACCCGCAGGAGGCCTTCCTGGATTACGGGAACTCCACCGTGCCCCCCAAGAAGTTCGCCTTCCCCCAGACGGAGACCCTCTTCCGCTTCATGGTGGGCAGTCCCGAGCTCAAGGAGAAGAACGTGGAGGAGGAGGGCACCACGGTGATCTTCGGTCTGCGTCCCTGCGACGCCAGGGCCATGGCCATCGTGGACAAGCTCTTCTCCTGGGACTTCGACGACCCCTATTACCTCAAGCGGCGCGAGCTCACCACCCTTGTGGGCATGGCCTGCGTGGAACCCCCCTCGGTGAACTGCTTCTGCACCTCGCTGCAGGGGAGCCCCTTCGGGACGGAGGGACTGGACATGCTCCTCACCGACATGGGCGACTATTACCTGGTGCAGTCCCTCACCGAAAAGGGAGAGAAGCTGGCGGAAGCCCTTTCCTCGCAGCTCGAGGAGGCCCCCGCCGGCGACGAGAAGAAGGCCGAGGAGATGGCCAGGGAGTCCGAGGGCAGGATACGCCGCTCCATATCCACCGAGGGCATCCCGGAGAAGCTCCCGGGGCTGTGGGAGAACGAGCTCTGGCAGAGGGTGTCGGCGGCCTGCCTGGGCTGCGGCATCTGCACCTTCCTCTGCCCCACCTGCCACTGCTTCGACATCCAGGACGAGGTAGACGAGGGGGGAGAGGGACGGCGCTGCCGCATGTGGGACTCCTGCATGTTCGAGGAGTACACCCTGCACGCCTCGGGTCACAACCCTCGCCCCACGCGCAGGGAGAGGACGCGCAACCGCATCAACCACAAGTACTCCTACTATCCAAACCGCTTCGGCGTCATCGCCTGCGTGGGATGCGGCCGCTGCATCAACCTCTGCCCGGTGAACATCGACATCCTGGACATACTCGATCAGGTGGTGGATGCCCAATGAAGAACCCCTACATTCCCCATGAGGTAAAGATCCTGGACACCTGGTACGAGGCGCCGGGTGACCGCTGCATCAAGACCTTCAAGGTGACCTTCACCGACGAGAAGGTCTGGGACACCTGGAGCCATCTGCCCGGGCAGTGCGCCATGGTGGGCATCCCGGGGGTGGGGGAGTCCATGTTCTGCATCTCCTCCTCGCCCACGGAGAAAGGCTACCTGCGCTTCAGCATCATGAAGGCGGGCAAGAACACCTCCGCCCTGCACGAGCTGGAGGCGGGAGACACCTTCTTCGTGCGCGGGCCCCTGGGAAACAACTTCCCCCTCGAGGAGTGGAAGGGGAAGAACGTGGTGACCATCGGCGGCGGCATCGGCCAGGCGCCCCTGCGCCCGGTGATCCAGTGGATCCGCGACAACCGCGGCGACTACGGCGAGCTGCAGCTCATCTACGGCGCCCGCACCTCGGCCGACCACTGCTTCAAGGACGAGTTCAAGGAGATCCTGGAGGAGGGCGAGTGCGCCTGCCACCTCTCCATCGACGTGGAGGAGGAGGAGTGGCCGCACTTCGTGGGCTTCGTCCCCCAGCTCCTGCTGGAGGTGGCGCCATCGCCCGAGAACACCATCGCCGTCACCTGCGGGCCGCCCATCATGATCAAGTTCGTGCTCCAGAACCTGGAAAAGCTGGGCTTCACCCCCGATCAGGTATACACCACCCTGGAGAACCGCATGAAGTGCGGCATCGGCAAGTGCGGACGCTGCAACGTAGGCCATCTCTACGTGTGCAAGGACGGGCCGGTGTTCTCCTATGCCCAGCTCAAGGAGATACCCGAGGCCTTCGCGTGAGGCGGACAAGAGCACGAAGGGGCGGGGCGCGACCCCGCCCCTTTTTTCGGGACCGAGGCCGGCGGGCCGTGCCGGGGGATGCACGGCTGCGGCGCCTGCGGGGCGGGGATGCAGGAGGGCGGGCGCACTCGCGCCTCGCGGCGTGATGGCGGCAGGAGCCTCGGCAGGGGGCGGGACGAGGGCTCCTCGGGACGCGGCGGCAGGAAGGGAGCCGGCGGGGCGCCGTCCTTTTCGCGCTCCCGGTGGCGCTTCTGGCTCTCGAGAGGCCGGAGCGTATTTCATAAACGTTCGCGATCTGATAAAACGCTTTACAGGCGGGACGCGGCGCCCGCGAAGGGGACGAAGGCGGGCGGGCGGCGAAACGTGTCGCACGGGATGGGCGGCGCGGCCGCCCCGCCGGGGAGACCGCGGCGGGGCGGCGAGATGTGGTGAAGGGCGGAAAGGCGCGGCTCGGTGCTGTCCGCGTGGGATGAGGCCCGGCGCATACGGAGCATATGGAACGGGCAAAAGACGGGAGAGCGTTATTCGTAGCCGCGGCGGGGAAGGATAAACGACACCGGTGATGGAAATATCCGGCGGATGGAGGTAGAGAGGCATGGTCTTCAGGCTGCAGGGATGGCGCGTGGTGAGGCAGATGCTCCTCGTGCTCGCCGCCACCCTGACCGTGGCGGCGGCGGCGGTGGCCGCCCTTTTCTTAGGGCTGGATGTGGCCTACGCCGGCCAGGTCTTCAAGGGCGTCTACGTGCAGGGCATCAACATCGGCGGCCTGAGCCGGGAGGAAGCCATGGAGAAGCTCCGTTCCGAGCTGGACCTGGACGCCCTCAACCGCGACCTCACCCTCGCCTTCGACGGCTATTCCTGGCCCCTTCCCCTCTACGAGATCGACGCCTACGTGGACCTGGAGGCTACGGTGGACAGGGCCTTGAAGGCGAGCCGGGAGATGCCCTTCTACGAGCGCTGGGCGCACCGCGCCGTCTTCCGGGGGCTCGACCGCAGCGTGGAGCTGGCCATCCACGTGGACTGGCGGAAGCTGGAGAACTTCCTCTCCACCCTGGAATCCACCATCAACCGTCCGCCCGTGAACGCGGAGATAAAGCTGGAGGGGCGAAAGCTGGTCTTCCAGAGGTCCCAGGACGGGTGGGAGCTGGACGCGGACGAGGCGCGCGAGGCCATCGTCGCCGCTCTCTCCTCGACGGAGCGGGTGGCGGCGCTCCGTATCGAGGTGACACCGCCGGAGGTCTCCGATTCCCAGGTGGGCAAGGTGATCACCGTGGACAAGGCCAACCACCTCCTGACCCTTTACAACAACATGGAGGTGGAAAAACAGTACCCCGTGGCCGTGGGCATGCCCTCCTGGCCCACCCCCAGCGGGACCTACAAGGTGGTGGGCAAGGAGAAGAACCCCACCTGGGTGAACCCGGGGACCTCCTGGGCCGCGACCATGCCCCCCTATATACCACCGGGGCCGGGGAACCCGCTGGGAACGAGGGCCATCCAGACCAGCGCTCCCGGCGTCTTCATCCACGGCACCTACAACTCCTGGTCTATCGGGACCAACGCCTCCCACGGCTGCATCCGCATGTACATCAAGGATTCCGAGGACCTCTACGAGAGGGTGCCAGTGGGCATCCCCGTGCTCATCTTCTGAGCGGAACCAGAGAAACTACTGGATGAAGAGGGAGAATGTGCCCGCAGGTTTACCCGCGCCCATCCTATGAGCGGCGCGTTGCTCCCGGGGATGCGGAGGTGCGCCGGGCCACACCCGCGTGACCGCCCCCTTTTCGGTCATGACGGTGATTCGACGTGCGCCGCCGCGGCGGACCCCGGGGTCACCTGCGCGGAACACCGTAAACCGTCGGGCGAGCGCTTCCGATTAATAGCTCAGGCCCGGGGAAGAATATCCCCGGCATGGATTTGGGGAGCGGCGCTCCGGTAGGGGGTCGTGAGGCGATGTCGGCCCCGCTTGCCGGCACCGGACCGAGAAAGGCGAAGGTGATGTGGAGGAGGATTCTGGCGGCAGCATGCATGGCTGTGATTTTCACGCTCGCTTTACCCGGCACGGCCGGCGCCGGTGAGGTCGCCCTGCCCGGCGGCATGACCTCGCCCGGCGGCGCGCTGCCTCCCCCCACGGGCGTCCGGGAGGTGGAAAGGCCGGAGGATGCCGGCCTGCGCATAGCCATAACCTGGGACGCGGTGCCGGGGGCCTCGGGTTACCGCGTTTACCGTTCCGATCCCGCGCACGGCGAATTCGTTCCCGTGGGAGGAAAGGCGGCGGATTCCATGCTCGCGTACCCGCTCTTCCTCGACGGAGACGTGGAGCAGGGCAGGGTCTATCACTATGCCGTGGCCGCGGTGGACGATGCTTTTCGCGAGGGCCCGCTGTCGGAGCGCGTCGCGGCCGGGCTGGAGCCGGCGGCCCGCGATGCGGGCGGCCCCAAGAGGATAGTCTGTTCCCTCCCCGACCAGCGGCTCTATTTCTACGAGGGCGACCAGCTCATCAACGTCACCAGGTGCTCCACGGGGCTCCACAACTCCACCCCCGCGGGGAATTTCCGCATCCTCGGGCACTACGGCACCCACGCCGGCCTGGGGGGCGCCATCTGCGATTACTGGATGGCCTTCACCCCCAGCCACGGCATGCATTCCTGGCCCCGCGGCTCACGCGGTTACGAGGCGGGGCTGGGGGCGCCCGCGTCCCACGGGTGCATCCGCCAGCATCCCCTGGAGGCCTACTGGCCGTACTACTGGGCTCCCGACGGCACCCCCCTGACCATAACCTACGCCTCGCTGGCGAGGAGGGTGATATCCGGCTGCCACGCCACGGCGGGGGTGCCCGAGCCCGCCGGGCGGTGGTATTTCGCCGAGGGCTACACGGCGGAAGGTTACGATACCTACCTGCTGCTCTCCAACCCGGGCGAGGAAGGAGCGGTCGCCAGGGTGAGGTTCTTCAAGGACAGCGGCGAGGTGGTGGAACAGGCATGCGGCGTCGCGCCCCATTCCCGCTTCACCCTCGCCGTTGACGACGTGCCGGGCATGGACGCCGCCGCCTTCTCCATCCAGGTGGACGCCGACCGTCCCCTGGTGGCGGAGCGAGCCATGTATTTCGCGGCCGGCCCGCGCACCGACGGCACGGTGACCGCGGGCTCCACTGAGACCTCCACCGACTGGTATTTCGCCGAGGGCTACACGGCGGGGGGTTTCGACACCTGGCTGCTGCTCGCCAACCCCGGTGACCGGGTGGTGAGCGCATGGGTGTATTTCCTCCTGGAGGGAGGCGGGAGGGTGGACCACCTTTTACGGGTGGGACCGCACTCGCGATACACCGTGCCCGTGGATGCCCTCCCGGCGATGGGGGAGGCCTCCTTCTCCATGCAGGTCCACGCCGACGGGCCCGTGGTGGCGGAGCGCGCCATGTATTTCACCAAGGATTACATCAAGGGCGGTCACGTCGCCATGGGCGCGCCCCGCCTCTCCCGGGAATGGTATTTCGCCGAGGGGTGCACCAGGCGCTTCTTTCAGAGCTATATCCTCCTGGGCAACCCCGGCGAAGAGGACGCCCTGGTGACCGTAGACTACTACCTCAACCACGGGAGCATCAGGCACCAGTACCTGGTTCGGGCGCGTTCCCGGGTGACCGTTCCCATATCCTCCCAGGGCGGGCTCGGAGACGAGGAGATGGCCTTTTCCGTCTTCTCGGACCGCCCGCTGATAGCGGAGAGGTCGCTCTACTACGACCTGGACAGCCACCGGGGAGGGGACGTGGCCATGGGCTCACCGCGCGCTTCCACCACATGGTATTTCGCCGAGGGCTACACCGACGGCGCCTTTGACACCTATCTCCTGCTCTCGAACCCCTCTTTCTCCCCCGCCGACGTGCGGGTGGAGTTCCTGAGGGACGACGGCGCCGTTTTCGAACAGCGCTACCTGGTGCCGGCGCAGAGGAGGGTGACGGTCACCGCCGACGTCCAGCCGGGCCTGGAGAGGGCGGCCTTTTCCACCCGGATCGGCTCCGATGTGCCGATCATGGCGGAGAGGGCGATGTACTTCGTCATGCCCCGTGGCTACTGAAACGCGGTGCGTCTGGCGGAGCGTGGGACACGCCCCGCCTTCCCCGACAACGCTTCCCGCGGCGTCCGCTTACGCCCGGTTTCGACCCCGCCCGGCGTTCAGCGAGAGGTATTCGCCGTAGGCCTCCTCCACGCGCCGCAGGTAGCTCTCCATGTCGAACTTGCGCCGCAGCCCTTCCGCGCTCATGTAACGCACCTTTCCCAGCACCGGCCGCTCCGCGAAGGCGCGGTCGTGTTTGCCGAAGCACCACAGCACGCCGGCATACGCGTTGGGGTCCCTGCCGTCCAGCTCGTAACGGTCGTTCAGGCGCAGGGCGGTGCGCAGGGCCGCCTGCGGCGAGGGGCTCCACTCGATGATCTTCTTGCCCCAGTACATGCGCATGTAGCCGTGCATGCTCCCCGTGGCCAGCATCTCCTTCTGGGCCGCGTTCCAGAAGGGGTCGTGCGTGCGTGCCTCCTCCAACTCGCGGGAGGTATAGACGTATTCCCGCCGGTCGCCCGCATGCTCGCCGAGGGTGGAGAGTGCCCAGGTCGGGAGCGCTCGGAGGGAATGGTAATGCGGATTGTAGTAAACGAAGTTCGCGCTCAGCTCCCTGCGCACTATGAGCTGCTCCAGGAAGGCATGCGCGCCCGGCCCGCCGGCTTTCCTGACCTCCAGAGCCACCTGGAGGGGGGATATCTGTCCGAAATGCAGGTACGGGCTCAGGCCCGAGGTGCACGCGAGGTCGGGGCGGCCGGAGAGCTCGTGATAGCGGTGCAGGTTGCCCGCCATGAAGGAGCGCAGGAGTCTCATGGCCTCGGAGGTACCCCCCACCGGCATGCGGGAAGGCAGGGGAGCCGGGGCGAGCTTCATCTCCCGCATGACCGCTTCAGGGTCGGATATGTCTATCCCATCCAGCTCGAGACGGGGGCTCTTTTTTCTCGGCTCTCTCGCGGCGAGGGGCACCAGGAACCTTTCCAGGACACCTCCTATCCTGGGCCGGAAGGTGGCGGCCGCGTATTCCTCCCTGCCCGACGCCGTCTCCACCGGCACCACCAGCTCGCTCTCCACCTGGACCACCGGGCAGGGAGCGCGTCCGGCGACCGACGACCGCCAGCGCCTCTGGTGTCTCAGGTAACCCACGTCGCATACCAGAAGCGCCGCCTCGCCGCAAAGCCCGAGAACTTCCTCGTGGGGATGTCCCCTGCGCACCACGAGCTGGATGCCGCGCTCCGAGAGCGCATCCCCCGTCTCCCGCAGACCCTCGAGCATGAAGAGGTAATGCCTCCGGTTGGCCCCGGGGTAGGAGTCCGTGAGTCCGAAGAAGACCACCAGGGGCAGGCGCAGATCGTCGGCGCGCTCCACGGCGTATTCCAGCGCGTGATTGTATGCGGCTCGCTGCGAGGCCTGCATCCAGTAGAGGACGTAGCGACCTGGACCCGGGGTCCCGGCTCTCAGCACCTTGACGCGCTCGTGATGTATGGTCATCGCGCTTCCCCGGCGCCTTTCCCGCGTGCTCCTCGCCGCCCGCCGCCTTCAGAGGTCGCGGCCCTTCCCGGAATCGCTGATCAGCGCCAGTTCCCCGGGATAGGGGTTGAAGAAATACTGCTGCTCGAGGTAGGGCTGGTCGAAGCGGGCGATCCAGGAGCTGACGATGCTGTTGACCGCGCTCAAGGGGATGCGGCCCTGCCGGTACCTCTCCAGGGCGTCCAGGAAGTGCGCCTTCTCGCGCGCCCGCAGTTCTTTAGAAAAATAACCCAGGGCGTGCATGAGCACGTTGATGTTGGAGGTGAAGCGCGGCATCCTGCCCAGGGCCTTTTCCAGCTCCACGCGATAGGCGCGCGCCAGCTCGCGCGGGGGGAGCCCCTCGCGGTTGGCCACCAGGGCGCCCATCCGCTTGAGGGCTGACTGGCTGTAGGCCATGAGCAGGAGCTTGTGGGAGGCGTGGAAGTCCACCAGCTCGCGCACCTTCTTGCCGCTCACGGAGACCCGGAAACGCGCCAGGGTGAAGAGACGGGTCAGGAAATGCTCGCGGATGCGCCAGTTCTTCAACCTTCCCTCCGATTCCGCCGGGAGGTCGGGGAAGGTGGCGAGGACCTCCGCCCCGAAAAAACCCGGCCCCTTGTCCACCGCGCCCGACCTTCCGCCCGGGGCGTGGATCTTGACGTCGGTGATCCCGCAGGAAGGCGAGCGCGCCTTGAGGAGGAAGCCGTCCACCGCGGCCAGGCGGGAGAGGAAGTCGCGGCTGAAGCCCAGCATCTCCTCGCTCACGTCCCTGCCCGTGGCGGGCTGCACCAGCCGCAGCCCGTCCCCCGTGAGCTCCATATGGATGGGGTCCCTGGGCACCCCCAGACCGATCTCCACCTCGGGACAGACGGTGACGACATCCGCCCACTTCGCCAGCCTCTCCACGAACTCGTCGCGGATGATCTCGCCGTTCCAGCGGCAGGCGGCGAATCCCAGGCACCTGCTCGCCACCAGCACCGGCCTGACCTCGTGAGCCATGGCTCTCTTCCTTTCTCGCACGTTTCAGGTGCGGCCGTTCTCGTGCCCGCGTCCTCGACCCCCTGTCCTTCCCGCGAAACCGGACCGCGATGGGGCGGGGAAGGCATGGACCGTGCCGCCTGCTCGGAGCCGGGTCTCCGTCCCGCGCCCGCCGCCGGCAGGGGCCTCGCTGTCCCCTCATGCCGCGGGCGGCGTCAGCCCACGGTCACGCAGTTGCGCCCGCGCCTCTTGCTGGCGTACATGAGCTCGTCGGCGCGCCGCACCAGGGAAGCGGGGTCGTCGCGGGCGGTGGCCAGGGTCCCGCCAACGGAGACGGTCACCCGGATGTCCTCGCCGCCATGCCGCAACCTCGACTGTTCCACCATCGCCCGCAGTTTCTCCCCCACGATCTGCAGGCTGTCCGGCCCCACGTTCACCACCAGGGCGACGAACTCCTCTCCCCCCCATCTGCTCACGGCGTCGAAGGGGCGGAGGCTGTTGGAGAGGGTCCGGGCGGTCATGCGCAGCACCTCGTCACCCGTGGGGTGGCCGTAGCGGTCGTTGACCTCCTTGAAGCGGTCGATGTCCACCAGCAGCGCCCCGAAGGACCATCCGTAGCGGGACATCTCCGCCAGCCTGAACCGGATGTTCATCTCCGCGAAGCGGCGGTTGCCGACCTCGGTGAGGGGGTCGAGAAGGGCTATCCTCTGGAGTTCCTCTATGGTCTGCCTGGATACCAGGCGGGGCGTGTTGTCTCCGAATATCTCCACCGCCCCGATGACCCCTCCCCGCTCGTTCTTTATGGGCGCGACGCGGATGGATACCGGCAGGCGGTGACCCTCCTTGTGCCTCAGGTAGGCTTCCTCCTCGCGCGCCAGCCCGTCGTGCAGCGTCTTGGCCGCGGGGCAGAGCGAGGTCTCGCAGAGCCGGTTGCCCTTCTCGTCCACGTGCTCCAGGATGTTCTCCCTGCAGTACTCTCCCAGGACCTCCTCGGCCTTATATCCGGTGAGCCTCTCGGCGCCGCGGTTCCAGTAGGTGATGCGTCTTTCGACGTCCACGAAGTACACCCCGTCGTAGAGGTTGTCCAGCAGGGTCTTGTAAAATCCTTCCTGGTAATCCACCCTTCCTTCCTCTCCTGCATGTCTGAGCGGAATTCCCGCCGCCCACGCCGCGGGTCGCGGAAAGGGCCCCTTCCGTGCCCTCGGACCGTCCGTCCCCGGCGGCATGCGGGCCCGATCACGGAGGACCTCCCCGCCGTTCGGGGGCGGCGGTCTGCGGGAGGCCGGCGAGCGCTCCCGCCGAAAGGCCCGTCGCCCCTATTACGCCGGCCTTCCGAAAAGGCGATACGCCGGCATTCCCCGGTCGATCCGCCGCGGCCGACCCTTCCGGGGCCGCACCGATCCCGGCCTGTTAGCGATTTTTCCCCCCTGGCGGAGCGGAGAAACATCCCCGCGGCGTGTTCGGGCACGGGGACGGGCGTCATGGCGGGGAGCCGGCCGAGAGGTTCGCGCGCGGACGGGAGGGGGTGCGGCGGAGGCGGGGACGGACAGATCGCGAAGAGGAAACCCGCGCCTCGTCCGGGGCATGCGCCGGCCACGGCTGAGGTTTACACGAGGAGAAGACCGCGGACCTTTATGGTTGGCGGCGGGATGGGGGCGCCGGCGGCCCCGGCGCCGCCCCGTGTATGCCAGGCGGAACGCACGGGGATTGTTCGGTCTGGGCACGGCCGCCCGCGGCACACCTCCCCGTCAGAGCTTCGCCAGCTCGCCCGTGGTAACGTGGCCCACGTTGTTGGCCAGATCGCCCACGCGCTCCAGGTTGCTCAGGGTGTCCAGGAAGATGACCCCCGCGGTGCCGTCGCATTCGCCGCGGTTCAGCCGCTGGAGGTGGTTGCGGCGGAACTGCGAGGCCTTCTCGTCCACGAGATGTTCCAGGTCCTGGAAGTGACGCGCCGATTCCGCGTCCTCCCTCGCGAAGGAGTCGATGATGCCCTCGTACATCCCCAGGGTTAACGAAGAGAGGTCCTCGAGCTCGGAGGTGGCGATGTTTGTGAAGGCATGCCCGCCCTCGGCCTTGTTGGCGGCCAGGTACATGATGTTCTCGGCGTGGTCGCCGATGCGCTCGATGTCGTTCACGGCATGCATGTAGCCCACCAGTTTCTCCGACTGGTCGTCCGCCAGCGGCTCCTGGGAGAGCTTGGAGAGGTACTCGGTCACGGAGTGAGCCAGGCCGTCAACGATGGACTCCATCTCCAGGAGCTGTTTCTTTCCCCCGCGGTCCATCTTCTTCATATACCCGAGGGCGGAACGCAGCATGTCCAGGGTGATCTCGCCCATGCGCGTGATCTCCTTGCGGGCCATCTCCAGGGCTACCGCCGGGTTGTGGAATATGCGCGGATCGAGGAAGAGGGGGTCTCTCTCCACTACCTTCTCGGGGCCGCGCTTGATCCGCTTGACCAGCCAGATGAACTGGTTCAGGAAGGGCAGCCAGACGAGGCTCATGGTGAGGTTGAAGAAGGTGTGGAACCATGCTACCTGCCGCGCGATGTCGCCGGGGGAGGATCCGAAGAGCTCCGATATGCGCATGGTGAGTCCGGGGAGCCAGGCCAGGAAGGGCAGAAAGACGAGGGTACCCGATATGTTGAAGAGGTAATGCGCCACCGCCACCCTCTTGGCGGGCAGGCTGGCCCCGAGGCTGGCGATCAAGGCGGTGATGCAGGTGCCGATGTTGCAGCCCATGATGATGGGGATGGCTATGCGCAGCGCTTCCCGGGCGTCGGCGCCGCCCGCGGTCAGCACCCCCGCGGCGGCCATGGCGATGACCATGCCCGTGGTCGCGGAGGAGCTCTGCACCAGGCTGGTGATGATCGTTCCCAGCAGGATGCCCAGGGCCCAGTTCCCGCCGTAGCGGGAAAGCCAGTTCTCGAAGGTGCCGGATTTGCTAAGGGGGGCCAGCCCGCCCTTCATGAGTTCTATGCCCAGAAAAAGGATGCCAAAGCCGAGCAGGACCTGGCCGGAATACTTGACGACCCTTCTCTCTCCCGTCAGGTAGAGGAGGAAACCGACGGCGATGCAGGGAAAGGAGAGGGTCTTTACGTTGAAGGCCACTATCTGGCCGGTGATGGTGGTGCCGATATTGGCCCCGAAGATGACCGCCACCGACTGGCTGAAGGTCATGAGGCCGGCGTTGACCAGGCCTACCAGCATGACCGTGGTCGCGGAGGAGCTCTGGATGAGGGCGGTTATCCCCGTGCCGACGGCCAGTCCGCGGAAACGGTTCTTGGTGAAGGTCTCCAGAAGGCGGCGCAGGCGGTCTCCCGCCGCGAGCTGCAGGCCCTCGCTCATGAGGTGCATGCCGTAGAGGAAAAGCCCGAGGCCCCCTAAGAGGACGATGATCCCGAACCAGTTCGAGGTCGCTTCCAGTTTCATAGAGTCTCGTTCTCCAGGGCCCGCGGGCCCGCCGGCCTCGGCTTTCCGTTCCAGTCCCAAGGCGACATTATATATGCGGGGAAGGTGGGGGACAAGGGACGGCCGTCACCGTCCGGTAAGGTCGGCGCAGGCACGTGGAGACGTCTCTACCTGCGCTTTTGCCTAACGACGAAGGCCGCGTCGATTGACGCCGGGCATGCGGGGTGATAATCTGTTCTAGGTTCGCCAGAGAGGAGGGGTTCCCGCGACGGACAACCCCCCGCAGGTTTTCTCCTTTCCGAGGGAAGTGATTCTCACCCTAGGATGCAGGAGCCGGAGCAGTCCGGAGACACAGGAGGAGGTGAGAACCGGATACCCAGGTCGCTTTGCCCAAGGCGGTCGTCCGTGCACGTGAAAAGCGAGGTGAAAAATGGCCTATGATTACGAGCTGGTGAAGGTGGAGATCACCGACGGCGTTGCCACCATGACCCTCAACCGCCCGCCCCTCAACCCCCTGAACGCGGACCTCTTCATGCAGATCGGACAGTGCGCGAAGGAGCTCTCCGTCGACGACGAGGTGAGGGCGGTGGTGCTCACCGGCGGGGAGAAGAACTTCGCCGCCGGCGCGGACATCAAGGAGATGGTGGAGCAGACCCCGGTGATGATCTCCAGGTTCATCGGCATCGCCCAGGCGAGCTTCACGGCGGTGGAGGACATCCCCAAGCCGGTGATCGCGGCCATCAACGGCTTCGCCCTGGGAGGGGGATGCGAGCTGGCCATCTGCGCCGACTGGCGCTACGCCCACGAGGACGCCAAGATAGGCCAGCCGGAGATCCTCCTGGGCATCATCCCGGGCGCCGGCGGCACCCAGAGGCTGCCCCGCCTCATCGGGCCCGCCAAAGCCAAGGAGATGATCTACAGCGGGCGCTTCTACAGCGCCCAGGAGTGCCTGGAGATGGGGCTGGTGCAGAAGGTGGTGTCGGGGGAGGAGTCGGTGATCGAGTACGCCCGCAAGGTGGCCTCCAAGTACGCCAACGGCCCCGCGGTGGCCCTGGCCATGGCCAAGAAGGCCATCAACAAGGGCATGGAGTGCTCCATCGAGGAGGGGTTGATCATCGAGGCGCACGGCATCGCCCTGTGCTTCGGTTCCGAGGACCAGAAGATAGGTATGCGCACCTTCCTGGAGGAAGGACCCGGCAAGGCGAAGTTCGTGGGCAGGTAGAGCGCATACTTACTTGACGATATAGACGGACCAGACCCGGTCCCGCGAGGGAAGGACGTACCCGACCAGGAGTTCGAAGAGGTAAGGAGGTTCATAGATGGTCGATTTCGAACTCACGGAGGAACAGAAAGCGGCATGCAAGATGGCCCACGAGTTCGCGCTCAACGAGATGCGCCCCATCGCCCTTGAGTGCGACAAGGAGGGCAAGATACCGGATGACCTGATCAAGAAGGCCGCCGCGGCGGGTCTCACCGCCATGGCCATTCCCGAGGAGTACGGCGGCGGCGGGCTGGACCAGCTCACCGCGGCCATGGTCAGCGAGGAGCTCTTCTGGGGCTGCGCGGGCATCGCCACCACCCTGGGAGCCAACAGCCTGGCCACCACCCCCATGATGATCGCCGCCAACGACGACCAGCGCCAGAGGTATTTCCCGCGCCTCTGCGATCCCGACGACCCCAAGTTCGCGGCCTTCTGCCTCACCGAGCCGGGGGCGGGGTCCGACGCGGCGGCCATCTCCACCACCATCCAGGAGACGGATGACGGCTACATCCTCAACGGCCAGAAGTGCTTCATCACCAACGGAGGCATCGCCGACTTCTACACCGTCTTCTGCACCTTCGACAAGGAGAAGAAGTACGGCGGCATCGGCGCGGTGATCGTGGAGCGCGCCTACGAGGGCGTGTCCATCGGCAAGAAGGAAGACAAGATGGGCATCCGCGCCTCCAACACCACCGAGGTCATCTTCGACAACGTCAAGGTGCCCAAG
>FWPV01008504.1_pt1 | contig 17926 bp, 10 predicted proteins | sample 2228371 | NCBI WGS metagenome assembly FWPV01 (sample SAMEA103939776, study PRJEB20133) | metagenome | reverse complement strand
CCGCCCCCTCCGCCGCCGGAGCCCAGGGCCGACCTGGTCATCAGCAAGACCGTGAGCCCCGCGCAGGCCAGCATAGGCGACCGGGTGACCTACACCCTGACCCTGGTCAACAACGGCCCCGATACGGCCACCAACGTCGTCCTGACCGATAGCCTGCCCGCTGGTCTGGCCAGCATCACCGCCGAGGGCGCCACCCAGGAGGGCAACACCCTGGCCTGGACCGTGGGGAGCCTGCCCAATGGGGCCCGCCGCACCTTCACCGTGCAGGCCACCGCCACCCAGGCCGGAACCCTGGTCAACAGCGCCGAGGTGCGCCTCCGCGAGACCGACCCTGACCCCGCCAATAACCGGGCCCAGGCCCGCCTGAGTGTGGCCCAGCCGCCCGCGCCCCCGCCGCCGGTGGTGCGCGAGCCAGTGCGGGAGCGCGAGTCAGAAGTGACCCTGGCGGCCCGGCTGGCCTCGGCCCCAGCCTCCGGCGTGGTGATCCTCTCGGATCGACTGCCCCAGGGTGCTCGCTACGTGCTGGGCAGCAGCCGCTTGCTGCGGGCTGCGCCCGGGAGCGATGTGGAGCAGTCCGTGCTGGCCAACCCCACCCGCGAGAACGCCGACCCCCAGGCCGACCCGCTCGTCTCGGGCGACCGCCTGTTCTGGGTGTTGTCTGCGCCGCTAAGAACCAGCTACGTGCTGGGTTACCGGGTGAGCCATGCGGGGGCCCTCGAGTTCCCCCAGGACCGCCTGGGCGTGATCCTGCAAACCCCAGAAACCCGCTCGGCAGGTAAGCCCCGCACCCCAGGGGGCCAGCCCTTCCTGGGCAGCCTGGGCGATGTGCGGGTGCTGGTGGGTGAGCCGGGTCTGCTACAGGCGCTGGCCCAGGCCCAGCCCATCCAGCGGAGCGAGCTGGCCGACTTCAGCCTGGTGCAGGGGGGTGGCGCAGCGGCCACGGTTCAGATCTACCCCAGCCGCCCCCTCACCACCGACCGCGCCGACCAGTCCGAGCTCACCATTCTGGTGCGGGATGCCCAGGGCAACCCCGCCAACGTGGGCTACGTAACCGTGAATGTGCGGCCCGAGCCGGAAGAGCCCGATGCCGAGCCGGGCCTGCCCGGCTACCAGGTGCGGGTGGTGAACGGCGAGGCCCGCCTCCCCCTCTCCAACCTGGGCACCCGTCTGCAAGGCGGCAGCCCGGATGAGGTCGTGCTGGAGGTGATGGCGGGCGAGGTGCGCCGCCAGGCCCGCTTCCCGGTGGAGGCTGCGCTGCCCCGTCCGCTCATCGTTTCTGGTGCGCTGGGGGTGCAGGCCAATCTGAACGGCAATGGCTTCAGCCTCGAGACCAGCCTGCGGGCCTTTGGGCGTGGAACTGTGCTGGGCGAGGGCCTTTTCACCGGTGCGCTCAACACCGGCAGCAGCTTCTCGGTGGAAAACGGCTTCCTGTTCAAGGACGTAAACCTCCTGCCCCCGGCCAACCCCTACCAGCGCTTCCCGCTTTTGGGCGACAGCTCGCAGATCGGCACCGACGCGAACTCCGCCGACAGCGTCTTCCTGCGCCTCGAGGTGGACAAGAGCTACCTGCAATACGGCCAGCTCGGCACCGACTTCCAGGGCCTCCTGACCGGCTACAACGCGGGCTACAACGGCCTCAAGGGGGTGCTGCGCGAGGGTAGCTTTGGCCTGAATGCCTTCGTGGCCCTGGTGCCCAATGCCAACCGCCGCGAGGTGATTCCGGCGGACGGTACCAGCTTCTACCGCCTGGGTCTGCTGCCCAGCGAGCGTCCGGTGGTGAGCAACAGCGAGCAGGTGCTGCGGGTGGTGCGCGACCGCACCAACCCCAACCTGGTACTGAGCCGCACCATCCTGTTGCGAAACGCCGACTACGATATAGACTACAGCGCAGGCATCCTGCAACTGCGGGCCCCCCTCCAGCCCACCGACCTGAACGGCAACCCCCAGAGCCTCGAGGTGGCCTACGCCGTCACGACGCCCAGCGGTATTGTGCGGGAGTTGCGGGGTGGGGTGCAGGCGGGCCTCGAGACCGAGAGCTTCGGCATCCGGGCCACCCTGCTCTCACTCGATACCAGCGTCTCGGGCCTGGCCGGGCTGGGCTTCCGGCTGGGGGGCGATAGCGCCCGTCTGGAAGGCGAGCTGGCCGCGCCCATCAACAGCCTGGGTCTGGTGGCCGGTGCCCTGAAGTTTGGCCTCAAGAGCGCGAACTTCGACCTCGAGGGCCGCTACCAGGACGTGCCGCCCGGCTTCCAGGATCCGCGAGGAACCCCTGGCGCCGCCCGCGATGTCACCCTCGGTGCGGCAGCCCGCTTTGGCCTGCTGGGCCTCTCTGGGCGCTACAGCCTGAACCAGGACTACACCGCCGGCACCACCACCCAGCAGGTGAGTGGGGAGGCCCGGGTGGGCAGCGAGAACCTGGCTTTGCTGCTCGGGGCCGGGGCTAGCTTTGGCCTGAACCCCCAGTCCATCAACAACTTCCAGACCGAGACCACCTTCCTCTCGCTGGGGGCAGAAGCCAGGGCCGGGCGTTTTGGCATCGCCCTGCGGCAACTGGTGGGCCTGGGCAATACCCCAGGGGCCACCGACCTCAGCCTGGATTACGCACTCACCAACAACTTTGGCCTCCGCCTGCAAAACCGCCTCACCTACGCCGCCACGGGCCCGCGCCTGACCGGGGCGCTGGGGGTGCGGGGTAGCTTCGCCAACGACGAGCTGCTGCGTACCCTGCTGGGCAACGCCTCGGAGGCCCCCGACCCCGAAGCCCGCGAACTCGGCACCACCAACCTCTCGGCTACCTACGAGATGTCCAACCTGGACGGCGAGGCCGGGCGTACCCGGTTGGGCCTGGACACCACCCTCCCCCTCAGCAAGGAGCTCCAACTGGGCCTGAGCACCAACCTTACTGTGGCTGACAACGCCCAGGGCGGGGCCAGTGCCGGACTTGGGCTCCGCTACAACGGCGAAAACCTGCAAGCCAGCGCCCGCGCCGAGGTCTCGGGCCAGGCCAGCGCTCCGGGCATCAAGCAGGTCTACGAGTTTGGCCTGATTTATAAGCCCAGCAGCGACCTGATCCTCTCGCCCCAGGCCGCCTACGTGCGCGAGGCCAGCGGTACCGACGGCACCCGCTTCAGCCTTGCCGGGGCCTACCGGGGTGACCGCCTGAGCCTCCTGACCCAGAACGTGCTGAAGGGCGGCTTCTACCGCGACGCCGACGGCGTACTCTTCGAAGGTGAGATGCGCGGGGGCTACCAGGCCGACGAGCGCTGGTTCCTGCGCCTGGGCACCGCCTACCGCCTGGCCGACACGGGTATCTTTACCGGCCAGGTGGGCGGTGGCCTGACCTACTTCCTCACCAACACCTTTGGGCTGGGGGCCAGCGCCAGCTACCTGTTCCAGCCCGCGACCCGCTCCGGCCAGCTCTCGCTGGGCCTCGAGGCCAGCCTGCGGGTGGCTACCGGTCTGACCTTCTCGGTAGGGGCCAATCTGCTGGGTACCGAGACCAGCCTGGGGGGCTTCCAGAGCCTGCCGGGGCTGTATCTGCGCCTGGACTGGCTCTTCGACGAGACCCTCTTCGGCGCACCTACCCGATAACCTTTCTGCCACACCGGGCCGAGCTTGTCTCGGCCCGATTTTTTTTGTCGCATGACCCAGCACCCCCGGAGCTGATACCGAATCTGCTCAGAAGTGACCCCAAAGCGATGTACAAGTCCCTCGGACGCGCCCCCTGGCGCGGCAAGTGAGGGGCGTGTTTAGCGCCGTTCACGCGCAGGGTTGGTATGATTTGTTAGGCTGTACCTATGCTTTGGCAAGTGTTGCGTGCAGGGGGTCGGCCCCCGGCAATCTGGATTCTGCTGCTGGGCCTGGGGGTGGTGGCTGCCCTGCTGTTTGTGCAGGGCCTCGAGCCCTACCGCACGGCCTGGCCGGTGCCCCTGTTCATTACCCTGCTGGCCTGGCTGGCCATGAGCGCAACCCAGCTCGAGCGCCGTCTGGCCCCCGCCATAGAGGACGACCCTCTGATGAAGAAAGCCCTGGAGCGCCGCAACGCACTGGCCCGGGAGATTGGTCTGCTCGAGGCTCCCAGTTTCCGGCGGCAGGTTGAAGATGTTTTGCAGCAGGTAGACCAGGACATCCTGCCCGAGTTTGAACGCCGTCTGGCCCGTTACCGTGCCCTCGAGGCCTCACTGGCCGACCAGCGCAAGGGCCGGGGACCCCTGGTGGGAGCCAGCCCCACCACCCTGAAAAACCTGCAACAGCTCAGCGCTGCTCAGCAAGAAGCCCTGCAAGGGCTGCTCACCAAGCTCTCCGATATGGTCGCTAACCTGATGGGTCTCTCGCACAGCACCGAGGACCCCGAAACCCTGCGCCGTGCCCGCTCACTGGCCGAGGATATGGCGACCTACTGGGAAGCCAGCGCCGAGGTTTTCAAGGATAGTGCCCCTACTCCGCATTCCTGATTGAATAAGGCCTGATCCGAACGAACTCTCTTCTTCTCCCGCCCAGGGGGAAGGCAAGTGGCTCATACCCCCTTTGCCTGAACACTTTCGATAGGGGCATTGCGTAGGAAAGGGTAGGTAGGGAGCGGGGGGTAGGGGATAGGGGTTGAAAACCCACTACTTGCCACCTTGGGGTGTCAGAAAGTTGGTTGTACGCCTGAAGTGGGTATCAGATAGACTTTGCCGGTAACACGGTTAGTCTGTAATGCCCGCCATCAAGAGCCCCAGCTTTTCTTCGCTGGCCTCGCTGGCTTTGAGTTCGCCCATGATGCGGCCCTCAAACATCACCAGAATACGGTCGGCCAGCGAGCGTACCTCGTTGAGGTCGGCAGAGACCAGCAGTACGGCCATGCCCGCGTCCCGGGCCTTGACGATATTTTCGTGGATGAACTCAATGGCGCCGATATCTACCCCACGGGTGGGTTGGGCAGCTACCAACACTTTGGGCTTGCGACTCAGCTCGCGCCCTACAATTATTTTTTGGGCATTGCCACCCGAGTAGCGCCGGGCCGCCAGCTCGGTGCTGCGGGGGCGCACATCAAACTGCTCCACAATTTCGCGGCCCTCGGCCTCGATCTGGTCGGCATCAATAAAGCCCAGGAAGCCCGCGTTGGGGCTTTTGTAATGGTCGCCCAGAATCAGGTTCTCACGGGTGGTAAAGTCCAGCACTAGCCCCCGTGCGTTGCGGTCTTCGGGGATGTGCGAAACCCCCCACTCACGCACCACCCGGGCGTTTGGCCGCAGGGTCTGCCCTTCGTACTCAATCGTGCCCTCATAGGGCCGCAAGCCTGTGATGGCCTCCACCAACTCGGTCTGACCATTGCCCTCCACGCCTGCAATGCCTACAATCTCGCCGGCCCGTACCTCGAACGAGACCCCATTCAGGCGGTGCTTTTTGTCTTTGCCGGGAATGGTCAGGTTGGAAATTTTCAGTACCGCCTCGCGGGGCTGGGCTTCGGTTTTATCCACCGACAAAATCACCTCGCGCCCCACCATCATGCGGGCCAGCTGGGCTACGTTGGTTTCGGGCGTGTTGACCGTACCCACTACCTTGCCATCCCGAATGACGGTCACGCGGTTGGAGAGCTTGATCACCTCGGCCAGTTTGTGGCTGATAAAGATGACGGCGTTGCCCTGGTCCACGAAGCGGCGCAAGAAGTCAAAAAGCTCGTCGGCCTCCTGAGGTGTCAGCACTGCCGTGGGTTCGTCCAGAATCAGGATTTTGGCCTTGCGGTACAGGGCCTTGAGGATTTCAACCCGTTGTTGCAAGCCCACCGGCAGTTCCTCCACGGGGGTATCGAGGGGCAGGTCAAACTCGAGGTCCTTCATCAGCGCCTCGACCTCGGCCCGGGCCTGCGCCAGATTGAGCTGCGTCCCTTGCGTGGGTTCCGAGCCCAGAATCACGTTCTCCAGCACCGTAAACGGGTCTACCAGCATGAAGTGCTGATGCACCATGCCAATGCCCTGGGCAATGGCGTCGCCGGGCTCGTTGATCTGCACTTTTTGCCCGTTGGCCCAGATCTCACCCTGGTCAGGTTTGACCAGACCGTAGACAATTTTCATCAGGGTGGATTTTCCCGCCCCATTTTCTCCCACCACTGCCAGTACCTCGCCCCAGCGCACATCCAGGGAGATGTGGTCGTTCGCCAGCACCAGGGGATAGCGTTTGGTGATGTCCTTGAGCTCGAGGGCCACCGCACCCTTTTCGTGCGAGCCAGGGGGAGAAGCGAGATTGTTCATACGACTAATCATACAGGCAAGGCTTGCCCAGTCACACAGCCGAAAGCTAAAGGCCGGGTGCAAAAAAAACGCTCAGGGGTTCTCCCTGAGCGTTGCACTACAAAGACAGACTAGCGTTTGTCGGGCACCTTGAGCGCGCCGGAGATAATCTGGCTGCGTATCACGGCCAATCGGTTAATGACCGCTTGCGGAATCAGGGCGCGGTTGTAGTCATCCAGCGCATAACCCACGCCGTTGTTGTTCAGGCCAAACTCGCGCACCCCACCCTTGAAGGTGTTGTCCTTGACGGACTTAATCACATCATAGGTGGCCACATCCACCCGCTTGAGCATGGAGGTGAGCACATGGTTGAGGGTACGGGGGTTGTTGTCGGTGTCACCCAAGTAGTTCTGGTTGGCGTCTACACCCACCATGAACAGCGGACGGGTAGTAGCGGCGGGGCAGGACTGGTTGTAGGCGGCGTAGCGCGGAACGTTCGAACCGTTGTTGGAGATGAAACGCACACCCGAAGGCAGGTCGGACTGCTTCAAGCAACGCTGCTGCTTCACAAAGTCCAACACACCCAGGCCCGAGGCCCCAGCGGCGGCGTAGATAATGTCGGCGCCCTGCTTGGACTGGGCGGTAGCGATTTCCTTGGCCTTGCCGGGGTCGTTCCAGGCGGCGGGGGTAGTGCCTACATAGTTGATGAGCACACGGGGGTTGGCAATGTTGCGCTCACGCATACCCGCGATGGCCCCGGCGCGGTAGCCCTGCTCGAACTTGTGAATGAGCGGGATGTCCATGCCACCCACAAAGCCCACCACGCCCGTGTTGGTGGTACGGCCTGCAATGTAGCCTACCAGGTAGCTGCCTTCGTGCTCGCGGAAGACCAGGCCGACGGCATTGTCGCACTTGCCTTCGCAGGGCACCGAATCAATCACCGCGAACTTGATGTCCTTGAATTCCTGGGCGTTGCGGGTAATGGAGGGCTCGTTGGCAAAGCCGACCCCGACGATCAAGTCGAAGCCTTCTTCAGCAAAACGGCGGATGCCCTGACCCACCTGACCGGGATCGCCGGGTTCGAAGTCGAAAACCTTGACCCCTAGTTCTTTTGCTGCACGCTGGGCGCCCTCAAAGGTAGATTGGTTGAAACTGCGGTCGTTTTTACCACCTGCGTCGAAAGCCATGCCTACACGCACGTCTTGAGCCAGTCCCAGCCCCAATGCGGTAGCTAAGGCAACACCGAGCACTACGAGTTTCTTCATGCGATTCGCCTCCATTTACTTGTGAACAACACAAGTTTCAAACTGGCTGTTAGCCTCTGGCATTATAGAGCAGAAATCATGAGGCTTGAAAGGGGCTTGACAAAAGAATGAAGCGTACCTTAGGCGTTTTTGGGCGTTGGCGAGACAGATGTGAAACCCCTGTAATCTTCTTGAGCTAAAATGATACCATCGCATTATGTCTACGCCAAAGCAACGTATTTCGGAACTACGGGAGCAAATTCGTTACCACAACTATCGTTACCACGTACTTGATGACCCCGAGATTTCCGATGCTGAATATGACCGCTTGTTGCGTGAACTGAAGGAGTTGGAGGAGGCACACCCCGAACTGGTGACCCCCGACTCGCCCACCCAGACTGTGGGAAGCCAGCTCTACGAGACCACCTTTGAGGCCGTGCCCCACCCCACCCGGATGTACTCGCTGGGCAATGCCTTTGGTCCTGAAGACATCGAGAATTTTGAGGCCAGCATCAACCGCGCCCTGGGCAGTGAAGAGCCACGTGAATATGTGCTGGAGTATAAGATTGACGGCCTTTCGGTCAATCTGATCTACCGCGATGGGGTGCTTCGGCGGGGCCTGACCCGGGGCGATGGGATGGTGGGGGAGGACGTTACCCCCAACCTGCTCACTATTACTGATATACCGCGCCAGTTACCCCAGCCCATGAGCCTGGAGGTGCGAGGCGAAATTTACCTGCCGATCCAGACTTTTTTAGAATTGAACATGAAGCTGGAAGAGGAGGGCGCAGCACCCTTCAAAAACCCCCGCAACGCTGCCGCTGGAAGCCTGCGCCAAAAAGACCCCAGGATTAGCGCCAGCCGGGGCTTGCGGGGTTTGTTTTATGGGGTGGGAAAGCCCGAGACCTTTGGGGTAGCCACCCAACGGGATCTGCTGGAAAAACTTGGGCAACTCGGGTTTTCGGTTGAGCCTCACTACAGGGTGGCGCGGGGGGTGGAGGGGGTCGAGGAGGGGTACCGGGCCATGCTGGCCCAGCGCCGCAAGCTTCCTTTTGAAGCCGACGGGGTGACGGTCAAACTCAATAACCTGGCCCTCTGGTCCGAACTCGGCTACACCGCCAAAACCCCCCGCTTTGCCATTGCCTACAAGTTCCCTGCCGAGGAGAAGCCGACACGAGTGGTGAATGTGGTTTTTCAGGTAGGGCGTACCGGACGGGTTACGCCGGTGGCCGAACTCGAGCCCATCTCGCTGGATGGCTCTACCGTCAGCCGGGTCACGCTGCACAACGAAAGCTACGTGCAGGAGCTGGGCTTGCGGATTGGCGACACGGTGCTTGTGCACAAGTCCGGCGGGGTGATTCCCGAGGTGCTACGGGTTTTGACCGACGCGCCCAGGGGGCATAAATCTGTTGAATGGCCCCAACGCTGCCCGGAATGCCAGACCGAGCTGGTGCTGTCCGGCAAGATTCACCTGTGCCCCAATCCCTTATGCCCGGCCAAGGCTTTTGAGTCTATTCGCCACTTTGCCAGCCGCCGGGCCATGGACATCCAGGGGCTGGGGGAGAAGCTGATTGAGCAGCTTCTGGAGATTGGCCTGGTCAGGGATGCTGCTGATCTATACCAGCTTCGCAAGGAAGACTTAACGGCCCTCGAGCGCAAGGCGGAGAAAAGTGCCCAGAACCTTATAGACCAGATTGAAAGCAGTAAAAGTCGCGGTCTCGAGCGGCTTTTATTTGCCCTGGGCATCCCCCAGGTGGGCGAGGCTACCGCCAGGGCCCTGGCTAAGCGCTTTGGCCATCTGGATAACATTCTCTCAGCCACCGTGGAGGAGCTCGACGCCGTACCGGACATTGCAGAAGTCACTGCCCAGGCCATTCACAGCGCCCTAGCCAAACCCCAGATGCGACGTTTTATTGAGCGCCTTCGGGCCGCCGGGGTTAGCTTTGAGGCCAGAGAGCAGCAAAAAAGCAACGCTCTGGAGGGACTGACCTTTGTGCTTACCGGGGAACTCTCCCGCCCCCGGGATGAGGTGGCGCGGGAACTCGAGGCCCTTGGCGCCAAAGTGTCTGGTTCAGTCAGCAAGAAAACCAGTTATGTGGTGGCGGGGCCGGGTGCGGGCTCAAAACTTGCCAAAGCCCAGGAACTGGGGATTCCCGTACTGGACGAGGGCGGTCTGGCCGAACTGCTACGGAAAAAAACCCTGGTGGGCTAGCACCCGAACCGCTTCTACCGGGCTCGAATTTCCTTACCTGCAAAGGTCATTGCGGCAAATATCCAGCACGGCCCAGTCGCGGCCTGGCTGATCGCGTACTACCAACTTCACAAACACACTTCCACCTTCGCTCCAGTAGCGGTCTCCGTTGCTGCTTTCAAACTCGGCTCTGGAGGCTGCACGGGGCAGTTTGTTGCGGTTGTCAATCCAGTAGTCGCGGTAGATGAAGGGTTCTCCGCTGTAAGGTAGCGCCACGATGATGAACTCTCCCGACAGGCTATTATCATAGCGCAGCTTGAGCTTGCCGGGCATGCTGCCAGAGATGCCCAGGTTGTAACTGCGGCCCTTGAACACGGTGGCCCCGAATTGGGTGTTGTCGCCGCCTTTGGGTGTGCCCCACATTCGGAAAACGTGATTGCTACCGTCGTTGCGGGTGAGCGAGACCGGGGCGATGTTGCCGCCACTTTCGTTGTAGATGTAGAGCCGACCGTAGCTGTAGTTGCAGATGCTGGCGTTCCAGTCTGTGCGCACCTCGCAGGCGGTGTCCAGCAGGAAAGGGTTGTTCAGCACAATGGCATGGCCCCTCTTCCCACTCACCGAGCCGTCTGAGTCCACAAACACGCTTCCCCGGTAGCCGTCGGAGGTATCGTCGTTGGCGATCTCCTCCGGCGTGGGCTCGGGGCGTGGCGGCAGGTAGACCGGCTTCGCATTGGTAAAGCGGGCCCCCTCGGCAAAGTTGCGGCTGTCAATGGAAAAATCGGTAAAGCGCAGGTAGCTCATGGCCCCGGCCTCACGGGTTGCGGTCTGGCCGCCCTGGGCGTTCTGGATTTGCAGGGGTTGAAAGTTCACAAACTGCACGTTGCGGAAGCCAATCTTGCCATCGTAAAACTCGAAGCCACGGATGGGGAAATTGTCCTGGATGGGGCCCCCGTTGCTAGTGGCCCAGGGTCTCGGCAGGCTGCGACCATCTGCGCCACGAAACTCCCAGCTTTCGGGGAAGCCTTTGTTGTCGCTGTCACCTACTATCAGCGAGTCCTCGAGGGTGGTCTCCCAGGAGGCGAAGGTGACGCCGATAGCGTTGTCGGAAAGCCTGGCCCCGGTGACTTTGTGGTTGGTGCCGCGTAGCCAGATGGCATTGCCGCGGTTTTTGTAGCCGGTGAAGTTCTTGAATTCCGCCACCACTGGAGGGTTTTTGGTGTTGTCGTACTGACTCTGTGCATCCGCGGGGTTGGTGCGGGGGTTGTAGATGGTGGTCTCGGACTCGAGGGTGTCTTTGTTGGGGCCACGGTCTACCATCAGGCCGTCCCAGTTGGAGTGGGCCACATTCCCCGAGAACTCGCCCAGCGGGGTACGACGCGGCCAGATGGTGGTGGTGGCCGAGGGGCCGGTGGGGTTTTCAGGCAGGGCATACCAGAAGCCGGTGTGTTCCGAGCCAGCCGCCACATTGTTGCGAACGATGTTGTTGGGGTGCGTCAGCCAGAAGGTAGCCGGGGTTTGGTCGGTGGGGATGACCCCTTTTTGCCCCTTGGAGGCGTCGGGCTTGCGGGTCCAGATGCCCAGATTGCCCTCAATAAGGTTTCGGCTCTCGGCGCCGTCCTCCAGGAAGTAGCAGTGACCGATATTGTTATAGGCAACGTTGCCCACGACCTCTACCTGGCTGGTTCCGTGCACGGTAACGCAGCGGTTAAAGCTTTGGTGTATGGAGCTATTTTTGATGTACTGCCCAGGCGATTCACCCATCAGATGCCAGTGAAAGGGGTAGCGTGCGAGCCGGTCGAGCTGGCCCATGCGAAACAGCTCGACCCCCGAAACCCGCATAAAACTGCCCATCATGCCCATGATGTGCCCACCGAATCCGGTGTTCACAGCAGACTCATCCCCCTGTATCCGCACATTTCGGGATAGCAAACCCACTTCCGCCCGCTGATCCACATCAAAGGTGACGCTGCCAAAATGGGGGTACTTGAGCGCAGAGTCGAGGGTGAGGGTGTTGCCAGAGATGGCCGTAATGGTCTTGACCTCGGCCTGCCGGGGGTCAAAGTCGGTTGAGGCGATCACAATCTGATCCCCTACCCGCCAGTCCCTGGCGTCCAGAACTGTGATCTGGGTCGCGCCTTTGGCGGCTGTTTGGGCCAGTCTGGTCCAGCCCTTGCGCGGTTCACCGTGAAGCTCGAGGATGCCCCCCATCACCCCTAATACCTTGGTGCCCATGCCCATCTGGTCTTCGGCTGGGTTGTTGCCAGTGAGGGTGATTACTGCACGGCGTCGAAAAGGCTGGTTGGGTGTCCCAACTTCCAACTTGCCGTGCACCATAATCCAGTCGGCTTTGAGCTCGAGGTCTTTATCGCCAAACCGAAGAACCCCGTAAACCGACAGCCCCTTCAAGGGAGGTGGGTTTACGTCCAGGGTTACGGCCAGATCGGGCGGGATGCTGACCACTTCTCTTTCGGCAGGCACTCTCTTGCTTGGCCAGATGTTGGGGTCTGACCAGAGCCCCGAGCGGGTGGGGGTAGGCTCACCTGGGGGCGTAGTGCTTTCACTGTTGCCATTGCAGGCGGCCAACGTGGTAATTAGAAAAAGCCACAGAAAACGCCTCAGCATATCCAACTCACCTCAGATTTTGAGACATCCATCGCTATCTGAACACTAAGATTACGGTACCCACGCTAACGATACGCAACAGGTAACGCCTGAAAGTCAAGGGAGGGATTAAGGCCTTCTTTATGCTGTTCACATGGTTGTTTTTCCAGAAAAAAACTCAACTGTTTTGACCGAACTTTACGCAATGATGCAAAAGGACACCGGGTATTGAGGGTTGGGTTGGGGCGAACAATCACCCCATTCGCGCATGTCTCTTTGTCAGGCATCTTTTTATCAACCTTTCCCTGCAGGACACGGGAACAATGCTGCAAATATAGCCATCCAACCCAAAGCGAAAGTCGGTGACAAGCTTCGCTGAACGGACTCTAAAGCGGACTGCGTGTTTGCGGAAGGATCTAGGCTGGCTAAACAAGCTAGCGAGGGCTTGCTAAACCACTGTTTGGTTTGAGATGGCCAGAATGGCCTCGCATCTTGCTGATGCTCATGATAATCAAAAGCCTGCCAGGCTTCCATCGAGATTGAAAATCTAGACGACTGTACCTGAGTCAACGAGATGGCGTTTTTCAGGCAGTTACCTGTTAGCATCAGGCGAGTTTTTTGAGGATGCGGGTGAACGGGTTCAGGCAACTGAATCTGCTCCCTTGAAGACTCTCTGTTCGATAAGCCAGCAGAGACGGTCAATGTAGACAAAGGAGCAGAGGGGCTCTATACTCACTAGTTGGTTGTTGCGAGGAGTAGCGCAGCCTGGTAGCGCACCTGCTTCGGGAGCAGGGGGTCGCTGGTTCGAATCCAGTCTCCTCGACCATGTGACCCCACGATTTGTGGGGTTTCTTTTTTTCGAGATATCTTCTTGGGCTCTTCTCACGGGCTTCAAATAACGATTTGTGAAACTCAAATCTGCGATAAACTGCGCTCGAGCACCTACCCTTGAAATGCAAGCAGGGCCAATGTCCGGTCACTGTGCATGTACGACAGATAAACCATGAAACGCTTGCTCGTCTTTTTGTTGGCCCTCACCATCGGCAGTATGGTGGTAGGCCAGTCAGGAGTTTATCGCCTGCGGGTCGTTTCATGGAGTTGTAAAGCGTTTGCTCGAGGGGTACTGGTGCAGGGCGCGGTCAGGAATATTAGCTCCCGGCCTTTGCAAGACCTGAGGGCCAGTGTGCGGGTGATCGGGCCGGGGCTCCGCATGGCCAGCAATTCTGCAGCCTTGCAAGATCGCAATTTGATGCCAGGCGAAGCGGCACATTTTGAGGTGCGGATTCGCACTGGTTTTGACTCAGTCAATCGGTGTGAGTTGTGGTTTCGCAATCCTCGAGTGGTACAAATTGCTACGCTCGTTCCCAACCCCCGTTGAGTGCTGCCAGTCAATGCCAGGTGGGTTTGGAAAGGGGAGCCTGGCGTTGGGTTGAGTCCATTCTCTGATAGCATTGCCTTATGAAGAGAGGCATCCTTTATACCGGGTTGCTCCTGATGGCAGGACTGGTGCAGGCCCAGGGCACGGTCTATAAACTGCGGGTCAGCGAGTGGAGCTGCGCCCTGAATGCCAGTGGTTCAATGGTGGCAAAAGGCACGGTGATTAATCAGTCTGGCCAGACCCTGAACAATGTGCGAATCAACCTGCGGGTAACTGACAAGCAGGTCACTACCGTGAATGGGGTGCCCAATCGTCGGGTTTATGGCACTAATTCAGCCCCAATCGCAGTGCGAAGCCTGGCTAATGGGGCTAGCAGCCGTTTTGAGGTGCAGGTCAAGCCCACTCAAACCGGCAATGTGCAATGCCAGATCTGGTTCCGTAGTCCGGACATGGTACAGATTCCGACCCGGGTTCCGGGGCAGTAACCCCCAGGGATGTTGCGGTGCTGCGAATTCTGGGGGGAACGGCCAAAGGGGTTGTGCTTAGGGTGCCCGAATCGGCGCGACCCAGCCCGGTGCGTCTGCGCAAAGCCCTGTTCGACTATTTACGTTTTCGCTATCCCCGCAGGGGTAGCTTTTTGGATCTTTATGCGGGCAGCGGCGCGATAGGCCTCGAGGCCGCCTCGGAGGGTTTTGAAACCACCCTGGTAGAAAAAGACCGCCAGGCCATTCAATACCTGCGCGAGAATGCCAGCAAAGCCCGTCTGAAAGTCCGGATCGAAGGGGTGGCCGTAGAGCGTTACTTGATGGATGCAAAGCGGCAGGGTCTACGCTTCACGGTGGCCTTCATGGCACCGCCCTATCCCCACGACCTGTTGCAGGATTTTGCGCGGTTGCTCGAAGCGCGGATTGTTGAGCCAGGTGGTCTTTATATTTTGCAGCACCCCACCGACCTGACCCTGCCAATGGGTGAGCGCCGAGAGTATGGCTTCAATACCCTGACCATCGTCGAGGCTGAAGCAGTCGGATGGGAAACGAAGTAGGTCTGCTGTTCGTAACCCAAAGAGTTTGACGCTAGGGCCCTGGCTGTGTGAAGATACTGCGCGAAAGCGAGGCATCATGCACGTGGTCTATCCGGGTAGTTTCGACCCCTTGCACAATGGGCACTTTGACGTAATCCAGCGGGCCTCGAGGCATTTCACCAGGGTGACGGTGGCGGTACTCGAGAACCCCTCCAAACGGGGACTGTGGTTATTTTCCCCGCAGGAACGAGTTGAAATTATCCGACAGGCGGTGGCTGCGGCTCGTATGACCAATGTGGAGGTGGATACTTTTAACGGGCTCCTAGTGGAATACATGAAGCGAATAAATTCCAAAGTCATCGTCAAGGGGCTGAGGGCCGTATCCGATTATGAAAGCGAGCTCCAGATGGCCCATCTCAATCGGCAGTACGGCAACCACCCCGAGACGTTTTTTATCATGGCAGCCACCCGGTGGTCGTTTGTTTCCTCCACCATGATCAAAGAAATTGCCCGCTATGGGGGAGATGTGTCCAAGCTGGTGCCACCGGCCACCGTTGAGGCCTTGCGGGCCAAGCTGAACTCTGTGGAGAAGTGACATGCAAACGCAAAAGAGCAAGCACGGCAACACCCTGGAGATCGGTCATCTGATTGGTGGGGAAGAGGTATTCGAAGGAAGGTCGCTCGAGCGCCACAACCCTGCTGACCGGGCCGACCTGACGGCTCGTTTCCCGGAAGGAACCAAGGAAACTTTGCGCAAAGCTGCCAGAGCAGCACAAAAAGCCTTCCTGGACTGGTCGCGTACCCCGGCACCCGTGCGTGGGGGGGTGCTGATGAACCTGGCCGGGGTGCTAACCCGCGAAAAAGACACCCTGGTGCGGCTGATGGTACGCGAGGTGGGCAAAACCTTCAAAGAGGCTGGTGGCGACGTTCAAGAAGCCATTGATACGGCCATCTTCTTCGCCTCGGAAGGTCGCAGGCTCTACGGCCAGACCGTGCCCAGCGAGATGAAGCAGAAGGAACTCTTTACCTTCCGGCGTCCCATTGGCGTGGTGGGCATGATTACGGCGGGTAACTTTCCCATTGCAGTGCCTTCATGGAAGCTGATTCCGGCCATCCTCACCGGCAACACGGTGGTCTGGAAGCCCTCCGACGACTCGCCCGCACTTTCCTATGTTTTTGTCAAGCTCTTCGAGGAAGCCGGACTGCCGCCGGGGGTCATCAATGTGGTGTTTGGCGAGGGCAAGGAATCTACGGGGCAGTGGCTGGTAGAACTGATGGACGAAGGGCTGCTCAACAAATTTGCCTTTACCGGCAGTACGGCGGTGGGGCGCTGGATTGGGGAGGTGGCAGGTCGCAACCTGCTGCGCCCGACCCTCGAGCTCGGCGGTAAAAACCCCCTGGTGGTGCTGCGCGACACGGACCTCGAGCTGGCCGTGGAGGGGGCCTGGTGGAGTGCCTTTGCCACCGGCGGTCAACGCTGTACAAGTGCAGGCAATATCATTGTGGACGCCCCCATCTACGACGAGTTCAAAAAGCGCTTCCTGGAAAAGACCGAGGCCATCGTAGTGGGGAACCCCCTCGAGCATCCCGAGGTCACCTATGGCCCCTTCATCAACACCCGGCTCTACGAGCGCTGGATCGAGCACTACTCCTGGGGGCAGCAAGACGGCGCTACGCTTCTTTTTGGCAAGGCCCGGATTACCGCTTCAAACCCCTACCCGCACTTCAGGGGCGACCCCGAGGCGGGCTATTTCGGCTGGCCAACTGTGTGGGAGGCCCGGCCCGGCATGAAGCAGTTTGAGCAGGAAATCTTTGGCCCTACCATCAATCTGGTGCGGGTAGAAGGGCTGGACGAAGCCATCCAGGCCGCCAACGCCCACCCATACGGCCTGTCTAGCGCGCTCTACACCAACCGCCGCGACTGGGCCTACCGCTTCAAAAATGAAATTAAGGCAGGGATGACCAGCATCAACAACTCCACTGTGGGCGCCGAAGCCCACTTGCCCTTTGGCGGGGTCCGCGCCAGTGGCAACGGAGCCCGCGAAAGCGGTATCTGGGTGATTGAGGAGTACACCTACTGGCAGGCCGTCAACGAGGAGTATTCGGGCAAACTCCAACTCGCCCAGATGGACACTGCCTATACCCAGCCCCAGGCTCCGACTGACTGGGCCAGGTTGCTGGAAGGCTGAGGGAGATGCTGAGAACGGCGCGATGAAAGACGCGTTTCCTGGTGGCGTATTGCCTGACTGTTTTCCCCTCACCTGCGGAGCAACCGAAACCTCGCCATTGAGGCGAAAACCCCGAAGCCAGAGGAGCCTGACCGCGAAGTCCACCCCTACCTCGTAGGGGTGGGTAGGGCGGGGTAAGCTCCATACCCGCCAGCGTAACCGCCAGTAGCATCAACGACCTCGGAACGAACCCCTCCAACCTCCCCTACACCGTAGGGGAGGCTTTCGTGTACTTTTTCTGACGGAAGAGAGGGTTTTTGTGTAGCCTTCTCGAGGGCGCCTCTTGTGCCTCATGGGTGTCGTTGTAAGTAGTTCAAGTCGGTTGTGCAAAACCATGACTCTTCCGCACTGCCTCAATTATCGGGCTACACTTCACCCGGCTTTCACTGTTCTAGGCGTAACATAAAACCGGAGGAACACATATGCGTAACTGGATTGCACTAATGCTGGTAGGCGTTGCCCTCCTGGCGGCCTGTGGCCCTTCGGTGCGGGCCGACCCGGGCGAGGTGGTTTACGATGTTGGGGCTGGATTTTCTGTGGGAAGTGTTCAGTCGGCGGGGGCTGGGCACCCAGTGATTACGCGACTGGCCCAATCGGTGGCCTCCTACTATGCGCTAGAAGCCCGTCCGCTGCCCGGCTACGGGCGCTGGGTACAGCGCTTGGGCACGGGTTCCACTGCCATATATGTCTCCCAACGGGTCAATGCCCAGGGACAGCCGGAAGCTACCATCGAGATGCGCTGGACCTTTGCAGTCCGGGCCGATGGCTTCGGCTCGGTTCGCCTGGAAACCCTGGCCTCAGAACAGATTGATGTGGGCCTGGTAGAAGGCCCGGCTTTTGCCCGGCTTGACAGGGATTTTCGCCGGGTGGCGAGCGCTCGGTAGGGGCGCTGGGCCTATCGCGCCCTACATAGACGTGGCCGCCCATCCGGGCGGCCACTGTTCTGTCTAGAACAGGGCTTTCTTATACCAACTCTGCGCGTGAGCGGCGCTAAACGCGCCCCTCACTTGCCGCGCCAGGGGGCGCGTCCGAGGGACTTGTATATCGCTTT
>FWPV01008503.1_pt1 | contig 17927 bp, 17 predicted proteins | sample 2228371 | NCBI WGS metagenome assembly FWPV01 (sample SAMEA103939776, study PRJEB20133) | metagenome | reverse complement strand
GGAGCCGGTGCGGCTGCGCGCCGCGCCGGCCAGCGTGCCGCTGGTCGGCGAGGGCTGGCCCTCGACCGAGGTCTGGGCCTACGAGGGCCGGGTACCCGGGCCCACGCTGCGCGCCCGGCGCGGCGAGCGGCTCGCGGTCGAGCTCGTCAACGAGCTGCCGGAGGCGACCACGATCCACTGGCACGGGCTTCGGGTGCCGGTGGCGATGGACGGCGTGCCGGGCGTGAGCCAGCCGCCGGTGCCGCCCGGCGGCCGGTTCCTCTACGAGCTGCCGCTGCTCGACGCCGGGACCTTCTGGTACCATCCACACGTCCGCAGCGCCGGCCAGGTCGGCCGCGGGCTGTACGGGCTCCTGGTGGTCGAGGAGCCCGAGCCCTACCCGGTCGACCGCGAGCTCGAGCTCGTGCTCGACGACTGGCGGCTCGGCCGCGACGCGGTCAACGACGTTCGGGCGAGCCCGCACGACGCCGCCCATGCGGGCGCCCTCGGCAACACCGTCACGGTCAACGGCCGGGTGGTCGAGCGGCTCGAGGTGCGGCCGGGCGAGCGGCTCAGGCTCCGGCTCCTGAACGCCGCCAACGCCCGGATCTTCGCGCTGCGCCTCGAGGGCGCGGAGCCCTGGCTCGTCGCTCTGGACGGCCATCCGGTGCCGCCGCACCGGCCCGAGGAGCCGCTCCTGCTCGCGCCCGGCCAACGCGCCGATCTGGTGCTCGACGTGCCGCCGGTCCGCCTCGCGCGGATCGACCTCCTCGACGACGGCGACCCGCAGGGCGCCTACCGCGTGACCTCCCTGGCCGTGACCGGCAACGCGGCGGCGGTGGCGGCGGCCCGCGGCGCGCCGCCGTCCCTGCCGGCCAACCCGCTGCCCGAGCCCGATCTCGGGCGGGCGGAGCGGCACGAGCTGGTGCTCGACGGCGGGATGATGGCCGGCATGCTGGCGCGGCGGCCGGGCGGCGCGCCGCCGGCGCACCTGCCGCCGCCCGATCCGGCGGCGCTTCGGGCGTTGTTCGGCCGCGGCCTGTTCTGGACGATCAACGGCCGCGCCATGGGCGAGGATCATCCGGAGCACGAGCCGATCCTGCGGCTCGGCCTCGGCCGGAGCCAGCTCGTCGCGGTCGTCAACCGCACCGCCTTCTTCCACCCCGTGCACCTGCACGGCCACAGCTTCCGGGTGCTGCGACGCGGCGGCCGGGACGAGCCGCACCGGCCGTGGCGCGACACCGTGCTGGTCGGTCCGGGCGAGCGGGTCGAGCTCGCCTTCGTCGCCGACAATCCGGGCCGCTGGATGCTCCATTGCCACGTGCTCGAGCATCAGGGCTCGGGCATGATGGCGCTGGTCGAGGTCGCCTGAGGGAGATCACCGATGCCGCTTCCCCGCCGCGCGCTCCTCCTCGCCGCTGCCGCGCTGGCGCCGCTGCCGGCGGCCGCCGCGCCGCCGCTGGTCGAGATCTGGAAGCTACGGGGCTGCGGCTGCTGTACCCTCTGGGCCCGGCACCTCGAAGCCGAAGGCTTCGCCACTCGGACCAGCGAGCACGCCGACCTGGCGCCGATCCGCGCCCGGCTCGGCATTCCCGAGGCGATCGCTGGCTGCCACTCGGCGCGCCTCGGCGATCTGCTCCTCGAGGGTCACGTCCCGGCGCTCGCCATCCGCCGCCTCCTGGCCGATCGCCCGGGTTGGGTGCGGGGCCTGGCGGTGCCGGGGATGCCGGCGGGCTCGCCCGGCATGCCCTCGGCCGAGCCGGAGCGCTACCAGGTCCTGGCGTTCGACACCACCAGCCGGGTCGAGGTCTTCATGACGTTCGTGGGCGAACGACCGGCCTGAGCCCGGCCGCGACCGCGGTCCGGGCGCGGGATCGCGGGAGCCGGCCTTCGCCGCACCCGGCGGGTCGGCTCGTCCCGAGGTGCCGCGGCGAGCGATCGGTGAAAGTGCGAGCCGCGACCGCGAGCCGTGCGCCGGCCGGGATCCGTGCCTTCCGCCCGGCCTGCGCCCGCCGCCCGCCGTCCCGTCCGGACCGGAACGCCGCTCGTGCCGGGCTACGTCCGCAGGTGCGCCCGCCACGCCGCGTTCCTCGGCGCCGCGCGACCGGATCCCGGCCGTCGGTTCCGCGGGACGGGTGGGACCTTCACGAGCCTCCGCGCGTGCGGCGGCCGCGCGCGGCAGGAGCCGCCCGTCCGGTTCCGGGCAGGGCCCGTCACGGCTGATCCGTGCCGAGCCGGGGCTCGCCCCGAAGCTCCAGCGGTGGCGGTCGGGGAGGTGGTCGCGGAGGTCCACGAGGACCGCCACCTCGACCGCCACGGGGCGCGGCACCCGCCCGTCCGGGGCCGGGGCCCGCCAACGCGATCCCACGGGATCGGCACGGAGCGCATCCGGTGCGGGCGGGGCGATGGGCCGCGCGAGCCGAGGGGCGCGCCGGCATTGGCGAGCCTCGCTCGGCGGGGGAGACGTCCGGTCGGGTCGACGCCGGACCCCTTCTTCCGGGTGGCGGGCCGCGTCGACCGACGTCGGGTGCCGCGCGAGCGGCGGGAACACATCGTGACCCGGCGCGGCCTCCGTCCGCTCCGCGTGGCGGAGCTTCGCCCCTCGAGGGGGTGTCCGGGACCGCGCGAGGGGGAGCGGGCCGGTCCGCCGCGGGCCGGGCGAGCGATCGCGGCGACCGGGCCGACCGGCCCCCGACCGCTCCGGGCCGGGCACGGGTCGTCGGGCACGGTGCCGCGAGGTGCGGCTGCGCGGTTGCCCCGCTGGCGGAGCGCCGCCTATAGATCGCCCGTCCTGTCTCGGGCGTGGCATGGATCCGGTCGACGATCCCAAGGGTTATTATCGGGTTCTCGGTGTCGGCCGCGACGCCTCGGCGGAGGAGATCAAGGCCGCCTTCCGGGAGCGAGCCAAGCTCTGGCATCCCGATCAGGGCGGGGCGGCGGCCGACGAGGATCGCTTCCGCCACCTGGTCGAGGCCTACGAGGTCCTGCGCGATCCGGCACGCCGGCGGGCCTACGATGCGAGCGGTGCGCGCAGCCGGATGGAACCGGGCCCGGGTCCGGGCCGCGGGCAGGCGGTCGGCCGCGGTCCGCGGCGCGGCCACCGTCCGCCTCGTGCCCCGTTCGGTCTGGTGCTGGCCCTGGTCGCGACCGTGCTCGCGAGCCTCGGGCTCGCGGCCCTTTGGTGGTCGGCGGAACGTCAGCTGGCCCTCGCCAGCCGCCAGGTCGAGGACCTGTCCTTGCGGCTGTCCGAGGCCCTGGCCGATCAGGCCGACACGCGCACGCGCTATCGAGCCGCGACGGTGGCGGGGCTCGATCAGGCGCTGGCCGCCGGTCGCGCCGGCGGCGGGTTCCTGTTCGCCGGCGAGGTGGTCTTCCCACCCGGTGGCACGGAGCTCGACAGCGAAGGGGAACGCCAGCTCGAGCGCGCGGTGCTGGGACTGGCCGAGACCGTGCGCAAGGTGCCGGCCGATCGGGACTGGGTGATCCTGGTCGAGAGTTTCGCCGCGCGTGCCGCCGACGAGACCGGCGTGCAGGTCGACGCCTGGGAGAAGGCGTTGTTGCGGCTGGCGGTCGTGGTCGACACGCTGGCCCGGCAGGGCCTGCCGGCCGAGCGCTTGGCGAGCCGCTTCCAGGCCGGCATGGCACCACCCGATCAGCGCCACGGCGAGGGTCGGGTGGTGGAGATCAAGCTCGTCTGTTGTTTCCGGCCGGGTTGAGCCGGGCCGGATCGGGAGAGGTCCGTGCGTTACCGCTTCGTCACCCTCGACGTCTTCACCGACCGACGCTTCGCCGGCAATCCGCTCGCGATCCTGCCCGAGGCCGCGGGCCTCACGACCGCCCGCATGCAGGCGATCGCCCGCGAGTTCGGCTATCCCGAGACGGTGTTCGTCCTGCCGCCCGACGATCCGGCCCATCTCGCCCGTCTGCGGATCTTCACGCCGTCGCGCGAGGTGCCGTTCGCCGGCCACCCGACCATCGGGACGGCGCTCTTCCTGGCTCGCGACGGACGCGTCGCCCCCGCTGCCGACGGCCGGGCGCGGATCCTCCTCGAGGAGGGGGCGGGCCCCGTCCCGGTGACCGTGCTGTTCGAGGAGGGCCGGCCGATCCGCGCCGAGCTCACCGCACCGCAGCGGCCGACCCACGGGCCGCGCCTCGATCCGGGCCCCGTCGCCACCGCGCTCGGGCTCGCCTTGGCCGATCTCGCACCCGCCGGCCCGACCCCTTGCGTGGCGAGTGCCGGGCTGCCGTTCCTCGTGGTCGAGCTGGTGAGCGTCGAGGCGCTGGGCCGCGCCCGGCTCGTCGATCCGGACGCGCTCGCCCGGCAGCTCGGCGAACCGCGTCCACCCCTCGTCTACCTCTTCACCCGCGCCACGGGCGTCCCCGGCATCGAAGTGCGGGCGCGGATGTTCGCACCCGCTGCCGGGGTGGCCGAGGACCCGGCCACGGGCTCGGCCGCCGCCGCCCTCGCGGGGCTCCTGGCCGCGGTCGATCCGCATTCCGAAGGCGATCGGGCCTGGCACGTCGAGCAGGGGGTGGAGATGGGGCGGCCCTCGTTCCTCGCCGCTCACGCCCTCGTGCGGGCCGGTCGGGTGGTCGAGGCACGGGTCGCGGGTGGGGCCGTCCCGGTGATGGAAGGGACGATCGAGACCGGCTGAGCGGCGCTCGCCCCCGGCGCGCCGCGCGACCCGCCTCGCGACGCCCGCGAGCCGAGGGCCCGGTGCCGAGAGCCACCCGTGGATCGAGCTCGGGCCGAGCCGGCCGGTGAACCGGCCGATGGCGAGCGCCGCGCGCTCGACGGCGGCGGCCCACCGGACCAGCCATTGGACCCTTGCGACGACCGGACACACCGTGACCACGCGGCTCGACCTCCTGGACCGAGCCGCGTTGTCGCACGGAAAGGTTGAAAATCCGTTGACATCGCCACGTCGGGGACGCGTCGACCTCCAACCGGCAGCGTTCGATCCGGCACGCCGGGTCGGCGCTTCAGAAGGCCAGCTTCACCTTCTGATATTCCAGGCGGTAGTGGCCCGGGGCGACCGGGGTCGCGACACCCGCGACCTGCGCGAGTTCCGCGGCCAAGCGCTCGCGCGCCAGCCGGGCCGGCTCGGCGCGCGAGCTTTCGATCAGCACCACGGCATCGCACACGCCGACGGTCCGCCCGCGGCTCTCAGCGGTCTCGATCGTCGAGCCCGCCCGATCGGTTTCGCACCAGTGCACGCCGGCGTAGCGCGGATCGAGATAGAGCTCCGGCAACAGGCCGCCGAACAAGCGCCGGCGCAGCTGGGCCAGGGCCTCGGGCGGGGCGTCGATGCCGGCGGCCACGAGCTCCGCTCCGTCGCCCCGTGCCTGGCTGAAGATCGTGCGGGTGAGGCTGCGGGTGGTGTCGGTGAAGTGCGCCAGCGCCCGACGAGTCCACGGTGTCGGGTGGTTCAGCCGGTGCAGATAATCGCTGCCGACCTGCACCTCGGGGCTCACCGTCTCGTAACACATGAAGAAGCGGACCGGCGCCTCGACCGCGACGTAGCGACGGCCGCGCAGGAAGCCGGGGATCCCGACCCGCTCCGGGACGTGCTCGCCGTCGTGCCAGGCGTAGAAGGTGTCGAGCCCCTCGGGTTCGATGTTCGACCAGATCGCGATCAAGCCTTCGCCGAAGAGTGTCATCGATCCTCCCCCGGGCGACGCGCGCACACCGAAGCGGGCTCGGGGACGTCCCCGTCGCCGGGATCAACCGAGACACGCTTCGGCCCGGCACGGCAAGCCCCGCCAATGCCGGTCTCTGCCCCGCCGACCGGCAGGAGCGCCGAGCCGGCGCAAGCGCGCCGGGCCTTCGCGGGCGAGCCGGCCCTCCCGGGCGAGCGCGTGGCCGCCGGATCCGGCCCCCACTCCCGCCGGCCCGGCGGCATCGCTCACGAGTCGGGAGGCGCGCGGCCCAACCGCTCGACCAGCTGGCCGATCCAGCGCTCCAGCCGCTCCCGGTTGACCCCGAGATCCCAATAGCCGGTCTGCGAACGGCTGTAGGCGGCGAAGGTCGACCGGCCGTCGGGCAAGGCCAGAACCTTGACGGCGATCGTATCGACGAACCCGAACAGCCGCGAGCGCTGCTCGGCCACGAGCCGCAGTCCCGTCTCGTCGAGCTCCACGATCACGGTGCGCGGTGCCGCCTCCACCACCTCGCGCCAGGCCGCGAACAGCCGCTTCGGGGCGACCGCCCACACCGGGGCCGGCTCGTCGGCCGGTGCGGCGCACACACCCGGCGGACAGACCAGCCGATCGTTGGGCCGGCCGGTGCGGGCCACGGTGGTGGGATCGAGCCCGATCGCCGTGGCGCGCAGCTCGAACGGTGCGGCCAGCAGCAGAAGCCAGAGGAGTGCGGTGGGTCTCGGCGTCACGGGAACACCTCCGCGTCCGTCTACGGATCGCCGCGGTGAGCGGATCGCCCGTTCGGCCGGTGGATGAGCGGCCGGACGGCCCCGGGTCGACCCGGACCGATCGTGGCGGGGCCCTTGCCGGCCGCGGCCGGGGCCGGCACTGTCGGATGCATCTGGCGACCATCGGTGAGGCCTCCTTGATCCGCCGCGGACGCGGGCTCGTGCAACTGCCGGGCCCCACCAACCTGCCCGAGCGCGTGCTGCGCGCGATGCATCGCTCGATGGTCGATTTCGGCACCGCCGAGTTCGCCGAGTTGATCGAGGGGTGCTTGCGCGAGCTGGCCGAGATCGCCGGCACGCGGGGCCGGGTCTTCGCCTATGCCGCGCTCGGCCACGGCGCCTGGGAGGCGGCGCTCGTCAACCTCGTGGGTCCGGGGGAGGCGGTGCTCGTGCCCGACACCGGCCGGTTCGCCCGCGGCTGGGCGGAGATGGCGCGGGCACTCGGCATCGAGGTGATCGCCGTGCCCACCGATCTGCGCCGGCCGGTCGACCCGGCGGCCGTCGAGGCGGCGCTGCGCGCCGATCGAGCGGGCCGGATCCGCTGCGTGCTCGCCGTGCACGTCGAGACCTCGACCGGGATCTTCCACGATCCGCGTGGGCTGCGGGCGGCGCTCGACGCCGCGGGCCGCCCGGCGCTCCTCGTCCTGGATGCGATCGCCTCCTTCGCCTGCCTGCCTCTGGCCATGGACCAATGGGGTGTGGACGTGGTCCTGGCGGCCTCGCAGAAGGGCTTGATGCTGCCGCCCGGGCTGGCCTTCCTGGCGGTGGGGCCGCGGGCGGCGAGGGTGGCCGCCGAAGGCGGCCGGCCGCGCAAATACTGGGATTGGCGCGGGCGCGAGGGAGCCGAGAGCTACGAGAAATTCTACGGTACACCGCCGGTGGCGATGATCTTCGGCCTGCGCGAGGCCCTCGACATGCTGCGCGAGGAGGGGATGGCCGCGGTCCACGCCCGCCACGCCCGGCTGGCTCGCGCGGTGCGAGCGGCGGTCGCCCGCTGGGCCGAGGCCGGTGCCCTGGCGTTCCACTGTGTGGATCCGCAGGCCCGCGCCGATACCGTGACGGCGGTGGCCTTCGCCCCCGGATTCGATCCCGAGCAGGTTCGCCGGCGCTGTCGCGAACGCTACGGCGTGGCGCTCGGCGGCGGGATCGGGCCGTTCCGTGGTCGGCTGTTGCGCATCGGCCACATGGGCGATCTCGACGAGTCCATGGTGTTGGGAGCGCTGGGCGTGATCGAGCTGGTGCTGCGCGAGGAGGGCACGCCCCACGGCGGCGGTGGGGTCGAGGCGGCGATCGCGGCCCTGGCCGAGCGCTGAGCGCTGGGGAGGTCGAGCGGTGCTGCTCGAGATCCTGGTGATCGCCGCGCTCGTCCTGCTCAACGGCTTCTTCGCCACGTCCGAGATGGCGTTGGTGGCGGCCCGCCGCGCCCGCCTCGAGGCCATGGCTCGGGCCGGCGACCGTCGCGCCCGCCGGGCGCTCGCGCTGGTCGAGCGGCCGGCGCGCTTCCTCTCGGCGATCCAGGTGGGGATCACGCTCGTGGGTCTGGCCGCCGGGGCGTTCGGGGGCGCCACCTCGGGCCAGCGCCTGGCGGGGGTGCTGGTCGAGTTCGGCCTGCCCTCGCCCGCGGCCGAGGCGCTGGCGGTGGGGGCGGTGGTCCTCTCGATCGGCTACGCGTCCTTGATCGTGGGCGAGCTCGTCCCCAAGCAGCTGGCGCTCGCCCGCCCCGAGCGGATCGCGCTGCTCGTGGCCGGCCCGATGACCGCGATCACCCGGTTGGCCGGGCCGCTCGTGGCGCTGCTCGAAGCCTCTTCGCGCGCGGTGCTGGCGCTGTTCGGCCGGGCCGCCGAGCCCGCCGAGCGGGTGAGCGAGCAGGAGATCGGTGCGCTCTTGGCCGAAGCCGAGAGTGCCGGCGTGATCGAGCCCGAGGAGACCCGGATGATCGGCCGGGTGCTCAAGTTCGGCGAGCTGCCGGTGCGGGCGGTCATGACGCCGCGGCGCGAGATCGACTGGCTCGATCTCGACCGGCCGCTCGAGGAGCAGCTGGCGCGGCTGGTCGCGAGCCCGCACAGTCGGCTCCCGGTGGCCCGTGGTCGGGTCGACGAGGTGAGCGGCGTGGTGCGCGCCAAGGACGTGTTGGCCGAGCTCGCCGCCGGGCGCCGGCCCGATCTCGCCCGGCTCGCCCGCACCCCACCGGCCGTGCACGAGGGGGCGGACCTGTTGGCCGGGCTGGCAGCGCTGCGGACCACCGATCTCGACATGGTCCTCGTGGTCGACGAGTACGGCACCTGCGAGGGGTTGCTCACGAGCTCCGACATCCTGGGGGCGATCGCCGGCGAGCTGCCGGTCCCCGGTGGCTCGGGCGAGCCCGACGCGGTGCGCCGTGCCGACGGTTCGTGGCTGTTGGACGGCGCCAAGCGGATCGACGCCGCGGCCGAACTGTTGGGCCTCGAGCTGCCGGCCGAGCGTGACTACCAAACGGTGGCCGGCTTCGTCCTCGACCAGCTGCGCCGCCTGCCGCGCGCCGGCGACGCCTTCGAGGCCGGCGGCTGGCGCTTCGAGGTGGTGGACATGGACGGCCGGCGGATCGACAAGGTGCTGGCGAGCCCACTCGGACCCGCCGAGAGCCGCGAGCCCGGCTGAGGTGCACGAAGGCGACGGCCGGGCCCGCGTGCCTGCGCGGCTGCGGCCTCAGCCCTGGATGCAGACCCGGCCGGGCAGGGCGCAGCCGATCTGCCGACGCAGCCAGGGAGCGAGATCGCGCAGCCGCCGCGGCGGCTCGACCACGACCTGCGGTCCCGGCGCGTCGCCGACCACGAGAGCGGCGGCGGCCGAGGCGCCGGCCGTCACCCGATCGAGGGTGACGCCATCGAGCACCACGGCCCGCTCGCCCGCTTCCACGGCGGCTCCGGTAGACGGCTCGGCCGCCGCTGCCGCGAGGCTCCAGCCCATCATCGAGCAAGCCAGGACAAACGACCCTGTGCGCATGCGATCGGCCATGGCTCGACCTCCATCCTCCCCATTTTATCAGCGCGAGCGAACCGCTCGCGCCGTCGTCGATGCCCGGGCCGCGGCGGCCGATCAAGTCTCGCGATCGGGCCGCGGCACGCTCCGGCCGGGTCGTGGTCGAGGGGTGGCCCGCCGGCCGGGTGGTCGGCCCCGCTTCCGGCTTCGCCGCCGAGCTGCTAGGAGGCCGCTCGCGCCGCGCGGGCGCCTTTCTTCCCTCGATCCTTCCACCTCGTTCGGGACCCGATCATGGCCATCGAGCGCACGCTCTCGATCATCAAGCCCGATGCTACCCGCCGCAACCTCACCGGTGCCATCAATGCCCGTATCGAACAGGCGGGGCTGCGCATCGTCGCCCAGAAGCGGCTGAAGCTCACGCGCGAGCAGGCCGAGGCGTTCTACGCCGTCCACCGCGAGCGGCCGTTCTTCGACAGCCTGTGCCGGTTCATGACCAGCGGCCCGGTGGTGGTCCAGGTGCTGGAGGGCGAGAACGCGATCGCCCGCTACCGCGAGGTCATGGGGGCCACCGACCCCGCCAAGGCCGCACCCGGGACCATCCGCAAGGACTTCGCGGAATCGATCGAGGCCAACTCGGTGCACGGCTCGGACGGCCCCGAGACCGCCGCCCGCGAGATCGCCTTCTTCTTCGCCGAGCTCGAGATCACCGGCTGAAGCCGCCGGACCCATCGCGGCCGTGGCGGGCCGCTCGGGCCCCGTGCTAGCCTTTCCGACCGGACGGGGTCGAGGAGGGAGGCGGCGGCGATGCGGCGGATCCTCGTGGCGGTGGACGGTTCCGAGCCGGCCTGGAAGGCGCTCGATCTGGCGGCCGATCTGGCGGCGGCCCGCGGCGCGGCGCTGCTCGTCGTGCACGTCGTCCCGCGCGAGCCGGTCCCCGACGCCTTGCGGGCCTTCGCCGAGGCCGAGGGGATCCCGCTCGAAGAGGAGGAGGGCCGCTGGCACGAGAGCCGGCGCCTGGGCGACGCGATCCTCCGCGAGGCGGCCGAGCGGCTGCGCCGGCGCGGGCTCGGCGAGGTCGAGACCCTGGCCGAGGAGGGGCGGCCCGCCACCGCGATCCTGGAGGTCGCCCGCGCGCGGGCGGTCGACGCGATCGTCGTGGGCAGCCGGGGCCGCGGCGCGCTCGCGAGCCTGCTTCTGGGCTCGGTGGCCCAGGAGGTGGCGCGCGAGGCACCTTGCACCTGCATCGTCGTGCGCTGAAGCGCCGCGGGTCAGAACAGCCGCGCGAGTTCGGGGTGGAGCACGAGCCGCTCGCCGGGCCGCTCGCCCTCGATCCGCACCCGCTCGTCCTCGATCCGCACCCGGCCGCCGGCGAGCATGGCGAGCGCCCGTGGATAGGCTCGGTGCTCGACCTCGAGCACCCGCCGGCCGAGCCGCTCGGCATCGTCGCCGGGCAGCACCGGGACCACACCTTGGACCAGGATCGGCCCGGCATCGAGCTCCGGCCGGACCAGGTGCACGGTGCAGCCGGTGACCGCGGCGCCGTCGGCGATCACCCGGGCATGGGTGTGCAAGCCGCGATAGGCGGGCAACAGCGAGGGGTGGATGTTGAGCATCCGATCGCGCCAGCGCTCGACCGTGGCGGCGCTCAGGATACGCATGAAGCCGGCCAGGCAGACGAGCTCGATCCCGGCGGTCCGCAGCTCGGTCTCGAGCTCGGCCTCGAAGGCCTCGCGCGAGGGGAACGCCCGGTGGTCGACCACCACCGCCGGGACCCCCGCCCGGCGGGCCCGCTCCAGCCCGAAGGCATCGGGCCGGTTCGAGATCACGAGTCGGATCGCCGCCGGGAAGGCGGGATCGCGGCAGGCCTCGAGCAGCGCTTGCAGATTGCTGCCCGAGCCGGAGATCAAGACCGCGGTGGCGCGCTTGGCCATACCGCCTCCGTGCCGTCGAGGACGACCCGCGCCGGGCCGGCCCCGGGCTCGATCACCCCGACCTCGAAGACCGTCTCGCCGGCCGCTTCGAGGGCCGCGCGGACCTCGTCCGTTCGCCCGGGTTCGACCACCAGGACCAGGCCGAGCCCGCCGTTGAAGGTCCGAGCCAGTTCGCGTCGGTCGAGCCCGCCGGTCCGCGCGAGCCAGGCCAGGACCGGGGGCAGGGGCCAAAGGCGGGCATCGAGCCGGGCCACCACGCCCTCCGGCAACACCCGCGGCAGGTTCTCGACGAGCCCGCCGCCGGTGATGTGCGCCATCGCCAGCACGGCGCCGGTGCGGGCCGCGGCGAGTGCCGCCGCGACGTAGATCCGGGTGGGCTCGAGCAAGGCCTCGGCCAGGCTGCGGCCGGGGGCGAAGGGCGCCTCGGCGTGAAGCGGCAGGCCGCTTTCGCTCACGATCAGCCGCACGAGCGAGAAGCCGTTGGCGTGCACCCCCGCCGCGGGCAGGCCCAACAGCCGCGCACCCGGCGCGATCCCGGCGCGCGGCAGGACCGCGGTCCGCTCGACCGCCCCCACGGCGAAGCCCGCCAGATCGAAATGCCCGGGACCGTAGAGACCCGGCATCTCGGCGGTCTCGCCTCCGACCAGGGCGCAGCCCGCCTCGCGGCAACCGCGGGCCACCCCGCGCAGGACCGCCTCGGCCTTGTCCACATCGAGCCGGCCGGTGGCGAAATAGTCGAGGAAGAACAGCGGCTCGGCGCCCTGGACGACGAGGTCGTTGACACACATCGCCACGAGATCGACGCCGATGGCCTCGAGCCGGTCGGCGGCGATCGCCAGCAACAGCTTGGTGCCCACACCGTCGGTCGTGGCCACGAGCAGCGGATCGCGATAGCCGCAGGCGGCGAGATCGAACAGCGCACCGAACCCGCCGAGGCCGGCCTCGCTGCCGGCGCGCCGCGTGCTGCGGGCCAAAGGGGCGATCCGCTCGACGAGCGCCGCCCCGCGCGCGATGTCGACGCCGGCCTCGCGGTAGCGATCGCCGCTCCCGGTCCCTTGATGCATGGTCTCGCCCGTGGTCAGCTCCGCGCGCTCGTGCGCGGTCGTGCGCGGCGAGCTTAGGCTCATCGGGGAGCGTGTCCATGGGGCTCGACGCCGCCCGGCTCGTCGGCTGCGCGTCGCGGCTGCGCGCCGCGTTAGCGAGGATGCTCGCGGCGATGGCGCTCTCGGGGGTGCTCTCGGCCGCGGCGCTCGCTCAGGACTGGTGGACCGAGACCGGGATCGCGGTCGACGTGACCGCCGAGAACGCGGTGGCGGCGCGACAGAAGGGGATCGAATCCGGCCAGCGCGAGGGACTGCGTCGGCTGTTCGAGCGGCTGGTCCCGGCCGAGCAGCGGGCGCGGCTGCCGGCACCGGAGGGACTGCCGATCGCCCGATTCGTGCGCTCGTTCGAGATCGCCGAGGAGAAAATGGCCCGCGACCGATGGGTGGCGACCTTGAACGTCACCTTCGATCCGGACGCCGTCCGCGAGCTGTTGGCCGGGCGCGGCGTGGCGATGCTGGAGCCGACCGCCGCTCCCGTGCTGTTGGTGATCCCGGTCGAGCGGCAGGCGGGCGAGCTCCGTTCGTGGGCCCGCGAGGACCCCTGGTGGCAGGCCTGGGAGCGGCTCGCGGACACCGAGCGGGTGCTGCGGCTCGTCTTGCCGCTCGGGGATCTGATCGATCTGGCGACGTTGCCACCCGAGGCGATCGAGCGGGCCGAGCGGGCCGCCCTCGAGCGGTTGGCGCAGCGCTACGGGGCCGCAGACGCGGTCGTGGCGCTGTTGGAACCCGCGGGCTCGGCGGTGGCCGGCGAGGGCCCGGTCGTGGTCCGCTTGTCCGCCGCCGGTCTCCTGCTGGACGAGGGTCCGGCACCCCTGACGGTGGCGGCCGGCCCGGGCGAACCGCACGAGGCGGCGGCCCGCGCGGCGCTCGCCCGCCTCGAGGAGAGCTGGCGGCGGACCGCGCTCGTGCGCAGTGACCAGTTGGTCGAGCTCACGGTCTCGGTTCCGCTTGCCGATCTGTCGAGCTGGGTTCAAATAAGGCGCGAGCTCGAAACGCTGCCGGAGATCCGCGAGCTGCGGATCGCCAGGATCGGGCGGGAACGTGCCGAGCTCGTGGTGAGCTATCCGGGCGATCTCGACCGGCTGCGCGCGGGACTGGCCCGGCGTGGGCTGGAACTGGCCCTGGAGGATGGGGGATGGCAGTTGCGCGCAGCGGGCGTTCGGCCGGCCGTCGCGCCACGGTGAGCGATCGTCTGGTGACCGTCGGTCGGGCGGCGCTGGGCCAGCTCGCCAACCTGCTCACCGCGAGCCGCCTGGTCCTGGCCTTGCCGCTCGCCGCGCTCGTAGTGGGCGAGCGATACCCCTTGGCGTTCTGGCTGTTTCTGGCCGCCGCCCTCACCGACGTGGCCGACGGCTACGTGGCCAAGCGCTGGGCCGCTCCCAGCCGGTTCGGTGCGGCCCTCGATCCGGTCGCCGACAAGCTCCTGGTCGGCTGTCTGCTCCTGGCCCTGGTCGATCACGAGCTCGTGCCGAGCTGGCTCGTGGTGCTGGCGATCGGCCGCGACGTCATGCTCGTGGTGGGGGCGATCGTGCTGCGCAGCCGGCTGCGCGAGTTCCGCATCGAGCCCCTGGTGATCGGCAAGGCCTCGACCTTCCTGCAGCTGGTCTTCCTGGGCTTCGTGCTGGGCCACGAGGCCGAGGTGGCCGACGTCGCCGCCGCGATCCCGCCGCTGGTGGCCGCGGTCGCCGTGCTCACCTCGGCCTCCGCGGCGGCCTATGTCGGCGCCGGGCTGCGGTTGGTGGCCCGGGCCTCGACCCCCGCGTGAGTGCGCTGGCGCCGACGGTCGGTGACGAGCCCGGGCCGGCGAACCGCCCCGCCCGCCAGCTCGTGCTCGACCTGCCGGTGGTCGAGGGCCGGGCGCTCGAGGACTTCTTGCCCGCGCCCTGCAACCGCGCCGCGTTCGAAGCGGTGCTCGCCTGGCCCGCCTGGCCGGCACCGGTGCTCTTGCTGATCGGGCCGGAGGCGAGCGGCAAGAGCCATCTGGCGCAGATCTGGGCGGACCGGGCGGGTGCCGTGTGGCTGCGCGGCCAGGATCTCGCCACGGCGCACAGCGCGCTGGCCCGGCTCGGCGAGGCGCGCGCCGCCTGTTGCGACGACGCCGATCTCGTGGTCGAGGAGCGCGCGCTTCTGCATCTGCTCAACACGCTCGTCGAGCGCCGCGGGCATCTCCTGGCCACCGCCCGCGACACCGTACCCGGCTGGTCCGTCCGCCTGCCCGATCTGCGCTCGCGCCTGGCCGCCGCCTGGACGGTGCGGGTCGAGCCGCCCGACGACACGCTGTTGGCCGCCCTGCTCGTCAAGCAGCTGGCCGATCGGGGGCTGCGCGCCGAGCCCGAGGTGGTGGCGTTCCTGGTGGCGCGCATGGAGCGCTCCTTCGCCGGGGCCCGGCGGCTCGTCCGCGCGCTCGACCGGGCGTCGCTCGTGAGCGGCCGGGCGATCGGCCCGCAGCTGGCCCGGGCGGTCCTGGCCGAGCTCGCCGAACCGGAGCCGGGTGGCGAGGAGCCGCGGGCCGCCGAGCCGATCGATCGACCATCGGGGGGAGGGAGTCCGTGGATCTCGGGATAGCCGGCCGCAAGGCCATCGTCTGCGCCGCCAGCAAGGGGCTCGGCAAGGCTTGTGCCCTGGCCCTGGCCCGAGCCGGCGTGGCGCTCACCATCTGCGCCCGCGGGCGCGAGACGCTCGAGGCGACCGCTCGGGAGATCGGCACGCAGACCGGTGTGCCGGTGACCGCTCTGGCCTGCGACGTGACCACCGAGGAAGGTCGCCGGGCCCTGCTTTCCGCTTGTCCCGAGCCCGACATCCTGGTGACCAATGCCGGTGGCCCGCCGCCCGGCGATTTCCGCGACTTCGAGCTCGACGACTGGCGCCGGGCGGTCGAGGCCAACATGCTCACCCCGATCGCGCTGGTGCGGGCCACCGTCTACGGCATGATGGATCGCGGCTTCGGTCGGATCGTCCACATCACTTCGGCGTCGGTGAAGGCTCCCATTCCCAACCTGGAGCTTTCGAACGGCGCCCGCGCCGGGCTCACCGGGGCCATGGCGACGATCGCCCGCAAGGCGGTCCGCTGCGGGGTGACCATCAACGCGATCCTGCCGGGGCCGTTCGAGACCGATCGGCTGCGCGCGACGCTCGCCGCCCAGGCGGCCCGCGAGGGCCGGCCGGTCGAGGTCGTGGCGGCCGAGCGGGCGGCCGCCAACCCCGCGGGCCGATTCGGCAGGCCCGACGAGTTCGGCGCGCTGTGCGCCTTCCTGTGCAGCGTGCACGCCGGCTACATCACCGGCCAGAATCTGTTGATCGACGGCGGCGCTTATCCGGGTACGCTTTGAGCGGATCCGGTCCCGTGCCGGCGGACGAGGCCTTCCCCCCTCGGCGGCTCGCCGAGGTGATCGAGTGCGATCCGCGGATCGTGGCCGGCCTCATGACCGGCACCTCGATGGACGGGCTCGATCTCGTCATCCTGCGCGTGCCCAGGGGCGTACCGCGGCGCTTCGAGCTGTTGGCGAGCGCCCACGAGCCGATGCCCGAGGCGCTGCGCCGGGCGCTTTCGCCGCAAGGAACCCTGTCCCTGGCCGAGGCCTGCCGGCTCGATCGGGCGCTCGGGATCTGGTTCGCCGATGCGCTGGAGCGGCTCGTGCGGGCGAGCGGCTACCGGCCCGATCTCGTGGGCTCGCACGGTCAGACCGTTCACCACGAGCACGGGGTCGCGACCTGTCAGCTGGGCGAACCCGCCTTCCTGGCCGAGCGGTTGCGCTGCCCGGTGGTGAGCGACTTCCGCCGCAACGATCTGGCGGCCCGTGGCTGCGGCGCGCCGCTCGTGCCGGTGGTCGACCGCTGGCTCCTGGAGCGACCGGGGGAGGGGGTGCTGGCCCTCAATCTCGGCGGGATCGCCAACCTCACCGTGCTGCCGCCGGCCGAATGTGACCTGCCGGTCCTGGGCTTCGATTGCGGCCCGGGCAACATGGTGTTGGACGAGCTCGCTCGGCGCGCCAGCGGCGGCCGGCTCGCCTGCGATCGCGACGGGCGGCTGGCGGCGCGCGGCCGGGTCGATCCGGCCTTGTTGGCGGAGCTCCTGGCCGAGCCCTGCCTGGCCCGGGATCCGCCGCTCTCGCTCGGCCGCGAGCAGTTCGGAGCGGCCTTCGTCGACCGGCTGGTGGCCCGCGTGCGGCCGTGCGAGGAGGCGGATTGGTGCGATCTTCTGGCCACGGCCGCGGCCTTCACGGTCGAGGCGGTGGCGCATGCCGTCGCCCGCCGAGTGCCGGCGACGTACCGCCCCGCACGGCTGGTGGTGAGCGGCGGGGGAGCGCGCAATCCGGTGCTGCTGGAGCGGCTCGCCGCGCGACTGGCACCCTTGCCCGTGGTGCCGAGCGACGCCCTGGGCCTGCCGGCGACCCTCAAGGAGGCGATCGCCTTCGCGCTCCTCGCCTCGGCGCGACTGGACGGGATCCCGGCCGGGCTGCCCTCGGTGACCGGTGCGGCCCGATCCGTGCTGCTCGGTAAGATCACCGAGAGCTGAACGGCGTTTACCGAAACTTTACGGGGAGGGTGGCAGGGTACGGGCGGTCGACTGGGAGGTCGCAACCGTGCCCCGTCCGCTGGTCCCCGCCCGCCTCGTGCCCTCGTTGGCTTTGCTCGTGGTTTTGGCAGCCGGCGGTTGCGCCCGGCTCGCGGGCGAGGGCCCCGTCGCCGGGCCCGAAGCCGGGCCGGCGCCGGGGCAGGCGGCCCGATTGCTGCGCATGGCCGACGACGCCGCGGCGAGCGGGGATCTCGGCACCGCGGCCAACCTCTACGCCCGGGTGGTGGCGCTCGAGCCCGACAACCGCCGGGCCGCCGGCCGGCTGGGTGAGGCGCTGCTCGGCACCGGTCGTCACCAGGACGCGATCGACGCCTTTCGCCGCGTGCTCGACGCCGATCCGGGCGAGCCCGAGGCGGCCCGCGGTATGGCCCGGGCCCTGCTCGCCATCGGCCGGCCCGAGGCGGCGTTACCCCATCTGGAGGCGGCGCTCGTCCGGGCGCCGGACGATCCGCGGCTGATCAACCTGCGTGGGGTCGCCCTGGACCAGTTGGGCCGCCACGAGGAGGCCCAGGCCGTCTATCGGGCCGGCCTCGCGCGCTGGCCGGAGAACGCCGCCTTGCGCAACAATCTGGGCCTGTCGCTGGCGCTCGCCGGCCGCTTCGAGGAGGCGATCGCCGAGCTCGCCTCGCTCGCCCACGGGCCCCAGGGCTCGGCCCGTGCCCGCCACAATCTGGCCGCGGCCTACGCCCTCCGAGGTGACCTCCGGTCCGCCCGTGGCCTTTTGGCCCTCGATCTCGGTGATGCCGAGGTCCGCTCGACCCTGGCCTTCTACGCCGCGCTGCGCGGCCTGGGCGGGGCCCACTCGGCGCGGGCCGCCCGCGCCCTGGGGGCGGCGGGCGAGCCGCCGCTCCAACCCGATTTCCTGCGACCGGGTGCTGCTCCCGGCGCCGCCCGCGCGCGGGAGGCGGAGCTGCTCGACCGGGCGCATGGCATCGCGCGGCGCCTGAGGCTC
>FWPV01004341.1_pt1 | contig 17930 bp, 19 predicted proteins | sample 2228371 | NCBI WGS metagenome assembly FWPV01 (sample SAMEA103939776, study PRJEB20133) | metagenome | reverse complement strand
ATCAGCGGGTCAACCGGGTTTTGAGGATAGACATCCATCACCAGCCGGTGGCCGTACTGCCCGACCGGCGCCAGCGTAAATACCTGTGGCTGAACTTCGGTCTTCAGTTCGATCACCAGCCGGATCACACCCGGCTTGTTGCGACCGGCGCGGATCACCTTGATATAGGGGTCAGCGTCGGAAATCTTGCCCGGCAGCGTGCCCAGAACATTGTTCAGTTCGAGCCCCTCGAGATCGATGACCAGGCGTTCCGGGTCCTTGACGAGAAAGTGCGAGAACTTCAGCTCGGCGCGGGATTCCAGCGTGATGCGGGTGTATTCGAGGGCCGGCCAGACCCGCACCGCCACCAGCGAAGACAGCGCGGCCTGTCCGGCGGGGCTGACCGACAGCAGCAGTGCCGCGCCGGAAAAGCCGAGGAAATGGCGTCGACTGAGACCGTCGACTAACTTCGGTCGTGTCGAATGAGGTGTTCTAGACATGCGCGTCCCGCTTCGCTGCAGGCGGACAGATGCGCACGACGCGCTTCGCCGACGACGGCGAGCGCGATGCGCAGATCGGGGGACGGCAGATGGCCTCCGGCCTTGTCCGGCCACTCGACCAGACAGACACCGCCGGCCGGGCCGGTTTGCCCGAAATATTCGTCCAGACCTGCTTCAATGAATTCATCAGGGTCCGCGAAACGATAAAAATCAAAGTGATACAGCGGGAAGTTTAAGCTAGAAATAGCATAAGATTCAAGCAATGTGAAGGTCGGGCTTTTCACCTTGCCGGTATGGCCCAGCGCGCGCAGCATGCCGCGCACCAGTGTGGTCTTGCCGGCGCCCAGGTCACCTTCGAGAAAAAGCGTCAGGCCGGGACGCAGGGTCTCGGCCAGACAGGCGCCGAGCGCCTCGGTCGCTTCGGTATCGGCGAGATCGATGCTGAAAAAGTCGGCCATGGACGGTTTGATGCACGCAAAATCGGAGTTTTGCCATTATCAACCGTCGGCTGCGATGTCCGGAATCCATCGCGACTCGCGCACGATGCAGCGCCAGCACCGTTTCACACTTCAACCATGCCCGCACGCCCGACTTCTCCCCCCTCTGTGCCCGATTCGCCCGCAGCGTTGGCCGCGCAGATCCGCGGCTGGGCGCACGAACTGGGCTTTGCGTCCGTCGGCTTTGCCGGTGTCGATCTGGGCGACGCGGAAACCCGGCTGATGGACTGGCTGGCCGCCGGTCGACACGGCGACATGCACTACATGGAACGGCACGGAACGGCCCGCGCACGGCCGGCCGAACTGGTGCCGGGCACGCTGTCGGTCATCAGCGTGCGCCTGCCTTACTGGCCTGACCCGCAGCAGGCCGCCGACGCCCAGGCTGTACTCGAAGACCCCGACGCCGCCTACGTGTCGCGCTATGCGCTCGGCCGCGATTACCACAAGGTACTGCGCGCCCGGCTGCAGGCGCTGGCCGATCGCATCGAAGCCCGGGTCGGCCCGTTCGGCTACCGCGCCTTCACCGATTCGGCACCGGTCATGGAAGTCGAGATCGCGCGCCGCGCCGCGCTGGGCTGGCGAGGCAAGCACACTTTGCTGATCCATCGCGACGCCGGATCGCTTTTCTTCCTCGGCGAGCTGTACAACAATCTGCCGCTGCCGGCGGACACTGCACAGCCCGATCACTGCGGCACCTGCACGCGTTGCATCGACGTGTGCCCGACCGGCGCCATCGTCGCGCCCTATCAGCTGGACGCACGACTGTGCGTGTCCTATCTGACGATCGAACTCGACGGCTCGATTCCCGAGCCGCTGCGACCGGCGATCGGCAACCGCATCTATGGCTGCGACGATTGCCAGCTCGTCTGCCCGTGGAACCGCCACGCCCAGCTCGCCGTGGAACCCGATTTCGCGGTGCGCAACGGGCTCGACCGGGCGTCGCTGACCGAGCTGTTCGCCTGGCGCGAAGACGAATTCGACACGAAGCTTGCCGGCAGCGCGATCCGTCGCATCGGCCATGCGCGCTGGCTGCGCAACATCGCCGTCGCGCTCGGCAACGCGCCAGCCGCCGCATCGAACATCGCCGCCCTCGCCGCGCGCGCCGACCACCCCTCGGCCATGGTGCGCGAACACGTCGCCTGGGCGCTCGCCCGACAACATTCACCGGATCCCCAGCATGACTGAGCCCCTGAAAACCGAACGATTCGATGAACTCGAGGCGCGCATCGCGATGATGGACGACCTGCTCGACACGCTGAACCGCACCGTGTTCGACCAGCAGCGCCAGATCGAATCGCTGCAGCAGCAGCTGCGCCATCTTTACCAGCAGATGCAGTCGTCGCAACAGGCCGACGCCGACCGCAGCGCCGACGCCCCCGACCCGAGACAGGACATCCCGCCACACTGGTGACGGCGGGGCGACCGGAGCACTTCGTCCCGGAACGCCGCGCTGCAGGGGAAGATTCCTTCAGGGGCGGAGCGGGGGTTTCGGCGAGCACTGCTCGCCGCCCGCAGGGCCGGCAGTGGATCGGCGCTCCCACCCGCCGATCCCACGACGGCTGCCGCGGCGCGGAAGTCAGCGATCCTGCGCTGCGAGCGCGCCGGCGCACGACGCCAGCCGCCAGTGTCCGATCGCCCACGCAAGCAGGGCGTCCCGACCGGCCGCGATGACTTCCGCAGGTGGCGCGTGATTGAGAAAGCACAGCGCCTCCGCCAGATCCGGGACGGCGTTCGCCGCTTGGAGCGGTCGGGCCAGCGTCTGCTTCGACAGCTTTTCACCGTGCGCATCCAGCACCAGCGGCACATGCGCGTAGCGTGGCTGCATCAGCCGGAGCGCCTGCTGCAGCAGGATCTGGCGCGGCGTGGAACCCAGCAGGTCGGCACCGCGCACCACATCGGTCACGCCCTGCTCGGCGTCATCCACGACCACCGCCAGCTGATAGGCGCAGAAACCGTCGGCGCGCCACAGCACGAAATCGCCGACATCCGCCGCGACGTCGATGGACTGCACACCGCAGATGGCATCGTCGAATGTGACCACACCGGGCGGCACACGGAAGCGCCAGGCGCGCGGCGGGAGGCCGATCCGGTCGCGACAGGTGCCCGGGTAGCGGCGCGTGCCATCAAGCGACAGTGGCTCGAGTTCCAGATCGCGCCGGGTGCAGGCGCAGGCGAACGCCCGGTCACCTGCGATCAGGCGATCCAGCGCTGCGCGGTAAAGGCGTGTGCGCAGGCTTTGCCACAACAACTCGCCATCCCAGTGCAGGCCGAGCGCGTCGAGTTGATGCAGGATGGCATCGGCCGCGACCTTGCTGCAGCGGGGTTCATCGACATCCTCGATGCGCAGCAGCCACTGGCCGCCGTGCGCACGGGCGTCCAGCCAGCTGGCGAGCGCCGCAACCAGCGAACCCTTGTGCAAGGGCCCGGTCGGACTGGGTGCGAAGCGGCCGACGTACGGCAGCGCCCGCTCCACATGCGGAACATCCGGGGCGCGACTATCGGCTACCATGCGCCGTCACCCGCAAACGCCCCACCACGACAGCCCAAGGATAACCATGGCCACCCTCGATCTCACCGCCGACACGTTCAATACGACGATAGAAAACAATCCGTTCGTCCTCATCGATTTCTGGGCCTCGTGGTGCAGCCCCTGCCGCAATTTTGCCCCGGTGTTCGAAGCCGCGTCGGAAAAGCACCCGGACATCGTGTTCGCCAAGATCAACACCGAAGAGGAACAGGGCATCGCCGCTGAATTCGGCATCCGCTCGATTCCCACACTGCTGCTGTTCCGCGACCAGATCATCCTGTACTCGGAAGCCGGCGCCCTGCCCGCGATGCAGCTCGAACAGCTGATCGAACAGGCGCGTGCGCTGGACATGGACGCGGTCCGCGCCGAAATGGCGGAGACGGCGGCGAAGGAAGCGAAGGGCTGAAATCCGGTCCGTCCGCGCCGGAAGTCTTTCGCGGGCACAAGCCGGCAGATTTGCGCTCATAGTGTCGATGCAGCGGACCGGGCGTCATCGGGCGATATTCAGCTGCCCGGGATCAAGCATCAGGAAGCGGGCACACTGGCCGGCAGCGTGGTCGCCATCGTCGCTGACGATGATGATCTTCGGTTGCCTGTCGATGATGGCGGGGCAGATACCTTCGGCACGTTCGAAGCCTGGCAAGCCTGCGACGTCGACACGGTATGCGGGCTCGCCGGACATGCCGCTCCAGAACCAGAGGCGGAAATGCGCCGTTCCGCCCGCCACCGGACCACTGCTGAGCAGGTAACCGCCCAGTGACGGAATGCGCGACAGGCTGCGCAGGCCGTCGCCGTCGAGATCGAGGGTGATCAGCGACGCCGCGATGCGCGGAGGCGCCCCGGCGTCGAACATCTCCGCGGTGTTTTCCAGGCTTGCGATCAACGCCCGCCCGTCCAGCAGCGGGCTGCGGAAACCGATCAGCAGGGTCTGACCATCCGGACCGAATTCCAGGGCCTCGATGTTCAGGCCGCCTTCGCGTTTCACTTCACGCTTTGCGGCGGCCGCTTCGAGCACCGGATGAGCCGCCAGAAGCGCCGGCTTCAATCCATTGACGACCTTGGGTGCGACCACCCGACCCGCCTCGATCCGGAAGCGGACCAGCTTGTCGCGTGACTTCCTTTCATCCCCGTCGCCGTCGCGCGAGTGCGACGTGACGGCGTGGATGTTCCCCGCGCTGTCGAGCGCGATACCTTCAAGATCATCCAGTTTCCAGAAATCGTCGCTGGAATCGAGCCAGGCTTCGAGCCAGCCCGGTCGCAGCGATGCGCTGTCGACACCTCCGTCGGACGCGATGCTCACCAGACTGAACGGACGCTGCCTTTCGTCTTCAAGCACCAGGAAGCGTCCGTCGGCCAGCTGCTGGATGGCCGACGGCTCGTGAATGCCGGTGAGCGGCAGGAATGCGGGCGTATCGTGTGCCGTCATGATTTCGTCGCCTCCGGAGTCCGTTCTCATTTGAAGCCCACATCACGCGTGCGTGCAGCCCGAGGGTAACGTGACGCACCAGTCGAATGAGAACACACCCCGGGATGTCACATGCGCATGCGGAAGCATCCGCTGGCGCACCGGACGATGGGCACGACAGTCTTTCCGGATCACTGCGGGTCGGGTGAGCGTCACGCAAGGCTGCAACAGACAAAAACCCCTGTATCCGCAGGAATACAGGGGTTTTTGTGTCGTGCAAGGCGTTGTGGCGGCGTGACCGTCAGACGTTGAACAGGAAATTGAGTACGTCACCGTCCTTCACCACGTATTCCTTGCCTTCGGCGCGCATCTTGCCGGCTTCCTTTGCACCGTGTTCGCCCTTGAAGGCGATGAAGTCGTCAAAGGCAATGGTCTGGGCGCGGATGAAGCCGCGTTCGAAGTCGGTATGGATGACACCCGCGGCCTGCGGTGCGGTGTCGCCCTTGTGGATGGTCCAGGCGCGCACTTCCTTGACGCCGGCGGTGAAGTAGGTCTGCAGTCCGAGCAGGTCGTAGCCGGCGCGGATCAGCCGGTTCAGGCCTGGCTCGTCCAGGCCGAGATCGCTGAGGAAGGCCATCTTGTCGGCATCGTCCAGATCGGCCAGTTCGGCTTCGATCTTGGCGCACAGCGCGACCACCGGCGCGCCCTCCTTCGCGGCGTGCTCACGCAGGCGATCGAGGTAGGGGTTGTTCTGGAAGCCACCTTCGTCGACGTTGCCGACGTACATCGCCGGCTTGAGCGTCATCAGGCACAGCGGCTTGAGCAGCAGCTTCTCGTCGTCGCTCAGCGCCAGCGTGCGCGCGGGCTTGCCTTCATTCAGGTGCGGCAGCATCTTTTCCAGCACTGCGCACAGCTTCTGCGCGTCCTTGTCCCCGGCGCGCGCCTTCTTGGTGTCGCGGTTGAGCGTGCGCTCGACCACGGCGAGGTCGGACAGGCCGAGTTCGGTCACGATGGTTTCGATGTCGGCAATCGGATCGACGCGACCATTCACGTGCACGACGTTTTCGTCGTCGAAGCAGCGCACGACATTCACGATGGCATCGGTTTCACGGATGTTGGCGAGGAACTGGTTGCCCAGGCCTTCACCCTTGCTCGCGCCGGCAACCAGACCGGCAATGTCAACGAACTCGACGATGGCCGGCTGGATCTTCTGCGGCTTGACGATTTCCGACAACGCCGCGAGCCGCGGATCCGGCACCTCGACGATGCCGACATTGGGCTCGATCGTGCAGAACGGGTAGTTCTCCGCTGCAATGCCAGCCTTGGTCAGCGCATTGAACAGGGTGGATTTGCCTACATTGGGCAGGCCGACGATGCCGCATTTGAGGCTCATGAGGGGTTTCCTTGTTTGGGCGGCTTTGCATTGAGCAGGGTGGACACGCGCGTCCAGTCGCCGGCCGCGATCAGCGGCCAGGCGTCGAGTGCGCGCCCGATGGCGGCATCGATATCGCGCTGTTCGTCGGCGCGCGGCCGGTGCAGCACATAGTCGGCGACTTCCGCACCCGGCGCCAGCTGGCGCGGGTGACCGATGCCGATGCGCAGGCGCCAGTAATCGTGCGTGGCCAGGTGGGCGCTGATGTCCTTCAAGCCGTTGTGCCCGCCGAGACCGCCGCCGAATTTCAGGCGCAGCTCACCCGGCAATACGTCAAGTTCATCCTGTACGACCAGAATCTCGGCCGGTTCGATGCGGTAGAAGCGCGCGAGCGCGCCGACCGACTGTCCGGACCGGTTCATGAAGGTCTGCGGCAACAACAGCGTGATGCCGTCGGCACGCGAACTGCCGACCAGGCCGTTGAAGCGCGCTTCGCGATTCAACGTGATGCCGAGCTTGCGTGCCAGCTGCTCACAAAACCAAAACCCGGCGTTGTGCCGGGTTTCGGAATACTCCGGACCGGGGTTGCCCAGTCCGACGACCAGCCGGGGCACGGCTTTGGCACCGTTCCCGGACATCGCGTGCGATTACTTCTCGGCTTCGCCGTCGGTGGCGGCAGCTTCGTCGGACTTGGCGCCGCGCGGCAGCGTCAGCGTCGCAACGACCGGGTCAGTGCCGTGAACGATGATTTCGACGCCAGCCGGCAGCGGAATCTGCGACACGTGGACCGACTGACCGACCGACAGGCCGGACAGATCGATTTCGAGGTATTCCGGCAGCGCGCTGGGCAGGCACTTGATGTCGATTTCGTTCATCACGTGCGATACGACACCGCCCTGCATCTTCACGCCCGGTGCGTTCTCGGCGTTGACGAAGTGCAGCGGCACCTTGGTGTGCAGTTCGTGCGTCAGGTCGACACGCTGGAAATCCACGTGCATGACCTGCTGGCGGTAGGCGTGCATCTGCGTGTCGCGCAGCAGCACCGATTCCTTCTTGCCGCCGACATTGATGGTCAGCACCGACGCGTGGAACGCTTCCTTGCGCAGGGCGTGGAAGATTTCGTTGTGGTCGAGGGTGATCGGCAGCGCCGGTTCGGTGCCACCGTAGATGATGGCCGGCACCTGCGATGCGCGACGCAGGCGGCGGCTCGCTCCGGTGCCCTGTGCTTCGCGCGTATTCGCGTTGAGTTCGATAGACATGATGACTCCAGGTAGATGAAGCCGCCCGCGACCAGGCGGCTGGGGTGTCCCGTTTCAGGGAACGATGTTCATTCCATGAAAAGGGACGAAACGGATTCTTCGTTGCTGATGCGCAACAGGGTTTCGGCCAGCAGTTCGGCAATCGACACCACACGGATCTTGCCGCAGGCCTGCGCGGCCGGCGACAGCGGGATGGTGTCGGTGACGACCAGCTGGTCGAGATCGGACTGTTCGATGCGGCTTACCGCCTCACCGGACAGCACCGCATGGGTACAGTAGGCGAGCACACCGGCTGCACCATTTTCCTTCAGTGCCTGCGCCGCCTTGCACAGCGTGCCGGCGGTATCGACCATGTCATCCATGATGACGCAGGTGCGGCCCGACACGTCGCCGATGATGTTCATCACTTCCGACACGTTCGCCTTCGGACGGCGCTTGTCGATGATGGCGAGATCGCATTCGAGACGCTTGGCAAAGGCGCGCGCCCGTACCACACCGCCGACGTCGGGCGACACCGCCATCATGTTCGGGTATTCCTTCTTCCAGATGTCGCCCAGCAGGATCGGCGTGGCGTAGATGTTGTCCACCGGAATATCGAAGAAGCCCTGGATCTGGTCAGCGTGCAGGTCGACCGTCAACAGACGTTGCACCCCCACGGCCTGAAGCATGTTGGCAACCACCTTGGCGGTGATCGGCACACGCGCACTGCGCGGCCGACGGTCCTGCCGGGCGTAGCCGAAATAGGGCATCGCAGCCGTGATGCGACCGGCCGAGGCACGCTTCAGGGCGTCGACCAGAATCACCAGTTCCATCAGGTTGTCGTTGGTCGGCGCGCCGGTCGGCTGCAGCACGAACACGTCCTTGCCGCGGACGTTTTCGAGGATTTCGACATTCACTTCGCCGTCGGAGAAGCGACCGACCTGGGCGCGTCCGAGCGACATGTTCAGCCGCTTGGCCACATCCGCCGCCAGTTTGGGGTTGGCGTTGCCGGTAAAGATCATCAGGCTGTCGTAAGCCATGCTGCCTCGCGATACGTGGTGAAAGCTCAACTTTAGACCGGACCGGCCGGCACTGCCTGCATCGGCAATCCGCCGACGCCCTTAAAACAACTCGGGCAGACCCGCACTCACTGCGAGTCTGCCCGATACGATCTGGCTGAGGAGGAAGGATTCGAACCTTCGCATGCCGGAATCAAAATCCGGTGCCTTAACCAACTTGGCGACTCCCCAAAACTGCTGCAATGCCTCTACGGCATCGCCCTTCAAAGCTGTACTGCGAAACCTGTACTGCGCATTCACTCTGGCGTTGCGCCGTACAGCGGATGCACATCGATGCCGCGTGCAACGAACACCTGCCAGTTTTCAGGCCAGCGGACGAATATCGTTTTCCGCACCCTCTCGGCGTCGCCGAGTGTCGCGCATTGCGCAAAAACGCAGGCACCCGAGCCGGACATCCGCACCTGCCGTTCGCCTGCGGCGTCACCGACCAGACTGACCGCCTCGGCCACTGCCGCAAAGTGCTTCTCAGCAACCGGCTGCAGATCGTTGCGTCCGAAAAGCCTGTGCTCAACAGCCGCTGCAGCAAAGTCCGCTATTTTGCAAGGTTCGGTATTTCGTGTCAATTCCGGCGCGGCGAAAATAAGCGGAGTCGGCACCGACACGCCGGGTGCCACCACGATGTAAGCGGCCGGCGGAAGCATGACCGGCTGAAGTCGCTCACCGACGCCTTCGGCAAAGGCAGACCGACCAAACACGAACACCGGCACATCGGCGCCCAACTGCAGCCCGAGCGCCTGCAGACGCTCCCGTCGAAGATCAAGTCGCCACAGGTGATTCAGCGCGATCAGCACGGTGGCGGCATCCGAGCTGCCCCCGCCCAGTCCGCCGCCCATCGGCAGACGCTTGTCCAGTTCGATGTCCGCCCCTTGAGTGCAGCCGGTTTCCGCCTGCAGAAGCCGCGCGGCGCGCACGCACAGATCATCTTCCGCGGCGACACCGTCCAGCGGCTTGACGCGGCGGATGTTGCCATCGCTGCGCGGCGCAAAGCGCAGTCGGTCGCCGAAATCGAGAAAGCGGAAGGCGGTCTGCAGCAGGTGGTAACCATCGGGCCGGCGACCGACCACATGCAGGAACAGGTTGATCTTGGCCGGCGCATCGAGCCAGACGCCCCAGTCGACTGCATGGGTCTCGGCAGCACTCATCGGGTGGCACTCACTTCACCGGACTCCACTCGTCGATCAGCAGCCGGAATGAATGTTCGCCGTCGCTCGCTTCGATCAGACGCGGCAACGCGTCTGCACTGTCGTCTTCGTACCGGACGAATTCGACCCGCCAGCCGCGTTCCGTCAGCGCGGCAATGCGACCGGTCCCGTCACGCGACGTGACCGATGCGCCGCCCGGCCGCCCGGTGACCCAGTAGGCGGCACCCGTAAGCGGAATGTCGGCCCCGAACGCGGCGCGCGCCAGTTCGTCCAGCGTGGCGGCGCGAGTGACGCGCTGGCCGTCATCGACCAGACGAACGCCGCTGGCGTCCCGGGTCAGCTGGGCCAGCACCTTGCCGAGCGGACCATTGATCTGAAGCTCATCGCGATCCTGCGCGTGCTGCCAGTCGAGGCTTGCGGAGGCGGACTGGTCAGGCCCCTTCACGACGAAGCGCCCGCTGAGGGAAAACGCGGCGGCGCGTTCGTCCCGCGCCATGCTGCGGATCAGCCCATGCTCATCGAGACTGACCGGCGGCCGGGTTGCGCACGCCGAAAGGGTCGCTGCGCACGCGGCAACGAGCGCCATGCGGACTGCAGGTATCACGGAACGAAGCGCTTGATCGTCGATTCGAGCGCTGCATTGTCAGGGTGCTGGGCGGCCACGGCGCGCCACAGTTTCACCGCATCTTCCTTCTGCCCCAGCAGCCATTTCACTTCGCCCAGATGGGCGGCGATTTCCGGGTCCGGGCGGATCGAGAACGCGCGCTCGAGATAAGTCAGCGCACCATTGAGGTCACCGCGCCGGAACATGACCCAGCCCATGCTGTCGAGAATGAAGGGATCGTCCGGCGCCAGTTCCAGCCCCTTGGCAATCAGCGTCTGCGCTTCGTCCAGACGGGTGTTGCGCTCTGCCAGCGAATAGCCGAGCGCGTTGTAGGCATGCGCATGGTCCGGCTTCACTTCGATCAGACGGCGCAGCCGCTGTTCGGCAACTTCGATACGGTTGTCGCGTTCTGCCAGCATGGCGGTTTCATACAACAGTTCGGGCTGATCCGGCTCCGCTGCCAGCGCCGCCTCGAGCACCGCCTCGGCTTCTTCGCCGCGGTTGGCATCGCGCAACAGCTGGAATTCGAGCATGGCCGAACGCGACTTGCTGCCACCCGGCCGATCGGCCAGTTGGCGCAGGTGGGCGCGCGCATCTTCTATGCGACCCATGCGACTGAGCAGCAGCACGTACCGCCCCTGGGCACCCAGGTAGTGGTCGCCCTGACCGACCTGCTGGTACCAGTTGAGCGCGTCGTCGTTCTCCTTCAGTTCTTCGGCCAGCTGCGCGAGGTAGAGCCTGACCAGGTTCGGGTCCTGGTAACGCATGCCGAGCAGCTTGGTGAAGTAACCCTGGGCGCCCTTGTAGTCCTGCGTCTGCATCGCCAGCACACCGACGGCAAACACCACGTCTGCATTGTCCGGCGCACCGCCGAGCAGGATTTCAAACTGCTTGCGTGCGTCTACGTAATTGCGTTCGGCCACCAGCAGGCGGGCGAACTGCATGCGGACTTCGCGTGCATCCGGATAGCGCTTGAGGTGCTGCTCCATCAGCTTGCGCGCAGCGAGCTGGTCAGATTCTGCTGTGGCCTGGGCGCGCAACAGCAGCCCGGCTTCCCATTCCGGCCGGAGTTCATTGGCGCGGATGGCCGATTCGAGCGCACGGCGGGGCTCGCGCGCGACCATGGCCGCCTGCGCGCGGGCGAAGTGCGCTTCGGGCAGCGTGAGATAGGGCTCGGTCAGCCGCTCGACCATGCGCATGGCTTCGGCCTTGTCGCTGAGGCGGCCGAGCACCCGGTTGAGCCGGAGCAGGCTTTCGCCGATCTGCGAACCTTCCTGCGCGAGCAGCGCGACCAGCTGCGGTTCGAGCTCCTGCGGCCGGTTGGCATTGACCAGCAGGCCGGACAGCATCTGCCGGGCCTGCACCGACTCCGGATCAAGTTCCAGCCAGAGCTGGGCCGCCTGCAGCGCAACTTCGCTCTGCCGGCTGAAGGCGGCGATCTCGGCCGCGCGCTTGGCGATGCGCGGATCGCGCGTCGACTGCGCCAGATCCATGTAGGCAGACGCCGAAAGACCCAGTTCGCCGCGCTGGGCTGCAACTTCGCCGAGCAGCAGCTGATAGGTGATCTGGCGCGTCAGTTCGACGTCGGGCAGCGGCGGCACACGCGGCGCGACGACTACCGGTTCGGGCTGTTCGGCGCTGACGGCCGTGGCGGGCGGCTTGCCGCCGGTCTGGGCGCAGCCGCCGAGCAGAAGAACAAGTGCAAGCAGCAGGGGGCGGTTTGTCATGGGCAGAATCGCCTGGTGGGTTCAGAGTACGCTTGCGCGATTAAGGCCTTGGAGTACGCCGACCGGAAATCGTTGCAGCCCCCGGCGCGTGATGGTATTCCAAATCCCGATTGGCCGTCGCGCACCTGTCTGTCGTTTCATGCCAGAACTTCCCGAAGTCGAAATCACTCGCCGTGGCATCGCCGGCCCGCTGACCGGCCGCCGGATCGATGCCTGCACGATTCGCAACGGCGCATTGCGCTGGCCGGTGCCCGCCCATCTCGCTGAATCCCTGCCCGGACAGACGCTGCGCGACATCGACCGGCGCGCCAAGTACCTGCTGCTGCGGCTCGACCGCGGCACATTGATCATCCATCTCGGCATGTCCGGCAGTCTGCGTGTGCTGCCGAGCGGCACGCCCGCCGAAAAGCATGACCATATAGATATCGTGTTCGGCGAAGCCACCTTGCGCCTGCGCGACCCGCGAAGGTTTGGCGCCATGCTGTGGCACGAGGGGCCGGACGCGCTGCATCCGCTGCTGGCCCACCTCGGACCGGAGCCGCTGGGCAGCGATTTCAGCGCAGCAGCGCTGGCGGGCGCTCTGGCACATCGACGCTGTGCAATCAAACTGGCCATCATGGACAGCGCCGTTGTGGTCGGCGTCGGCAACATCTATGCGTCGGAAAGTCTGTTCCGAGCCCGGATCCGGCCCGGCAAGGCGGCCTGCCGACTGACCGGGCCGCAGGTCGCCCGGCTGGCCGACGAAATCCGCCAGACACTGCGCGACGCGCTGGCCGCCGGCGGCAGCACGCTGCGCGATTTTCTGCACACCGATGGCCAGCCGGGATACTTCCAGCAAAGCTATTTCGTCTATGGGCGGGATGGCGAGGCCTGCCGGGTGTGCGGAACGGCCATCCGCAGCCGGCGTCTGGGCAACCGATCGACCTTCTTCTGCACCGCCTGCCAGAGATAGCGCGCGCCACGTGTGCTAGATTGCCAAGTGACTGGGTGGAGAGCGCAATGAGCATGCAGGAAGAATTATCGGTCTATGGCAGCTGGCGCACGCGCGTCGAGCAGACCATCGTCCGTATCCGCGGCTGGCTCTTCGAGAGCAATCTGAGCGACGCCCACAACGACCAGTGCATCGAACAGTTGCTGCTCAAGCTGCGCGACGACAGGCTCGTCGTGGCCTTCGTTGCCGAGTTTTCACGCGGCAAGTCAGAACTGATCAATGCCATTTTCTTCGGTGACCAGGGCGCTCGCGTGCTGCCGTCCAGCTCCGGGCGCACCACCATGTGCCCGACCGAACTGATGTACGACGCGGCGCGCCCGGCCTGCATCGAGCTGTTGCCGATCGAAACCCGTCGCGGCACGACCACGGTGTCCGATCTGAAAACCCAGCCCGGCGCATGGCGCCGCCTGCCGCTCGACACAACATCGGCGGCATCGATGCAGCAGGTGCTCGGCCGGGTCAGCGAACAACGCAAGGTCACGATCGGCGAAGCCGAGCAGCTGGGATTCCACATCGACCTGAGCGGAGAAAACGGCCTTCAGCCGGACGCGAACGGCATGGTTGATGTGCCGGCCTGGCGGCACGCCGTCATCAACATGCCGCACCCATTGCTGCGCCAGGGTCTGGTCATCCTCGACACGCCCGGGCTGAATGCAATCGGTGCGGAGCCGGAGCTGACACTTTCGCTGCTGCCGTCGGCGCACGCGGTGCTTTTCGTGCTCGGCATGGACACCGGCGTCACGCAAAGTGATCTGTCGGTGTGGAAAACACATGTCACCGCGGCGGGCGGCTCACGCCAAGGTCGGCTGGCCGTGCTCAACAAGATGGACAGCCTGTGGGACGGACTGCGTTCCGAAGCCCAGATCGACGCGGAGATCGGGCGCCAGATCGCGTCCTGTGCGGCGACGCTCGACCTGACGGAGAACCGGGTTTTCCCGGTGTCCGCCCAGAAGGGATTGCTGGCACGCATCCAGCGCGACGGCACACTGCTGGCCCGCAGCCGCCTGCCGCAGCTGGAGCGGGCGCTGGTCGAGGACCTGCTGCCGGCCAAGCGTGACATCGTGGGCGCGGCGGTCGAACACGACGCGGGCGGCCTGCTGGCCCGCACGCACGACATACTGATCGCCCAGAAGAAGGCGCTGGATGATCAGCTGGCGGAATTCTCCGACCTGCGCGGCAAGAACCGCGGTGTCATCCAGTACATGCTAAAGCGTGTCCGAGCGGAGAAGGAAGAGTTCGAGCGCGGCCTGGAGCGCTTCTACGCAACGCGCAACGTGTTCTCGTCGCAGACCAACGCTCTTTTTGCCCATCTGGGCATGGACGCGCTGCGCACCCGCACGGCACAGACCCGAGAACAGATGGAAAAGGCCAACTTTTCACTGCAGTTGCGCGATGCAATGAATGCCTTCTTCGGCGATGTACGGGGCAGCCTGCAGAAGTCGGCGGTCAGCGTCGATGAAATCTTCCGGATGATGGAGGCGATGTACCAGCGGTTTTCCGCTGAACATGACCTGCGGCTGGGCGTACCGGTGCCGTTTTCGGTACAGCGCTACGAAAAGGACATCACCCGGCTTGAAAAGGCCTTCCACCAGCAGTTCAACACCTGGCTGAACATGCTCACGACGGAAAAGCGACAGCTGACGCAGCGCTTTTTCGAAACGGTGGCGGTGCAGGTGCGCAAGCACATGGAGGTGGTGAACCGCGATGTCGAGCACTGGTTGCGCGCCATCATGGCGCCGCTGGAAAATCAGGTGCGCGAACATCAGAAGCAGTTGAAGCGCCGTCTGGAAAGCGTGAAACGCATCCATGAAGCCACCGACACGCTGGAAGACCGGATAGAGGAACTGCGCCAGAGCGGCGTCGCGATCAATCAGCAGATCGAGGAACTGGCGCGGCTGCGTGCTGCGCTGGATGCCGCGCTGAAGGCGCCTGTGATACGCGAGATGGACGCCGCCGCCTGACCGCACGGGCCCGTCGTCGCGCGGCGAGCCGGTGCGTTCAGGCCTTGACGGCCGTCAGGATGTGGTACTTCGCCATCAGCTGGTCGTGCGTTTCCTTGCGGTCCGGGTCGAGCGGAATGCAATCGACCGGACACACCTGCTGACACTGCGGTTCGTCGAAATGCCCGACGCACTCGGTGCATTTGCCCGGATCGATCACATAGATTTCCTCACCCTGCGAAATCGCCCCGTTCGGGCATTCCGGCTCGCATACATCGCAGTTGATGCATTCGTCGGTAATGATCAAAGCCACTTCAGTTGCCTCCACTCATTGCAGCCAGCTTGGCGCTGATGCGCGCCAGAACGGAAGGCTGCACAAACTTGCTGACATCGCCGCCCAGTGAAGCAATTTCGCGCACCATGGTGGCCGAGATGAACATGTACTGGTCGGCCGGCGTCAGGAACACCGTTTCGACGTCGGCCCGCAGCGAGCGGTTCATTCCTGCCATCTGGAATTCGTATTCGAAATCCGACACCGCACGCAGTCCACGCACGATGATGCGCGCATCGCAGGTTGCGAGGAAGTCCATCAGCAGACAGGAAAACCCCCGCACTTCGACATTCGCATACGGCGCAAGAATCTCGCGTGCCATGTCGACACGCTCCTCGGTTTCGAAGAAAGGCCGCTTGGAGCGGCTTTCGGCGACGCCGACAATGACCCGATCGAACATTTCCGCCGCGCGCCGCACCAGATCCTCATGGCCGCGGGTGATCGGGTCGAATGTTCCGGGATAAACCGCAATGGTGCCGTTCATGTTCGTTCCAGCAACTGGTAATGGACTTGCCCGGCCTGCCCTTCGCGCGTCATGCGGAAGTTTCCGAGCACCGGCACCGGATGTTCCGCCTCGCAGTAGATCACCGCGCCTTCCGCCGCCAGTGCATCGAGATGCGGCGCCAGCCGGTCGAGCAGGCCGTGCCCATAAGGCGGATCGAGGAACAGCACGTCGAACTGTCGGGGCGGATCGAGCACGAATGTTAGCGCATCGCCCCGCACCAGTTCGACCTGGGGTGCCGGCAGCTGTTCGACCGCCTCGCGCAGTCGGGCGAAGGCGCGCGGGTCGCGTTCGACCAGCGTGACCGATTCTGCGCCGCGCGACGCTGCCTCGAAACCGAGCACGCCGGTACCGGCGAACAGGTCCAGACAGTGCTGACCACCCAGGTTCTGTCCGAGCCAATTGAACAGTCGCTCGCGGACCGCGTCGGGCGTGGGTCGGAGGCCGGGCACGCCTGCCACGGGCAGCAGACGGCTGCGCCACCGGCCGCCGATGATGCGAATGCGTGACATGACCACGATTCTAACCGCCTGGACACGGGCCAGGCTGCGCCGGATCCGCGGCTATCCGACTGTTGCGCGCTCTTCAGCGGCGCTTCCACACAACCGTCTGTCAGTCGCCCGCGACAATCACCCGGACGATGTTGTCAGCGGACAAGCGGCGCTGGAAGGCGTCCTTCACCTGGGCGGCGGTCACCGCTTCAGCGCGCTCGGGAAACTTCTTCAGCCAGTCGAGCGGCAAGCCATAGAAGCCGATGACGGCCAGACTGTCGAGCAGCTTGCGATTGCTGTCGAGGCGCAGCGAGAAGCCATCGACCAGGTTGCGTTTGGCGGCCCGCAACTCGTCTTCGGTCGGCCCCTTGGCGATGAAGGCAGCCAGCGTTTCATCGACCACCTTCAGCGCAGCGGCAGCCTGGCTGCGTTCCGTCTGCAGACCGATCTGGAAGGGCCCGAGCTGGCGCTGCGGGTTGAAATAGCTGTAGACGCTGTAGGCAAAGCCGCGCTTTTCGCGCACTTCCTTGGTCAGCCGCGACACGAAACCACCGCCGCCGAGGATGTAGTTGCCGACTTGCAGCGGAAAGAAATCAAGGTCACCGCGCTGCAAGGCGGGCTGACCGATGAAGATGTGACTCTGGTTGGCCGGGTGGGCGATGTTTTCGGTTTTCGCCTGCGGCAGCGTCACCGCGGGAAGTGGCGCAAGCGGCTCACCCTGCGGCAGATCGCCGGTCAGCTGCAGGGCGATGGCTTCCGCCTGCTCGCGCGTCACATCACCGACGATCGACACGACCGCGCGCGGCGCGACGTAGTGCGTGCGGTAGTGCGCCACCAGGTCATCGCGACTGATCGCGGTGACCGATTCGATGGTCGGCGTGCGGCCATACGGATGGTCCCCGTAAAGCGCACGGGCGAAGCGCTTGCTGCCGATTGCATCCGGCTTGGTGTCCGCCTCGCGCAGACCGGAAATGGCGCGTGCCTTTTCGCGCTCCAGCACGGCAGCCGGAAACTCGGGCCGCGTCAGCAGGGTGTGCAGCAGCGCGAGCGACCCTTCGCGTTCGCGGGCACTGGACAGCGTGCGCAGCGACAGGCCGGCACGATCGTTGTCGGCCACGCCGCCCAGTTGGGCACCCAGATCGGTAAATCGCTCGGCCAGCGTGTCTTCGTCCAGACCGCCGGCTCCGGTGTCGAGCAGGCTTTGCGTCATCGACGCGACGCCGCTCTTGCCTGCCGGATCGCGCGCTGCGCCGGCGTCGAAATCGACCTGCACATCCAGAATCGGCAGCACGTGACTTTCCACAAAGTACACCCGGGCGCCGTTGGGCGCCACCCAGTGCTGGATATCGACGTTTGCGGCAGCCGGCAGTGCGGCGGCAGCCGCGACGAACATGAAGGCAAGGCGCGTCAGCGCGTTGCGGAAAGATGGGTTCATCCGTTTCCCCTGCTTGAAATCGGTGGGCACGCTCAGTGACGCAGACCGGCGGGCTTGGCGCGCGGCTTGGCGTTCGGGTCGAGCGGCTGCGGGTCGAGCACCGCGACGGTCAGCGTGTCGTCGCCGAAGTACTTCTGTGCCACGGCCTGCACTTCGGCCGCTGTGACAGT
>FWPV01004223.1_pt1 | contig 17936 bp, 11 predicted proteins | sample 2228371 | NCBI WGS metagenome assembly FWPV01 (sample SAMEA103939776, study PRJEB20133) | metagenome | reverse complement strand
ACGACCGCTCTCAACGAAGATTTGAATCAGCTTTTGCCGAGCGGTCGTATTCATTGGAGAAAGATCGGTCGCTTTTTGATAATAGCGAATTGCCGATTCGATCTCCCCTCGGGTTTCATAAGAACGGGCAACCGAATAAAATTTGGTAAACGCTTCTTCCATCAATCCCATCTGGATTAACAGCTCGCCCATATAGAGATGCAAGGGCAGATAGGTGGGCATGAGATCAAAGGCGTAATAAGCTTCTTCCATTGCTGAGCGCAAGTGTCCACTCTTGGCAAGTGCCTGAATTGAAGCCAGTGCCCCGACCAACTGATAACCGCCAGTTTGGGTAAACACCTCCGCTAACGGACGGTGGATAAGCGAGCCAGAATCCTCTTGAGGGTTCAATTGACGGCGCGTGGCTTCGATATGAGCGCGCCAATCCTTGCGCAAGAGTAAATCCTGTACGCCCTCGATGACTTTTTCATAACCCGCTTCATCATTTTGAGATAAGATTGCCTCACAGATCGGTTCGTACAAGCGGTCGATTTCGGCTGCTTGGGAAGCTTTAAGCGTGCGACCATCAGCGAGACGCAAGGCATTCAACATCACCCGCGCCGCCTCACGCTTTCGGCCAACTTGGTGATAAGCAATGCCCATTAGCATATTTGCTGCTAAGCTATAGGTTGGCGATTTAGCAGCCCGCTGAAGGGCTTTGATGGCATTCTCGTCTTTACGATAACGAAGGTAACCCAGCTCAAAATCTGCACTCGGGTGGGATAACCCCGCTTGAATGGCTCTTTCTAACTCGGAAACAGCTTGTTCTTCATTTGATTGTTTGATTGCGATGATAAAGTCCCCTAAATGTTTGCCGACCTTGACCGCATCACTTTGTTTAGCAAACAATCCCCTCCCGCCACTTAACCAATTCGGACGATTCGCGGGGGCTTGGGTTGAATTGTCTCCTTCAAGTTCAAAGATTAGCGAGGCTAGCTCTTGTAAAGCGTTTTGATGAGCTTCGGCAATCGGATCCATCGCATGCTCAGGAGAGGTTTCTTTCCTACCTGCTGTGGATTTACGACTGGGCGGCACCTTGACCTTAGGTTGTTCTGCTTGCGGCAGGGGTAAAAATTGTCCTTCCTGTACTTTCTGTAGAGCTTCTTTAATCTCTGAGCGTGTGGGATAAGTTTGCTGAAGACTTGTCAACAACTCAATCGCTTGCTGGGTTTGGTTGTTGCGTTGATAGATAGCGGCTAAGACCAAATATTCTTGGATGGCTTGATTTACCTGTCCACCTCGTTCAGATAGTTTGGCCAAATACAGGCGCGCTTTGGGTTCATCCGGTTTACAGTGGGTGACGAAACGCCAATTCTCAATTGCTTTCTGAACTTCGCGGTTTTTGAGGAAAATCTCCGCTGCAAAGAATGCAAATCGCGCCGCCTTATCGGCATATCCCAATTGGGCAGCAATTTGGGCTAATTTTTCAAGTGGAATAGGGTCTTCAGGTTGGAGCTGAGAGGCTTGCTGATAGGCGCGGAAAGCTTCTTGTAAATTTCCCGTTTCAAGGCAAGCATAGCCAAGTCCAAGCCATGCGCTAGGTTGTTTCTGATCAAGTTGTATTGCTCTTTGATAAAGGGCAATCGCCTGTTCCCAGTCACCTTCCCAAGCAGATGAGTGAGCCTGATCGAGAATTTTTTGAAAACGCTCTTCGGTCTCTGCCATCCTATCTCCGTCTAGTAATTATATCTCAAAGGGCTGCAAGTCATCCCAATTCTCTCCATAACGCGTGTCGGTCTTCAAGGGAATGCACAGCGGATAAGCGGATTCCATTACTTGCTTAACCATGCGTGCTGTCTCTAGTGCCTCTTCTTTGGGGCATTCGAGCAACAATTCATCGTGCACTTGTAAGATTAACCGCGCCGATAAACCCTGTTTTGCTAACTCAGGCGGTACGCTGATCATCGCCAATTTCATAATGTCCGCTGCGGTTCCCTGAATGGGAGCATTGATTGCCTCTCTTTCTTCCCGATTACGGATGGCAGCGTTTTTCTCAGACTTTAATGTCGGAAAATAGCGTCGTCTTCCAAGCAAGGTCTCGACATAGCCCTTTTGGTTTGCCTGTAAACGAGCGCGCTCAAGATAGGCTTTCACGCCCGGAAAGCGGCGGAAATATGCTTCGACAAAGTTCTCGGCTTCTGCTAGGGTTAGGTCGGTTGTGCGAGTTAAGCCAAAGGGACTCATACCATAGATCAATCCAAAGTTGATCGCCTTTGCGTGGCGGCGCTGGTCCTTGGTCACTTCTTCGAGGGGAACGTTGTAAATGGCTGCGGCGGTGGCGGCGTGGATATCTAGATCTGCCCGAAATGCCTCCAACATGGCTTCATCCTGCGCAATGTGTGCCACAATACGCAATTCGACTTGTGAATAATCGGCCGATATCAACACACACCCCGGTGCAGCCACAAAAGCGCGGCGCACCTGTCGACCGGTTTCGCTACGCACCGGGATGTTTTGCAGATTTGGCTCGGATGAAGCCAACCGCCCGGTGACCGAGCCGGTTTGGTTGAAAGAGGTGTGCACTCTCCCCGTCTGGGGATTCACCTGCTGAGGCAAAGCATCTAAATAAGTGGATTTCAATTTCGAGAGTTCGCGGTATTCCAAAATCCAGTCCACAACCGGGTGTTTGCCGCGTAATTCTTCCAATACCCCTGCCCGCGTTGAATAAAAACCCGTTGCGGTGCGTTGATTCCGGTTGGGCGGTGCAATCCGCAAGCGATTGAACAGCACATCGGATAATTGTGGCGGCGAATTGAGGTTAAAGGAAGTGCCGGCAGCAGCGAAGATTTGCGCCTCAATGCCTTTCATCCGTTCCGCCAATTCTTTTGATAGGGTGTGAAGGAGTTGCACATCCAAACAAATTCCCGCCATTTCCATATCTGCCAAAACAGTTACTAAAGGCATTTCGACTTCTTGCAATAGCTTCAAGGCGGCTTTTTCCTGCAATTCCTTGACCAAAAGGGGCTGAAGCTGGAAGATCACCGCTGCATCCGCGGCTGCATAAGGCGCAACCTGTTCAATGGGTACTTCTGCCATGCTGATTTGCTTTTTCCCTTTGCCAATCAGCTCCTCGATCGTCGTCATCTGCCAATTCAAGCGCACCCAAGCTAAGTTTTTCAAACCCAGATTATGGGAGTTCGGGTCACATAACCATTCGGCGATCATGCTATCAAACGCCAGAGGTTGAACGCGTAAGCCATGGCGAGCCAAGACGATAAAGTCGTATTTCAGATTGTGCCCGATTTTAGGGATGGACGGATCGGTCAAGGGTTTTTGCAGTGCATCGATAACTTTTGCCAGGGGCAATTGTTTTTCGGGGTTGTGTCGGTGACCAATTGGCAGATAGTAACCTTTTTGCCCGTCTAAGGCGAGAGACAAGCCAACCAATTCGGCGCGCATGGCGTCTGTAGCTGTTGTCTCGGTATCCACAGCAATTGCCGAAGCGTGAGCCAATTGCTCTAATAAAGCCTGTAATGCCGCCTCGTTCTCAACGATCTCGTAAGGCAGCAAGGGCGTTGAGATTTCAACCTTTGTTTCAGGGGCTTGGGCAGCAGAAAAGAGCGAAAGCTGCCCCGCCTCACCACGGCTACTCGGAAGTTGAATGCCGTACAGTTCAGCAACCTGTCGAAAACGACTCATCAGGGTTCGGAATTCGAGTTGGCGAAAAATTTCTTCCACTTGCTCCAAGTTAAATTGACCCAATCGAGCTTGCTCAGCTTCAAAAGGAATGCTCACATCGGTGACAATGGTCGCTAGGCGACGACTTAAATAAGCCATCTCTCGGTCGGCGATCAATTTTTTCCTTGTCGACTCGGGAATTTCGTCCAAATGAGCGTAAATCTCATCTAGTGTTGGATACTTCTGCAATAAGGAAATTGCCGTTTTCTCCCCAATACCCCGCACGCCGGGAATATTATCCGATTTATCCCCCACCAAAGCCTTGTAATCGACAACCTGACTCGGCGCAATTCCCAAATAGGACTTCACATCTTCGGGGAAATAATTCTCCGCCTCCGACAAAGTTTTGCCAGGCAAATTCACCACAATGCGTTCATCGACCAACTGCAGTAGATCGCGATCGCCGGTAATGATCTTGACTGCATACCCCTCCTGAACCGCCCGCTTGGCAATGCTCCCTAGAACATCGTCCGCTTCATAACCCTCGATCTCCAAGCGTGGGATTTGCAGCGCATCCAGAATTCGACGGATGCGATCCATCTGTGGGCTTAGGTCTTCAGGCATTTTTGCCCGCGTCGCTTTATATTCTGTGTAAATCTCATCTCGAAAGGTGCGCCCGGTGTCAAAAGCCACCGCCAAATACTGCGGTTTCTCACTCTCGAGGATGCGCAGTAACACACTGACGAACCCAAACACGCCGGCCGTGGGTTCACCATCTTTCGTGCGGAAACCTTCCGGGTTACCACGCGTCAAGGCAAAATATGCTCGATAGGCCAGCGCATGACCATCGATTAAGTAAAGAACGGGAGGCATCATCTTTTCCTTATCCAAAGACGGAGCTTTGTTCTCACAGAGTCATCCATCAAGGCATAAAAGTTGTGCTTCTGTCCATTTCCACGAGCTGCTCGGTGTCGCTCACAGTACATCGGTGCGGCCTGACAAGCGACATTTTGAACCATCGAAGACATCGCATTGACTTTCAGCTTGACTTTTTAGAATTATAAAGCATGATGGCTAAAATCAATCCATGATTTCTTCGACATCAAATTGTGGATCGAATTTGTTGACAATCGCCATTTTACATGTTAAAGTATTCTTCAAGGATGAAACAAGCGGCGAGGGTACTTATCGGTTTGTTGTTGCTCATCGGTTTCTGGGCAGCCTTCTGGCAAACTCCAAACCCAGCAATCAGTGAAGACACTCCGCTTGCCCGTCAAACAACCATCCAAATTGCCTATATTGAATACGAATGGTGGCTACTCAAATGGGCGGATAGCTCGGTTGTGTGCCGCATTTTTGTCGATCACGAGGGTCTTCCCAAACCCGAAGAAGTCGCCGATCAATGCTCTTTAGATGTCTTTCAAGCCTGGCAATCCACCCCCCCTTGCGAACCGGCATTGGTTGGCAGTTTCGATACCTTCGGTTGTAAAGGATTATATTTACACTTCATCTCCAACAAGCCCAGCCAGAAAGAATTGGTGGTCGAGCTCCCCCAAGCAAGCGCAACCATCACTCTAGACGGCTGTGAACCAACCGTCCCAGAAAATCGTTGCGCGGCGCTGCCCAATTTGATGATCACCGGTCAAGAACCCTTGCCCAACGAACGCATTGTGGCGATTGAAGGAAGCTATGGTGATCAACCCTTCTATTGCGAGGGAGACAGTTGCGGTATCACTCTTCAGCCAACTCCCTTGGAAGGTGTCGAAGTTCAATTTTGGGCAGTTTCCAGCTTTGGGGACACCAGTCCAAAGTACAAAGCTCTCGTACGCGTGGTTGATAGCGGCGTCCGCCAGACACCCAGCGAAAGTGGCTGGTATGTCGATGTCCTCAGCAGCCAATGGATCGGCAATCCACTCGCCAGTTGCGCTGAGACCTGGCAAGCTTTTCAACCGCCAGGTGGGCCGCCTCTTTGGCTCAGCTCACCTAGCAGTACAGACCTTATGGCGTCCGATCAGCCATACTATTATCTAGCCGGGCGATTGATCAGCCAAGGGGTGGTCGATGCCTCATCCTGCCCGACTAAAGGGTTACTCCCGAATGGATACGCGGATGTATGTGGGCTTGAATTAGCCCGCCCCTACCTCGAGGCTTGGCAGAACCAATTCGACGCCAAAATTCTCGAAGCTTCCATCGAAACTGGAGTCCCCGCTCAGTTTCTCAAAAACATCTTTGCCCAAGAAAGCCAGTTCTGGCCTGGCGAGTTCAAAGCCCCGTATGAATTTGGATTGGGACAGATCACCGATCTGGGAGCTGATGCGCTCTTGCTGTGGAACGACCAGTTTTATGCCCAATTTTGTCCGCTCATTCTCTCCCAAGAAACTTGTGATCAAGGGTATCTTCACTTGAGCCAACAACACCAAGCCATGCTGCGCGGCGCGCTGGCAGTGCAAGCCAAAACCGATTGCCCAGAATGTCCGGCGGGGATTGACCTGACCAACACCTTCTTCACCATCCCCTTATTTGCCAAAACCGTCAAAGCCAACTGCGAGCAAGTCGCCCAGATTGTTTATAATGCCACGGCTGAAATGCCAGGTCGAGTGAGCACCTATGAAGATCTGTGGCGTATGACGGCAGCCAATTATCACGTCGGGCCGGGTTGCCTTTCCTACGCCGTTCATCAAACGGTCAATAACGGCTTACCACTCACCTGGGAAAATATCACCCAATATTTCACAGAGCCCTGTAAAAGCGCTATCCCGTATGTCGAGAAGGTCGCTCGTTAGGGGGATGTTCACTTCCCAAAGCGCCTTTTTTTATCAGCCGTAATCTCAACCCAAGAATTTTCACAGGCAGCCGTATGAATGCCTGGAAATGAGCGGTAGGTATAATTGAACCACATCCGCCGGGCAGGAAACCGTGCCGCTATTTTGACTTGTCCCGCCAGCCGAATCACGAGCACGGATGATATAGCTATAGGTATTGCCAAGCTGACGAGAGCCGCTTGACGATGGAAACCCGCAAGTTACCATGAACCCTGGATTGAGCATTGGGGCAGGAATAAATATTAGCATCTTCACCAATTATTGAGGGGTAACAAGCGACAATGGTTTGGTAATTTTCATCGCTTTCATCTTTGACTCTTAAGGATTCTTAACTCTGGTGTTAACTTATCCTTAGCATGACTCCTGTAAAATGATCATAGGGAAAGGCGTTTCCCAAAAGGAGGCAGATGTCAAACCGAAGATCGTCGATCTCAATTTTCATTTTGATGCTCATCGCTGTGTCAATCAGCGTTCCTGCGCCAAGCGTCGTCAAAGCTAAGAGTTATTATGCAGAACGGTACGACGTCACCCTAAACGTTCAACCCCAAGGCGACCTTCTCGTTCAGGAAACGTTTCGCTTCCATTTTGAAGGAGGCCCTTTCACCTATGTCTTTCGCCGGCTAGATTTACAAAGGTTGGATCGAATCGAAGAACTCGAAGCTACCCTCGATGGGAAGCCGCTACCCCTCGGTACCCAACCTGGTCAAGTCGAAATCGAGAGAGGACAATCGATCCTGATCACTTGGCATCTAACGCCGACCTCTGACGCTACCCATGAATTCGGACTGAGCTACAGGGTGCAAGGAGCCATTCGCAAAGAGAACAACGCCGATAGCCTCTATTGGGAGGTGATCCCGAAAGAGCGCGACTATTCAATTGCCCAAAGCCAGATCGTCTTTATCATTCCAGAGTCGCTAACGCCCTTAGAGAACCCAAAGCTAGAAGGCAGTACCAACTTCAAACAAGAAATTCAAGCCCAGCGCTTTGTTTTCCACACAACAGGCATTAAGGAAAATCAACCCATCAATTTATTGGTTCGTTTTCCCACTGGCAGCTTAATCTCCGAAGCACCGCATTGGCAAGTCGCCGAACTGGAACGTCAAGCCTTGGCTGCTCAAGCGCGTTGGTACGGCGGGATCGCTGCCGCCCTGAGCGGCTTGCTGGCGCTTGTCTTTCTCCTTTCCAAATGGAAAAACCTCAGCGATCAATTTGCTGCTGCAGCTCAAGTCATACACAACGCTGCCCGTCCACCCCGTGCGCTTGCGCCGGGATTAGCTGCTCACTTGTGCAGATTCCCATATTCTCCTCTGGCTACGCTGTTTGATCTCGCTCAGCGAGGGATTTTGATGATCCAAGAGGGAGAGCGCAAATGGGGACAAAGGACATTTGAGATCCTTCGTGCGCCGCATCCCGAACCTCTTCAACCCCACGAAGAAGCGTTTCTGGACGCCCTTTTCAGGCAACCAAAACAGCAAAGCGTGCCCCTTTCCAAGGTGGCTCAATTGGCCTATTCAAAAACCTACCAAAGAGCCTTAGATGACGAATTGCTCCTGTTAGGATGGCGGAGCATCGAACGAGTTGACCAACGCCGTCAATTTGCTTACTTATCGGCTACGTTGATGGCGATTGGTGCTGTCGGTTTAGCAGTAGGCATCTGGATCGGATGGGTGCACTCCCTTGGAGCTACCTTGATCGGCAGTGGGAGCGGTTTGTTATTGGTTGGTCTGGTCGGCTTGATTCTCACATCCAGCATTTCTACGCTCACCGACGAAGGAGTTCATCAAGCAAGCCAATGGATGTCCTTTGCAGCCTACCTAAAAGAAATCACACAAGATAAAGTACCTTTCATTAACTCGGAGATTTTCGACCGCTATTTGCCGTTTGCGGCGGGTTTCGGAATTGCCACGCAATGGGCAAATTATTTCGCCAAACAAAAAGGGATCGAAGTCCCGCAATGGTTCCATAGCTTGGGATCATTCACCGGCTACAGCGGCGATGACTTCCTTGCAGTAGTGCAGGCTATCTCAGCAGCCGATACTTCCTTTGCTACAACCGCTTCCGGAGCCGATGGAGGGGCATCAGGAGGCGGCGCTAGCGGAGCTGGGTAGTATAATCCATTTATGGAAAAACACATCATCATCATCGGCGGGGGTATTGCGGGTTTAGCAGGTGGCTGCTATGCTCGCATGAATGGTTATCGGGCGACCATCTTTGAACTTCATAAACTTCCAGGCGGGCTATGCACAGCATGGGAACGCAAGGGATACACCTTTGATGGCTGCATCCATTATCTATTTGGTTCGGCTGAAGGACAGCCTTTTTATGACCTGTGGTTCGAACTCGGTGCAGTGCAAGACCGCCCGATGATCAACCATCCAGAATATCAACGCATTACTGATGGCGATCATACCCTGATTGTATATTGCGACCCCGACAGACTTCAAGACCATCTATGCGAAATCTCGCCCCAGGACGCGGCTTTGGCAAAGCAATTTTGCGACGGAGTTCGCCAGTTCATACAATTTGATCTCTCCATCCTATATCGCAAGCCGCGTCCTCTAATGAGCGGCTTGGATTGGCGCGATTTTGGGATCAAGATGACGCCCTATTTGATCCCGATGACCAAATGGGCAACCCTATCGGCTGGCGAGTTTGCAGCCCGCTTCCATCATCCCTTCCTGCGTCGCGCCTTTGCCCAGATGTTCTCCTGGGAAGAAGCCCCGCTGATGATGGGGATGGCATTGCTGGCATATATGCACAATCAGAATGCTGGCTTTCCGCAGGGCGGTTCCCTGGCTTTTGCCCAAGCCATCGAAAAACGCTTCTTAGAATTGGGCGGCGAAATCGTTTATCAATCACAGGTTGAAAAAATTCTTGTCGAAAACGATTCGGCGGTTGCCGTGCGACTTTACAATGATGAAATCCATCGGGGAGACATCATCCTTTCCGCCTGTGATGGACGCTCGACGATCTTTGACCTGCTGGATGGGCAATATACCAACCGACAGATTCGACGTATGTACGATGGACATCTTCCCATGCACAGCATGATGCAAATCTCCTTGGGCGTAAACCGCGATCTCTCCGCGTTCCCACATTGGGTTACCTATTTGCTCGATCAAGATGTCCTAATTGCCGGCGAGCCGCGCCGTGAAATCGGCGTCAAACACTACTGCTTTGATCCCACCCTTGCTCCGCCAGGCAAGTCGGTCGTCGAAATGATTGTGCGAACCCATTACTCCTATTGGCAGCGAATTTATGGGCGAAAGATCTATGATGATGAACAACGTCAGGTTTCGGATATTCTGCGCGGTTATCTAGAAAAATGGCATCCAGCCATCAACGCCGATGTAGAAGTCATCGATGAAGCAACCCCCTTGAGCTATGAACGCTATACCGGCAATTGGCAGGGTTCAACGTGCGGCTTTCTGCTCACCAAAGAGACCATGCCCATGCTGATCAACGGCGTGCCCAAGACCTTGCCTGGATTGAAAAATTTCTATATGGCCGGGCAATGGGTGGAACCAGGCGGCAGCCTTCCCCTTTCTGCTGCCTCTGGGAAAAATGCCATCCAGTTAATTTGCGCTGCAGATGGCAAACCGTTTGTGGCTCACCCTCCTTAACCCACTCCAAAATAATATCATTACCTAACGCAATCCCAATCCGAAGGGGGGTCTTTCTGCTGTGTTTTGGTCTTCTCCTCCTCTGCCCTTCAAAAGAACCATTTATAATGTAGGGGTAGATTTATTTCTACTTAGGAGGATTGGATGGACAGTTCGCGCTCCCGCTTGCATGATCTGATCCAAGCATACTATACCGAACGCTTACAACAAAAGGAATCCTGTTGCTCAAGCAGTTCTTGCTGTTCTTCCGAGGATGTTTTTTCACTCAAACCTTTAGAGGGCATCCCTGCTGAAGTCCAACCGATCAGTTTTGGCTGTGGAGATCCCTTGACCTTGGCAGAACTGTAGGAGGGACAAGTGGTGCTAGAGCTGGGCAGTGGCACAGGTTACGATTATTTCTTAGCAGCCAAACGGGTGGGCGAGACAGGGCGAGTGACCGGCGTTGATATGACCCCCCAAATGATTCTCCAAGCCACGCAAAACGCTCAGCGATTAAACCTTTCCAATATCGAGTTTCGATTAGGCTACTTAGAAGATCTGCCCGTCGAGTCGACCAGTGTGGATCTCATCCTTTCGAACTGCGTCATCAACCTCGCTCCCGATAAAGCCCAAGTTTTCAAGGAAGCTTACTGCGTCCTAAAACCAAACGGTCTTCTCGCCATCACGGACATGATCAGCCTCAGTGAGCTACCACCCTCCTTGAAACAGGATGTCAAAGCCTGGGCAGCCTGCATCGCCGGCGCAACAGCTCTAAAGGATATCGAGACTACTCCAGCAAATGGCGCAGGTGATCCGTTTCCACTCTTTCGCCAAAGGGAATCACAAGGTAAGGATTCTCATAGCGGACGTCGGGATGTAAATCAACTTGGCGACCATTCTGCAGGAAAGCGCCTTTCCAGCCAAAAGACAATTTCCCTTGCGTCGGGGAATGATACTCAACGCTCAATCCGCTAACCCGAAGGGGTGCTTTTTGAATCCTTTGTTGAAAGGTCGCAAATGAACCCACCTGTGCTTCCGAACCCAATTCGCAAATCCAGATATTTTCCTTGCCTTCGGCGATTAGCTCTGCATCGCGGTCTTCTCCTTCGCTTTGCCAACGCGTGGGCAGATAGGAATACAACGCTAAATACGACCTCCCCTTGCGGGCGAAGACCCAATGCCCCTGTTCTACCACTTCATCGAACTCGTGCTTAGGCAGCCAGGCGTGCGTGTAGAAGTGGCGCACAGGGACATAAAGCGCCGCACGGCGCCTCAGGCGATAGATGGCGATCAATACATTTTTCACCTGCGCCACGCGGGGCAAAACCCCCGACCCAGCCCATTTATCCGGGGTTCGACCGCCAATGTTGCCCGGATGGGTAGTAAAACACACCGCATTGGGCGCCAAAGTCGCCTGCCAAATGTGCTGCTGATCGCCACCAAAGCCAGGGCGATAATCCACTGCCGCCGAAAGCATATAATCAGGTGTCCGATAGGTGATCACGTCCACTTGTTCGCGGGTATTGCGACATAAGTCCCATTCGAGGGCTTTTGTCAATGGTTTCATCAAGCGGAAGCGGCGCAGGAGACTGATCAACCAGCGGTATCTCTTGAACACCGTAAAGAAGCCGTTTTCCCACCAATTGAAACGGTCGAACATCTCTAAAACCAATTCAGCCGTGCGTGGATGCACATACGCCTCGAGGGTCAACAGGTGCATCCCATCCTCAAGGTTATTGGGATGCAATCCCCACCGCTCCATTTCTTCCAAGCGGATGCCCATGCGCTGGCGGTTGAGCATCTCCGGATGGCTTTGTCGCTGAGCAATGGCTTCGATAGCGGGCGGCAAAGCATATCCGCTTAGGGCAAAAGCCACCGCACTCATGTTGTCAAAATTGGAAAAGATGCCCATGCCAAAGAGCAACTTCGACGTGTCGGTTGTCCCCTCTTGGGCTGCCCATCTCTTGGTATTGCCATACGCTCTGCCATGCGTCGAACCAAACACGCCGCGGAAGCTGTTCAAGGCAATATCCAGCAGGAGCAAATGAATAACCGTTTCGGCTTGTTGGCGGATGTCGCTGTCTTGGGCGAAATCGCGCAAGGCGAGCAAAGCCGTTAAGTCCTCGTCATAATACACGTGTGAAAGCCACTCTGAAAAGCCAGTACGCAAGCGCAGGTCAAGCCAACGCAGAATGCGCGCGCGGTTCTTTTTGATTTTTTGCCATCCCTTTTCGCCAGAATTGGAAAATGTCTCGTCAGGGAAAAGCTGACCCGCCAGGTAGGCGGCAGAAGTATAAAGAATGTAATGGTTCTCCGTCCAAGTGCACAGGGAATCCTGTCCGGGTTCATCTGGGAAGTATTTGAACCCCAAGATCGTGCGGTAAGCCCTTGGGAGCAAATCCTCGTCCAATGGCGGATGTGAAATCGGTTGCACCCCTGCCCCGTAGAGCAAATGCGGTTGGGTTGGATTGAACTGATAAACCCAGCGCAACACGCCATGCAGAGCAAAATCAGCACAATCCTTGCGCGCATCAATAAAATCGAAAGTCGCTCGGAACACGCCTGTATGAACGATGCCGCCGGCCGCCAAACGCCCTAGCTCATGCCAAATGGCTTTGGTGTTGGTTGGAGCCGGATTCTTTAGCAGATGTTCAAAAAAAGCCTGTTTACGCTGAGCATAGTCGGCTCGGAACGGTTCTTCGGAAAAGGTATCCGCATGAATCTGTTGCGGATATCCTTCAGGCGGCAAGCCAATCGGGTGAATTTGATAGTCGGGTAAAGTATGAACGGTGGTCATCGTGTTCTCATCCAATTAAGAGCTTGGTTAATTCCCGTTTTTCGTCTTCATCCACGCTTTTGCCGTGGCGAGCTTGCTCCAAAATCACCTTCAGCCTTTGGTGGCGCTCGACGCTCAACGGAAAGCGGGTGGCAAAGTAAATGCCAAAGGAGATCAACGTAACTGGTAATAAAACAAACACCAAGCGCAAAGTGAGGATAAATTGTGGGGATTGAGTTTGTTCGATGAGTTTGCCTTCAATTTCAAGTGGGGGGATATAGCCAGCAATCGCAAGCATTTGGGCAACGAAAAATGTGGCAAGCGCAGAGGAAACTTTGCGTGTAAACGTGGTCAGAGCAGAGAAGATGCCCTCACGCCGTTCACCAAAGCGCAGTTCGTCCACATCGGGAATATCTGGGAAGATCGCATACACCATCATCACCACCCCACCGGTGCCGAATCCCACCAACGCAGCAAACAGATAAAGCGCAAAACCCGGCGAGGCGGGGGTGATGAGGAAAGAAAAGAACATTACGGTCACAAAAACCACCGCTCCAACGATGTAAGCGCGTGGTTTTGAAGTGCGGCGGCTCAAACGCTGATAAAACGGCAGGGAGATCACTTGAGCAACCAACAGAGTGCCCAACACAAAGCTGACTTCTTCACCCCGTCCCAGATAGGTTTTAATGTAGTAGACAACAATGCTGGAGACGGCATCAAAGGCGGAAAAAGCGGTTACATACATAAACAGCACAAACCCAAAGGTGCGCACCTGAAAGGGTTCCAAAAAAGCTTGCTTCCAGTGGAAAGGTCGCTGTGGCTTCTGAAACTCCGCTCGTTCGCGAGTGACCAAAACCGTAGCAATAAAAGGCAACGCAAAAAGCAAACCAAACACTGTCGCCATAGCCATCCAACCGCTGCGCACGTCAGGAAAAGCCTTGATGATTTCCATTGGAAGAACAGCACACAGAATAGAGGAAACCGTCGAGAAAAAGATGCGAAAGGAAGTGAGAGAAGTGCGTTCGTTGTAATCCAAACTCAATTCAGCCTGCAGCGCGTTGTAGTTGAGCATGACAATGCTGACAACGGTGGAAAAGAAGAGGTAAGTCGTCAGGACAAAAGCAAAACGCGCGGTTTGGCTTTCTGCCTGAATGGGATAGAACATCGCAAAGAAAGACAGAAAAACAAAGAAAATTCCCGCCAACAAATAGGGTCTGCGCCTTCCAAGACGGGTTCGGGTGCGATCGGAAAGCACCCCTTCAAACGGATCGGTAACCGAGTCGTAGATTTTGCTGATCAAGATCACCGTGCCGGCCAAGGCTGGATTAATGCGCACAACATCGGTCAGGAAAACCAGGTAAAAAAAGTTGATGAGCGTTCCTGACCCACCGCCAAAAATATCTCCAACGCCATACCCCAATTTCTGCCAGAAAGTCAATCGTTCTCCCTCTTGGTTCATTCTTCAACTCCTTTGTTTGAATAGGATTATCCAACCTAATCCAGGTTGTCGTACCGATGATTTTGAGCATAAAAGGCGCTTTCGCGCTTTCCCGTCCGAGCAGAGCGATAAATCGCCTCCACCACTGCTAAGGCCGGCAGTGCCTCTTTGGCAGGGATGAGATAGGGTGTCCCATCCAACAGCCAAGCACAAAAAGCAGCTAGGCTGCGTTGCAAGGCATGAAATCCTCTAACGGGAGGCTTCTCTTTCCTCACCTTGAGGCCTTGAAATTTTACGGATGGGAAAGGCCGATCGCGATAAAAGGCTGCCCCGTGCTGGGCATCAATTTGGATGCTCACTGCTCTTTCCTTGTGGCAGATCATTGAAGAGATGAGGCTAATCAAGGTTCCCCCTTGGCTTTGGACAACCGCATGAGCGATCGTCTCCACTTCGACTTCATAGGCGAATGAGTCTGTAAACCCGAACGCATAGTGCGGTTTATCACCCAATGCCCAAAATGCCCAGTCTAAAAAGTGGCTAGCTTGAGTGAGCAGGGTGCCACCCCCCGAGCGCTCCAGAGAGCGATGCCACGGCGACAAATCGAAGTATTCCTGACCGCGATGCCAGGGGACTTGAATGCACATCGAATAGATTTGACCCAGTTCTCTTTTCTGCAAGGCACGCGCCAGAGCATATAAAGCGCTATCGTACCGATACTGATAATTGACGCCGACTTTGCTTTCGCCAATTTGATCAATTAACCGCCGCCCTTCGTCTAAATGGCGCGCCAACGGCTTTTCGAGTAAAACCGCTTTACCTCTTTCGACAGCTTGCAGGGTCATAGAGCAGTGCAGGTCGTGTGGCACGGCTAAATACACCGCATCGAAAGCTGCATTTTCTAGCAGAGCATCGTAATCCTGATAAGCCTGTGGAATGCGGTAACGTTGCGCAAAACGCAAAGCTCGCGGTTGATCCCGATCGCAACAAGCGATGATCTGTAAGCGAGGCACAAATCGAGCAAGCCAAGCCACATAGCCTGCAATCTCACCGCAGCCCACGATTGCCAATCGGACGTTCATTGCTCGACCTTCTTTCCAGAGCTAACCCACGCCAAGCCGCGCAAAAGCAATCTCTGATAAGCTGGATGGTTCAAGCTCGCGTTGCAATGTCCAGGCATGGCGTAGAAAACCCGTCCCGCTCCATAAGAAGAACTCCATACCACGGGGATGGACTCTCGGTCGATTTGAGTAAAGAAATGCACCTGAATCTGGGGGTCAAGCTGGTGAAGATAGAGTTCATCCCGCATTTCAAAGCGTTCAAAATCAGCAAACAGCTTATCCTCCTCGGTCGGGATCAACTCAAAACGCCTCACTTCTCCATGCGTTAGAAAACGGCCTCCAAGGATTTCAAAATAAGCTGGGCAATCTTTGAAGGAGGCGGTTGCTGAATGAATGGCAAGGATTCCCCCGCCTTCGGAAACATACTTTTGTAAGGTTGCTAAAGCCCGAGCGGAAATTTTCTTTTGGTGAAAATAAAGAATCCAAGCTGAAGAATCAAAAAATGAATCGTCAATCTCTTCTAAACTGCGAACTGAACGCACGAAAAGTTCAGGTTGCTGAGCCAGCAAACGGCGCAAACGCCAACGCGCCAAGAAAGGAGGATGAATCAAGCCTGCCGAGATCAAGAGAATGCGCTTCATCGTTGTTTCTTCATCGTTTGCAACTGCCTGGCATGGGGAAGATTTTTATAGAATTCATCCAGCGGGTAACAACCACTCACAAGACCGTTGCGCGGCGCTGTCGTACAATCGCTAAAGGTGCGGCAAATGCGCTTTCGTTGCAGCGGTTTACCTTCGAGGACGTCCGCCACCATCGAAGGGTAAGCCAACATCATGCGTCCCAAGCCAATAAAATCGGCTTGAGCACTGCGCACGATGGCTTGGGCAACATGAGGTAACCATTCTTGTAAATAGGAGTAACCAGAACCAACAATCAATAAATCCGGAAAAGCCGCCTTTAATTCGGCTGTCACGTTGATCAAACGCGCCACACCAACTAAGGGGTCTTCAGGCAGGAGATAGCCATCAGAAGGGGGAAACTGCGCCGGACGTTGGATGTGCGGAGTCGCATAGGGGTTGCCGGCAGTGATATTGACCATTTGCACACCTAAAGACTTAAGGAGAGCTAAAAACTTACGCGGTTCGGCTAGATCAATCCCCGTACCAGTTCCATCGCCACCAAAGGCATAGGGATAGGGTTGATCTTTCGGCCAGTCCTCAGGCTCACCGATCCCCTCGGCTGCCTTGCGAAAAGGGAGGAAGTCGAAAGCGGATAAACGCACGCCGATCATCAAGTCAGGCAACTCGCTTTGAATGCCTTGCACGATCTGGCGCAAAAAGCGAGTGCGATTTTCAAAACTACCCCCATACGCACCCTCTCGTTCGATCGCTGAGAGGAACTCATGCCCTAAATAGCCATGGCAATGTTTGATGTCCACAAAATCAAAACCGGCCTGTGCGGCAAGGCGCGCGGCAGTGAGAAAGGCTTCGATGATGTCTTCGATTTGTGCATCGCTGAGCAGAGGATAGTCGGCTGGCAAACCCAAGCGGCGATCCAAAATGGGATGATGGTATAAGATGCGCGGCTCAATTTGGCTGCTCTGCGGACGGCAGAAGCGCCCCGAGTGGGTGAGCTGTAGGCCGATCAAAAGGTCATGCGTGTCCCAGCGAGCAGCATGACTTTTCAGCAACGCTTCTCGCAATGCAACGAATTCAGGGAGATTTTGGCGGTTGATCAGCAGTTGATTCGGATTGGCTCGCGCCTCAGGTAAAACCGCCACAGCTTCGCCTCCCCAAATCAGCTTTGCACCGCTCTCGCCAAAGCGTCGCCATCGTCGAAAGGTTAATTCGCTGGGTTTTCCGTCTCGTGTTCCATCCCAACCTTCCATCGGTTGAACACAGAAGCGATTGCCAATGGTAAAGTTGGGCAAGGAATAGGGTTGTGCCAGAGGGGCATCTTCACCAACCTGAAGAACGGGGTCAAACGCTAGCCTTAGGCTTAAGCGCTCAATGACGTGAGCAAATTGGTCTGCAGTGCGAATGTGAGCGAGGGAGATAGCTAGCTTCGACATTCGTCTGGAAAGGTTATTCCAAAGAAAAATGGCTCAGTTGATCCAAGATGACCTTCAAGATTTCCCGATCGCTTTCTGGGCGGCGAGGGGCATTCGGAGGCGGCTCATCGCTAGAAAGCCAGCCGCGCAGCTTCAAAAATTGGGCTGCAGAATGCTTATAGGCCGGAACAGGGGGGCGAAAAGCAAAATGACCTAAAAATTGTAGCCTATCATTCAGTTCGTAAAATCGATCATCGCCCACCTCCCAAAAGCGGTCTCGCAGGGCAAAATAATCCGGCGCAAAGGTGGACAATCCCAGCAAATAGTCGCTGCCGTACATGACCATATCGATAGCCAAATCGTTACCGCTGTAAATTTTGAACGACGGGCGCAGTTGAGAGCGCAACGCAAGCCGCTTCCATTCCTGTTGGCGGCTTAGCGAGGAGTGCTTGAGCCCAACGATAGAGGGGATTTGCATCAGCTCGGTTAGAATCTCCAGCGAATAGATTTTGCCAAACGGCGCAAATTGATTG
>FWPV01008501.1_pt1 | contig 17938 bp, 17 predicted proteins | sample 2228371 | NCBI WGS metagenome assembly FWPV01 (sample SAMEA103939776, study PRJEB20133) | metagenome | reverse complement strand
CAACCAGCCAGTCACCGTGTCATTGAAATCATATTCAGCACGTACAGTACCGAAAGTGTCCTCTGCGTTGGAGAAGGTCCAGGGCTGCGCAATGCTGCGGTCTGCCCGCGGTGTAGTTGGAATGGCAAGGCCGGCGCCAATGGTGATGTTGGGTTGCGAAGCCTGTAACTTGTGCTCCTGATAGCCCACATCGGCGGAAATTCTTAACCTGTCACTGCGGAAATCTGCGCCCACTGCGAACAAGCTTAGTTCTCGCGATTCTCCTTCAACATTGGTGTCGCCATCGCGCTTGGCCATGGTTGCTCGCACGCCAGTCGAGCCATCGTTGAAACGGCGTGCAAAGTCACCTGCAAGGTAAGCCTCTCCGCCGTCCTGAATGCCCACGGTGGCCTGATTGATGTCGTAATTGGGTGCACGTTTGGGCACCACATTAATGGCGCCACCCAAGCCGCTGCCACCGGGTGCGGCACCGTTCAAAAATGCATTCGCACCGCGCAGCACTTCCACACGCTCCACCAATTCCGAAGCTATGTACTGGCGTGGCAACAGACCATACAAACCGTTGTAGGACATGTCGTCCGAAAAAATTGGCAAACCGCGCACCAAATACACCTGCTGGAAGTTACCAAAACCACGTGCCACACGTACCGCCGGATCGTTCAACAACACCTCGCCCACACTGGCTGCTTGCTGGTCTTGAATCAGCTTGGAGGTGTAACTGGTCAGGTTAAATGGCGTATCCATATTTGACTGGGTACCCAACAAACCCACACGCCCGCCCTTGGCAACCTGGCCACCTGCGTATTCCGGTGCAAGGCCCTCGGCTGAGGCATCAGCACTGGCATTGACCTGCACGGAAGGCAACTCGGTGGTTTGAGCAAATACTGGAGAGGACAAGGCAGCAAGTACAGCCAAGGCTAAGACGTTTAATTTTGGAGTGTGCATTAGAGACTCATAGAATAATCAATGCACAGATTATAATGATAATTATTCTTATTACTATTAAATAAAGTGAATTGTGATACCTGTTTGTCCGTTGCTGGGGTTTAACCCTACATGGATGTGCTCAAACGCGCAGGCAAGTGGCCTGCCCCATTGAAACTTAACAAGCTCAATTTGCCTTTTGAATACAACACTTCAGTTAGCGATGCATTTCGAATGACACGCAACAGGCTGTACCAACTGGAGTTGGGAAGGTTCATCACTTCACACACCAGCGCGGCGATCGACCCCGCCGAGGTCACGACCAGTTGGGTTTGCCCTGAGGCGTGTTGCCCACCAGTGCAATCATTTAGCCAATCACCAAGACGTTCGCGAAAATCCACCAGGCTGAGTCGCCCGGTAATATCCAACTCACCATTCCCCCAGGCACGGCAAGTTGCATCGTAATCGCGCAATATCTCGATTCGTTCGCGCCCTGCGTTCAAGGCCATGGACCGACCCAAGAATTGTTCGGCCGCCTTGAAAATTTCTTCGCCCTCAGCAAACTCGTCGAGCGCCGGGTTTTCTAGCGCGGGTGAATCGAAGCCAGCTTCATTCAACAGCAAAGAAGCGGACTGCGCCTGCCTTTGGCGAGGGCCATGCAACACCTTATCCGGTGTAATGCCATGCGCTTTCATCCACTGCCCCGTGGCACGTGCCTGCGCCTGCCCTACTACTGACAATGCATCGTAACGCGCCGCGCCAAAAGAGGCTTGGCCGTGCCGCATCAGGATCAAGGTACTCATGGTTTGTTGTTCGCCAATATTTTCGGGTTGCTGGCCAACAAACGATTTTTACCCACTGCACGCAAATGGCTCAATACCCCAGCACGCTCCGCTTTGTCGGGGTCTGCACCACCGGCACGAATTCGAGCCGCCAATTCACGATTGGCCCGAGCCACATCAAATACAGGTTCACCCATTACTTTGGCCAATCTATTTTGTTCCTCTTGCTCAAGCGCAGTGCCCTGCTGTAACTCACGTTGTGCAATCGACATGGCGTTCATCACCATCAACACATCTCGCTTGGCATCGCCCTGCACCCTGGGTAACACATTGCTCTTAAGCAGCTCGCGTGCACACTGCAAAAGCAATTCACCAGTGGGTTGTTCACGCATCAGTTGTGCTCCGTCATGTTCAAAATTTCCCATTCCAGTTCCGGCACAATGTGACCAGTCAAAGCCAGCAACAATGAGTCTTCTTGCCCGGAACAAAAGCGTTGTGCCTGTTCAATGGCCACCACCGCCCAACGCACATGGGCCATCACTTCCCAATAATGAATTTGGTCGCGATCAATACTGCGGCCCGATTCGGCTTCATAACCCTGATAAAAATGTTCACGCAACCCAATGCCGCCAGCCGGTAAATCGTCTTGCCCAAAGCGCCAACATTTCGCACAAAACCAGCCAATGTCCTCCAGCGGATCGCTCCAACCTGCAAACTCCCAGTCCAGAATACCGGTCAGCCCATGTTCATCCACCATGTAGTTGCCGGTGCGAAAATCGCCATGCGCCAGTGTAATCAAGTCGCGTGCCGGCGCGTGGCGCTCAAGCCAACGCAAACCCCACTCCAATGCCGGGTATGCCGTGTGGTGTTGATCCAGAAACTCGCGATGGGTATTGATCCGATACTGCGCGGGCGTTTCAGTGTAGGTGTGCAAAAAATCAAGCGCCTCCTGGGGTGGCCTGATCGAATGAATACGCGCCAATTCTTTGCCCAAACGGTGGGCCAGTTCAGCACGATCGGGTGCGTAAGTGGTGTTCTTCACCAACACATGTCCAGCGGCAGTGCCGCCTATTCTGCGCATCACAAAAAACGGGCGACCAAACACGGAAGTGTCGGTGCACAAACACAAGGGTTGCGGCACGGTTACACCTGCATTGAACACGGTTTGCAACAAAGCGAATTCTTGCGCGCGGCCGTGGCTGATGGCCACACCTGCAGTGGGTGAATCGCAACGCAACACGGTGTGCAACAAGCCGCTGTGCGGCCCGCCATTCACCTGTAAATCGATGGCCCAGTTTTCTTGTACTGCACCACCAGAAAGCAGTGCTGCTTGCAAGATTTCAACCCTGTCTGCGAGCAATGCCTGCGTCAAATATTTTTCCAGAGATTTTTTTTGAGTATCGTTCATTGCATGGCGCCCTACAAAGCGCTGACCAAATGCCCGCGGTCCACTGCCACGCAAGCGCCAGTCATCCCCGCCCCGGCATTGGAGGCCAACAGCAATAGCGGTCCGGTCAAATCGCTGAGTTCACAAAACTGCCGTGTCGGAATTCGTTTGCGCAACTTGTCGCCCAGTTCACTGGCCAAAAAATCGCTGTTCATGTCAGTGGCCACATAGCCAGGCAAAATTGCATTCACACGAATATGGTAACGGGCCAATTCAAGCGCCATGGCCTTGGTGGCCTGCACCAGCCCGGCCTTTGAAATGGCATAGGGTCCCACCGCACCACCCACGCGCTCACCCAAAATGGATGCGATGTTTACAATCGCTCCCGCTTTACCCGCAGCAGCCAAGGCGCGTGCAAACTCGGTGCCCACCAGCCAGCAACCTTTCAGGTTCGTGTCCAGAATTTGGTCCCAATCGTCTTCGGTTTGCTCCAACATGGGTTTGGCAATCGACTGGCCGGCATTGTTGATCAACACATCGGGCACACCATGTTGTTGAGCAATATTCGCCATGGCTGCGTTCACTGAAGACGATTTGCTGACATCCATGGCCACCGCATACGCCTTGCCACCGGCTGCCTGAATTTGATCCAACACTTGCTGCAGTTTTTCAACGTTGCGCGCACTCAACAACACGGTTGCCCCTGCACCCGCAAGCACCTGTGCAAAGTGTTTTCCCAAGCCACTCGAAGCACCCGTCACCAGCACCAATTTGCCTTGCATGGAAAACAGATCATTGTTGCTCATGGTTTTTCCTTATTTTTTATCCAGGCCTGCAATCAGTTTTTTGCCCATGCTGAAGCGGTGCACTTCACTGGGGCCATCGTAAATTCGAAATGCGCGCATGTCGGTAAAAATGCGGCTTACGATGGTTTCACCGGTGACGCCCTGCCCACCCAGAATTTGCACGCTGCGATCAACGACCCGCCACTCGGCTTCTGAACACACCACCTTCGCACGGCTCGATTCAAAATTACATCGCTCGCCTTGGTCCAGCATCCAGGCGGTGTGCCAAATGTGCAAACGCGCCGTGTGCAAATCCATTTCATTGTCAGCCAACATGAAACTGACGCCTTCATGCGCACCCAACTGCACACCAAAGGCCTGCCGTTTGCGGGCGTAGTTCAATGCAATGTCGTGTGTGCGGCGTGCCTGGCCCAGCCAGCGCATACAATGGGTTAAACGGGCCGGCGCAAGGCGCACTTGCGCATATCGAAACCCCTTGCCAATTTCACCCAATACACTGCTTTCGTGCACACGCAAATTGTTGAACTTCAACACGCCATGCCCACCAGTGAAACAGGCGTCCATGGCATCCATGGTGCGCACATACTCAATCCCGGGGGCATTCATGTCACTTAAAAACATGGTGGCTGTGCCGTCTTCCATCTTCGCCATGATGATGGCAAAGCTTGCCCCTTCCGCGCCGGTGATAAACCACTTGTCACCGTTGATCACGTAATGGTCACCGTCTTTCACTGCGGTGGTTTGCATCATCGAAGGGTCCGCACCAGCGCCGGGCGCGGGCTCGGTCATGGCGAAACACGAACGAATTTTTCCCTGCACCATGGGCTTTAACCAACGTTCTTTTTGTTCGGGTGTGGCCACCACTTCCAGCAAGTGAATATTGCCTTCATCGGGCGCATGAATATTCATGGCCGTGGGCCCCAAGGTGGAGTAACCCGCCTCTTCAAATGCAATTGCTTTTTCAATGTGGCTCCAGCCGCGCCCACCCAGTTCTGCGGATGCATGCGGAGTCAACAAACCTGCCTTGCGGGCCAAACTCACCAATTCCTCGCGCAGTTCCTCAGAAGGTCCGTGCGCGGTTTGACGGGAGTCTTTCTCCAGAGGAATGATTTGATCAGCAATGAAAGTTCTCACCTCATCTTGAAGCGATTTCAATGCAGGGGTCAGGGAAAAGTCCATGGGGCACTCCGTGTCAGTCGATACATCTACTGTAATCGACTTCAACACGGTCGCCCAAATGCGAAAGATCAGCCTGGCCTATGGATTACCCTGAAAAGCGGTAAAAACACTATTTCCAGGGCAGTGCTGGTGCAGCCAGGCGTGGCGCAACACCGGTGCTGGCTGATTCGTCGAGCACATCGCCAAACCGAGGCTCGCCCTGCTCCCAGTCCTTTTGGGCTTGTGCAATGGCTTCTTTGCTGTGGCCCACAAAATTCCACCACATTTGCACGGGTGACTCGAACGGCACACCGCCCAACAACAAGACGCGTGTATTGGCGCCGAGCGTCATCTCCAGACGTTCGGAGCCTTTCTCGATGTAGGCGAATTCTTCAGGCGTGTAATTCTCGCCCTGCACACTCAGCTGCCCGGTCAGTGGCAAAAACCCGTACTCAAATTCCGGGTTCAAATTCAGGGTGGCTTGACCGCCATGCAGGCTGAACAAGTCCATGCCAAGCATGGGCGAATGCACTGCGGTGGGCGCAGTGTCCCCGCCGTAGCGGCCCGCCAGCAAAGTGTATTGAACACCGTCGGAATGCCAAACAGGCAATTCCGGATAATGCGCAAAATCGGGCTCGCAATCGGCCAGTTCTTGCGGCAAGGCAATCCACAATTGTGCAGCATGCAGGCGGCCACCATTCACCACTGAATCTTCCGTGTGCACAATGCCACGCCCTGCGGTCATCAGGTTCACCTGCCCTGGGCGAATAATCAGTGCATTGCCCAGGCTGTCTTTGTGCAGCACTTCGCCATCGATCAACCAGGTGAATGTTTGTAATGCGGTGTGCGGGTGTGCGCCCACATGCATTCCTTTGCCTGGGGCAAAGTTCACAGGCCCTGCATGGTCCAGAAAACACCACGCCCCCACCATGCGCTGGTGGCGACTGGGCAAGGCACGTTTCACCAACATGCCCTCGCCCAAGTCTGCACTGCGCAGTTCAATTCGTCTGATTTTGTTCATGTCAAAATCATAACGCCTTGCGTTTACTTCGTCAGCGCTGTGTAGCTGGTAATCAGGTTGCGATAGTCCGGAATGTGATTTGAGAACAAGGCACCCAAGCCTTCAATGTCATTGCGCCAGTCGCGGTGCAATTCACAAGCCACACCAAACCAGGTCATCAACTGCGCGCCAGCATTGCTCATTCTTTCCCAAGCGGAATCGCGGGTCAGTTCATTGAAAGTACCCGAAGCATCGGTCACCACAAACACCTCGTAGCCCTCTTCAAGCGCAGACAAAGTCGGGAAGGCCACACACACCTCTGTGACCACACCCGCAATAATCAACTGCTTTTTACCGGTGGCTTTCACGGCGGCGAGGAATTCTTCGTTGTCCCATGCATTGATTTGACCTGGGCGGGCAATGTAAGGGGCATCGGGGAAAATTTCTTTCAACTCAGGCACCAGCGGGCCATTCGGGCCAGTTTCAAAACTGGTGGTCAAAATGGTGGGCAATTTGAAGTATTTCGACAGGTCAGCCAATGCCAACACATTGTTTTTGAAACGATCGGGGTCGATGTCACGCACCAGCGACAACAAACCAGCCTGGTGATCCACCAGTAACACTGCAGCATTGTTTTTATCAAGGCGAACGTAAGGCTTGCTCATGGTGTCTTCCTTTTCATTGACAGTTAATAATGGCAATATGCTATTGAATCAATCAATCATTGATAAGGCGGTATAAATTCAACAATTTGTTCTATTGATGGAACAATAAAAGGGCAAATGCACATGGACCTTAACGACCTGTATTACTTTGCCAAGGTGGTTGAACATCAGGGTTTCTCAGCCGCAGCGCGGGCTCTGGGTGTTCCGAAATCAAAAATAAGCCGCCGCATTGCCGAGCTCGAAAAGCGCCTGAACACGCAACTGCTTTATCGATCAACGCGCAAGCTGCACATCACAGAAATCGGAAAAACCTACTATCAGCACTGTAAGGCGATGTTGATTGAGGCCGAAAGTGCACAGGAACTGATTGAACAAAATCATTCCGAGCCACGTGGCCTGATCCGCATGACTTGCCCAATTGCTTTGCTGCACGCCCACATAGGCGACATGCTGGCCGAATTTCTGGTGAAACATCCGCAAGTGACGGTACACATGGAAGCCAGCAACAGGCGGGTGGATGTGGTCGCGGAGGGAGTTGACCTGGCGATCAGGGTTCGCCCCTTGCCGCTTGAAAACAGCGACCTTGTACTCAAAATTCTGTCAGACAGGGGCCTGTGTCTGGTTGCCTCTCCTCGCTTGATCCGAAAAATGGGACTTCCAAAACATCCCACTGATTTGACTGCATGGCCCAGTCTTGGCTTGGGGCAAACACAAGGCAATGTTCAAAACAACTTTGAGTGGTGTTTAACTCATGACAGTGGGGAGCGAGCGGTGGTTCCTTTTTCTCCCCGACTGGTGACGACCGACATGACAGCCCTGCGCTCCAGTGCGATGGCAGGGGTGGGGGTGGTTCAATTGCCCAACCTGATGGTGCCCGAACAAGTCGCCGACGGGCGATTGGTCAAATTGCTTCCAGAATGGTCTCCGCGTCGCGAAATCATTCACGTGGTGTTTCCATCCAGGCGCGGCATGCTGCCCGCCGTGCGTGCCTTGATCGACTTTCTTTGCGAAAAGTACGACTCCTTCGACGAGGAATGAGCAACTTTTTTCAGGTATTCATATTGACGACATGCTGAAGGTCAAAAATATCAATTGCCCCTGCCTATAGGGTAAATTTATAAAAACAACTTGATTGATAGGATTTAGCACCCTACACTGAATTCAGCAGTTAATAATTAACGGCAACCAAGGAGAGATGTATGTCAAATGATGCAAAGTGCCCATTCACGGGCGACGGTCCCAAAACAGCGATTGCCGGCACACCCACTAACGCAAGCTGGTGGCCCAACGCGTTGAACATTAAATTGTTGAACCAGAATTCCCCATTGACAGACCCCATGGGTGAAGATTTCGACTACGTAGAAGAAGTCAAGAAACTCGACGTACCAGCCCTTCTGAAAGATCTTGAAGCGCTGTACACCAATTCTCAAGACTGGTGGCCCGCCGACTACGGCCACTATGGCCCATTCTTTGTCCGCATGACCTGGCACGCCGCCGGTACCTACCGTATCGCCGATGGCCGTGGCGGTGCTGGCACCGGCATGCAGCGTTTTGCACCACTGAACAGCTGGCCTGACAACGGCAACCTGGACAAGGCACGCCGCCTGCTGTGGCCCATCAAGCAGAAGTATGGCAAGCAGTTGTCATGGGCTGACCTGATTACACTGGCGGGTACCTACTGTATGGATACCATGGGCTTCAAAACCTTTGGTTTTGCCTTCGGCCGCAAAGACGTGTACGAGCCAGAGGAAGTGTACTGGGGTCCAGAAGCTGAGTGGCTGGCCACCAGCGACAAGCCCAACAGCCGCTACAGCGGCAAGCGTGACCTTGAGAACCCCTTGGCTGCTGTACAAATGGGTTTGATTTACGTGAACCCGGAAGGCCCGGACGGCAACCCCGATCCCAAGCTTTCAGCACACGACATTCGCACCACCTTTGGTCGCATGGCGATGAACGACTATGAGACAGTGGCACTGGTCGCGGGTGGTCACACATTCGGTAAGGCACACGGTGCAGGCAACCCTGCCCTGGTTGGCCCAGCGCCCGAAGGTGCACCCATTGAAGAGCAAGGTTTGGGCTGGATCAACAAGCACGGTACAGGCAAGGGCGGTGACACCACCACCAGCGGTATCGAAGGCGCATGGAAACCCAACCCCACCAAGTGGGACATGGGTTACCTGGAAACATTGTTCAAGTACGACTGGGAGCTGACCAAGAGCCCAGCTGGGGCACACCAGTGGAAGCCGAAGGGCGGCGCAGGTGCAGGCACAGTAGTGGACGCACACGACCCCAACAAGAGCCACGCACCCATGATGACCACAGCCGACCTGGCGCTTCGCATGGACCCGGATTACGAGAAAATTTCTCGCCACTTCCTGGCCAACCCAGACGAGTTCGCTGATGCCTATGCACGTGCCTGGTTCAAGCTGACCCACCGCGACATGGGTCCAAAGAGCCGTTACATTGGCCCATTGGTACCGAAGGAGGATTTGATCTGGCAAGACCCAGTGCCTGCTGCAGATTACAAACATGCCGATGAGGCTGATGTTGCTGCACTAAAAGCCAAAGTACTGGCCAGCGGCTTGAGCATTCCTCAATTGGTACGCACAGCCTGGGCTTCTGCCTCAACCTACCGCAACAGTGACAAGCGTGGCGGTGCCAACGGTGCCCGCATCCGCCTGGCCCCCCAGAAAAACTGGGAAGCCAACAACCCTGCAGAGTTGAGCAAGGTGCTGGAGCAACTGGAAGGCATTCAGAAGCAGTTTAACGACGCAGGCAACGGCAAGAAAATTTCGATTGCTGACCTGATCGTGATTGCAGGTGCTGCCGGTGTAGAAGCTGCGGCCAAGAAAGCCGGTCATGACATCAAGGTGCCAGTTGCCTTGGGCCGTACCGATGCCACTCAGGATCAAACCGATGTGGAGTCTTTCGCAGTGCTGGAGCCAACAGCCGATGGCTTCCGTAACTATGCCCGTAAAGGCTTGGAAGGCACCGCGGCAGAGCGCTTGATCGACAAGGCCAGCTTGCTGGGCTTGACTGCGCCTGAAATGACCGTGTTGGTGGGTGGCTTGCGTGCCATGAATGCCAACGTGGGTGGTGCCAAGCATGGTGTGTTCACCAAGCGCCCCGAGGCATTGACCACTGACTTCTTCACCAACTTGCTCGACATGAGCACCAAGTGGAGCAAGTCAACCAGCGCCGATGGTGTACTGGAGGGCCGTGACCGCAAGACAGGCGAAATCAAGTGGACAGGTACCTTGGCCGATATGTGCTTCGGTTCCAACTCACAACTGCGCGCACTGTGTGAAGTGTATGCAGGTGCAGATGCCGAGAAGAAGTTTGTGAACGACTTCGTGGCCGCCTGGAACAAAGTAATGAACGCTGATCGTTTTGATTTGCACCATTAATTTGAACTGGCTGTGAAAAAAGCCCGGTGTGAAAGCACCGGGCTTTTTTTATTGGTGTATCTTCTGCACTCACTTCGAGAATCTTACGTACCAATACAGTCATGTCAGCACCTGTCACATTCAGTACTTTCAGCACCGCCAGTGGCCACAAGTTCGGTCATGCAATCTTGAACAATCCTGCAGCCTTGAATGCGCTCACATTGCCCATGATCGACCTGCTCGATCCCCAATTAAAAAGCTGGGCGGAAGACGATTCGATTGCAGGTGTGGTGCTGAGTGCTGCAGGCGACAAAGCCTTTTGTGCAGGCGGTGATGTGGTGAGTTTGCACCACGCCAGCAAGCGTGTAGGGGCAGGCGTAGTACCGCCTGAAGCCGAGGCATTTTTCGAACGTGAGTATCGCTTGGACTACCGCATACACACCTACCCCAAACCCATTTTGTGTTGGGCACACGGCATTGTGATGGGTGGTGGCGTGGGTTTGATGGTAGGCGCATCGCACCGCGTGGTCAGCCCCAATGCACGGATCGCCATGCCGGAAATTCACATTGGTTTGTACCCGGATGTGGCCGGCACCTGGTTCTTGCATCGCATGCCCGAGCGCACGGGTTTGTTTCTGGCCCTGACCGGCGTAATCATCAACGCAGGCGACGCCATGATTGGTGACTGGGCAGATGCAGTGATAGAACATGCGCAGTTTTCAAATGTACTGCATGCCATTGAAAACACCAGCTGGCAGGGTGAGCTGAAATCGGACAGGGAAAAATTGTCTACCGTGCTAAGACAGTTCGAAGTGAACGCGCCCACGCCTTTGTTACATACACACGCCAAAGAAATTGATGCCGTAATGAACCATGACACACTGGCTGAAATCGACGTGTCCTTGCGCGCGCTGCAACAAAGCGAGGTGGTCTGGCTGGCCAAAGCTGCTCAGGCATATGCGCATGGCTCTCCCACTTCGGCCGCGCTGTCATTTGAATTGATGAAGCGCCATGCGGGCGCAGATCTCGCCGATGTATTGCGGCTTTAGTATCAGGCTTCCGTGGGCTGCTGCGTACATCCAGACTTTCCGGAAGGCGTACGTGCATTGCTGGTGGACAAAGACAAATCGCCCAAGTGGAACCCGACGGTTTTACAAGAGGTCACAACGGAAATAATCGATGATCTCTTGAAACCGCGGTTTGAGGGTCAACACCCTTTGCTTGATTTGTGACAAAGGGTTGTTTAGTGGGACATGTTGGCCACTGGAATCAAACAAGTAAACTCAATGCCCTCATTCGCTGAATTCCTGGTCAAGTCAAGTGACCACCCTTGCAACATGGCAACCTCGCGCGCGATTGCCAAGCCCAATCCATGGCCCTGGGCCCGCGTGCCTGCGGGTCTGTAGTAGGGCTCGAACAGACGGGGGATTTCTTCGGAGGCAATGGGCTCCGCCGCATTGCTGATACTGACACTTGCCGACTTCCCTCCATCCAACACACTCAACTTCACCCGGACGGGCTGTTCAGTGTTGCTTGAATGTTTACAAGCATTGTCCAACAAATTTCGTAAAAGAATTTCAAGCAAGCCACGCTGTGATTTGACATGAACGGGTCTGGATGGCACCTCGAGTAGAATTTGCAAGCCACTGCCCTCAATCACTGTGCGTTGACTGCCAACCAGGTACTGCAGCTCTGCGAGCATATCAACCATCACCTCGGGTTCGGATTGCGCATCAACGCCAATACGGCTATACGCCAACATCTGCTCCACCAAATGTTTGGTCCGACTTATTCCTGTCATTAAAAATGCCAATGACAAAGCTCGTTCATCACCGTCTTGGGCATTGGCCGCATTCTCGGCATGAACACTCATAGCCGCCAAGGGTGTGCGAAGCTCATGGGCGGCTGAATCAGTGAATCGACGCTCTCGTGCCAAGGTCAAAGAAATGCGATCCAGCAAACGGTTTAAAGAATTAACCACTGGCAACAACTCATCTGGCATGCGTTCAGAACTCAAAGGTGTGTTGTCATTCGGATCTCGGTGCTCAATCGACTGCGCCAGTTTGGCCAAAGGTCGGAATCCGATCATCACAATCAAATTAACCAGCAACAACAAAGCCCCAAAACCCAACAACATCGGCATGCTCAGCGTCAGACCCACATCGCTGGCAATCTCACGTCGCAGTCCAACCTCCTCTGCCACCTCAATCCACACGCCACCACTTTTCAACGTGAACACATGCCATGCAGTGCCGCCGCTGTCGCGCTCCCAAAAACCCTCTTTCAAAGGCCCAAGGCGATCCTCAGGAGCAAACTCGGATCGCACCAGCAAATGCCCGGTATCACTCCATACCTGGAATGCAAGCTTCGTTTCATAGGGGTGTCCAAGTTCAGTGGGTTCATCGGGATCTACTTCACTTAACTCGGCAGGCAATGAAATTACCAAGGGCCGATCGATGGTGGCATGCTCCACTTGCCGAGCCAACAGGGACTCCAACACCCGAGCTGAAGTCGCCAAACGAGCACTGAAAATTTCATCGGCCTCGTGCAAAGCGACCCTGTAGCTAACAACCCCTGCCGTTGCCATGATCACGACCAGGGCGAGTACTAGGGCAATTAAAATCCGCTTGCGCATCGAATAGTTCATGCCAGATTAATCCGCCAGGTTGGGATCGATGCGATAGCCAACACCGCGAAGGGTTTTGATGACATCACCGTATAGTTTCTTGCGAATATTGTGGACATAAACATCGATGGCATTGCTGCCCAAGTCAGAGGTCCAACCGTACAAGGATTCCTCGAGTTGTTCGCGGGTAAAAACCTGCCGTGGACTTTCCATCAATTTTTTCAACAAGCTGAATTCACGCCGCTGCAAGGAGACCTCGCTACCCCTGTACAACACGCGCAAGGCAGCAAGGTCCAGCTCAATGTCACCCAGGGTTAACACATTGGTGGCTGCGCCACTGCTGCGACGTTCAATAGCATGAATACGGGCAAACAGTTCCTCAAGATCAAAAGGCTTGACCAGGTAATCATCCGCCCCTGCGTTAAGTCCCTCAATTCGGTTTTGCGTGGTGCCGCGAGCGCTTAATACGATCGCGGGCGTATTTTTCTGATGTGACCTGAGAGCCGACAGTACCTGTAAACCATCGAGCCCGGGCAAACCCAAATCAAGGATGATGAGATCAAAAGGATTGTGCATTGCCGCGTTTAGCGCATCCTTGCCATCGCTAACCCAATCCACCTGGTAAGCACGTCGACGCAAAGCCTCGCGAACACCATTTGCAATCAATTCATCATCTTCAACCAGCAACACTCTCAATTGATCAACCTGCCCAGTAATTAGTTTTCCCAGTGTAACGGGATCAACTTTTCCCTGTCTTGATCTTTGCAAGCAGATCACGAATTTCTTTGCGACGACCAGCGTCGGCAGACTCTCGACCTGGACGTGATGGCGCCTGCAACGCCTTGTTCAACGCTAGCTCAGCTTCCTGTATGCGACCTTCACGGTATAAAAAGTCTGCGTAGAAATAATTGGGATCGATCCCATTGGGATTGATAGCCAAACCTTTCTTCAAATATTCCTCTGCTTTTTCATCATCGCCAAAACCCAAAGGCCAACCGGGCACCTGGTAATACAGGGATCCCAAACTGGTATAGGCAGAACCATCGAGCGCTTTGGGATTCAGCGCGATAGACGCCTCAAATGCCGCCTTGGCCTCTTTGACCAAACTCAGCGCACCCAAGCCGCCGACTTTGCCAGCATAGCTTGCCAGCACAATGCCTTCCCAAATAAGGGCGTCTGCATCTTTAGGATTGTTGGCGACCACAGCACGCGATTGTTCAGCCAATTTGCCCAAATGGGTTTCCCTGTTTTTACCTTCGTCTTGGTACATGGCCTGCGCCCATTCGGCTTGCAGCGTTTGTACTTCCTCACTGGGTGTCGCCCAGGCCAGTTGCGTCAAGGTCAGCAAACCCATTGCAAATTTGTTCAAGTGTTTTTTCATGATGCACTCCAATACTTTTCAATCGTGGGTAGTTGTTTCTGAATAGCTTTGTCGTTAATGCGGGGGAACAACTGATTCATGAACACAAACAGGCGTTCCGGAAAACCTAGCTTTAAGTCAAATCGTGGGCTGTCGATGAGGTGGATCAACTGACTGGCGACAAACTCCGGGCTGTCGCTGGCTACCCCCAAGGCTTTGTTCAAGTTTTCCACCGCACCTTCATTGATCGCCGTGGTCGTGGCGCGCGGGGCCAGGTATTTGACTTTGACAGGGGAATTGGCCAGCTCGCGAGCAAGGGACTGAGCATAGCCACGCAAGCCAAATTTACTGGCACAGTAAGCAGCATTGCCTGGATAACCGATGTAACCAAAAATTGAGCCCACCTGAATGACTTGGGCATCACCCTGCCTCAGCAAGGTTGGCAGCATGGCCTGAGTCAATTGCATTGGGGCCAATAAATTGGTTTCTACAATTCGAGCCTGCGCACCAGCGTCCAGATTTTTGACAGCATCAAACTGATTGACACCCGCGTTGTTAACCAACAGGTTCACCTCATTTTGGCGTGTGTAATCCGATATCTCTTTTAAATAAGTCGGGTCCAGCAAATCTCCCGCCAGGCAGTTGATGATCAGGTTCGGGAACCGCACCTGCAGGGACATTCTCAAATTATTCAAGGCTTGCACGCTACGGCCCATCAACAACAGCGACTCGGACCGAGGTGCCAGGGCGAATGCCATGGCACGGCCAATGCCACCTGTTGCGCCAGTCAGTGCTGCACGAAAAAGTGTTGGAGAACTCATGCCGCCACCTCATCAAACAAAGCGTCAGAGTTGGCCTGCGGCAAAGCACGGAACATTTCACCGTACAGGTGATAAATGGCATCTGCAGTGTCGATCACTGCCTGCTTGTCTTCCTGCGAAGTAAGCTGGTTCATCAAGGTTTCAAAAAACTTGACGTGCTCCAGGTCAAGGCTGCCGTGCGAGGTCAAATATGAGAAAGCAGAATCGGGCAGGGCCAAATTGGTTTGGATTTTCTCGGCAGCCAACGTGGCCAATGCCGTACTGGTACCCTCAAGCACATGCACCATGCCAAAAAAGCCCACCGGGTTTTTTCGATCCACTTGGTGGTAGGCATAAGCCACCATAGCCTGGGTGGTGATGTGGGGTTTGGAAGCTGCCGCTTCAGCAGGGTTGCCACCCGCGGCGGCGATGTCATTCAGAATCCACTGCTCGTGACCATATTCTTCTTCAATGTACTCAGTAATCGCCCGTTTCAGCCATTCATGCGACGAACCCAAACGGCTGCCACAAGCCATTAGCAAAGGGACGGTGTGGCGAACATGGTGGTAAGCCTGCCCCAGGAACGCCAGGTACTGCCCGCGTGTAACTTCGCCACGCAGCGCGTCCTGAATAATCGCTGACTGAATCAGTTGCTGGCGGCTTTTTTCCGTACTGACCTGAAGGGTTTGAAAAAATGAACTCATGCTGTTTCTCCGTTGAGTTGACTGTTGTAGGCCTGCCAAATGGCGTCTCGTCGTATGCGACCATTGGCTGTGCACAATCCGTTGTTGAATGAAAAAGGTTCCTCGATCACCAGATGGGCCGAGATGCGTGCGTAATCAGGCAGTTGGAGGTTGATCTGTGCCAAGGCGTCGTCCACCCTGTTCACATCGCGTGGATCGCGCAGCACCAGCATGGCGGTCAGGCCTGTTTGACCTTCGCCAAACACCGCGGCTTGCAAAAACAAACCAGTGGACAGCAACAAGCCTTCGGGCCATTCCGGACTGATGTTTCGCCCAAACCCGGTGATGATCAGATTCTTTTTGCGACCATGAATGGTCAGGTATCCATCTGCATCCAGTTTGCCGAGGTCTCCAGTGGGCAACCATTCGCCTTGTGCAAGCGCATTACCCTTGCCCGCTTTCAAATCGTGAAGGTAACCACTGAAGTGCCTGCCTTTCACCCAGATTTCCTGATCGGCGTCCACTTTCACTTCGACACCTTGAATGGGCTTACCGACGGTACCGAGACGGTTGTTTTCAGGTGTGTTCAAACACACCACCGAGGCACACTCACTTAGGCCATAACCCTCATAAACCGGCAAGTTGAACCACTTGGCCAACGTCAACAGGCCCATGGGCACCTTGCCACCGCCCACAGCAATGAACTTCAGGCTTTTCCAGCGGCTGTCACCGGGTGTACTGGCTTGCAACAAGGCCATCAGCATTTGGGGCAGAAGGATAATGCTTTCAGCCTGATAACTTGCAATGGTGTCCAGGCATTGCTGCGCATCAAATGAAGCGGCGCCTTTCAATCCGGTTTGCGCCAGCGGTGGGCAAACAATGTCCGCACCCGCCATCATGGGCGCGTAAACACCCGCAATGTTTTCAAGCAACACACCGAGCGGCAACAAACACAAATGGCGTTTGATGCCCAGGCTTTCGGTCGCGTGCATTAGACCCTCGGCCACAGCCAACTGCTGGGCCTCAGTCAGGCACACCCCTTTGGGTTCGCCGGTGGTGCCTGAGGTGAAGGTGATTTTCTGAATCTGTGCGGGCGTCGATCCGTCGAGCTGCAACCTGCGCAACATCAGCATGGGTGCATCCAGGTTTTGTGGAGTCAACTGAAAACCAAGTTGCTGCGCGCGCTGGCCATGGTCAGTGACCAAGGTGCTGATGCCCGCTTCGCGTATGGCGTGTTTCAGTTGCTCATCTGTAAAAAAGGCAGGCAATGGCACCAAGGCAATGTTCAAATTGGCGCAAGCCAAGTCCAACGCAATCCAAGCGAGGCTATTGTCAGCCAAAATCCCGACTGCCTGCCCAAGGGGGTGGTTCTGTGACAAATGGGTAATCCAGGCTTTAACCTGCCCACGCAGCGCGTTGGTATCAAACTTCCGATTGGGGCCTTCGTGGATTTCACCCGTGTACTGTTCGAGCAATGAATAGAAAGAATTGAACTTCATTGCTGGCCTCCCAAGCGGGCGTGGCCAAGCTGAATATCACCAATCGCAACATGCGGGTTTTGCTGGTAATAGCTGCCCCACGCGCTGGGATTTTTGACACGTGCCGAGCTTGCTGGCGCCAAAATAACGGGGGACAAACCCATGCGATGAAAACTGTTGATCAGGCTTTGGGTGGCAGTGAATGCCACCCATCGACGCCCTTGCTGATGCAGTCTTTGGGTCATCAACTCAATCAGCATGCGAGTACCACCAGCTTGAAGCGCAGCCAAATTTCCAACTTCGGCAATTTCAGACCGGGTAATGTCCATGCCCAGTTGCTGCTGAATCTGCTTCTCCAGTGGCAAGTCAAGGTACTGTTCCAGAAACAGGGGACCCTCTTCGGCAAGGTTGTATCCTGCTGCAGCCAGCATGGTGCCTTGCGGCGAGCAAACACCAATCAACCGGTCGCAATAGGATTCGATGGTGGCGCCGTAGTGATGCATGAATGTATCGGCAATGAACTGACGAATTTTTGAATCTGCACAGGGCTCCTGAATCACTGGCAGCGACCCGGTGTGATGCTGACGGGTGTGGTATTCAAACGGTTTCATGCCTAACTCCTGCTTGTTGATGTGTGCAGGTTAGGGTTCGAAAATTAAGGCTGAATTAACTTTGAAAACTTGTTTGACATTTCATCTGTTGAATTGGACTTGATTTTTGACCTAACTCGAAATATAGTTCATGCACTCATTGGGGAGTAGCCTCTTTCCGCTCGGAAAGGCTTACGTCAACATACTTGGCCTAACATCATTTACAGGCTATGGCGTAAGCGGTTTTTGAACTTGGCAAGACCTTTGACTACACGGCTTCCAGATTGGCCTGG
>FWPV01008498.1_pt1 | contig 17944 bp, 13 predicted proteins | sample 2228371 | NCBI WGS metagenome assembly FWPV01 (sample SAMEA103939776, study PRJEB20133) | metagenome | reverse complement strand
GCCGATTAAAGTGGTACGTGAGCTGGGTTTAAAACGTCGTGAGACAGTTTGGTCCCTATCTTTCGCGGGCGCAGGATATTTGAGGGGGGCTGTTCCTAGTACGAGAGGACCGGAATGGACGAACCAATGGTGTTCCAGTTGTCGCGCCAGCGGCACAGCTGGGTAGCTAAGTTCGGTCGGGATAACCGCTGAAAGCATCTAAGCGGGAAGCCCACCCCAAGATAAGATATCCCTCCGGCACTCAATTTTGTGCTTAAACATAGGAAGCCAGTATTTAAGCATGAAATTGAGTGCCGGACTGAAGGCTCCTTGAAGATGACGAGGTTGATAGGCCGGGTGTGTACGTGCAGTAATGCACTGAGCTTACCGGTACTAATAGGCCGTGCGGCTTAGCCACAATTTTTATTGAACTGAACGTTTTGATGAATTTGCATCGCAGTTTTTTCGGTGGTGATGGCAAAGGGGAAACACCCGTTCCCATCCCGAACACGGCAGTTAAGCCCTTTAGCGCCGATGGTACTGCGCGGGAAACCACGTGGGAGAGTAGGTCACCGCCGAAAATCTCTATATATAAAGCCCTGCTGCATCACATGATGCAAGCAGGGCTTTTTTATGAAAAAACTACATGGTATATTTTCCAGAGCAGGAAATGCCTCTGGCAAGTATAATACGAATTTTATCCAAAACCGTGCATGAATCCGAACAATGGGGAAGATTTTTACGATTTGAGCACTGTTTGCAGGGGCTTTTAATCAAATACCCGATTTCAAAATCAAATTTATCTCTTTTAATAAACATTTCATCATTCCTTTTTTAATATAAAATAATATGTTTTTGATCGGGTTTGAATCAAGAAGAATTTATCTTATAGACTCCGTGCCCTCGAAATGATAAGGGCAATGGACAGCGCTTTTAAATATGAATCATCGCAATTGAGGGGTATATATGAATCCAATTAAATCTTTTTCGGTAAAAAGCCTGATTCAAATTATTTCTATTATGATCATCATGGCCATGTTTTTCGGTGCATCCGGCGCGTGGATATGGCGATTGATATTTTCAAAAGTACCCATGGATGTTTTGAAAAATATATCGGATCAATCGGCTGAGTTCGCGTTTCGGATAAAGGAAGTATTGCCGATTTTACATTGTCTTGAAAAATTTTTTATTCCTGTTCTGGTGGGGGTTATTTTATTTTTTGGACTGATCTTATGGCTGATGATGCGTCGTTTGTTTGTAAAATTATGGGATGGGGAAAAAAGTCAAAAACAACTCCATAGACAGGCGCCGGATAGCCTTCATCCCCAGTTGTCTAAAGAACGATTGAAGGATTTACCCCTGCCCGAAGAAAAAGAAGCAAAAAACGTGTCCGCGAAAGACAGCCTGGAGATCAATCAGAGGCTTTATCTCCATTTAATTTCTGTGCTGCAAAGAGACGGGCGATTATTGGATTTTTTGGCAGAAGATTTAAACAATTATGAAGATCACCAGATTGGCGCTGCCGTGCGAAACATTCATGAAAATTGCAAAAATATCATTTATAAGTATTTAAAACCAAGTGCCGTAATTGATCAAAAAGAGGGACAAGAAGTGGATATCCCCAAAAATTTTGATATCAACAGCATTAAATTAACCGGAAATGTTGGAACCCAGCCGCCTTTTCACGGCATCCTCCGTCATAAGGGATGGCAGGTCAATCGGCTTGAATTGCCGCTTTTAACGCCGGGTCAAAATCCGCACATCCTTGCGCCTGCTGAAGTGGAAATTATTTAGCTTTCAACCTATCATGTAAATATTGTTGAACGGAGTATAGCTTTGCCAGAATCCAGATTTATCATCGGCATTGATTTGGGAACCACCAACAGCGTTGTTGCATACACCCCCATTTCTACGCGCTTAACAGATCCACCTTTCATCCATATTTTTGAAATTCCACAATTCACCGGCCCCGGCATTATGGAAAAACGATCCGTGCTGCCTTCTTTTATTTATGTCGGCGCGGAACAAGAGGTGCATTCAAACAGTTCAAATCCCCCATGGTCCACCGATGTTGGATTGATGATGGGAGAATATGCCAGGGATCGGGGGGCGGAAATCCCCCAACGTCTGATTGCGTCATCCAAATCCTGGCTCTGCAACCCCATGATCGATCGAAATAAACCGATTTTGCCGTGGGGCAGCCCGGAAAATATCCCAAAACTTTCTCCGGTCCAAGCATCTGCTGCGATTTTACGGTATATTCGGGATTCATGGAATCATGAGATGGCATCCACGGACGATCAGTGTCGAATTGAATATCAAGAGATTTTTTTAACCGTCCCAGCGTCTTTTGATGCCATTGCCAGAGAGCTCACCGTGAAAGCGGCTGAGCAGGCAGGGCTTGCAAAAGTGACATTGCTGGAAGAACCGCAGGCTGCATTTTATGCGTGGATTGCATCTTCCAATGAAACATGGCGGAAACAGGTTCATCCAGGCGATCTTATCTTGATTTGCGATATCGGTGGCGGCACCACGGACTTCAGCTTGATTCAAGTTGGAGAAGATCATGGGGAATTGGTTTTAGAAAGAATCGCGGTGGGGGATCATTTGCTGGTGGGCGGGGATAATATGGATCATGCCATTGCCTATTTTACGGCCAAAAAATTATCCAATTCTATTCCTTCCCTCGATCCGTGGCAAATGCGGATGCTGGTTCAAAACTGCCGCAAAGCCAAAGAGGTTCTTTTATCCGGCGATCCGTCAAAAAGCCCCTATTACGTGACGATTTTAGGCAGGGGCAGCAGTTTGATTGGTTCCACCATTAAGACCGCCCTATCCAAAGATGATATTGATCAGCTTATTTTAGATGGTTTTTTTCCAATATGTGATTTTTCAGCCATGCCCCAGCAACATCATAAAATCGGCCTGAAAGAAACCGGCTTGTCATATGAAGCAGATCCGTCCATTTCACGTCATTTGGCCAAGTTTTTAAATCGAAAAATTTTCAATCATGATGCGTCTGTGCTCTTACCTTCGGCCGTATTGTTCAACGGCGGGGTTTTGAAATCACCCAATATTCGTCAACGGATTCTGGAAATAATCAGTCTTTGGAAAAAAGAAGAGCACCAGGATGTCGCCCGAGAAATTTCATCGAATGATTTTGATTTGGCGGTGGCCCGAGGAGCTGTGTATTATGGATTGGCAAGGCGGGGTAAAGGCATCCGCATCCGCAGCGGCCTGGGGAAATCTTATTATATCGGTATCGCAGCCTCCATGCCGGCAGTACCCGGAATGCCCCAGCCTGTCAAAGCACTTTGTGTGGCGCCTTTTGGCATGGAAGAAGGCACAAAAGAAATATTAACGAATCAGGAGTTTATGCTGGTGGTGGGCGAGCCGGTGCGTTTTGATTTTTTTTCTTCTATATTGCGCAATGATGATGGAATCGGCAATATGGTGGAGGACTGGCATCATCAACTGGAGCATATCACCACGCTGGAAACATTGCTTGACGGGGATCCCGGCACGGTCATTCGCGTCAATCTTGAAATCCGTATTACGGAAATCGGAACATTGGAATTATGGTGCAATTCCTTAGACGATAATCGCACATGGAAACTGGAGTTTAATGTTCGGGAACAAGGATAATTTGGAAGAAAAATCAAAAAATTATATCATCGGTATTGATCTTGGAACCACCAATTCCGCAGTGGCCTATGTGGATCTTCGGGAAACCCCCGTCAAACATAAAGGGATCAACCTGTTTAAAATTCCACAATTGACCGGGCCTTCGGAAATCACCTCCAGTTGGATGTTGCCTTCTTTTTGTTATATTCCAGGGCCCTATGATATTTCTCCGGAATCCATTCGCCTGCCCTGGAAGACCGATGAATCTCATTTTGTAGGTGCGTTTGCCCGGGATTACGGCGCAAAAATCCCCATGCGTTTGGTTTCTTCAGCCAAAAGTTGGCTTTGCCATCGGGGGGCGGATCGTAAAGCCAAAATTCTACCCTGGGGGGCCGGAACCGAAGTGGAAAAAATTTCCCCTGTCACCGCATCGGCTTCCTATCTAAAACACATTCGTCTGGCATGGAATCGGGACAAAGGAGATTCAGATGAATTGCTCTTTGAAAATCAAACCATCATCATCACGGTTCCGGCATCCTTTGATGAAATTGCGCGGGATTTAACGCTGGAAGCAGCATCCCTTGCCGGTTTGCGCAACGTTATTCTTTTGGAAGAACCCTTGGCGGCTTTTTATAGTTGGTTATCCACCCATGAAAATACCTGGCAGCGTGATATCCGGCCGGATGAGCTCATTTTTGTATGTGACGTGGGCGGCGGCACCACGGATTTCACCCTGATCGCTCTTAAACAAAACAGGGGGACTTCTCGGTTTGAACGCATCGCCGTAGGGGATCATCTCATATTGGGCGGGGACAATATTGATCTGGCATTGGCAAAACATATTGAACAAAAATTCGGCTCCCATATCCGGTTGCGCGGAGATCGTTTAAAAACCCTGTGCCATCTTTGCCGTCAGTGCAAAGAAAAAATTCTAAACAATGAATCAGACCAAGAAATCATCACCCTGATCGGAGAAGGCGCTTCGCTTATTGCCGGCACGTTATCAGCGAAAATAGAACGTGTTGAGCTTGAGAACTTGATCCTGGAAGGATTTTTTCCGCTGATCCGTCAGGAGCAGAAAACCCCGTCCATCCAGCGAAAAGGCATTTCAGAATTTGGTCTTCCTTATGAGGGCGATCCTGCCATAACGCGCCATATCGGGCAATTTTTCGAACATCACCGCGATAATGTGTTCAAGCATCTGAATAAAGAGCCCTTTCCAGATATTGTGCTGTTTAACGGCGGCACATTAAAGCCCAAAGCCATTCAAAACCGGATTGTTCAGGCGATTTGTCATTGGTTTTTGAAATCCGAATCAACCGCGCCGAAAGTGCTTGAGAATCCCATTCCCGAATATGCGGTGGCCATTGGCGCCGCATATTATGGATTGGTCAAGACCGGTCTCGGTGTTCGGGTGGGCAGCGGATGTGCGCGTTCGTATTATTTGGGTTTTGAAAAAAAAGACACTCGGTCAGAGGAAAGGGCATCATCGGTATGCTTGATTGAACGAGGCTTGGAAGAAGGGTCTGAAGTGTTGCTCCCGGATCTTTCGTTTGAGGTTCGCACCAATGAACTTGTGAGTTTTGATCTTTACAGTTCCAGTTACAGATCCGGTGATATGTGCGGCGATATTGTCGAAATTGATGATACATTGACAAAATTGCCACCATTACAGACCGTGATTCAATTCGGTCAAAAGGGAATTAAAACAACCATACCTGTTCAAATCAAAGCTCAATACACAGAACTCGGCGTTCTTGAGCTTTGGTGTCAATCGCTTTCTTCCTCACATCAATGGCGCTTGCTGTTTCAGCTTCGTGAATCAATCGGAACCTCCCATATTCAAGAACATGAAATATTTGAATCTTCGGTGATCCAAGCGGCCATTGCCAATATCGATGCCGCATTTCAGAAAGAATCAGAACCCGCTAAACTGGAGCGGCTTTTAAAAACGATTGCAGAAACTGTGCATCGCCCCAAAGAAAAATGGCCGTTGAGTTTTATACGGAAAATGGCTGACCACATGCTGGACAGGGCTGAATTCAAAAAATGGTCTTTCCAACATGAAATTCGATGGTTGAATTTAACTGGATATTGTTTGCGGCCGGGATTTGGCGACGGTGCAGATGAACAACGGATTAAAAAAATTTGGAAACATTATAAACAAGGGGTCATCTTTAAAAAAAATCCCCAAAATATGAGCGAATGGTGGATATTATGGCGTCGGTTGGCGGGAGGATTAACCTCAGGCCAGCAACGGCAGATATATCAAGATATCCGACCCATTCTTCTTCCCAAAAAATCAGAAAAAACCAAACTTCATCCCCAGGAATTCATCGAGATATGGATGGCATTGGGGAATATGGAACGATTGTCGATCCGAGATAAAACCGAACTGGGGCGGTCTCTTCTTGCAGAACTCAAACCCAAAAAAGCTCCATCCCAATTATTATGGACCCTATCCCGACTGGGGGCCCGCTCGCTGCTTTATGGTCCTTTGGATCGTGTGATTCCGCCGCAGGAAGTAGAAAAATGGATTTTGGTCATGTTGGATGAGCCGTGGAAAAACATCAAACCTGTGGCAGCTGCAATTGCCCAACTGGCAAGACGGACCGGGGATCGTTTTCGAGATATTGATCCAAAATTAGTTGATAAAATCATTCAATGGATGGTATCCAATGATCTGATGGATGAAATCCGTTTTTTGGAATCCGTGATTCCCATAGAAAGCAAGGAAGAAACCCTGATTTTCGGCGAAGATCTGCCGGCCGGCATCATATTGAATACAACCCCGAGGCCAATAGAGGCCTGATTTATGTCACTGATCGTCGCGCATCGCGGGGCCATGACCGAAGCCCCGGAAAATACAAAATCCGCATTTGACAAAGCACTTTCATATCCTATTGACGGCATTGAATTCGATGTACAAATTACCCGTGACTGCATTCCCGTGATTTTCCATGATGCGCATATCCATAAAAAATCCAACGGCACAGGAAAAATCCCGGATTACACATACGCCCAACTCTGTGATTGGGATTGGGGGGGGTGGTTTTCACCTCGTTATCAAGGGGAAAAAATCCTTACTCTTCAAAACATGTTGGAATATTATGGAAATCAAACCCGGCTATTTATCGAAATAAAATCATCTCCAGATCCAAAGAACAGACCGCTTTATGCAAAACTTCCCGAATTGACCGTATCATACATTCGGCAATATATTCCCAGCAGCCGAAAGGACCAGATCTATATTCTTTCCTTTGATCAAGATTTATTATCTTCGACATATGACCATGATCCTGGTTTGCAATATGTGCTGAATTTGGATTTCCCCGTTTCTGATGCGGATTCTCTAAAAATGGAATTTAATAAAATATCGGGTTTGTGTTTGTCATATCGTAAAATCACATCGGATTTTATTTCATGGTTTCATCTTCATGATAAAAAAGTGATGACTTATTCATGCAATATCCCCCAATCCATCAAAAAGGCAGTTGAATTGAAAATCGATGTGATCATGACCGATGCTCCCCACGCGGTCATTGATAGTTTTATAGCAATTAAAAAAAGAATATTGACTAAACCGCGATAGTTGATCATGAATAAAAAAACAATATAAGGTTATATGTTAAAGGGGCTTATCGTAAGAGAGGAGTGAGAATATGAAAAATTTTAAATTTTTTCTGATCGTGTTTTTTCTTTTTTTGATATTTCCCATGCATGCATTTTCAGCAGTCCCCAATGTGCCATCCAATGTGACGCTGTCCAGCACCTCTCAAAAAACTATCAAAGTGACATGGGCCGGAGATAACGAAGCCGATGGATATAAAATTTACTGGGGGCTTTCCGAAGACGCCCTGAATCAAAATGATACTGTGGGATCATCCACCCGACAATACACAATCCAAAATCTGACGCCAGGAACCCTATACTATGTGGCTGTTTCCGCATATAATGAAGACGGTGAATCCAATAAATCCTCCATCAAGTCCGTTAAAACTCAAAGCGATACAGTTTTCCCCGCAACACCGAGAAATTTTACTATTACAACCATCAATGCCATTACCCAAAGTTCCGTGGCGTTGAAATGGACCCAAAATACGGAGTCCGATCTGGATCATTACAATATTTATTATGGAACAACATCCGGAGCGCTCACCAATTCCAAGCAAGCCTTACATTCTGATGCGTCTTCTTTCACCATTGATGGGCTTTCGGGATCTACCCGGTATTTTTTTGCCATCACCGCAGTGGATACTTCTGACAATGAATCGGAAAAATCCGACGAATTGGTCGTGGATACCCTGGAGGACAACCTTCCTCCATTTGTCCCGGTCATCCGTGCGGAAATGTCCGGCCAAAATGAAATTACCGTGCACCTTTCCGACAATAACGCCGGCATGGTCGATTATGGGGGCAGTATCATTTATTATGGAACAACACCCGGTTCACATTCCCAGTCTGTGGATGTGGGGAAAAAAAATTCTTTTGTTATCGGGAATTTGTCAGAAAACAATACCTGGTATATTTCTGCCCTGGCCTATGATATACGGAATAATAAAAGCCAAAAATCGTCTGAAATTTCTGTAAAAATTGAAGACACCCAATCTTTTTTGGGGCAAGCGGATGATTTTGAGGGGGGCTGTTTTATTCATTCCATGGGAAATATCCGCCCGAATTTTATATTATTCTATGGGATTGTTATGGTTTTGTGCTTGCTGGCGTGGCGGGTGGGCCTTAAATGGGCCGTCATTTATATGTTTGGCGGCGTCATCATGATAGGCATGCTGTCGCCCATAAGCCATGCGGAAGAATCATATTTGTCCAAGAAAAACATGGTGGGGGTTTCCTTTGGATATTATGTGCCTGCTGAGTCTGATTTTGAAGATTACTATGATGATACGGTGTTCCCGATCACTGTTTTCTATGACCGCTGCATTTATTCGTTTATGTCAGCTGATATTGAGACAGGATATTTTAAGGAAGATGGGAACATGAGAACGGTTTCCGGGGCTTCTACGGAAATTGATTCGGAATTCACCATGATCCCTGTTTCTGCCTCTATCAAATTCCACAAACAAATTATCCCGTATATTGTCGGATACATCGGTTTCGGACCAGATTATTGGTATTGCAGGGAGAAAACGGATCAAGAGGTGTTAGAAAAAGAAACAAAAGAATGGGTCGGCGGATACCATGGAAAAATCGGCGTCAAACTTTACAATATGGATAAACAATTTGAAAATACAGGCGCAATAATTGAATGTGGGTATGCAGTTGTGGATAAATTCGGCAACAATGATATCAATATCGGCGGCTTGACCTTGAAGGTGGGACTTTTTTATCAATTTTAATTTGTAACAACTTATACATCCATGAAAGTCGTATTTGATAAAGCGTTTCATGCTGTGTATACATCGGATCCGGCCGCAGCCTTGGGGCGCATGGAAGCCATTATGACCCATTTGCCGCCGGATAGTGAAGTGGTAGAACCTCAGCCGGCGCGAATGGAACAGTTGGAATTGGCCCATACACGCCGTCACATCCATGAGGTGCGTTCTGAAGGCATTTTTGATATTGCGGCGCTGGCAGCGGGAGCGGCTGTGTTAACCGCACGAATCGGATTGAAAGAGCCTTGTTTCGGGGCAATTCGTCCTCCGGGACATCACGCATCACAAGACAGCGCCTGGGGTTTTTGTTATTTTAACAATATGGCAGTGGCATTATTAACTCTTAAATCCGAAAATCTCATTTATTCGGCCATGGTTTTGGATATTGACCTTCATTATGGGGACGGCACAGTCAATATTCTTGGTGATAAAGAGTGGGTTGCCATCTGCAATCCATCCAAAAACAACCGCCAGGATTACCTGAAAGAAGTCCGCGATTTTCTGGCTTCAAAACGGGTTGATCTCATTGGCATCTCCGCTGGTTTTGATCATCATGTCCAGGATTGGGGAGGGCTTTTAACCACTGATGATTATTATCAAATCGGTCGGTTGACACGATCTGCGTCCCAAAAAAACCATGGCGGTTGCTTTGCAATTTTGGAAGGCGGATACAACCATCAGGTCCTTGGGCAAAATGCCGCAGCCTTGATCAATGGGCTGGGAGATTTCCCACATTTATGACATGATCGTTTTATAGACAGTTACTCGAACATTCAAATACATTGGTTGAAATTTTCAATGCGAATGGGAATCGGTTATGATGTACATCGCCTGATTTCAGGCAGAGCCCTTGTGCTGGGGGGGGTGCATATTCCCTATGATAAAGGATTGGCGGGCCATTCGGATGCCGATGTTTTGTTGCACGCCCTTTGTGATGCGCTTTTGGGAGCCGCGGGAATGGGCGATATCGGCATTCATTTTCCAGACACCGACCCTTCCTATAAGGATATCAGCAGTCTGATTCTTCTTTCCAAGACTTGGAAAATGATCTCTAGAACATATCGCAATATATTGAATTTGGATGCAACTATTATTGCCCAGGCGCCAAAGATTTCACCATATATTGAATCCATGAAACAACAAATTGTGCCACGATTGAACCTGTCCCCCCATCAAATCAACATCAAAGCAACGACCACGGAAGGATTGGGATTTATCGGAAAGCAGGAGGGGATTGCCGCCATGTGCGTGGCGCTGATCGATTAGGTTTATTTTGAAAAATTTTTTAAGATCATTTGACTTTCACATGCCCATTAAAATTTATAATACATTATCGCGGTCCAAAGAAATTTTTGAGCCGATGATTCCGGGAAAAGTCCGGATGTATGTCTGCGGTCCCACGGTTTATGATTCCTGTCATATTGGTCATGCCCGGTCTGCTGTAATTTTTGATGTGATTTACCGCTATCTGCGCTCCAAAGGTTTTGAGGTGGTTTATATTCGTAATTTTACGGATGTGGATGATAAAATTATTCAAAGGGCCAACAGCTTAGGAATATCTGCGGCCGAGCTTGCTGAAAAATATATTCGGGAATTCCATGAAGACATGGATGCCTTGAACAATCTGCGGCCCACCTTGGAACCAAAGGCAACGGATCACATTCCGCATATTATCCGTTTTATCCGCATGCTGTTGGATAAGGGATGCGCATATGCCGTGGACGGGGATGTGTTTTTCTCAGTGGATGCATTTAAAGATTATGGAAAACTTTCCGGAAGAAAATTAGAGGAGATGGAGCCGGGCGCGAGGGTTGAAATTGACGTCAGAAAACGGAATCCTTTTGATTTTGTTTTATGGAAGGCATCCAAACCCCATGAGCCTTCATGGGACAGCCCTTGGGGCAAAGGAAGGCCGGGATGGCATATTGAATGCTCTGCCATGAGCGCGGATTACCTGGGAGAAAGTTTTGATATTCACGGCGGCGGCATGGATCTGATTTTTCCCCATCATGAAAATGAAATCGCCCAGTCCGAAGCGGCTTTTGGGAAAGTATTCGTTAAATATTGGGTTCACAACGGGTTTGTAAACATCAATCATGAAAAAATGTCAAAATCCTTAAATAATTTTAAAACCGTCAAAGATATTCTAAGCTCATATCATCCGGAAGCCCTGCGCCTTTTTCTGCTTTCAAACCATTATCGGAGCCCTGTGGATTTTACGGACCAGGCCATGCGGGAGGCAACCATTGCCCTGGATAAGATTTATTCTGCGTTGGAGCGAATTGAAAATCTCTATTTAAGCCTTCAAGATATCCGAAAGTCCGATTTTTCAATACCGCAAAATTATTCCAAAAACATTTGGTCTTCTTTTTGCGATGCAATGGATGATGATTTTAATTCAGCCCTTGGACTGAGCATTCTTTTTGATGCCATCAGAAATATGAATCGAACGTTGGATGAAACCGTTGATAAAAACCTGCCGGACATTTCACAGAGAATTCTGGCAATCTGCGGGGCTATTTTGCGCATGGGGGATATTTTGGGTATTTGCTCTGAATCGCCATCGGTCTATTTTGAAAAGAAAAAACAAATGGAGGCGCAAAAAAAATCCATTGATCCCCAAATCATCGAAAAAATGATTCAGGATCGCGTGATTGCTCGTAAAAATAAAGATTTCAAAACAGCCGATGCCATCAGGGATGCGCTCAAAGAATTCAATATTCAGATTGAAGATCGACCGGATGGAACCATATGGAAATTTATCCGGTGATGCGATTTTAGTTATATTTTCTGTATTCGGTGTTTTTTATTTCTTCTTATCGAAATCATCTGCTTGTTGTCATTCCTTCACTTTTAAATCGGTAAAATCAATTTTTCATGAAATTTTTGCTTCATACAGACCTAACGCCCAAAGGCCATCAGCCCGCTGCCATCGATGCATTGGTCAAAGGAGTCCTGTCCGGCAAAAAACATCAAGTCATGCTGGGTGTTACCGGATCCGGAAAAACATTTACCATGGCCAATGTCATTGAACGAGTTCAAAAACCGACGTTGGTGATCGCACCGAATAAAACCCTGGCGGCGCAATTATATAACGAATTCAAATCGTTTTTTCCTGAAAACGCCGTTGAATTTTTTGTCAGTTATTATGATTATTATCAGCCTGAAGCCTATCTGCCGGTGACGGACACCTATATTCAAAAAGATGCTTCCATCAATGAGATGATCGACAAAATGCGGCATTCCGCCACCCGCTCTGTCTTGTCCAGGCGGGATGTTTTGGTTGTGGCAAGCGTTTCCTGTATTTTTGGACTCGGCGCGCCAGAGGATTATTTGGCCATGCGCGTTCAAATACAGGCCGGCGAAGAATTATCACGGGAACATTTCATGTCTGATCTGGTTTCCATGCAATACCATCGGAATGATATGGATTTTTATCGAGGGGTGTTTCGCGTCAGAGGGGATCGCGTCGAAATTTTTCCATCCTATGAAGACAATCAGGCGATTCGGGTCGATTTTTTCGGAGATACGGTGGAATCCATTTCAGAGATAGATCCTTTGACCGGCAATAAGATCAAAGCGTTATCTGACGTCTGTATTTTCCCGGCCAGTCATTATGTGACACAAAAAAGAACCCGAAAGCGGATATTTGATGCTATCCAACAAGAATTAAAAGAACGTGTGGATTTTTTCCTGAAAAACAACCAATTGATCGAGGCTCAGCGAATTGAAGAACGGACGAATTTCGATTTGGAAATGATCCATGAAATCGGCTATTGCAATGGTATTGAAAATTATGCCCGCCATCTCACGGGACGCAAAGCCGGTGAGCCGCCGCCCACTTTGTTGGATTATTTTCCGGATGACTTCTTGATGTTTATTGACGAAAGTCATATTGCCGTGCCCCAGTTGCGGGGGATGTATCATGGCGACCGGTCGCGAAAAGAAACCTTGGTGGAATATGGTTTCAGGCTTCCTTCGGCATTGGACAATCGTCCTTTAAGATTCGATGAATTCGAAAATCGTGTTTCCCAAGTCATTTATGTTTCCGCAACCCCTGGAGAATATGAGATGGCCATGAGCCAGGGCGCTGTTGTCGAACAAATTGTTCGGCCCACTGGTTTGCTTGATCCTGTCATCGAAATTCACGATGCCAAACATCAAGTGGATGATCTGCTGGAAGAAATTCGAAAAAGAGTCCAACAAAATGAAAGAATCCTTGTGACCACCTTGACGAAACGAATGGCAGAGGATCTTTCCGATTATTTTTCTGATTTCGGGATTCGCGTTCGTTATCTTCACTCCGATATTAAAACATTGGAGCGCATTGAAATTATAAGAGATTTAAGGCTTGGCGAATTCGATGTCCTTATCGGAATCAATTTGCTTCGAGAGGGCTTGGATATCCCGGAGGTTTCATTGGTGGCCATTCTGGATGCAGACAAAGAAGGTTTTTTACGTTCCACCCGATCTTTAATACAAACCTGCGGCCGGGCCGCCAGAAATGTCAACGGCAAGGTTATCATGTATGCGGATATGATGACGGATTCCATGAGACAAGCAGTTGAAGAAACAACGCGTCGGCGAAAAATACAAGAAGCTTTCAATAAGCTTCACCAAATTACCCCGAGCACCATTGAAAAGAAAATTGAAACCGCTTTTATCCCTGTCCCTTATTCTCAACCTGAAATCAATCACCATTTCATTGAGGAAACCCGCCCATTGCATCCAACAGAAGACAATCTGGATAAACTGATTGCCTCTTTAGAAAAAGAAATGCGTCAGGCATCAAAGTCATTAGAATTTGAAAAAGCGGCGGTGATCAGGGATCAGATCAACGCTTTAAAGCAGTTATGGGTTTTTGATTTTACCCCTGCCCCCAAATCATGGAAAGCATCAAAATGAACAAGATTGATTCTGAAATGATCAGCCGGATTCCAGAACATCCTGGAGTCTATCTTATGAAGGATGCCAACAATGCAGTGATTTATGTTGGAAAAGCATCCAATTTAAAAAAACGACTGTCGACTTATTTTGAAAATCAACAGCATAAAGATGCAAAAACAGCCGTTCTTGTGGAAAAAATCGCTTCATTTGAAACAATTGTCACTCACACCGAACAAGAGGCCTTTGTGCTTGAAGCGTCCTTGATCCAACAATATAAACCCCGCTATAATGTGATTCTCAAAGATGATAAAAAATATCCATCCTTAAGAATCGATTTGGAGAAACCCTATCCCATCATTCAATGGGTTCGAAAAATCAAGGCGGACGGAGCATTGTATTTCGGTCCCTATGCCTCGGCAACTGCCTTGCGGGACACATTAAAATTCATCCACAAAAACTTCAAACTCCGAAAATGTAAATCGCCTGACGTGAAGCCGAGAAAGCGGCCATGCTTGAATTATCAGATGAATGTTTGTTATGCCCCATGCTGTTTTGAGGTCTCACACAGCCAGTACGCTGAAATAGTCCATGAAGTTAGAATGTTTTTGGAGGGGCGTCCCCAGGCATTGATTCGGAAAGTGCGTACGGAAATGATGGCAGCTGCTGAAAAACAAGATTTTGAAAAAGCAGCCCAGCTTAGGGACAGAATGTATTCATTGGAAAAAATTATTGAAAAACAGCTTGTGGTGTCATCGGATTTTTCAAATCGCGATGTTATCGGGCTGGCAAGAAACAGCAAATATGTATTGATCGCGGTGTTAAAGATTCGCGAAGGAAGAGTTCAAGGAATTCATCCGTATTCCTTAAACGATGACTTATCCTCTGACGGTGAAATCATCGGCGCGTTTCTCCGCCATTTTTACAGACCTTTATCTGACATGCCGGATGAAATTTTGGTGCCTTGTCCGATGGAAGAAATGATTTATTATCAGCAGTGGCTGCGCGAACTCAGTCGCAGGACAATTCATCTGATATTTCCCCGGCGCGGGGATAAGGCCAAACTTCTGGAGATGGCTTTTAAAAACGCTGAAGGACGACTCATGGAATTGATGGCGGGCCAAACAGCCCTCGATGATGTTCTGATTGACGTTCAACAGACCTTGAAATTGATCCGATATCCAAATCGCATTGAATGTTTTGATAATTCTGGATTTGCAGGGAAACATCTTGTGGCGGGTCGGGCGGTGTACATCAGCGGTCGACCCGCCAAAGCGGAATATCGTCACTATGCGCTCCAGTCCGTCTCCACTCAAGATGATTATGCATGCATGGCGGAAGTATTGACCCGAAGATTTGAATCTCAGGATTCATTCCAAAATTATCCGGATCTTATTATTATTGACGGCGGTAAAGGCCAGCTCCATGTGGCAGTGTCCATCTTGAAAAAATTTGGTTTATATCCCCGCATTGACGTGATCAGCATCGCAAAGTCCACATCCCATCATGGCGGCACCGATGATAAGATATTTAAACCCGATCGTGTAAATCCCCTTAATTTACGAGGGAAAAAAGAAGTGCTTTTGTTTCTCCAACAAATTCGTGATGAAGCGCACCGATTTGCCATTGCGTATCATCGAAAAAAAAGAAAAAAGAAATTTTATCAATCTGTTTTGGACGATATTCCAGGCATCGGTCGGAAACGAAAAATAATGCTCTTGAATCGATTTGGCAGCATTCAAGAGATTCAAAACGCCTCTATGGACGAATTGATACGCATCCCGGGTATCAATCGAAGAATTGCCCAATCCATTCATAACGCATTCCAAAACAAGGGGTGAAATAAACCTGTCATTTTATCTGCTGTTCGTATAGATGTTGAAATTCATTTAAAAATTTTCTTGAGATAAATATAAAGGTTTCTTATAGTAAATATCCAATTGATTTTGTTTGGGTAATATTTTTTTTAATTTAAGGCAACCCCGGATTATTAAAATCTGATGGATTTGCGAGAAAAGATCAAAAAATATTTCAATGAGGGAGAATTATACCGCGCTCAAGGTTTGTTGGATGAGGCTTTGGACAAATTCAAAACCATTGAAAAACTCATCAAGCAAAATGACCATATTCGAAACAAGCAGGCGCTTCTTGAAAAACTATCTGCGCGCATCTCTGAAATTCATCAAAAGCTACAAAAAGAATATACACCCTCAAAGCCGCCGAAAGTATCCGATGATGTGCAGGGCCTCATGAAAGAGATGTTTTCTTTTGATGATCCTGAGACCAAAGGATCGGCATCTTTGGGCGGCGCCATTGCCCTTGCCAAATTCGGCCAATACGAAAAGGCCATTGAAGAGTTCACAAAATTATTGGAGAATAAAACCCTTCGGTTTGAAGCCGCCAAAAATATTTTGAACTGTTGGATCGAACAAAAATATGTGGATTATGCCGTATCCCTTTTTCAAAAATGGCAGAAAACCAATTTTTTTCCTCCAGATGAAATATCAAAACTTCAGCAGTATTTTCAACATATCTTAAAACAAGCCGGCATCAAACGGGAAATTACCGGCATTGAAGCCCAAAAAACCATTGAACCCGAATCCCAGGTGGATGACGATGACATTCTGGATATCAACGCGGTTCGTTTTGTGCTCACCCAAGGGCCTAAAAAAGGGGAAAAAATTGAACTTGAGGTGAGTTTTCAAGCCGGCAAAATGATTCGCATGCTGATTCCCAAAAAAGACAAAGCCGTTATCGAATCCATAAAAACAGGTGATCTGATTCAAGATATGGTGTTTTATTCTCCGGTGGCGATTTTCTCAGGAACAGGTTTTGTTTCCTCTAAAAAAGAAATTGAAGCAGGACCCAAAAGGGGAGATTATAGTTTAGAAATCAAAATCATGAGTATCGCATCTTAACCAAAGACGTGTACTGAGCCCATTTTCCATTGCCTGCTGCAGTAAGGTGGAGAGGAACCAATGGCAATCATTAATTTGAAAAACCGGCAGATCGAATGTAAAATTGTATATTATGGCCCGGGTCGAAGCGGAAAAACCACCAATTTAGAATACATTCACAAAACATTTAAACGCCAAGTGACCGGTAAAATGATTTCCATTGATACGGATGGAGACAGAACTTTGTTTTTTGATTTTCTGCCCTTGGGGCTTGGCAAAATTCGCGGTTGTGATGTCAAAGTGCAATTGTATACGGTTCCCGGGCAGGTCAAATACCGCGCCACCCGGGAATTGGTTTTAAAAGGTGTGGATGGCGTGATTTTCGTTGCGGATTCTCTGGCGGTTCGGCGCGAAAAAAATAAATTATCCCTTATTGATCTGCATGAAAATTTAAAAAAAATGGGAATGGATATTCGAAAAATTCCGCTGGTACTCCAATATAACAAAAGAGACCTTGAAGAAAAGGGCCTTCCCGTCATGCCTATAGAAAAGATGGAGTTGGAATTAAACCGTCAGTTGCATGTGCCGTCTTTTCCGGCAAGCGCCATGACCGGGCAAGGGGTTGGCAAAACATTGACAGAAATTTTGAAACTGACATTGCAATATCTTCAAAACGAATTTAAGTGGGCTTAGTTGAAATACCATGAAATCAAATGTGGTTCTCAAAGGGAGTTTGGGCTTTATTAATTTGGGGGAATTGCTTCAGCTTCTGGGTGGTAGTGGAAGCACCGGGATTATGAAAATCAACAGTATCTACGCGCCCAATCCTGGATTTATTTATTTGATTAATGGTGATCCGATTCATGCAGAATGCGGTGAAACAAAAGGGCTTGATGCGTTAAATGCGTTCTTTGGTTGGCAGGACGCTGAGTTTGAATTTATCAATGAACCTGTTTCATCTCCAAAAACCATTAAAAAAAACCGCATGGAGGTTATTTTAGACGGGTTAAGACTGGTGGACGACGGCATTATCCCCAAATTGGGTCGTGCAAGCCTGCCCCAACAGACCGGTATTGTCTTAAAAGACAATACCGGTCTGCCTATCGTAAAAGGGCCGTTAATTGATTATATTTACATTGTTGATGAAGAAGAGTTTGCAGATGGCAGCGA
>FWPV01008496.1_pt1 | contig 17945 bp, 14 predicted proteins | sample 2228371 | NCBI WGS metagenome assembly FWPV01 (sample SAMEA103939776, study PRJEB20133) | metagenome | reverse complement strand
AAAAATCAAGGAATCAAAATCAGGGAATTAAATACATTGAGGATATGTTTTGGGGGAAATTAAATGAATTAAATGTCCATAAATGATTTTTCCGTAACATTTTTTAAGTAAAAACTTGAAAAATCAATTAAAATTGACTAAAATGATAACTCTTATTCAATTGGAGGAAAAATGTCTGAAATTATAGAAATAAGATGGCATGGAAGGGGAGGTCAGGGAACCGTTACCGCTGCAAAAGTTCTTGCTGATGCATGTTTAAGCGGAGGTAGATATGTTCAGGCATTTCCTGAATATGGACCTGAAAGAGCTGGGGCACCATTGAGGGCTTACAATAGAATAAGTTCAAAGGAAATCAGGATGCATTGTCCTGTTCTAAATCCAAAGGTTATAAGTGTTGTTGATGCAACATTGCTTGACAGTATAAATGTTACTGAAGGTGCTCAAGAAGATGCAATATTTATTGTTAACACGTCAAGAGACCCTAAAGAAATCAAACAGAAACTGAATGCCAGCCCGAAGCAAAAAGTTTTCACAGTAGATGCAACAAAGATTGCCATCGAGTGTTTTGGAAGACCTCTACCAAATGCTGTAATGCTTGGTGCAATTATTAAAGTGACCGGCATCGTGAGCCTTGAACATCTCCTTGAAGATGTCAGAAAAAGTTTTGGCACAAAGTTTTCACAGAAAATCATAAATGGCAATCTTGAAGCAACCAAACGTGGATATGAGGAGGTTAAGGGAGCATGAAATTGAAAGGATGGAAAGAGGTTAACCCTGGAGCAGTAATAACTGAGGCTGGTAATGCTATTGAATTCAAGACCGGCTCCTGGAGGTCGTTCAGACCTATCTGGAGTGAAGAGAACTGCATACAGTGCCTTTTCTGCTGGTTATACTGTCCAGATATGGCGATAAAAGTAAAAGATGGCAAAAGGGCTGAATTTGATTATGACTATTGTAAAGGTTGTGGCATATGTGCACTTGAATGTCCTGGAAAAAAAGGAAAGAAAGCAATCATTATGGTAGAGGAAGGCAAATAATGGCAAAGATTGTTGCTGCTACTGGTAATGAAGGAGTTGCAAATGCACTTAGACAGATAAATCCTGATGTATGTGCGGCTTATCCAATTACTCCTCAGACCGAGTTAATGCAACGTTTCTCCAGCTTTGTATCAAATGGTCAGGTAAAAACAGAACTTATTCTTGTAGAAAGCGAACACAGCGCTATGAGTGCCTGTGTTGGAGCTTCTGCAGCGGGCGGACGAGTTGCAACTGCTACATCATCACAGGGGCTCGCTCTTATGTGGGAAATTTTATATATAGCATCTGGTTTAAGATTGCCAATAGTTATGCCTGTAGTAAATAGGGCCTTATCTGCACCTATAAACATCCATTGCGACCACTCTGATGCAATGGGAGCAAGAGATGCCGGATGGATACAGCTCTGGTCAGAGAATGCGCAAGAAGCATATGATAATACTATACAGGCATTCCGGATTGGAGAGCATCGAGAATTAAGACTTCCTGTGATGATATGTTATGATGGCTTCATCATTGGCCATTCTATTAACAGGATTGAATATCTTGAAGATGAAGAAGTTCAAAATTTTGTTGGCAAGTTCATCGCAGTTAATCCACTTCTCGATATAAAAAACCCTGTCAGTTATGGCCCTTTAATACTTCCTGATTATTATATGGAATATAGAAAAGCTCAGGACGATGTTGCATCAAAGGTATCTGCTATTGTTCTTGAAGTAGCAGAAGAATTTGAGAAGCTTTCAGGAAGAAAATACGGGTTATTTGAAAAATACATGCTTGATGATGCAGAAATAGGTATCGTAATTCTCAATTCTGCAGCCGGTACAACAAAGGATGTTATTGACCAATTCCGTGAAAGGGGAATAAAGGCTGGACTCTTAAAACCAAGATTATATAGGCCCTTTCCTTACATAGAAGTCGGAGAAGCTTTGAAACATTTAAAAGTCGTATGCGTGCTCGATAGGGCTGATGCATTTGGCTGTTCTTATGGACAGGTTTTCCTTGATATATCTGCCAGCCTTTATCCATATGACAAGAAACCTATACTTATTAATAAAATATACGGGCTCGGCGGTAGGGATTATCTACCTGCACATGCTGAATATGTGCTTAATGAACTTATTGAAATCTCAGAAACAGGTAATGTAAAGACTTTTAAAGAGTATATAGGAGTTAGGGAATAGGATGACAAAAATAATCACACTCAAAGAACTTTCAAGAAAGGAAATTTTACTATCCTCAGGTCATAGATTATGTGCTGGATGTGGTGCACCAACCGTTGTGAAAATGGTTCTGCTTGCCTCCAATTATCCTGTTATTGCATCATCATCTACAGGATGCCTTGAAGTTTCAAGCTGCATTTCAGATTACACTGCATGGAAAATTCCATGGATACATAGTGCATTCGAGAATGCTGCTGCAACTATTTCTGGTGTTGAAACAATGTACAGGTCACTAAAAAAACAGGGCAAGATAACAGAGGATATTAAATTCATTACATTTTGTGGTGATGGTGGTACATATGACATCGGACTGCAAAGCCTTTCAGGAGCTATGGAACGTGGCCATGATATGCTTTACATCTGTTATAATAATGAAGCTTATATGAACACCGGCATTCAGCGCTCAAGTGCGACACCACTTGGTGCTGACACCACAACAAGACCTGCTGGGAGGCAGATACCCGGGAAAACCGAACAGAGAAAAAACTTAACAAAAATCATGGCAGCTCATAACATCCCCTATGTAGCACAAGCTTCTCCAAGCCACTGGATGGATCTTATGAAAAAGGTAAGAAAGGCATTGGATATAAAAGGTCCAAAATTTATGAATATTCTTTCACCGTGTAACAGGGGATGGAGGTCCCGTACAGATGATTCTATTTTGTTAAGCAGACTTGGGGTTGAAACTTGCTATTGGCCACTTTATGAAATCGAAAATGGCATTACCAGGATAACATTCAGACCAAAGGAAAAAAGACCGATAGAAGACTTCCTCAAACCACAGGGAAGATTCAAGCACCTCTTCAATCCCGAAAATGAATGGATAATAAAAAAATTCCAAAAAGAGATTGACAGAGAATGGGATAGGCTTAACAAGGAAGAATCCCTCTTTGCTACTTGAAAATAAATAATCAATTATGATAGTTTTAAAACCATGATTGGTTCTGACCTTGTGATGTATGAAGAGGAGTTTCACAAGATTGACGAGGAACTCCAAAAACTTTATCATCAATCGAATTCTAAAGTAGTCTTCCTTGTAGATAAAAACGGTCAACTTATTGCATCAGCTGGGGAAACACGTGATCTTGACACTACTTCACTAGCCTCACTAACAGCCGGAAATATTGCTGCCACAGGTGGAATTGCAAGGCTTCTGGGTGAAAAAGAATTCTCGATCCTCTTCCATGAAGGTGAAAATGACAATATCCACATCTCTGTCATAGGTCAAAGAATAATCCTTGTCGTAATATTTGATCGCAGGTCATCATTGGGCTTGGTCCGTCTGAGGGTGAGAAAGGCAAGTGAAGCATTAGGCAAGATTTTTGAAGAGATAAATCAGAAAGCTGAAAAGGAAAAGGGCGAGGGTAAGTTTGAGGAATCCATATTTGCAGAAATTAGCGATGAAGATATTGATAATCTCTTCAGGTAGGTATGCCTTAAGTGTCCTTTATTAATTATTCCTCACGAGAAATCAATTGCAAGATTGTTTACTATGGTCCTGGACTTTGTGGAAAAACAACAAATCTTCAATATATCTACAGGCGAACAAATCCAGAACAGAAGGGAAAGCTTATATCACTTGCAACAGAAACAGAAAGAACACTCTTTTTTGACTTCCTGCCATTAGCACTTGGAGACATTAAAGGTTTCAGGATTCGCTTTCATCTTTATACAGTTCCAGGACAGGTCTTTTATGCTGCCAGCAGAAAACTTATTCTGAAAGGTGTTGATGGTGTTGTTTTTGTTGCTGACAGTCAGATAGAAAGAATGGAGTCAAATATGGAAAGTATTGATGACCTTGAGATTAATCTTGCAGAACAGGGTTACGAACTTGACAAACTTCCATTTGTCATACAATACAATAAGAGAGACCTCCCTAATATCGTTCCTGTTGAAGAGATGAACAGGCTTCTGAACCATAGGAGTGTTCCTTACTTTGATGCTGTTGCAGTAACAGGCAAAGGTGTTTTTGAGACCCTCAAAACAGTCGCAAAACAGGTTCTGATTGAATTAAAGAAGCATTATTAGAATTGTATATTTCAGGTTTGACCCCAGTAAACTGGTGGACGGTAGGGGATTCGAACCCCCGACTTCCACGTTGCGAACGTGGCGCTCTCCCAGCTGAGCTAACCGCCCTCCTACATTTAAAATATTCTAATTATAAAGCTATCTTTATCATTACCACAAGCAGTTATATATTTATCTAAAAATGTCATCCAGAGCAAAATTAGGAATCTCTTCTCTTTTTCATCGAGAATTACTAAATATTTTTCTATTCAAGTATACCTTTTCTATGAGAACTAATTATGGATTGGGATATTTTATTGACATAAATATATATATTAAGATTATAATAACGCTGGAGGTTGCCAGATAAAATAGCAGAATATATGAAAAATAATCCCATAATAAAAAGAAGGGGTTATGAGAAATAAAATTGGTATTTATTTATGTACATGTGCAACGAATATATCTGACAACCTTGATTTAGAAAGTATTGTAACTTTTTCTTCTGAACTCCCAAATGTTGCTTATGTTAAAGTTCACAAGCTCCTCTGTTCTGAAGAAGGAAAAAAATTTTTAGCTGATGATGTAACAATACAGAAGCCTGATCGTATAGTTATTGCTGCATGCACTCCTAAAGAACACGAAAAGACTTTCAGAAATGTACTTCAGAAAATAGACTTCAATCCTTATCTTTTCCAGATGGTAAATATAAGAGAACAGGTTGCATGGGTAACATCTGATAAAACAAAAGCCACTGGAAAAGCAAAATCATACATTCGAGCAGCGGTCAGACGTGTATCTTTACATGAACCACTTGAGAAAAAGGAAATCGATTGTAATACTGATGTGCTTGTTATTGGTGCAGGGCCAGCCGGAATGGAGGCAGCACTCCTTCTTGCTAAGGCAGGAAGAAAAGTTTACCTTGTAGAAAAAAATTCTTTTATAGGTGGAAAAGTTGCACGGTTTGAAGATGTCTTCCCTAAAATGGAATGCGCTACCTGCATGATGGAACCGAAGATGGATGAGATACTCCATCATGAGAATATCGAATTGTTGACTTATAGTGAAGTTAAAGATGTTATCGGCTTTCTTGGTAATTTTCTTGTTAAAATAAGAAAAAGAGCTACTTATGTTAATAAGGAAAAATGCATCGGATGTGGTGCATGTTATGACCCCTGTCCTGCGAAAGTAAAAAATGAACATGACTACAATCTCAGTGAAAGAAAAGCGATATATGTTCCATACACAGGCGCATTACCTAACATACCTATTATTGATGATAAATATTGCCTCAGGTTTGGGAATAAAGTATCTTCTACATACAAAGAAGCACTGGATCTGGGATTGATAACTCAAGAGGAATATGAAATGTTTGCAACCCAGAATTGCAATCTCTGTAAGGATGCATGTCCACTCGATGCGATCAATTATGATGATAAAGAGGAAATAATTGAACAAAGTTTGGGCGGAATAATTGTAGCAGCTGGATTTGAGCTCTTTGATCCATCAGCGATAAAAGAGTTCGGATATGGCATTATCCCAGAAGTATATACCAGTTTAGAGTTTGAGAGGATACTTTCACAAACAGGACCTACAAATGGCAAGCTCATAATGAAAAACTCAAAAGAACCACAATCCATTGCAATTATTCATTGCATCGGAAGCAGGGATAAAAACTACAAGGACTATTGTTCGAGTGTCTGCTGTCTTTATGCATTAAAATTTGCTCGGCTTATAGGAAAACATCTGCCATCTACAACAGTATACGACATCTATGCTGACTGGTGTGTCCCGGGCAAGGATAATCAGGCTTTTCTCGATAGCGTAAAAGAAGGAAAAAATATCGAGTTCATACATACATCGCTCCCTATGAATGTGGAAGTAAAGCAGAGTGGAGACAGAATAGAACTTTACTGCGATGAAATTTCAATCGGCAAGAAAAAAATTTCCGTAGACATGGTAATTCTATGTCCTGCAATAATCCCTCCAAAAGACGCTCAGATTCTCTCTAATATACTCGGGATAACACTTAGTAAAGAAGGTTTCTTTTCGGAAGGACATACTAAGCTTGCACCAGTAAACACAAATATAGAAGGCATATATATCGCTGGATGTTGTCAAGGGCCAAAGGATATCCAAAGTTCTATAGCTCAAGGAGCTGCTTCAGCTGGACAGGTTCTCTCTGCCCTTGTCCCCGGTAAAAAACTTGAACTTGAAGCAACAACAGCAGAGATTGATAAAGATTTTTGTTCAGGCTGTATGACATGCATTAGCCTTTGTCCTTATAAAGCAATATATATGGATAACAATAAAATTGCAGTCGTAAATGAGGTATTATGTAAAGGCTGTGGCACATGTGTGTCTGCTTGCCCGAGTGGTGCTGCAAAAAGCAGGCATTTTACCACAGAGCAGATATGCGCAGAGATTGAGGAGGTTCTAAAATAAAAGATTTTGAACCGAAAATAGTGGGTTTCCTTTGCAACTGGTGCTCGTATGCAGGTGCAGATGCAGCTGGCAGTTCGAGGAAGATATATGCACCTAATGTTAATGTCATACGTGTAATGTGCAGTGGAAGGGTAGATCCACAGTTTGTAATTAAAGCATTTCAATCAGGCGCTGATGGTGTACTAATTCTCGGATGTCACCCTGGTGATTGCCATTATAAAGAGGGCAATTATAAAACTTTGCGAAGATTTTATCTTTTAAGAAGGATGCTTAGCCAATTTGGGATTGAACCAGAGAGGTTACATCTTGATTGGGTATCTGCAAGTGAATCTGACAAATTTGTGACAACGATAAATGATATGGTTGATACTATAAAATCATTAGGACCTCTAAATATAATCAATTCTCAACCCATTGCAATTATTGAAGAAACAGGAGATTTTCAGGAGACTGGCATTGAGTAAACCAAAAGTCGCTTTTTACTGGTGTGCTTCATGCGGTGGTTGTGAAGAAGCTGTTGTAGATCTCGCCGAGAAAATTCTTAATATTGTAGAAGCAGTCGAAATTGTCCTCTGGCCAGTTGCAATGGATTTCAAGATAAAAGATATCGAAGCATTAAAAGATGGCGAAATTGCTGTAAGTTTCATTAATGGTGCGATAAGGACTGAAGAGCAGGAGCATATATCAAAACTGTTAAGGAAGAAATCAGGCTTAGTAGTGGCTTTTGGTTCTTGTGCTCATATTGGTGGGATACCTGGACTTGCAAACTTTTCTAATCGCTCTAAAATATTTGATTGGGTATATAAAAATGCTCCTTCTGTAGATAATCCAGGTTTAATATTTCCGCATGAGAAAATCGAGGTCAAGGAAGGAGATTTAACTCTACCAATGTTTTACGATACTGTCTATACACTGGATCAGATTGTTGATGTTGATTATTATATACCAGGATGTGCACCACCTCCTGATATTATTATGAATGCTGTTGAGGCAATTCTTTCAGGCAACCTGCCTGTAAAAGGTACTGTACTTGCTCCTGATAAGGCATTATGTGATACCTGCAAAAGAAAAGTTACAAAACCTGAAAACCCAGTAATAAAGGAATTCAAAAGGGTACATGAAGTTATTCTTGATCAGAACAGATGCTTTTTAGACCAGGGCATTATTTGTCTTGGTCCTGCTACAAGAGATGGTTGTGGCGAAAGATGTATTAATGCTAATATGCCATGCCGTGGTTGTTTTGGACCAACAAGCAGGGTTCTGGATCAGGGTGCAAAAATTCTTTCGGCAATCACTTCTCTTATTGATGTAAACGAAGAAGATGAAATAAAGAGGGTGACTGAGTCAATCGTCGATCCTGCAGGAATTTTTTACTTTTATTCCCTTCCAGCTTCTCTGTTAAGAAGGAGAGTTGATATCTGAATGCTAAAGAGAATAACAATAGACCCAATTACACGTCTTGAAGGACACGGCAAGATCGAGATTTTCATTAATGAAGAGGGAAATGTTGAAAAAGCATATTTTCAGGTCCCTGAACTCAGAGGATTTGAAGTATTCTGTGTAGGACGGCCTGCAGAGGAGATGCCAAGAATAACCCCAAAGATCTGTGGAGTATGTCCAACTGCTCATCACATTTGTTCTACAAAAACACTTGACGACCTTTTTAAGGTTGAACCTACTCCTGTTGCTAAAAAAATCCGTGAGATTATGTATTCAGCCTTTATGCTTGAGGATCATACCCTGCACTTCTTCTTTTTAGGAGGACCTGACTTCGTTGTGGGACCTACAGCTTCTCCTCAGGAAAGAAATATTCTTGGCGTGATTTCAAAAGTAGGCATAGATAATGCCAAAAAGGTGATCAGTATAAGAAAACAATGCAGGGACATCATCACTTTGATTGGTGGAAGAGTAATACACCCTGTATGCGGTCTGCCAGGTGGTGTATCCAAACCACTGAATGAAGACGATAGATTGAAAATTCTCGAAGTATCAAAAGCTGGAATTGAGTTTGCTCAATTTGCACTGAAGGTATTTGATGATATTGTACTGAATAATAGAGAATATGTTGATATTGTGACAGGCGATATTTACAGACATTCTACATATTACATGGGACTTGTCGATGATTATAACAAAGTGAATTTTTATGATGGAGATATACGTGTCTGCACACCAGATGGAAAAGAATTTACAAAGTTCAAAGTAAAAGATTATCTTGAGCATATTGTAGAACATGTTGAGCCTTGGAGTTATATTAAGTTTCCATATTTGAAAAATGTTGGATGGAAAGGATTTATTGATGGTAAAGAAAGTGGAGTATATCGTGTAGCTCCACTGGCTCGTTTGAATGTTTCTGATGGCATGGCTACCCCTCTTGCACAAGCAGAATATGAAAGAATGTATAAAACTCTTGGTGGCAAACCTTTACATAATACACTTGCATTTCACTGGGCACGATTAATAGAATCGCTTTATGCAGCTGAAAGAATGTTTGAACTTGCTCAAGACAGAGATATAATCGACCCTTACATAAGAAATATTCCGACTGCAATACCTGAAGAAGGTTTTGGGGTAGTAGAAGCACCTCGGGGAACACTTATTCACCATTACAAGACAGACAAGAATGGTATCATAACAGAAGCAAATCTAATTGTTGCAACAGTTAATAATGCTGCAGCTATTAGCATGTCAGTTGAAAAGGCTGCTAAATATTTAATTAAAAATGGAGAGGTATCTGACGGACTTCTTAATATGATAGAAATGGCATTTCGGGCTTATGACCCCTGTTTTGCCTGTGCTACACATTTTTTGCCAGGACATATGCCTTTATGCATTAACATAAGGAACAGAGATGGTAAAATAATTCAGAAAATAGAGAGAGATTATGGTAGACTCTCCCTAAAACATTTTAAAGAAGGAGGTAAGGCATAATGGCCACTGTAAGTTTGGACTGTATGGGACTCAAGTGCCCACAACCCGTTTTAAAAATTGCTGCAAAATCGGCTGAACTCAAAGCCGGAGATCTTCTCGAAGTAATTGCAGACTGCCCCACTTTTGAAAAAGATATTCGTCAGTGGTGCGAAAGAACAAAAAAGACTCTTATGTGGATAAGAGATGAAGGCGGTGGTAAAATGCGCTGTCAGATACAGTTTTAATAATAAAAAAATATGACTCCTTTGAAAAATCTTTCAATAGGTAAGAAATTTACTATTACTTTCGGATCTCTCTTTCTTATCGTTTTACTTCTCGGGATATCATGGAATAGAGGTATTAACTCACTCAAAGAGATTGAATGGAAAAGAAATAATCTTATTGAGCTAAAAGAAAGATTGCGTGAGATGCAGTTAATTCATCACCGCTGGGTAGACACCCTAAGAGAGTCGGTAAGAAAAAAAGAGGCATTTGAAGGTGAACTTGATCCACAAAAATGTGTATTTGGCCAATGGTATTACTCATATCAACTACCGTATCCTGAATTAAAAACACTTTTCAATCAATTAGAAGAACCTCATAAAAATTTACATGAAGCAGGGGTAAAGGTTAAGAGGGCACTGGAGAAAGGGAATATTGCTGAAGCAGAGAAACTATCACTCGAAGTACGACAGGTTCTACTGCCTGAATTGATGATTGTTTACGATTCTTTCATGGAAGGTATTGGAAGTGTTTATGAAAAATATAAATTAGAATCCGAAAGATCTGTTCAACGACAGAAGCTTTTTTCTACAATTGTTCTAATATTTTCATTATTCTCTGTATTCTTACTGGCATTTTTGATGACCCGCGCTATAGTAGGACCTCTAAAAAGAATTACAGATATAGCTCACAGGATTTCAGAAGGTGAAATACCAGAAATTTCACAAGTAGAGATCCAAGTAGATACGAAAAATGAAATAGCACAGATGGAGAATGCTTTTACTAAGATGGTTCTGTCGGTAAATGAACTTTCAAAAACTGCTGAACAGATTGCTGCTGGAGATCTAAACGCAAAAATTAATATCCGTTCCGAAAAGGATGTTCTCGGGAATTCCATAGCAAAAATGGTAGAAAATCTAAAAACAAGCCTTGAGGATCTTCATACAAATTCAATGAATCTCGCTTTAGGTATGAGTGATTATTTTACAGTTATTTCTGAATTTTCTCTCGGCAACCTCGATATAAAGGCATCAGAAAACACAGGAGATGATCTTTTAAACCAGCTTGGCAAGGTTACTAACAATATGATTTTAGAGTATAAAAAATTATCTGAATGTGTCGAAGAAGTTAGAAAAGGAAACCTGGATGTAGAGATTCATGTTCGGTCTGAAAAAGATATACTCGCTATCGGGTTTAAACATATGCTTGAACATATCAAAAAAACATCTGAAGAACTCCATACAAACTCTATGAACCTTGCTATGGGATTGACAGATTATTTCTTTGTTTTACAGCAGGTTTCTTCAGGTGATCTGACTGTTAGAGCAAATGAGGACACTGGCGATGATCTTTTAAACCAGCTTGGGAAAGCAACAAATACCATGATCTCTTCTCTGAAGGATCTTACATTAAAGATACGTGAGCAGGCAGATTTTCTTGCTAACTCTGCAAATACTATGGCGAGTGTTTCGAAACAATTATCAAAATCTTTATCAGAACTATCTTCAGCCATTTCACTAATTTCATCTGCAACATCAAACGTTGCAGAAAATTCTCAAGGTGCTACTCAAGCAGCCCAGTTTGCGAACGAATCCACGCGTACAGGTAGTAATTTAATGTCAAAACTTGCAGAGAAAACGAATTTATTGCAGAGTTCAAGCGAGAGATCAGTTGATGCCATGAAAAGTCTCTCTGAACGTTCATCAGAAATAGGCAATATTGTAGGTGTTATGACAAAAATCGCATTTCAAACTAATCTCCTTTCACTAAATGCTGCAATAGAAGCTGCAAGGGCTGGTGAGTCGGGTCATGGTTTTGCTGTTGTTGCTGATGAAGTGCGCAAACTTGCAGAGAGTTCAGCAAATTCTGCGCGTGAGATATCAAAAATTGTGAAGGAAGTACAGGAAGAAACAGAGCAGGCAGTCCTTTCTACTCAGCAAAGCAAGAAGGAAATGGAAACAGGGGTTGCCCTCATAGATGAAGTCCGAAAACAGTTTGTTTCTATTGCATCACAGGTTGAGAATATTTTTAAGCAGATTGAAAGCATAGCATCATCTGCTTCAGAGACTGCATCATCTGCTGCAGAAGCTTCTGCTTCTTCTGAAGAGCAGACAGCAGCTATCGAAGAACTCGCAGCTTCTGCTTCAGAGCTTTCAAGCACAGCTGAAATTTTGAAGGAAACAATGGCAAGATTCAAGGTTTAAAATATTTCCACATCAATTCTATAGCCATTCTAAAAACTGATAAGACACTATGAAAAATCAAAAAATTAATATTAAATTAATTGACACGCATTGTCATCTTGAAATGGATGTTTTCGATGCTGATAGAGATGCAGTTATACAACGTGCAAAAGATGTTGGACTCGAAGCTATCATAACTATAGGCTCTGATCTTGAGAGCAACAGAAAAGGGATTGAAATAAGCTCTCAATACGATTTCGTTTACGCCTCTGTCGGAATTCATCCCCATGATGCAAAGGATTTTACAGAGAGTTTTTTTGAAGAGATGAAGGCATGGTTAACCAAATATGTGATAAGTAATCCCCCCTTACCCCCCTTTAAAAAAGAAGGACAGGGGGGATTTGATGATGAGGGGAATAGGGGTGGTAAGATCGTAGCCATTGGCGAGATCGGGCTTGATTATCATTACGACAATTCACCGAGGAATATCCAGAGGGATGTTTTTCTTAAACAGCTTCTCTATGCAAAAGAGGCCAATCTTCCTGTCATTATTCACAGCAGGGATGCAAAGAAAGATACACTCGAAATAGTAAGAGAATCTGGAGTAAAAAGAGGCGTTTTTCATTGTTTTTCAGGTGATATAGATATGGCAGAGAGTGTAATTGCTATGGGGTTTTATATATCAATAGCAGGGCCGGTAACTTTCAGTAATGCAAAACGCCCAATTGAGGTTGTGCAGATGATCCCTGATGATTATCTTCTAATTGAGACAGATGCTCCCTATTTAACACCTGAACCATTCAGGGGTAGGAGGAATGAGCCTGCATATATTTTATATATAGCTAAGAAAATTGCAGAGTTGAGAGGTATCAGTATTGAGGATATTGCAAGAATCACAACACTCAATGCAAAACGTCTTTTTAAAATAGGAGAACCCTCAGAAAAGGGTGAGATAGCTTATAAAATAAGAAACTCCCTCTATCTAAATATCACAAACCGCTGCACAAACAGATGTTTATTCTGTATTCGATTCCATACAGATTATGTAAAAGGTCATAATCTGAGGCTAACAAATGAACCGAATGAAGAGGAACTGAAAGAAGCAATTGGTGATCCATCACAATATAAAGAGATTGTATTCTGTGGATACGGAGAGCCATTGTTTAGGCTTGACCTTGTTAAAAACTTAGCAACATGGATAAAACAAAATAAGGGAAGAGTACGAATTAATACAAACGGCCATGGTAATCTTATTTATAAAAGAAACATACTACCTGAGCTTCAAGGAATTGTTGACAGCATCTCTATAAGCCTTAATGCTCATGACGAATATACTTATAACAAAATTTGCAGGCCTTTATTTAATAACACCTTTAATGCAGTAGTTTTTTTTATAAAGGAAGCAAAAAAAATTATTCCAGAAGTTATAGTAACCGTTGTTACATTCGAAGGTGTTGATATCGAAAAATGCAGAAAACTTGCTGAAGAAATCGGGGTAAAATTCAGGATCAGGAAACTCGATATTGTCGGTTGAAAGTCTGAAGAAAAATAAATAGGTTATAAGACAGACAGAATAAAAAAAGGGCTCTGCTGAATACAGTGCCCTTTTCAAATTATTTTAAACAAGCCATTATGGCATGCAAGCTGCTCCTTCTTCGTTGTTATTGTAATTATCGAGTTGTTTTGCATAATCCAGAGCTTGATTTCTTAAAGAGTCCTTAGCTTTCGGGCCAAGATAAGACTTAGTTCCATCGAAATTTATACTGTAAAGAAGCGACTGGGCGTTGTTGATCAACGTCTCTAAATCGGTGCAGTTCCGAGCACCAGCAAGCACATTCAGTTTTGCTGCTGTTAATTGTGCTGCCAGTTCGTAAGCTGCGTCATTAGCCATCTTCTTCCTGCTAAGAGTACTCTTATTCAGTAATGCAACAGCTTCTTGACACGTATCAACAAACAGTTTGCCAATCCAAATCCCAGGTTTGCCATCTACAATAATAGTTGATAGAGCAAGAGTTTCATCCAGTACTGGTGCTTGTCCGCCTCCTGTGCATGAACTCCAGTTCTTCCAGAAACCTATGGTGCGTGCGTCACCGCCTGGAGGAGGTGTATTGTCTACATTAAATGTCTGGGTTTCACCTGGTTCAAGAGTAAATGGGACACAGTAAACACTATTGTCAACCATCGGGTCTACAGCATTCGGAACAAAGAATGCCCCTACCTCTTCTGGAAGTAAGAAAGCGCCAGGTTCATTCCTGAGCGAAGATGTCCATCCTGGCATAACATTAGCCTCGCATAACTGGTAGTCACCTGGCAGAAGCTTCAAACCACCAAAATCGAGCAGACCTGTATAAGGATCAGTAGTTCCCTGTACCACAACCGTTCCGGATGAGGTCTCAGAGGCACCCTGCCTGATCTGGAATGTAAAGGTTAAACCATCAGGTGTAATAGTATTAACAGTTTTAACAACAGTTACCATACCCCGCTCCGGCGTTGTTACTGTTGAGGTGTCACTTTCTGTATCAGAATTGCCCTCATTATCTGATACTGTAACGGTTACAGTATCAGTCTCACTGAGACTTGTTGTATTACTTGGATTTGCTGTATCAGCAGGAGCATTACCTATGAAAGTACATTCTGTCGATGCACCTGCAGTAAGAGTAGTGCCAATTAACGAAGCGCAACCAGAACCGGTCAGATCATGTTTATCATCAGCAATTGACGTAATTGTAACTGTCTCAACGCTGTTATTGGTAATGGTTACCTTGAAAGTAACTGGTGCACCTTCTGCTGTCGCTTCCTCTGAATCAGAGAAAGTGCCATCATTATTGGCATCATTATCTTTAACTATTGCGATATCAGGCATTAGGTCGTTTACTTTTACAGATGCACTATCAGAATCAGAAGCTGAGCTACCCTCGTTGTCTTGAACTGTTACTGATGCAGTATTGTTGTAAGTTCCAGCATCGGTGTGAGTCACTTTGTATGTGCACGAGGCAGTTGTATCAGCTTCCAGTGTTGTGTTGATAAGAGCTGTGCATTCAGCAGAAAGTGGGTTATCGTCTGTCAATGCAGTGATTACCACTTGCTCCAATGAGGTATTGTGTATTGTTAAAACGAATGTGAATTCACCGCCAGGCTCATCAAGACTTGCAGGAGTCGCTCCCTTTGTCAGATCAACTGTAGGCAATACATTTGTAAATGTCACTTCCTCATCATCTGTTGCAGTATCAGTATTGCCATCATTATCCTGCCCTGTTGCTGTCACCACATTAACATGCGACTCATTTGGCTCACCTGAAATGAACTTAGTAATTGAACATGTGTAAGTCCCACTTATTGCAATCGCCTGTGGTAGTGCACATGTCCCTTGACCATTAAGATCACCAAAGGTGTCATCTATCAGTGAAGTAAGATTAACTGACTCTACAGTGCTGTTATTTGTTACAACAAAAGTGTAAGTCACATCACCGCCAGTTTCTGGCACGGATTTTGGTTCTGCGGTTTTTGTGACTGATATATCAGGCATTACATCAGTGATGGTCACTGTCTCATCATCTGTAGCAGTATCTGAATTGCCATCGTCGTCATTAGCTATAGCAGTTACTGTGTCAGTCTGAGAACCAGGTTCACCAGAAACATTCCCAGTAAATGAGCAAGTATATGAATCTCCATTTGTGTTTTTGGCAGATAAAGTTTGTGGAACTTCGCATGTTCCTTTACCATTAAGATCTCCATATATATCATCAGCCAGAGAATTCAAAACAACAGATTCCGCGGTGCTCTCGTTTGTTATAACTATGGTGAATATGACATCGCCGCCTGGCTCTTGTACAGATGTTGTATTAGCTATCTTGGTTACAGAAATATTTGGCATTACATCTATGAGTGTAACAATCTCACTGGCAGAGGCGCTGACAGGATTGCCATCATCATCTGTTCCAGAGGCAGTAGCTGTATTCTCCAATGAATAGCCGGCATTACCTGTTACAGATTTTGAAATAGAGCATGAGTAGCTTTCACCAGGCTCGATAGTCTGCGGGACTGAGCAATCTCCCTCACCGTCAAGGTCTCCATAGACGGTATCACTAAGGCTTGTAATGGTAACTGTATCGACTGATGATCTATTGAATATATTAAATAAATATGTTACAGAACCTCCAGGCTCATCCATCTGGTCAGGCACTGCTAGCTTGGTCATTTCAATCTGAGATGGAACATCAGTGATTGTCACAATTGCTGAATCCTGATCGCTAACTTCATTACCATCATCATCAGTGCCAGAAGCTGTAACAATATCAGTCTCCTGATAGCCAGGTACACCGTTCACTGAAACCTCGAATGAACATGAGTAAGCGCCACCATTTGCAATGAGGGTCTGTGGGACTGAGCAATCTCCCTTCCCATTCAGGTCGCCATGAATGTCGTCTGTAAGGCTGGTTATTGTGACAGAGTCCACCTGTGATAGATTAGTTATAAGGATTGATAGTGTTACAGTACCGCCTGGTTCAGCAACTTGAGTCGGAAGAGCTGTCTTTTCAACCGATATCTGAGATCCTACATCAGCGATTATTACAGTAGCATCATCCATTCCGCTGACAGTATTACCATTCATATCAATACCTAAAGCTGTTACTGTATCAGTCGAGCTTCCTGGTGGTCCGCCAATAAAAGCAGTAAAGGAGCATGTATAAGTTTCACCTGGCTGAATCCGCACCAGTGAGCAATTAGTGCTACTTATTAAGTCGTGAATTGAAGTAATATCACCGTATATGCTGTCTGTAAGACTTGTAAGATCAACGTATGCAAATGGTGATTCATTTGTTATATTAACGGTGAAAGTTACATAACCACCAGGTTCGTTTACTGTTGTAGGGTCTGCAGTCTTTACAACAGACAATACCGCTGGAGGTACCGTTATGGGTATATTAAGACCTAAGTCCTCACACTTACATTTGGAAGGCGCTCCTGGGAATGCATTAAGGGGGTTGGTACACAGGAAGTTTTGTCCAGGCTGACGCCAGCTCGCGCAGTAAGGTACTTCCAGATATCCATCACCATCCCTGTCTACACACTTTGTTACAAGTCTGATCGTCGGATACAAAGGATTATGACTCGTATCAATGTCACCGCAAAGGTCCTGTTCGCCTGAGGGTTTATTTTCCCCTTCTCTTTTATCACTGGTGCCATCCAAGTCCAGCCATGGTGGATCAGGATAATAAGGCAATGTATTTATGCTGCACTGGCCAACAAGGGCGCCATCAAGGTTCGGGTCTCCGTCTGTTGCAAAATAAAGCCCTATGTCATGACGGGCAGTAGCGGTCAATTCAACAACATAAGTTGCTGTAAAATCAACTGTATCGCCAGGATATGCGCACCCGTCATCATTGACCGTGAAGTTCAATATATCGACTATTCTTACATCTTCAGCAGTGCAGTTGAGATTAAAACCTGCAACGTCCTGCATACAGCCATTGTTGACTTGCATGCCCTCATTGGGATCAAGGCTATAAGCAGACTTTACAGTTGTTAGCAATGTAAAAGCTAACAAAATTAGCATGATACTTAAAACTCGTAATGGATAAGTTCGTTTACTTTCCATTTTCACCTCCTAATTCAAATTTTAAAATTTAACCCAACAGATGTGAATCATATAATATTTTGATTCACAAAAAATATTCTTCTTACACCTCCTTTCACGCATATCTTTCCTTTGTTTTTTTATAAATTCAGGCAGGACATACTTATTAAGGCTATTCTAAAAATCTCATTCCCCCATTGCATTTTTGTTAAAATAGACGAGACTTTTATCCCCCTTAATTTGTCGTTACATTTAATTATAAAATAATTAACCCAAATAATGCAGATATTGCTCAAAAATTTATTTAACTCGATGAATTTATTAAATTATTTTTATTTGTTAT